>Ga0208771_1000357_pt1 | contig 28136 bp, 23 predicted proteins | sample AntAceMetag02UKX_FD_184775 | JGI IMG/M metagenome (GOLD analysis project Ga0208771, IMG submission 184775) | Saline lake microbial communities from Ace Lake, Antarctica - Antarctic Ace Lake Metagenome 02UKX (SPAdes) (version 2) | ecosystem: Environmental > Aquatic > Non-marine Saline and... | reverse complement strand
AGTCTATTTTTTTAATTTGTGATCGGAAGATATCGTTTTTTGTTTTGGTACGGGTCTATGGTCAGATTACCCTGAACAACTAGAACCAGTACCATCCGACCGGTTAGGGGTACCTGAGTAGTTACGAAAAAAGATGAATCGTGCGCTCACCCCAAGTGAATCGCAGGATTGGGGCCAAGAACGACGCAATGATGCTGGACGCAGAAGTGAAGCTTCGCCTTCGAGCTTGGAAAAAAGGCTTGAAAATACATCGCTGTCGTCCGAGCCTTTCGAAAATTGCGCCATCCGCTGGGAAATTTTAAATAGTATTGCACCCATAATATATTTCAGTCCCACTCTGGAGCGTGAGTGATTGAGATGGAATTTGCGTTTTGGGCTTGCTTTGACGGCAAGCCTCATAGGGATTGTGGTGATATCAATATGCGGGACCGCTTTGGGTGCAGATCTCAGCGCGGATAAGAGCGCGACCCTCGCAAAGGCCCCGCCAAGCATCACAGCTGGATCGAAACTCAGCCAAGTCGGCAAGGTAAGCCCAGTAAAACCGGCTGAAACTAAAGATGTGTACTACCTCGTCGGAAACTTTGAGGATGCAAAGGCCGTCGTCAAGACCGATATGGGCGAGCAACAGACAAGCTTTCGAGGATCTATCGCCTTTCGAGCAGTTCCCGAAAAGGGTGGCGGATTTAAGCTGATTCTCGAAGATCTCAACATGGTATCAAGCGGTGTTCCCACTAAGAAGGGCGACTCTGGTGTGATCGGTCTTAACCTTGTGAATCCTGAATACGAAACCACCTACGACCAGAAGACCGGAAACCTGAACACCGAGTTTCAATCGACCCCCCACTACAGCCTGATCGACAAGATCAAAGGATACATCCCTGATAAATCGAAAGAAGGCGACGTCTTCTACTCCTACACCGAGATGATGTCCGGAAAGCTTGCAGGATATCTTCCCGAAAGGCTCCAGCTCAAAGAGAAGACCACTGTTCCCCTCCAAGCCGAGATTCGGCTGGAGCTGGACGATCCCGTCATCGGACTTCTCGAAGACATGGTGACCTACATCTCGATAGAGCAGCTCTGGGAATACCTTGGGCTTGAGCCTGCCGAGATATTCCTGGTCCAGCCAGTCTTCATCGGAACCGGTGACAACCGACCCCACCGCGACTGGATCGGTCTTTGACACCTTGATAGATAGATCCCTAGAGATGTGGGGCCGTTGCGGAACTGTTCGATGCATTACGATCCGATCTAACTTCCCCATATACCTCGACGAAGACTCGTATCGCGTCCTCGATAACTACGACAGCAACCCAACTGAGGCTATCGCCCTTCTAAGCGAAGTCGATGTCCCGGATGCAGTAGAGGTCTTCGTAGTCGAGCGTTGGGATCCTGCCAGAGCTACCTGGAGCAGCGGGAGACTGCGTCTACAAAGATCATAACCTGTGACCAGCAGCTCGATGTGCCATGTCCTCCGCCAGCAGGGCTTTGGGGCTGCGCTGGCAGTTCTTGTGGTGATGTGAACTTACTACCATCTTGCCCACGAGCTGGGCCACTCGCTGGCTTTGACACACCCCGGTGATCCAAGGGCAGGCCGACCTGAAGGGACTGCAGGTTCCATAATGGAGCCGAGCGGTTTTTGTCGGGACAAACCAGATGTTCAAAGCGCCCACAACTGCAGAACCGCATCCAACCCGCTGTCCTATTGGGGCAGAACAATCTGTACGGAAAGCCCTGATATCATGGGCTGAAAACTCCCATGATCAAAAGGTTCATGGGCCCATGTCCGAAATATGAAAATCGATATGTTTCGATCCCGTTTTCATGGGATATCACTGAAATGCCCGCGCCAAAGGGATGGGGAGCATTCACTAAATTTTGTAACTACTCACGTACCAAAAAATCGATCAAAGGTACTGATTTTAGGTGCTCAGGATTGTCAGACTATAAACACTTACTAAAACAAAAACGATATTGGTTGATAATAAAATATATATATATATATATATAGTTGGTGACAGATGACTGATTTCGCGAGGGGTATCCAAGTAGTTACGCTATACGGCCAATATAATTGGGGACTTGTGTTCAATACGGTATAGAAAAAAAACCGACAGACTTATATACGTTTGAATACAAGCGCGGCTTGGTGATATAACTAAAGTTGGAGGGATATTATGCCTAATGTGTGTGAATCATACCCATATTTTCGTCTTGTGGTGCCACCCAGTGCCATTATGAAATTATGCTCAGTATTATAATACTGAATGTAGAAATTTGGTTTGTTGGGCACTATATAAATCAAATTGCGTGCGACCCACCCCACCCTAAAGGGTGGGGTATGCTTCGGGGTCGCACGCTCGGTTTCCCGGATTTCAGAAATCTTCGAGTCTTCGTTGTCCAGATTTCCATGAACAGTCAATAATGTTTTGTCAATTTAAAGGAGCACGAAAAACGGGCGAGGGTTCCCGAAGTAATAAATTACCCAGAAATGGAGGGAGGACGTTGGACGGACATGACCATAAGAGGGAAATTTATATTAAATGTATAAAAATGTTTTGTGTTTTATTTGTATTTATCTTAGCTATTCACTTCAGTTCATGTTGTTGTGATTGTAAATGTTATGATTTTGAAGAGATGTATATTAATGAATTAAATGGTAATTGGCATCTTGATTTAAACAAAGCTCATAGTCATAGTGGCAACAATTCCATGAAATCAGCTGATATGAGATATGCAGGCACGAGTTCAATGTTTATGAGTGTAACTGGCCCTGCAACTGTATGCTTTTGGTGGGATTTATACAACCCGTGTGATGGAGGATCCCTTAGATTTGTAGATGAAATGGATGATAAAACAAAATTGTATGATCCTAATCGAAAACTTGAATGTTACCCGATACAAGATGAAAATTGTCATAAACTCATTTGGATATATAATAGGACTAGAGCACCACCATACTCTGGAGCTGCATGGGTCGATGACATATGTATAACAAAATCCGATGCTGATTTTAGGGTGTTCCCTCTAAATTCCACTCCAACTAAACATGTAATCATAGATGTTACGTCCAATTTTGATGTATCTTATGCAACTCTTGAGATGACAATGCCTGAAGAAATATGTTTTAGACAAACTATGTTCACAGGATTCTTTGCTGGTGCAAATTGTGATCAGAATGAAGGGCATGTGGTCATCAGCCAATTTAATAACTCAAATTGGTACCATAAAAGCACCATTCACCTCGTTATAACAAATATGACCACGTCGGGCCCATGTGCAGTTTCAATTGAGAAAATAGTACTTAATGGCAATAGAGAACAATCTCGGCCGAAAATAAAACATTATTGGATGCTTAATAAAAATCCTGGTCAAATTAGTATTATTGCGGAACGGATGGATTTGTAATGACATTGGGATACATTATCAGGAAATGTATCCTTATATTATTTGTATTTAGTTTGATATGCAATACGATTTATGCTCAACAAATCGATATCAATATATCTTTTGATGAAGAACCAATGTTGAGTGAACCTTTTAATATAATAATAGATATAAAAAGTGGGATGGTAAATGTAATGTCATCTCGTATGGTGGTAGTTATACCCAGTGATATTCATAATTATGATAATATAAATGATATAATTTTAGATGGATTTTTAAGAAATGGTTATAGAGAACCATGTCATGATCATGTTATTATCAGCCAAAATTCCGAGTCCCTTGGTGCATGGGCTCAGATAATTATACCTTCAAAAATAAGAAATGCCAACACCCCCTATAAAATATGTATAGATAATGTAGAACTATACGACTCCGATGGCACACCAATTGAATGTCCTCAAAGATTCTCAAGGTCAATTCCAACAATTGAACCAATCAATAAATCACCAACAATTAGTGATGTTATACCCGACAAACCATGCCCACAGATCATGGGAACTACGATAACATTCAAAGCCATGGCTGAGGATAATGATAATGATGATATTTATTATAGATTTGATCTCAATGATGAAGCTCAGACCGATGGAAATAATAGTACCTGGATATGGAACTCATCTGATGCCAACAAAGGCGATAACACAATTAAAGTTTACGTGAGAGATGACGATCATAGCTACAGTGAAGATAATTGTTTAATATTGAATTATACTATCAATAAATATACAAATTTGCCTCCAACAATTCCTAGCGTTAGACCTGATAGACCCAGCCCACAGATCGTGGGAACTACGATAACATTTACAGCCAAGGCTAGGGCTAATGGAAATGATGATATTTATTATAAATTTGATCTCAATGATGAAACTCAGACCGATGGAAATAATAGTACTTGGATATGGACTCCATCTAATACTGACGTAGGTGATAATGCAATTGAAGTTTACGTAAGAGATGGAAATCATAGCTACAGCGAAGATCATTGCTACTTTCTAACATATAGAATAGAAATGCCCCCTCCAGTAATACACCCCATACCTCCCGTAGAATCTAGCGAAAAAGCCCCATCCGTTAATAGTCTGGCACCGACCTTTTCTACAGATTCACCATATGTAGGTGCTTCTATCACGTGGATTGCAAATGTCTCTGACTTGTCAGAGGGTCATCTATTATATAGATTTGATCTTAAAGGACCATCTACAGGAAATTATTGGAACATCGAGCAAAACTGGTGTGATCAAGACCATTGGTATTGGACCCCAGACGAACAAGGGAGCTATGATATAAAAGTATATGTCAAATGTGCCAACAACACTGGTAATGAGGGCCATTTGTGGAGTAATAAAACAGTATATGACTGTAATATCAATCCCAATAATCGTCCTGCAATACACAATATAGAAGTAGCTTGACTTTGTCAGATTAGACAGTTACAACCCACCGGGCAAACCTTGAACCTGTAGTAGCCACCGCACGCATACAAGTAGATTGAAACGTAATAAGAAAATGACTCGTTATCTGCGTGGCAACATGGGCTCGGTAGTTACCGATTTAGCGATTGAATCTGAAATGTGACAAAGTCAAGGTAGATCCCTGCATCTTCAAGCACAATAATCACTATATTATCCTTCATTGTGATAGTATTACAATCAAATGTAATGCGACTGACCGAGAGGGGGGTATTACAAAATATTTATGGAATTGTCCAACATTGAAAGATACGTTAGAACCATCAAATGATACGCTAATTATAAATCAAAATGATCCAGGAGTAAAACTACGTAACACTATACATTTAACAGTAACAGATGATGTTCAATTAAAATCGTTTGAGCATACTATTTCATTATACATATTGCCAAACATATTTAGAAATACTAAAAATTACATCAAAGATAATTTTAAAATACCCCTCGTAATTTTGCTCATAATACTGATTATTAGATTATTTGATATTAGTTTGAGATGCGAGCCTGGCCCGCACGATATCAAAGGAAAACATGTGCTAATAATACGCCGCAAAGTTTATAATATTACTAAGATTAAGAATGGGTTGAATGATGTGATCAATACTACAAACCCTCTTAGAAAAGAGGTTGCCAAATATGTCATAATACAAACATTAAAAATATGTTGGAGGGTTTTATTGGAGATGTTATTGGGGATTTTAATCGTCATAATTATAGACGTCTTTATTTGGTAATTATTTAATATTCAACTATACATTTTAAATACATCTAAAAATCATAAAACCTGATTAGTTTACACATAATGTCCAACATAATTCCGCACCCCTCATTCCGTTCAATCCAATATGTAGATTGTATTATGCGAGACACGGAAATAGTTTATAAACTGGGCGTGACCGAGGGAAAACTTGGAACGTAGAGTACGTCACGGGGGCGTTCGGATTCTAATCCTTTGGGCACACCTCTCGTTTGAGACGATTCTGTGAGAAAAAGCGAGAGGGGTGTGCTGGAAAGATGCTTTTGAGGGCGGCTTTACGTTTCCGTCTTCTCCTTTGCCGCCTTTGCAGCCTCTTCTTTTGCCACCACTCCGAACAGCTCTTCCAACTTTGCTTTGATTTCCTTTATTGCCTCGACACCAGGACCCCCAACATCCAAAGGCGACTTTCCTGTAAGGTCCGCATCCATCAAGGTCCGATCGAATGGTATCGTCCCGAGGATTGGAACGCCCATCTCGGCCAGCTTCTCCTCGATTATGGTGGGCTTTTCTGGCGCCTTGCTGATCACGGCCATCACCCGTTCAACCCCGAGGTCGTCGGCCAGCTTCTTGATCCTCTCGAGAGTCTCTACAGAACGAAGACCAGGTTCTACCACCGCGATCATGACGTCTACCCCTCTCGTGGTGCCCCGGCCCAAGTGCTCGATTCCGGCCTCCATGTCCATGATAACCAGGTCATTTTTCCGAAGGATAACGTGCCTTAAGAGCGCCCGCAAGAACGCGGTCTCAGGACACATGCAGCCGCTTCCGCCGGTATCGACCGTCCCCATCACCGCAAGCTTCACTCCATCAGGGCCGACGCAGCCACATTTTTCCATCACGTCGTCTACTTTCGGGTTGAGCTTGAACATCCCAAACTCGGCGCTGGCCCGCTCCTGAACCATCTCCTTGTACGCGGTGATGGGCCTTGGGTTTTCAGGAACGCCTAAAGCCGAGGCCAGGTTCATGTCAGGGTCAGCGTCTATCGCTATCACGTTGTAACCGTCACGTGCAAAAAGGCGGGCCAAGGTGCCAGCCAAAGTGGTCTTGCCCACGCCACCCTTTCCTGAGATCGCTATCTTAATGGTAATACCTCCGAACCGAACTGTCTAGATATATATTGGGTAACGACGGTTTATATTGATTCTGATTCGAAAGGACGAGAAAAGAGAAGGAACATCGACTTGAAAAGACGAGGATGGGACGAAGAAAATTAGGATGAGGGGTATGAAGAAGAAGATGGGAAGAACGATAGTGTCAACGGTGGCGCCCAAATGACCCGATCCAGGCTTGGTCCTCTGGCATGCGACGTTCTCGGTAAGAGATATCTGAGACGAAACGAGCTTGGAAGAGTCGTCGAAACGCCAGAAGAGATGTTTGCCCGAGTGGCAAAACACGTATCTTTAGCAGAGATCCGTTTTGGCAAAGACCGCGCCAAGATGACCTCGGCCTTTGGAACGATCATGAAAGAAGGACTCTTTTTCCCAAACTCACCAACCCTCATGAACGCGGGCCTAAAGGATGGCCAGCTTTCCGCCTGTTTCGTCGTCCCGGTGGACGACTCGATCGCGGGGATATCCGACGCGCTCAAGGAGATGGCAATAATCCACCAGAGCGGGGGTGGCACCGGCTTTTCCTTCTCGAAGCTTCGGCCCCGGGGAGACCCTGTCAGGTCCACGGGCGGCGTTGCGAGCGGCCCTGTATCCTTTATGGAGATCTTCAATAAAGCAACCGAGGTGGTAAAACAGGGCGGCAGAAGGAGAGGCGCCAACATGGCAGTCCTGAAAGCAGATCACCCCGACATCGAAGAGTTCGTCCACGCAAAAGAGGTGGCAGGAAGGCTTGAGAACTTCAACATCTCAGTTGGCGCAACCGACCAGTTCATGCATAAAGCCACGCTTGGTCAAGATCTTGAGCTCGTCAACCCCAGAACTGGCGACGTTTCGGATTCGCTCGACGCGCGCCACCTTCTAAGAGAGATCGCCACGACCGCCTGGAAGCGGGGCGATCCTGGAATGCTCTTTCTGGACACTATCAATCGGTCTCACCCAGTTCCAGGCGTCATCGAAGCCACCAACCCCTGCGGAGAACAACCGCTTCTTTCCCACGAGTCTTGCAACCTGGGATCCATAAACCTCTCCCGTTTTGTCGCCAAAGGCGAGATCGAATGGGACCAGCTCGGCGACATTGTCTCTCTTGCAGTCAGGTTTCTTGACGACGTTATCGAGATGAACTCGTTTCCCTTTTCGGCCATTGAAGACGCCACCCTCAAGACCCGAAAAATCGGGCTCGGAGTGATGGGGTTTGCAGAGATGCTGATCGAGATGGAGATCTCTTACAATTCAACAGACGCGCTCGACATCGCAGAAAAGGTGATGAGCTTCATATCGAGCGAGGCGAGGGAAGAGTCAAGAAAGTTGGGGGTGGCGCGAGGATCTTTTCCGCTCATGGAAACGAGCAGTCTTGAGCACAGATACGATGCCATGCGAAACGCCACCGTAACCACCATATCGCCCACGGGAACCATAAGCATCCTCGCCGGAACGAGCCCGGGCATAGAACCGCTATTTGCAGTATCGTTTTCTAGAGACCTTCTGGGCGAAAAGGCCGTGGTGGTCACGAGCCCGCACTTTGAGAAGATGGCCAAAAAATGGGGCGTATACAGCCCAAAGCTGATGAAAACGGTTGCAGAGAAAGGAACTCTTCAGGACGTGAAAGTTCCAACGGGTCTAAAGGAGATATTCGTCACGGCGATGGAAGTCTCGCCAAAACAGCACGTTCGGATGCAGGCAGCTTTCCAGAAATATACAGACAACGCCGTCTCTAAGACCGTGAACCTATCCAACGAAGCAAAGGTGAAAGACGTCGTGGAAACCTTCGAGCTTGCCCACAAGCTTGGATGCAAAGGAACCACAGTCTACAGATACGGCTGCAGGGACCAGGTGCTCTATCTGGGTGAGACTGCCGGCCGATGCGAACGTTGTTGAAGCGCCCTATTCAGAAATCTGCTGAAAGATTTAGAGGAGACGCGATAAGTTTGCGCGCACCGATGCGCTTTCGTCTCCAGAAAAGTTGATATATGAGTGTCCCCCCTCAAAGTCGTGGCGTTGTGGGCGTGTAGCCTAGCCAGGATAAGGCGGCAGCCTCCTAAGCTGTAGATCGGGGGTTCGAATCCCCTCACGCCCGCCATCAATTTTCCACCTGATTTTCCACAAAAATGGCATCGCAACATATCGATTTTCATCTTTCAGACATGAGCCTTTTGATCATGGATGTCGGTTATGCGCCCATGTTTTCAAGGCACGATCTTGGTAATGTCTAACTCCAGGATGTCTTCTGCCCCCACCTTTTTTAGCTCGGGTATGAGGAGGTTTACCTGCGACCTGTCGACTACGCTTTGGACTGCGTAATAGCCAGAGTTGTAGAGCTTGGATATGGTGGGCCGCTTCATGCTCGGCAGGAGCGATACCAGATCTTCGATCCTCTCTTCTGGAATGTTCAGGGCGATCATGACCTTGCCTCTTGCTCTGGTCACCGCGAATAGCAACGTTTCCACAGCCTGGATATCCTCTCGCTTCTCGGGGTCGTTCCAGCTTTCTTTGTTGGCGATGAGTTCAGAAGTGGACTCCAAAATCACGTCGATGATCTTAAGCCCGTTCTTTCTCAAGGTAGATCCAGTCTCGGTCAGATCGACCACGGCATCCACGAGTTCAGGAACCTTGGCCTCGGTAGCTCCATAAGAGTACTGGATCTCTACAGGTACTCCAAGATCGTCGAAGAACTTCTTTGTCAGGTTGGGGTACTCTGTAGAAACCCTGCTATTAGGAGGGACGTCCTTTGCGGATTTCGCGTTCTGGCTTTCAGGAACTGCCACGATCACCTTGACCTTGCCGGGTCCCTGTTTTCCGTAGTCCAGCTCGGCAACGGTGACGACGTCAGACTCCGATTCTTTGATCCAATCGGTTCCGGATATACCAAGATCGAAGTACCCTTTGGCAACGTAAGTTGGGATCTCCTGGGGCCTTAAGATCTTCACTTTCCCTACTCTAGGATCGTTGATTCTGGCGTTGTACTCGCGTTCAGTCCTCTTGATTTCAAGACCTGCCTGTTTGAAGAGCTGGAGTGTCTGTTGCTCCAAGCTTCCTTTGGGAATTGCAATATCTATCATCGGAAAGTACACCACACGCCTCTGGAGAGATCGAGAGCTCTTATATTTTTGCCCCTCATCCAGGAAAGAAGTCTAGACGAGATTTTTATATCTTCGGGTCGATCTCCAATTGATGAACCTCAAAGACGCGCTCCGGGGTAGAAGGTCGATCAGAAAATACAAAGAACGGCCAATCGAGCAAGACGTGGTCGAGTCTATCCTGGAGATGGCCGAGACTGCGCCCTCGGCAGGAAACCTCAGGGCGAGAGAATACTTCGTCGTGACCCGCCCTGAAATCAAGACGATGTTGTCTGTGGCCGCCTACGGCCGAGAACATGTGGCAAAAGCTTCCGTCCTGATAGTGGTCTGCGCGGACCCGATGAAGTCTGAAAGACGGTACGGCGATCGAGGCCACCTCTACTGCATCCAGGATGCGGCCTCTGCTGCCACCTGTATTCTCCTGTCAGCTCACGGCATGGGACTTGGAAGCTGCTGGACAGGGGCTTTCGATGACGGGGCCGTAAAAGACGTTTTGGCCATCCCCGAACGATTGATCCCAACTGCCATAATTTCCTTGGGCTGGCCCGACGAAAAGCCCACCCCACCACCAGGTCAAGACATGGCGGAGGCGGTCCACTGGGTGAAATAGGCAAACTCGACGATCTGAAAAGGCAAGATGGCAACAGCAAACCAGATGATCAGATTATCGATTCCGCCTTGAGAGAGATCGTGGATGCGGTCCTATCCGGAGACGTCTCGAATCAATCAGAGCTGGAAAGATGGAAACGGAAGGTTAGCAAGAGGCTTTGCCTATCGAGCCTTCCCAAGAACGCAGACATACTGGCCCAGGCGGAATATGATGAGCGGGATCGTCTCAAGCTCCTCGTAAGAAAGCCTACTCGCACCCTTTCAGGGGTTGCAGTAGTTGCAGCCATGACATCGCCTGCGCCCTGTCCTCATGGGGTCTGTGTTCCTTGTCCTGGCGGTGTCGGGCTAAAAGAGATGCCTGCAACCCCCCAAAGCTACACTGGAAAGGAACCTGCAGCTCTCAGGGCGGGCCAGCACAACTACGATCCTTACGATCAGGTCTTTGCAAGGCTCACCCAGCTCGACCAGATAGGCCACCCCCTCGACAAGGTTGACCTTATCATCATGGGCGGGACAATAACCTCAAGGCCACTTGGGTATCAGCACTGGTTCGTGAAGCGGTGTCTTGAGGCCATGAACGATTATCCTGTCTGGGTCAAATCTTTCAAGAGACGAAAGAGCTTCTTGGAAGTTGCAAAAGAGAACGAGCAATCCCTGGTGAGAAACGTGGGCACCACCTTTGAGACGAGGCCTGACTGGTGTACGCCCACTCAGATGACAAATATCCTCTATCTTGGCGGAACCAAGGTCGAACTCGGCGTCCAGAGCACGAACGACTTTGTCCTTAAAAAAATGAGACGAGGCCACACAGTCGAAGACTCCGTACGCGCAAACCGCGATCTTCGGGAGGCAGGGCTGAAAGTGGGCTTTCACATGATGCCAGGTTTGCCCGGGTCAAACTTCGAGTGCGACCTTGAAAGCTTCAGAACGCTCTTTGACGACGAGGATTTCAGGCCGGACTACCTCAAGATCTATCCTACCCTGGTGGTGGCAGGGACCGAGCTTCACGAGCTTTACCAAAAGGGCGAGTACACGCCACTTGAGGTAGACGAGGCCGCAGAGCTCATATCCCAGATCAAAGAACTTGTCCCACCATATACCAGGATCCAAAGGGTTCAAAGAGACATCCCGGCTCACCAGATCGTCGCAGGGGTGAAAAAGAGCAACATTCGCCAGATGGCGCAGGAAAGGTTGGAGGGCAGAGGGAAAAGGTGCCGATGCATCCGGTGTCGTGAAGCAGGACTTCGAGGCATTTCCGAAATAAAGGTCTCCTTCACCGATATCAGGTATCGAGCCTGCGGTGGCGAAGAACGGTTCTTGTCCTACGAGGGAAAGGACGGAACCCTGGCGGGTTTTCTGAGGCTGAGGCTGAGCAAAGCAGCAAGGGTGAGAGAGCTTCACATCTATGGACCCATGATGCCCTTGGGGAAAAAAGGCGGTTGGCAGCACAGAGGGTTTGGTGCAAAGCTTCTGGCAAAAGCTGAAGAGATGGCACTAGATGCAGGTTATTCTGAATTGGCAGTCACCAGCGGGATCGGGGCAAGACCCTATTATCGACGTCATGGATACCAGCTCGAAGGGCCGTACATGTCAAAGAACCTGGACTAAAAAAGGACGGGTAGGTTATAGTCAAGAACCGATTAGATAACACTAATCGGTTCTCACCAGAATAGTGCTTAACGATACGAATAGGCCAAATCTCAAACTCTTGCGAGTTAGAGATTTGGCTCAAAGGTATCGTTAAGCACTATATATAGATTTTATCTCCTCAGATTTTTTCAGATAATATTCAAACAGCTCGCTGCCCCATTTCCTGGCCGAATCCCCGATACAATTGAGGTCAGTTCCGACATCGTACCCATCGTCTGCCCTGAAAAGCCCTAACGAGAATATTCTATCGGTGAGTGTAAAGGCCACTGTAACGTCTGTATCGATCTGATATAGCCTGAAAGTCTCAAGCTTGAGTAGTTCGTTTAGCAAGCCTGAATAGTTCTCAGTCACAATATTGAGAACGTCTTTGGTCAGGATCAGATCGATCTTGGCACCGTTTGTCAGGGCGGTGGCAATGGCTTCAGGATATCCTGGCACTATAATGGGAGATACACCTTGTATCATCTTTGCTTTACTGAGTTCTGATATGAAATACTCTTGAGTTTTGAGAACCTCAGCGGGATTTCCTTCGATGATCTCAGATTGAGCAAGCATCCCCATTCTCGATATCAATTCAGGGGGGATTCCTGTTATGTCGTGATTTTTCCAAAAATTTCGGTACTGTTCCAGGATCTGAACGAAATTGATCATGTCGTCCAGTAGATATGCCTGCATCTTGCCCAAGTTAGTAAGGTCATATCCATATTTGGTTTTGGTAATGATCTCCGAATCACTCATGTCTTTTATGGCATGTAAGATCGTGGTGTTTCGGGTCCCAGTCTCCTTTGACAAGTCTGATGAGCTTTTTGCCCGTTCCAAGAGGCTTAGCATGACCTGAGTTCGAATCTTGGATCTGGTAAAGGACTTGAGCTGTTCTTCTGCAATTGCATATCTTTCATTTGGCGACATAACGTCATCTTCCTTGCGATTCCTCTTCCTTGTGAGAATCCAAAGAATTATTCAGACAAGTCTCAGAGCTACTTGCTTTCAAAGACTGGAGTGGATTCACCATATGGTAAGGACCTGTCTAAGCTAAGTTTACACTATTAATAGTTAGTCGTACTTAAAAACATAGATTTGAGGGGTTTGTGTTATTTACAAATCTTAAAATTAAATATTGGGGGGGCTATTAGCGGCAAGAGACGTATATGTGCCTGGTCAAGCTACGGTGAACCCTCTCCTCGTGAACCTCGACCACATCGAACCCAGATTCTTTTATTACGTCTCCTATGGACCTATCGTCCACAAAGACCATGTAACTTCCTGGAATTAACACTCTGTAGAGCTCTTCAAGACTACGGACGAGAAGCTCGTCCCTAGATTCTGCCTCTATGCGGGCAGATCTGCCATAGGGCGCGTCTGATACCGCACCTTCGATGGAGCAAGACCGCAAAGGGATGCGTCTTGCATCGCCAGCTATCAGATCACAAGGTAGACCTGGAAGGTTGGCCTTCGCACCTCTAACGATATACTCTTGCGCGTCCACGCCCACACCTCTAATCCCCATCAGGCCCGCTTCCACCAGGAATCCACCAGTTCCTGAGAACGGGTCTAAAAGTCTCTCGCCCCCCTTTAACCTCGCCATGTTAACCAAAGCGCGAGCCATCCTGGGCCCCATCGCCCCTGGATGGAAAAAGGGCTTGAGATGAGGGCGGCGCATCTCAAAAGTTCCTCTGTCGACCCTGGCAATCTCCAGGCCCAATATGGCCTTTTCTTCTGTAGTGAGGACCCGAATCTCGATTTCTGGGTCTTTGAGGTCTGCTTGATACCCCCTCTTCCACAAGATGGAGCCCACCTTTCGTTCCACAAGATCGTTGGGTAGAGTTGCGAGCCCCAGCCTTTTCGCTCTCACCTTGTACCGCAGCTTTGGAATATCCAATTCAGCCGCAGCATCCATAATCGCCACCAGGTCGGCATCAACCATTGACTGAACCTGGAGGATGCGATGGGTCATGGCGAGGCGAGCGCCGATATCGAGATCCAGGTCGCTGGCCTCGACTATCAGGCACCGATCTAGAGAAGAGATCACCCTGTACTCAGAAGAGTAGATCTCCAAAAGGGCGAGAGCCTCGCTCTTGGGAATGGTGGGGTGCTCGCCTGAAAGCTCGAAGGCGTATAGGCTTTTCATCTCAGATCATCGCGTTAGATAGCGATTGACTGCCTTATAGTCGAACTCATCCTCGTCCAAGAGGTTTTCGGCGAAGTTGAAGAGCGCCCGCCTCACATCGTCAGATAGCAGAGGATACCAAGTGGGGCTGGCCACTACCATCATCCTAAAAGCAAAGAATGGAGCGATAACCTGGAGCAGTTGCTCATCACCGGTCTTGTCAAGATAGTTTTCGAAAAATTGTTCGAACAACGCTTCGAGTCCGCCTTCCAACTTCAGGCTCTTCTGGACTGAGTAGAAGATGTAGTTGGTGGTCATGGCGGTTATGTCGTCGGCAGCTTCACCCCATTCTCCACGACTTCGATCCAGAACCGAAAAGTCTGCACCGTCTCTGAACATCACGTTCCAGGGATGAAAATCGCCATGTGTCTGGCAGAGCCTATGGGCCTGTTCCCTGAGCTTCCAGCGCCATTCAACACATTTCTTCTCGATCTCGCAAAGCTCGTTTGGCTCTAAGAAGGTGGGATGAGATGGATAGTCGTCCAAGATTCCCATGATACATTCGCCATGGCCAACGGTGTCCCTTATCTTCCTTTGATAGAGGGCAGCTGAATCTTTCTTGACCGAATGGATATCTGCAAGGTAAGACGAAAGGGCCAGAGCCCTCTCGATATCGAGATCGGTTGCGCCACCCTCTTTGATCCGTTCTAAGTCGAAGAAGTACTCCTTTCCCTCGATCGTTTCCATGAGAAGGAAGAACTCTGCGGCAGAACCGCAGGACTTGAGATCGCCCTCTTTGGTGAAGTACCCCATATCAATGGACCTTGCATGTTTGGGGAGTGCATCAAAAGTCGAATGTTGCCAGAGAAGAACCTGGGCCCGATCTGAGAAGTGATCGTGGCCAAAGCCTTCCTGGACCCTCATGGTAGAAAGAACCGCGGACTTCTTTTCGCCTTCTTGCTCGTACTCGACCATGACCGGGCTTCCATAGCCAAAACCCTTCACGTCTTCGGAGGTCGGAATGGTCTCGCCAAGGGTGCTCATGGCAAGAAGCCGGACCTTTTGGCCCGCCATCTCGCAAAGATAAGATTCTACAGATTCGCTTCTTAAGTCCATCAGTTACACCTCTTAGCCGCCTTTAAGTCCCGATCTGCCAGCTATGGAGATACTCATACTGCTCAGGCGTTAGAGTCTCAGTCTCTATTCCCATCGCTTCTAGCTTGAGCCTTGCCACCCTCTGGTCGATCTCGGCAGGAACGGAATAGACTTTCTTCTCCAAACTTGGCCCATTTTCGGCGATGTACCTTACAGAAAGGGCCTGGTTTGCAAAGCTCATGTCCATGACTTCGGGTGGATGGCCGTAAGCTGAAGCCAAGTTGATCAGGCGGCCTTCTGCAAGAAGGTAGAGTCTTCGACCGTCTTTCATCCTGTACTCGACGACGTCTTTTTGGACCTCGGTCGTCTTCACCGAGAGATCTTCCAGGGCCTTGATATCGATCTCCACGTTGAAGTGACCGCTGTTACAGATGATTGCCTGGTCGTTCATAAGATCCATGTGCTCTTTTCTTATGACTGAGATATCTCCTGTGACCGTGACGAACAAGTCGCCCAAGGGCGCTGCCTGGATCATCGGCATTACTCTAAAGCCGTCCATTGCAGCCTCAAGAGCTTTTCTAGGTTCGACTTCGACCACTATGACATTTGCGCCCATTCCTCTGGCCCTGTTTGCCAAACCTCTGCCGCACCAGCCGTATCCTCCTACCACCACGTTCTTTCCTGCAAAGAGGAAGTTGGTGGCGTTCATTATGCCATGAAGCGTGCTCTGACCGGTTCCGTACCTGTTGTCAAACATCATCTTGGTCTCGGCATCGTTCACCGCCATCACAGGATAGAGAAGTTCGCCCTGGTCGGCCAATGCCTTGAGCCTTATGACGCCGGTGGTGGTCTCTTCACATCCACCGAGCATCTCATCTGCCAGGTCTCTTTTATCTTTGTGAATTGTGGCGATGGTATCTGCGCCATCGTCCAGGGTGACGTTGGGTTTGATGTCAAGAGCTTTCTCGATGCATTCGTAATACTCAGCATCGTTCTCTCCGTAGAAAGCGTAAACGTGCATCCCTCTGTTGGCCAAAGCTGCGGCCACGTCGTCTTGAGTGCTGAGCGGGTTAGAGCCGGTGACCGAGATTTCTGCGCCGCCCGCTACAAGAGTCGTAAGGAGGTTTGCGGTCTCAACTGTGACGTGGAGACAGGCCACTACCCGGACGCCCTCTAACGGCTTTTCGTTTTCGTACTCGTCCTTGATCTTCTGGAGAACCGGCATGTGGCGCCGAGCCCATTCAATTCTCTTCTCGCCTTCTTCTGCCAACCCTGGATCTTTGATCACGTTTTTTTGCAAATATATCACCTTGAATATCAGATCGCGCTGGCGATCAAAATTCGTTAGGAGTACGTGAACTACCCCGCCCTAAAGGGCGGGACTTCCTGATTCATCACCAGAACTTGCATCACAGAGATGCGATGTAGAGGTTCTGGCTCGGCAGGCTCTAAGGGCAGTCCCATCCCCGAGATTAGTATGTTTCTTGAAGCGTTGTAATCTCTATCGCAGACGAATCCACAGAAAGGACATTCATGAGTTCTGTCGGATAGATCCTTTTTCACAACGCTTCCACAGCAAGAACACTTCTGAGATGTACCTCTTGGGTCAACCTTGATCAGCTTCTTACCAGCACTCTCAGCCTTGTAGGAAAGCATGAACAAAAACTTGGACCAAGATGCATCATGGATGTTTCGATGTAATCCTTTGCAATTGCCTTTTTCTTTCAATCCCTTTACATCAAGATCTTCCACACAGATCGTGTCATAACTATCCACGTATAATCGAGACAGTTTATGCAAAAAGTCATTTCTCTGGTTGTTGATTTTCTCATATGCCTTGTTCAACTTAGCAAAAATCTTTCTTCTATTGTTAGAACCTTTCTTTGCTCTTGACAACTTTTTTTGGATCTTTTTCAGTTTATCAGATGACTTTTCCGCGAACCTTGGGTTCTCTATCACATAACTTGCGCTGTCCACTGCAAAAGCTTTTAGACCTAAATCGATTCCAACAGATTTTGCATCCGAGATCTGTTGTTCTGGTTCCTGTTCGACCTGAACTATCGCATACCACTTGTTGCCGGACTTCTTGATGATCTTTCCATCGATCAGCCTGTGTAGTTTGATCTTGACATCACCAATCTTGGAAAGTTTCAGAATTGAGTGATCTTGATCTATCTTGAACCCTGACTGGTTATAGTTCAGAGTCTTATACCAACCTCTGCCCTTGAATCTGAATTTACCAACCTTTCGACCGTTCTCTTTCAGGGCGTAAAGCCCCTTGATGTTGGACCAAAGGGTATAATTCACCATCTGCAGAACCTTAGAATATACGTTCCTCAGATCAGGATTCTCCAGTTTTAAAGAAGGTATCATATTCTGAGTATCGTATGTCTTGAGTTGGACGCCATTCTCCTTGGATTTTGAGATCTCTTCAAGGAGGCGGTTGTAAAGCCACCTACAAGTATCCAGAGCTTCGTCTAACTTACGCTCTGCAACCTTTTCGGGATAGATGCGGTACTTGTAGCTGATAATCACTTCGTTCATCTCCATTTGGGATTTTACGTAGCTCATTAGAACGTCGAGGCTAACTTGTATTTCATAGGTGTTACCAAAATTGGTGTATTCCATTGTTGACTTAAGTCATTATCGATGGCCAGAAACGAAAGGGAGGGCTCCGCTTTCATCCTGTTAGCGACTTATCGTCGCTAACTCCCGTTAACTCAAAAGAGTTAACGAGACCGGCCTAAAGACCGGGGACTTCCCGCTTTAGCCCTCTTTTACTCCCGCAAGTTAAAATCGACGTACCGGCACATCTATTGCTCGTCTTTTCTTAACTCCAATACATGAGCATCGAGGTGACCTTGCTTGGAACTGGAGTTGGCATACCCCATTCGGGGCGATCACAGGCAGGATTAGTCGTGAAGGCAAAAGATCCACTGCTTTTCGATTGTGGGGCTGGCACACTTCTCAGGTTGGCAGAGGCAGGGTTTAGCCCTCTTGATATCGACGTTGCCTTTTTGAGCCATCTTCATCTAGATCACGTCTCCGACCTTTTGGCCCTTTCCAAAGCCCGCTGGCTTTTGGGGGTGTGCGAGATGGAGATCTTTGGGCCAAGTGGGACTGAAGACTGGTTCAGGAATTGTCAGGGGCTTTACTCTTATTTGAAAGATCTCGATATCGAGTTTCACGAGGTCGAGCCTGACGAAGAGTTCAACATTTCGGGCGTCAGAATCGCGACGGCAAAGGCGGTTCATAGCATTCCAGCTCTCGCTTACAGGGTCGAGTACTGCAAAAAGGCCGTGGTCTATTCAGGAGACACAGAACCAGTATCTTCTGTGGCGAACCTGGCGATGGGCGCGGACCTTTTGATCCACGAGTGCTCTTTTCCAGAGCCTTTTGAGGTGACAAATCACACGACTCCTCGTCGGTTGGGCGAAGTTCTTGAAGACGTGGACCGAGTAGTTTTGACTCATCTATACCCCGAGACTATCGGGCACGAAGAAGAGATGATAAGAGACGTGAAGGGAGGTCTTGGATCCGACGCAAATGTAAAAATCGGACGCGATCTACAGAAGATCAAGGTGTCAACTACCCGCCACTAAAGTGACGGGCATGTAATGTGCCCTGGTTGACCAGATCTTCGATCTTGCCAAATGGGGGCGAAAAGATCAAAGGGCACACCCCGCAACGTTCCTGCCGGCAATATGTCGATTGATCCTCGCCCAAAACCACTGCATCCCATCCGGCCAAGTGTATCGTCACTTGCCGGAATTATCAACCTTCAGGAAAAAAGAAGCAGGAAAACGAGGAAGGGGGATATTCCCCTTCTGATTCTTCTGCTTTACCGCAACGACTTGGATACAATCATCAGATATTATGTAGTCGCAGCTTCGTGCGCCTCGGCTTCTTCCATTCCTCCAAGGGACATGGTGATGATGTCGCCAGACTCAAGCATGTAGCTGTTCACACTGAGCTCGGACATGACTCCATTGATCTCGAATATCCACCAGGTGCCATCTTCTCCGTAGTTGGTGGCAACGTCATCAATTCCGATCACCAACATTCCCCACTCCTTTTCTTCGGTAGTGACTTCAGCGACGTCGTTGAGAAGGTCAAGAGCGGTGGAGCCGTCTTCCATCACGGTGTGAATGGCCTTGTCGATCATTTCGTCGCCCTCGTAATCGATCTCCAGAACCATGGTGATGGCATCCTCTTTCGCTCCAGCAAGGGACATAGTGATAGAATCGCCATCTTCCAGGACATAACCGTCAACGCTGACGTCAGACTGCACACCGTTGACCTCGAACATCCACCAGGTGCCTTCTTCATCCCAGTTGGTCATCCATCCGTCAATGCCGACAACAGAGGATCCCCACTCTTTCTCCTCGGTTGTCAGATCGCTGGCATCATTGAGAAAGTCGAGAGCCGTGGATTCTGCTTCCATCACATGATGAATCGCCTTGTCGACCATTTCGTCGCCATCGTAGTCAAGCTCCAAAACCACGGTAATGGCTCCCTCTTCGGCCCCGGCAAGGGACATTGCAACCATGTCGCTTTGCTCTAGGACGTATTTGTCAACGCTGACGTCAGATTGTTCGCCGTTGACCTCAAACATCCACCAGGTGCTTTCTTCTTCCCAGTCTGCCATCACGTCGTCAATTCCGACCACCAAAGCGCCCCAATCCATCATCTCCACTTCTACGTCGGTGGTCGCTTCGAGCAGGTCGTGAGCCGAAGATCCTTCAGCAATCTCATGATCGACAGTTTTGTCGATCGTTCCGTCGCCATCATAGTCGACCACCAAGATCGCGCTGATGTCCTCTGCTGCTGCGCTGAACGCCAGCAAAAGCATGCAGACGTTCACTAATATGATGCGTTTCAGATTCAAGTTCTTCACCATCTGAGAGTAATTATATCAACTTCATGTTACTTAAAATTTTCCTAAAGGCAGCTACAATAATTAGTTTTATTTTTTTATACAATCCCCCATAGAGGTTACAAGAGAGCTACACTAAATGATGGCATATTTAAGATAAAAATAAATAATATAAATAATTTTTTGCGGTTAGTATCTAAAATAATTCATATGTTCGATCGTATTTCTTGTGAGGTTCACTTCTGGCCACTTCATGGTCGAAAAATAGAGTGTGGGATCTCGCGCTCGCCAGCTGCGACGGAATGAAAATTTGAGAACACGAAAGCTGTGAGATGCAGCCTTGTGAAAAGTCCCCACCCAGCCGAGGTGAAAAGTTCCAGCACATCGATACCGTGAGGGATGATAAGCCTTCGGCAATGCGCCGAAAGCTTATCGATTTGTTGGGTTCTCATGCACTTTTGGCGTTTACCGCATCCGGTACGGTTTCTGTTTGTTTGACAATCCGGTGAGGTACATCGGCATGTTATGTCATGTTAGCCCCATGTTAAATGAGTTTTGGTTGAATAAAGACAAATTAATTTGATTAAATGTCGGTCCGATAAAACCAGATTTTTAGGTGCGGTGATGAAAAATAATGGATAAGGACATTCTCCGACCACTTGTAGGGGAGGGTGACGTATCCACAAAGGAAGTCGGATCTGGACTTATGTGGGCCCCCATCCTGTTAAAGTGAAAGCCCCTGCACACCGAAGATTGCATTCCTGGAGGAGAGCAAATCAGTTTTTAATGATGCTCCAGGGCTTTTTCGTTTTTTGGCCTATTGGATTGTTGCTGTTCAAGATGCCTGTGCCCGGTTCAGGACGAACGCAGCAGGATCCCCCCTACTTTAGTGGGTGAAGGAATGCGTTCGAATTTGTGTAAACTAACATAGAGTTTACCTCCACGAATGGAATTGTGCGTACCCAAGATTGTGGAGTCAATCCCGGGATCCGACTTCCTCTCGATCGGATATGGAACGGTTTTGAATGGCACAAGCACTGCCCCGACCCATCGGGACTGTTTAACCGGTGCCCTTAGAGCCTGAAACTGAGGCGGCATTCCAGGGTAACTATAGTGCTTAACGATACCTTTGAGCCAAATCTCAAACTCTTGCGAGTTAGAGATTTGGCCTATTCGTATCGTTAAGCACTATTCTGGTGAGAACCGATTAGGGCCCGTAGCGAAATAACTTGCGCATATACGTGTACACCCATTACACGAAACCGACATGAAGCGGATTCAGTATAATAATTCCGAATCATTCATATGACAAGGTTATTTCTTCGCGGGCCCTTAGTGTTATCTAATCGGTTCTTGACTATAAATTCGTTCCTATCGGTTATCAATTATATTACCTCTCAATTGATGATCTGGTAAACCAGGGCACGTCAAATGCCCGTCACTTTAGTGATGGGTGATTTACCTTTGGTTCTTAAGGTGGGCTAAAGGGAAGCACCGACATATCACACCATGTCGGCCCACATTTAAATACATTTTGGTTGAGTAAAGACAACATAATTTGATTTGAGTTTCGTCCCGGGCAAGTTGATACTCCCTTGCCATGAAGTGCTGCAGTCTCGATGCAGGTTATGATGAAATACTTAAAAACGTTTTTTTCGAATTTTAATATCAACTTATGGCTTAACCACAAATTTTATAATATTTTGAAACGCACTATACTTAAAATAACCGTTTAGGAGGTGAAAAAATCCATGATGGACAAGTTCATATCAAAACACCTCTACAACAAGGGGATCGAGGTCTACTTCGGAGGAAGTGCTAACGAGCGCCTCAAAGGCAGGGTTGCCGGAAGCGCAGACGGCGTGTTGGTTCTAGAAGCGGGGGAACGGAGAGACAACATAAATTTGGAGAAGGTACTCGCGGCCTGAGAGGTTTGACTCACCCCTTTTCCAGAAAAAGGCCGCCAATTCCCCCCCAGCCTGATCCTCACCGTGACCACTCCTGCATTTTAAAGATCATCCCGATTGTCTCATCGATCAGCTACTTTTCCGGTGTCACTGCCAGGTTTGGAGATGGCGGCATGAGGAGGTTGTCGGCCGGATATCCCAAGGCTTTGGAAAAGTTGAGGAGCTGGGCTGCTATCTGGGCGATCTCCTGGCTGAAACCTGCCGCAAGAATGGATCCCATATCAGCGGCAGATGCATCCATTTCGATCTCGATATCGCCTTCTATAGAAAGCCCTTCCAAAGAGCGGACATGCCCTTCAGACAAGAACTTGTTCAGATCTCCAAGCTTAACCGCCTTTCTTGTTTCTTCTTTCATAATCTCACCTCGTATCTTGTCACATTCACGATCTGGTCATCGGAATAACGACCAAGGCGGCCCGGATGTTCTCTTTGTCCTCAGTTTTTGGGCCGCTTAGAGTTACCTCGGCATAAGATATAAGGTTTTTTGGAGTTATGTAAAATTTAGTTGATTTTAAGTATTGTCAAGAACTGTAGTCAAGAACCAATTAGATAACACTAATTGGTTCTCACCAGAATAGTGCTTAACGATACGAATAGGTCAAATGTCAAACTCTTATGAGTTCAATATTTGTCCGAAAGGTATCGTTAAACACTATAATTACAATCTCAAACTAAATAAGCGTCCAGGTTGCTTTGTTTCTTTGATCTTTTCTTGGGGCAGGGAGGGATTTGGAACTGTTTAGACCGCCATTGACCGTCCACGAAGGCGCCACCTGTGGGCCTTTTTCCAGCGCCAGTGCAAAGGGCGCGGGCAAGGCCAGATTTCACGCGCGCCCGGAAAAAACTGGCGCGGGGCAATCTCGACTTGCGCCTGCGATTGGCAAACAGTGCCTTCAGGCGGCAAAAGAGGTGTACGAATCGCACAGGACCGGTACCAAACAGGATAAGAAAATAAGTTGAATGACAAGTTGTGGGTTCGTTTCTTATGTAACCTGGCGATAAACTTAACTAACCAGGTTACATAAGAGACTGACCTTGATCCCCAAAGAAATCTCTGAAGAACCCGCCCAACAAGAACTTGAAATCCCCCTTAAGATCAAGGAGTGCGTCGATCGACTGATTGCAGAGCAGGGACTCACATCATGCCAAGAAAAGTTCAACAAAGGTGAAGAATCGGAGTGGGAGAGAACGGGATTGATTGCCTATCGACAGGAACGGGTCTACTGCAGCAAAGAGTTGAAAAAGGTGACAGAAAGTACATGAACCGTGGACAGATCGACAGAAACAGGGTGACGAAAGTTTTTCTCCTCTTGGCCATAACCTTGCTTGCAGGAAGCATATTGGGCTGCATATTTCCAGACCAAGAGAAGAACATCCCAGCCCAAGACAAGGTCAACGTGATGACAACGACAGTGCCTTTGGGCCACTTCACAAAGATGGTGGGCAAAGATCTTGTAAATGTAGAGATCTTAATATCACCTGGCACCAACCCACACACATTCGAGCCTGTGCCATCACAGTTAAAATGCATCGACGAGGCCCAACTCTATGTGAAGAACGGTGCCGGCATGGAGATTTGGATGGACAAGATTATCCAGGCCAACGAGGATATGCTGGTGGTTGACTCGTCCAAGGGCATAGATCTCATCGAGTCGACAGATCCCGATCATGACGATCATAACGACAATAGCGAGAAAGGGCTTCACAAAGCGATCCTCACAAAGGACCCTCACATCTGGCTTTCGCCCAGAAACGCCATGGTCCAGGTGGAGAACATATGTGATGGCCTGGTGAATGTGGATCCTGAAAACGAAGATCGCTATCGAAATAACCGAGACAGTTACATAAAGGAGCTAGAAAAACTCGATTCAGATCTCAACGCCACATTTTCAAAATCAGAAAAAAAGAAGATCCTGGTTCTCCACCCTGCTTGGAGCTACTTTGCCAGAGATTACGGTCTAGAACAGATCTCGATCTTATATTCCAAAAAAGAGCCAGGACTTAGATATCTGGTCGCTATGATCGAGACCGCACGAAAGAACAACGTGACACGCATCTTCGTGGACCCCAACTTCAACCCCAAGTCGGCTGAGATCATCGCCAACGAGATAGGTGGTAAAGTCGTGCCTCTCGATCCGCTGGCAGAGAATTATGTTGAGAACATGCGGCATGTAGGCCAAGAGATTGCAACAAGTTTTGAACCATGAACGACATAGTGTCTGTAGAGAAACTTTGGGTCCACTTCGGAAGTCAAGTGATCCTCGAAGACGTAAACCTAGTCATCAAGGAACACGATTTCTTGGGTTTGATAGGCCCAAACGGTGGCGGCAAGACCACCCTCTTGAAAGTCATCCTCGGTCTGATCAAGCCTTCCCGTGGCCAGATAACGGTCTTTGGAACCACACCTGAAGCTGCTCGAAATAGGATTGGGTATCTACCCCAAAGAAACCTCTTTGACCTCCAATTTCCTGCGACAGCTTTCGATGTGGTATTGATGGGCAGGTACGGAAGAAAGGGCCTATTCAAGCGTTATGCTGACGAAGATCGAGATGCGGCCCGCCAAGCCTTGGGTCAGATGGACATGCTCAAATACGCCAACAGAGAGATAGGAACCCTTTCTGGAGGGCAGCAGCAGCGAATCTTTGTTGCAAGAGCCCTCGTCTCCGAGCCAGATCTCTTGCTTTTGGACGAGCCTACCACCGGGATCGACGCATCACAGCAAAAGGATTTCTACGAGCTTTTAAGAGATCTAAACCAAGAGAAAACCATCGTCATGATTTCTCATGATATGAGTGCTGTATCGAAATATATAGAGAAAATTGCCTGCATCAATCGACGGCTCTACTACCACGACTCAAAAGAGTTGACCGCAGGAGACATTCAAGAAGCTTACAAGTGCCCAGTCGAGATGATAGCTCATGGGGTCCCCCACAGGGTTCTGAGAGAACATGATTGAGATATTCCAGTACGAGTTCATGAGAAACGCTTTGACTGCAGGCATCATAGCTGCTGTCCTCTGCGGAATAATCGGGATATACGTCATACTAAACAGGATCGTATTCATCAGCGGAGGGATAGCACACACTGCCTTTGGTGGGATCGGTCTTGGCTACTTCCTGGGACGAGACCCCCTCATCTTTGCCATCCTCTTCTCACTGGCTGCAGCTCTTGGGATTGGAGCCATCAAAAACACCCGGTCCAGGGTATCTCAGGACACCGCTATAGGGGTCTTCTGGGCGACGGGGATGTCTCTTGGAATAGTTTTCATCGCCTTAAGCCGTGGTTACGCTCCGGATTTGTTCGATTATCTCTTTGGAAATATTCTTGCAGTATCGGGCGAAGACGTGAAATTGATATTGGCGATGACCCTGATCATGATCGTGATCGTCGCTCTGCTCTACAAAGAACTGTTTATCCTATCTTTTGACCCTTCTTACGGCGAGGCCGAAGGGGTCCCAGTCCAGAAGCTCTATCTCCTTCTCTTATGCATGGTGGCTCTGAGCGTTGTGGTTCTCATAAAGATTGTGGGCATAATATTGGTCATTGCGCTCTTGACAATACCTAGCGCCATAGGAAGACAACATGCCAGGACTTTTAGAGGGATCATGGCCCTTTCGATCGTGCTTGGCATATTTTTCGTCGTCTCGGGCTTGGTGATATCTTATTACCTCAACATCCCCTCTGGCGCAACCATAATACTCACAGCCGCAGGAACCTTCTTTGTGAGCACGGCTATTTCTCTAGGTGGGACCCGCCGTTGAGATCTTATCCGATCACCATTATAGTCCCGAACGCCAAGTTTGACACTTATCTGATGCGTATAGCGGTGATGTTAACCCAAGAAACTACAGGTTCTGTAAGCAGATGATTCCTCCAGTATACTGCATTACGTGTCAAGTCTAAGGTTCAGGACTATAGTCATCGTTTAAGGCCACTTTCAGCAGGGAAAATGACCATCACAAATAATTTTTCAGATCATTTTATAATCGAGAACTGATTAGGTCAAAGTTTGCCCAAGTAGGCGATTTCTGCCCAAATGTGGCGTGTGCAGATCATGGAAAGCTGCAAAGCGAGCATCAACAAAATATCATTAAGTTTGGGAAGACCAACACAGGGCGTCAACGTTTCAGGTGCAAGACCTGTGGTAGAACCTTTACAGAAACCAAAGGAACTATTTTTTATCGGCGACACACACCTGAAGACGAAATCATCGAAACGTTGGCGTTGATAGCCGAAGGTAGCCGCATCAGCAGCTTGGCACGTGTCAAAGGTCACAAGGAAGATACAATCATAAGTTGGATTCAAGATGCAGCCAACCATGCTGAAGCTGTTGAGGAAGTGTTGCTAGCGGATCACCATATAAAACGTGGCCAATTAGACAGTATGTTGGGTTTCGTCCTCAACAAAGGTGGAAAAAAACTACCCTGAGACCGACGAAAGCGACCAGTTCTGGCGAGATCTACCATGATCGACATGGATAACCGCCTCCGTGTCGCCCGTGGCATTGCCAAAACGGAAACGTCGGCAAGCGTTGAAGTCTTCCAGACTCTCAAGCGTCGTGGACACCCCGATGGCCCACCACCTACCATATCAAATGGATGGGGAGGGATTGACGATGTTATGGTCGAAGTCTATGGGATTGTTCTTAAGTACAAAGGAATTGGCCGACCCCCTACTCGTAAACGTCCCCAGTCAGATTGGCAGTATCTACAAGCAATCAAAGAGCGTGATAATGGACATTTGGTAGATATCAAGTTGCGTGTCATTTATGGAGACAAAGGTGAAATGCTGAAGCTATTGGGAAACAGCACGGCGTATATCAAAAGGACACATCTAACCATGCGACTATTTAACTTGCGGGAGCGGAGAGAGCAGAGCGGGAAGTCCACGGTCTTTAGGCCGGTCTCGTTAACTCTTAGAGTTAACGGGAGTTAGCGACGATAAGTCGCTAACCGGATGAAAGCGGAGCCCTCCCCTTTGTTTCTGGCCACCGATAATGATTTCTACTTCATCGCCAGTACCGGACAGGTTAGCCTCGACGTTCTAATGAACTTGTGTAGAATCCCAAATGGAGATGAGCGAAGTGATTATCAGCTACAAGTATCGCATCTATCCCAACAGAGGTGCAGAGCGTAAATTAGACGAAGCTCTGGATACTTGTAGGTGGCTCTACAACCGCCTTCTCGAAGAGATCTCGAAATCCAAGAAGAATGGCGTCCAACTTAAGATATACGATACTCAGAATGTGATACCTTCTCTAAAACTGGAGAACCCTGATCTAAGGAACGTATATTCTAAGGTTCTACAGATGGTGAATTATACTCTCTGGTCCAACATCAAGGGGCTTTACGCCCTAAAAGAGAACGGTCGAAAGGTTGGCAAGCTCAGATTCAAGGGCAGAGGTTGGTATAAGACCCTGAACTATAACCAGTCTGGATTCAAGATAGATCAAGATCGCTCAATTCTGAAGCTTTCCAAGATTATAGTCATGAACCTTAGGCGTGATACTTAACGGAGCATCCCAAATAAATCATCTGCTACAAAGCCCGCGATTTATTGAGTTAGCATTGTCTTTTGCGCATAGGATAAGTGTCAAACTTAGCGTTCAGGACTATAGTGACGTCAAAATCAAACTACACCGAATGATCGATGGAAAGATCAAAGGGGTAATCATCAAAAAATCCGGCAACAAGTGGTATGCGATAGTTCAGGCCGAACAGGAACCAGAACAACAGATATCGGACGTAAAGTCTGTTGGAATCGATTTAGGTCTAAAAGATTTTGCAGTGGACAGCACAGGTTATGTGATAGAGAACCCAAGGTTCGCGGAAAAGTCATCTAGCAAACTGAAGAAGATCCAAAAAAAGTTGTCAAGAGCAAAGAAAGGTTCTAACAATAGAAGAAAGATTGTTGCTAAGTTGGACAAGGCATATGAAAAAATCAACAACCAGAGAAACGACTTTTTGCATAAACTGTCTC
>Ga0208771_1000355_pt1 | contig 28165 bp, 24 predicted proteins | sample AntAceMetag02UKX_FD_184775 | JGI IMG/M metagenome (GOLD analysis project Ga0208771, IMG submission 184775) | Saline lake microbial communities from Ace Lake, Antarctica - Antarctic Ace Lake Metagenome 02UKX (SPAdes) (version 2) | ecosystem: Environmental > Aquatic > Non-marine Saline and... | reverse complement strand
TTAAATTATGTTGGGATACAACGGGACTTCTTTACAGTGGCAGATGTATATGACAGTCAGGCACTAGACCCGCATGTTAATAGGGTGCGATTCAGAGAGGAATGGTGGGCTTAACCGATGACCGATGAGTAGCTTCTTGCGTCGACATGACCTTGCACCCCGGATAAGTGTCAAACATAGTGCTCAGGACTATAATTGGTCCTCGCCAAAATAGCGCTTAACGATACGAATAAAGCCAAATATCAAATTCATGAAAGTTTGACATTTATCCGAAAGGCATCGTTAAGCACTACACAAAACAAGCTCGACCAGACACGATCCTAAATCACCACCGATAACAGACAAAACCATATATTTCATCCAAGACCTGATCTATCCGCTTAGATTCGAAACGGCCAATCTTTGCCTCGATTACCGGAATATCTAAGATAGAAATGATCTGTTTGGTGAGAACGGGATCACCACTCACCACCGCATAAACGAGAAGTGATCGGTAACTTTTCATGAGGGCTGGAATCTCTCTTTTTACGAGGTCAGCATGTTGACGGACGTCCTCGTCTCTCAGACGCTCGAACCTCTTTTGGCTCCACCCGCCCTTGGAATGCTTCTCTTTGACGGTGCTTTTCACCACGTGATGCTCCTCAAAACCCTCATTACTCAGCGCGACCCCGAGGAGCGTTTCTCCAGCCCGAGCCGCTATTACCAAAACAGGAACGTCCAAGTATCCTCTTAAAGGGTCCAAGTCAAAGAGAGGTCCCTCTTTCACAACAGTCTCGATCAGAGGAAAAGGTGGAACAAAAGCCAAGGTGAAGAGTAGAGGATAATGAAAGAGGGCAACACCTCGCTCAGACCCAATTCCCATTAGAATGTTTCGAACGTCTTTTGGAAGTTCTTCGACGTCTTCTTTTGCGCCTTTCCTCAGATAGGCAGTTACCAGGTCATCTCGAGGAGACCTACAGGACTCGAGCCTTTGGATCAAGTTCTTGATCCAATGCGGAGAGAACGTTTCAGATCGAACCCGTTCGGGCTCGGCAACTGCAACATCCGCCCCATCCTCTTTGCGAACCTGAAGCACCTCTGCCTTCTGCGTCATGGACTTGAGCTCAACACTTGCTTCCTGATAGGATTGAGTAAGCGTCCTGACCTTCTCCTCCCGCTTATCGAGTTGGCGCAAGAGACGGTTTTTCTCATCCTCAAGCTCTGCCACCCTAGAGATAAGACCAGAGAGCTGAGAGGTAAGGTCAACAATCTTCTCTTCCAGCTTCTTTTTTCCCAGCAGATCGACCAAGCACTCACCAGTCAGGTGAAGCGCGCGCATGACAAAAAGCGCTTCCGCTCCTTTCCAAGCGCCTGGAGGCAAAAGGCAAAAAAATGAGCACATTTTATCTGGGGGGTTATTAGCGCCACCCGGGCGGCGCTATCTCTCCAACGATCCCAAAAAAGAATAAGTTCGAACCGCTTTTCGTGGCGAAGAACAACTCGATACCCTTTGAGAGGCAAAGGCACAAGATTGAAGGGCGCGAACCAGACGATTTATCCAGTGATATGTGTTTAGCCCCCCAGAAGTGGACCCAGAGAGCGTGATAGTCAACGATCCCAAGATTGTCATCAAGATTTACGGTACTGGAAGCCTCAGTTTCGGTGGTTATGCAGATGACGACACCTCCGAGATGGAAACTTTGCGAGAAGAGATTATGAATCGACCCGGATGGAACGATATCACCGCAGTCGAGAACGGAAACGTCTACATCCTCTCGATCGACGTCTTCGGTGGGGCAAAGTACTTCATTGGACTAGACTACCTCGCCAAGATCATCCAAACGGACCTCGTTTCAGACCTCGATCCAAAGACAGTCCATCAAGAGTACATCACCAGGTTCCAGGAACTAGACTACAACCTGGAAAATCATGGCGTCTTCGTCTACCCAAGACCGTAACATGCGGTCTTGGTTCTTCTTTTTCCAGGTGGTCACAATCCTTATTAGACAAGGTGATTTATCTTAACTAAATCAAGCTTAATTAGAGGACATTCACTTGAATAAGTCAGATACGTTGAATAAGTCAAAATGGGTTTCGATCTGCCTTTGCATTCTCGCACTATCACTCACAGGTTACGGTCAAGAAGTCACAGTGATCGATTACACCGGCCAGTATGTAACCGTAACCCTTCCCGTAGAAAGCATCGTCAGCCTCAGTTCTTCAGGCTCAGAGATCGTATGCGCCCTGAACGCAGGAGACAAGATCGTTGGGCGAGGTTCAAGCTCGGTCTTCCCTCCTTATCTAGAAAAGGTAGAGATCGTGGGCAAGAGCTCTCGCAGCCCTGACCTTGAGCTGATAGTCGAGCTCGATCCGGATCTCGTGATAGCAGACACCATGCTTAGAGAAGACGACCGAAAGAACCTGGAGAACGCAGGGATTCCGGTGCTCGAAGAAAGCTTCGTAGATCCGCCAAGAGTTGTCGAGGTTGCAAGACACCTGGGCACTTTGCTCGACGAAGAGGAGCAGGCCGAAGAGCTGATCGACTTTCTGGCAGGTGCCCAAAACCTCATCGAAGAGAACATCGCCAACCTCGATCCCGACGAAAAGCCCAAGGTATTCCTTGAGCGAGAGTGGGTCTACCATACCACATCTGCAGGAACGTCCTCTCACAACCTCGTAGTTTTCACAGGTGGCAAAAACATCGCCAGTGAAGAGGAGATAGATTATCCTACGGTGAGCCCAGAATGGGTGGTCGGAAGCAACCCGGACGTTATAGTGAAGCTAACATGGGCCACAACAGGAGAACTTTCCACCAAAGAAGAGCTCAAAGAGGTGAGGGATGAGATCGTCTCTCGACCAGAACTTGCCAACGTCGATGCCGTCAAAGACGGCAAGGTCTACGTCTTGAACAGCAAGGCCAACAGCGGAGTGCGATCGATAATAGGAGAACTTTATCTTGCCAAATGGTTCCATCCCCAGCTATTCGAGGAGGTCAACCCCAAAGAAGTTCACGGGGATCTGATCCAGAGGTTCTACGGCCTTGATCTCGAGGGCGCATACGCTTATCCCTAAACTTGTTCTAAAAGAAACATAGTCGAGAACCAGTTGGTTCTCAACTTTCAGTATAGTACCAACACTTTTTCCAGCGTCTTTGGATCCTCGACCAAGACAAACGTGTATACGCCCTCATCTTCTAATTCCAACTCGTCAACAAGAATAGACTTGTCTTCTTTTGCAAGGATGATTGCTACATCAAGATCGCTGGAATATGCGGCGACGTAATCGGTCACGTCCCCAAATTCCACGTCTTTAAAGAGATGTCCTCCTTCTTCAACCTCGGACTTCTCACCATCAAACCAGATCTTCCCGCCCACAGGAAGCGTCACGTCAACGGGATCGGAAACCAGATTCACGAACCTCAGCCAAGAGGTCTTAACGTCGGGCATTCCGGTTGCGTCTTTCACGATTATTGGATTAGACAGATCACGGACGAAAAGGGTGGTCTTCGTCTCTGCATCCAAATCAAGCTCCAGATCCAAGAGAATAGTGCCATCTTCAGGATCGATCAGCTCTACTTTATGCAAACCAGGGGCCACCTTATGATAGGGGGATCCATCTCCAAACTCCAGGTTAACAGCAGGAAGGTCATCGACGCCAAAGCTTAAGCTCTCCTTTTCAGAAGAGAGATGGACTGCCCTGATCATTGAAGCCTGAACGTTCGGCTCGCCTGGCGTTGGCTGAAAACTTGTGTTCCAGTCGCTGCCGTCTGGAATTCTGACGAAGGAAACATCCCCACCCAAGGCTCGGTCGTATCTCTTTTCGTCGACCAAGTTGCCTGACGAATCGTTCAGCATTATGCCGTCGCCGTTGTTTCCTTGGAAAACGCCACTTTCGACTGAATACAGAACCAGGAATTCCTGAGCGGGAATAATGAATCCTTCAGGGAACGTGTACGTTCCAGGAGATCTTCTGTACGATATGTCCATCAGAGTGTAATTAGTGACGTCGACGTCTTCATCACCAGTGTTGTAAAGCTCTATGAACTCGTCGTTCATGTCACCGATCTCGCCGTTTGGATACCAATCAGTGGTAGCATGGGGCAACATCTCGTTGATCACCACGTCGGCAGATCCGATGCCGACGCCCAATAACGCCAACGTCACGATGAGGAACAAAACACTTCTCAATTCCATATCCTCCAACAAAATTTAGCCATCATCATTCTGCTCGATATTGATACGTCCAGGTGCCCTCAAGCTCCATGTCAAAATATTTCTGGAATGTTTCCTGATGAACCGCTTCAGGATCCAAATCCTCGAAGAGCTCAGGATGGAACCACTGGGCATAATAAAGCAATGTCACAATCTCAGTCAGGCCGCTTGCCATGCTTATGTCGAAGAGATAGAACCGTCCATCTTTGATTGCGCCAAGGTCGCTAAACCCAGGTTCAGTGAGGACCTTTTCTTCCACAGTCTTTTCATAATCTTCGACCATTGGCACATCGCCACTGCTTGGGCTCACTCTAGAATAAAGGATCACGTCAGGGTCTTCTTCCAGTACCCACTCCCGATTCACATATACGAGCGATCCAGGAAGACCTCTGGCCACGTTCACGCCACCCGAATCAACGATTCTCTCATCGCCTGCCGATTCTTCGCCACCGGTCCAATCGACGTGGCCCATCGACATGAAGTAGACTCTTGGCTTCTCGTCCTCTGGCAAGGACTCTGTCCGCTCTATGATGGTGTCGTAATAATCTCCGATGTAATCGCCAAGATCCTCTGCTTCGTCTTCCTTTTTCAAGATCTGACCTAAATCTTCAATCATCGGAAGCAAAGTAACCACGTGAAGTGCCCGGTATCTGAGCACGGGAACGCCGTTCTTCTCGATTTGTTCTTCTATCTCTTGTGGAAATAAGGCGCCGGTCCTCCCTATGACGAGATCAGGATCGAGATCGAGTATGAGCTCGACGTTCACCCTGTTCGAGGCGGTTCCAACGCTCGATTTTTCGAGAAGAGCAGGTGGCATGTCACAGTCATCGGTCCTGCCAACGATCCTGTCTGATTCATCCAGGGCGTACAACACCTCTGCCACGGCAGGCACGAGACATACGACCCTTTCGGGTGGGCAGGGAACCTTTACAGAACTTCCGGCCTCATCGGTTATGGTTATACAATCGTCAGCGCAAAGGCTGGTGGGCAACGCCAACAGAGTGAACGAGATCACAAACAGAACCAACGCAAATCTCTTATTCACTATACCTTCCTCCGATCAAATAAGATTGGTTATCATGCATGACGTGTCTGAAGATCAAAAAAATAAAGTTTGTCAGGATTACTCCTCAAAGCCTTCGACTATCATCCGGGTGTGCTCGACATAGATCTTTGCGATCTCGTCGTTTTCGCCCATCCCTTTCATGTAGACCTCGGTTTCAAGGCCCTCTGCCTCGAACATGACCTTCCAGGAATCTGCCTCTTCACCTGCCATGTCATTGGTTGCGTGGTCACCTGCAACGATCATGAAAGGCATGAGCCTCACCTTGGAGACGCCAGAGGCTTTAACCTCATCGAGCACATCTTCAAAGGCAGGGTAGCCCTCCACAGTTCCGAGGAAGACGTTTTCATAATTTGCATTGAGGATGCGCGCCATCTGGGAATAACAGCTGTTGGCAGGGTGCTCAGTTCCGTGTCCCATCAAGACGACCGCAGTCTCTTCTGGATCTCTTGGACTATCCTGCGCGGCTCTTTCTACACCAGTTGTGGTCTGGTCGAATTGGGTCGCGAGGGCCCCAGAGGCAGCCTCATAGTCCTCAACTGTGGTCAAGAGAGGCATTCCAAGACCCAAGTTCCTGAAGGCGTAGTTTTCTCCAAGTTGGTTGAAGCACTGGACCACGTTCGCAAGGTCGTGGAATTCTTCACCTTGTATAACATGAAGGGACTGGACCGCCACGTCTTGGTAGCCTTCGTCATTCAAGGCTGCAAGTGCCGTGAGGGGGCTGTCGATCTCGATGTCATCTCTTTCTTTGATCTTGTTCCTTATGAAATCTGACGTGAAGGCGATTCTGACCTCGGCATCAGGGAACTCTTCTTCATACATCTCCTGGACGTTCACGAAGGCCGCCTGAGCTTCAGGATAGCTCGTGCCGAAAACTACGATCAATATGGCAGGATTTTCCTTGACCGGCCCAGACATCTGGGCACAGGCCGGAACGGCCATCGCTAGAATAAGAAGGATTGTGACCCCTACAGCCAATACAGTTAATGTAGATACGTTCATGACATTATCTCAAAACTATTTGATTCAATTCAAGTTTTGTTGCCAAAGTTAAATAGTTTTTGGTAAATTATGTTTGAAAACGTTGTAAAAGAACATAAAAATAGACAAAATGTAGACCATATTGAGAGGCTGATGGAATAATCATCAATTCGCCAGTTCTGAATTTATGAAGGGGCGTCCACAAATCTTATTAACCAAAATATGTGTCGCTATCCAAAGTTAGGTTGAATTGAAATGGAACAACACAAGGACGACGACCAGAGATTAGGGGCGATTATCTGTCGATGATCGATGACATCTTTGGAGACGACTTCGAGGACGATGACATCCTCAAGGTGGAAGAAACGTACACCAGATCGTCCTGGAAAAAGACCCTGATCGTCTTTGCACTCTTTGCGGCAGTTATGGCTTTCGCAGTTGCAGCCATCACAATAGGCGCAGCTTCATCCTTTGGCGCGATGGAAGCTCTTGAAACAGTTCTGTCAAAGTTTCTGCCGATAGGTGAGCCTTCTCCCTTCGTTCAGTTGATCGTGCTTCAGCTGAGACTTCCAAGGATTATTATGGCCATAATCACAGGAGTTAGCCTCGGCGTTGCGGGCGCGGTGATGCAAGGAGTTCTCAGAAATCCCATGGTTTCGCCTTACACCCTTGGCCTCTCTTCGGGTGCTGCCTGTGGGGCCGCAATAGCGATAGTCCTTGGAGTTGGCATATTTGGATCGGGCCGATACATCATAATAGTCAACGCCTTCTTCTTTAGTCTCTTCACCATGGCTCTCGTCTATGGCATATCTCGCATCCGGGGAACTTCCGTCGAGACCTTGATATTGGCAGGGGTTGCGATGAGTTATCTATTCTCTGCCGTCATATCCTCACTGAAGTACTTCTCAGGTAACGAGGCTTTAAGAGAGGTCGTTTTCTGGCTGATGGGCGGCCTTTATACAACCAAATGGGAGAACGTCGTCTTCTTGATGCCGATTGTTCTCGCCTTCACGTTGCTTTTGGTTCGCTACTCGTGGGATATGAACGCGATGAGCGCTGGCGAAGAAGTGGCATCGAGCTTGGGCATCAACGTGAATAAAGTTAGAATCATATGCTTGACACTAGCTTCGATCCTGACAGCAAGCGTGATCGCCTTCACCGGAATCATAGGTTTCATCGGGCTCGTCTCGCCTCACGTATGCAGACTTATCATAGGCAGCGACCACCGCTATCTCATCCCAGCATCAGGCCTTGCAGGGGCGCTCGTCCTTCTCGTATCAGATACTGCCTGTAGGACGATGATTCAGCCCACCGAGATTCCCGTGGGCATCGTCACTTCCTTCATAGGGGTTCCATTCTTCCTTTATCTGCTCGTCAGAAGAAAGAGGCGGTGGTGGCAGTGAAGCTGAAAGTCAGCGACCTATCCTTTGGATACAACGGAAAGGCCACCTTAGAAGAGATCTCTTTAGACGTCGAAAAAGGAGAGATCGTAAGCCTGGTGGGCCCAAATGGGTCCGGGAAAAGCACCCTCATCAAGTGCATCGATCGGATACTCAAACCTCAAGAAGGCGCGGTCCTCATCGATGGGAAAGAGGTCTCAAATATGTCCTCCAAAGAGTTCTCCAAGATGATGGGGTACGTTCCCCAGAGCACACAAGAGATATTTCCCTACACAGTGTTTGATATCGTCTTGATGGGCAGGAGGCCTCACATAGGCTGGCGCGTCACCCGAAGAGATGTGAAGATCGTCGCCAAGACGCTCAAGTTCATGGGGATAGACAATTTTGCCGAGAGGTACTTCGATGAATTGAGCGGCGGGGAAAAACAGAAGATCGCAATGGCAAGGGCGATAGTTCAGGAGCCTGAAGTTTTGCTCTTGGATGAGCCCACCAGCAACCTCGACATAAGGCATCAGCTCGAAGTGATGAAGACAGTTCAGCTTTTCGTTCAGAGGGGAAAGATCTCGGCGATAATGGCCATGCACGATCTGAACTTGGCATCGAGGTTCTCAGACAAGATAGTGATGCTCAAAGATAACAAAGTATTCGAGGTGGGAGATCCCGAATCAGTTCTCTCCCCTGAGAACATCGAAAGGGTTTACGGCGTCAGGGCCGACGTGACAAAAGACCGTGAAGGCAGACCCTACGTGATGCCTCTAGATCCGATCTAAATTCACGAAAAAGGGCGTGACGGACTCGCTGGGAATCGAACCCAGGTCAACGGGTATCTTCGAGCAAGCTCTCCGAAGCCCGCTAGGATATCCTCTACCCTACGAGCCCACGTTTGGGGGGGTATGCACTCACCTGCTATTAACCTTTCCCAAATCCACAATCGCACAAACGCAAGTTATGATCTGATATTCGTTGTGTCCAAAACGGAAACGGAAGTTTAGGATTATATATGAAAATATAATTACGGGTATTTGACACTTATTAACTCTACTTTCCAAGTTTTGGTTTTACATACATTTACTAGATTGTGAGCCGAATTAATGCTATTTTTATCGGAATATGTGCGACGTATTTAATTCCATATGGTTCTCGTATTATGCGAGACGCAAGGGTAGTTTATAAGCTGGGCGTGACCGAGTTTTGGCTTTCGCATACATTTGTTGGACTATGTGCGAATTAGTTCCGCCCTCACAGTTCTCGTATTATGCGAGATGCAAGGACAGTTTATAAACTGGGCGCGACCGAGGGAAAACTTGGAAAGTAGAGTAATTTGAAGACATTATGCGCTGACTGTCACGCAAAGCAACCACACCACCAACGATTGAAAAATAAATACATATGATTGGTTAACTACTCGTTTTCGACACCGTTGCCACATGTTAGGACTTACACACTTGACCAATAAATTGATATAAATTGTGTTGTATTAATACATATATATTGATTCGGGAAGTAGAGTGATACTTGAATCCACAAAAAATGCAATGTGGAGAATTACATTCAATTTCTGATCGCTTCTTCTGTAGTTTTCACTTGTACCGAAGCTGCCCGATGTCATCCATTTGGTGGTTTAATTCTCTCACATGAACTAAAAACGATCACTTATGAGATCTGCTACTAATAGCTGCAGAGAGAGGATTACAACCAGAGTTTGTCCTCTTCGATAGTTGGTATGCCAGTCTCGATAATTTTAAAGCTATTAAGAAATTAAAATGGCACTGGATGACTCGACTCAAGAAAAATCGGCTAGTGAACCCAGATAATACAAAAAATGTTCAGATCAATACAGTAGAAATCCCATCTGAAGGTAGAGTGGTACATCTTAAAAGTTACGGATTTGTTAAAATTTTTCGGACAGTTTTCAAAGACGGAAACGTGGAATATTGGGCAACTGATGTGACTTACGTGGATGAACCTCAACGCAAAGAATTGGCACACCAACCATGGAAAATTGAAGAGTATCATCGAGGCATAAAACAATTTTGCGGTGTTAAACGATGCCAAGCAAGAAATAGCCAGTCACAGAGAGCTCATATACAGCTCTCAATTAGGGCATTTCTGAGATTATATAGTGCTTAACGATACCTTTGAGCCAAATCTCTAACTCGCAAGAGTTTGAGATTTGGCCTATTCATATCGTTAAGCACTAATCTTTCGAGAACCGATTAGTGTTATCTAATCGGTTCTTGACTATAAATGGAAAGACTTAGAACGGGACGGAGCTGGTTTGAGATCAAAAGGGAAATTGAACGCGAAGCTATACGTGGCTACATAAAAAATCCACGTTATGTGTTATCACATGTCGTAACTGCGTAAGTCCTATTCTTATCTGACGCAAGTTGTTGGTTCACGTGCCTTCATTGGCCAAAACCAACATCAGGCGAGCAATTTTGGAGGACTAAACACATACCCTAAAGCGTGGGGAGTCCTAATTCAATATATGAAAAAGAATTTTAATAACTGCGAGGGCGTATATAAAGTCAAAGGTTCCGGGACTATACACCTGCAACGGTCATTCGAAAGTCACTTATATCAAATAAGTTATACATACCTACATGTGGGCAAAATCGATATCATTCATCGTTTTTTTGACCATGGTCCTATCGACATCAGCCTTTGGACTTGAGGAGACTGACCTCGAAGCTACCGGTGGACTGAACCAGTCAGAGCTTCCCGAAGTGTCCCAGAGCCTTCAGGAATTTGCGGACCAAGCATTAATCTACGTCCAGGAGAATGGCAAAGAGAGGGCGTTGGAGGAATTCAACAACGAAAGTGGTCAGTTCGTCGTGGGAGACCTGCGCTACATCTTCGCCTACGGGTTCGACGGAACCTATCTTGCCAATCCCTTCAGACCGGAGATGATGGGAAAAAACCAGATCGACATTCGGGATGCTAATGGGCTGCTTCTGATAAGGAACCTGAACAACATCGCGTCAAGAGGCGAGGGCTTTGCTTACTACGTCAGACCCAACCCTCAGCACAACAATACCCCAGAGCCGAGGTTGATCTACATCGCCAAGGTTGATGACAACTGGTGGCTTGGGACCGGAATGTTCCTATCCGATACCCTCGCGGTCTTCAGTGCCGAGTTTCGCCTTTCTTTGGTGACTCTGGTCGACAGGGCGTTAGCCTACGCCCAGGAGAACGGCAAGGAGAATGCTCTGGAGGTGTTCAACGACGTGAACGGAGACTTCGTAGATGGTAATCACTACATCTTTGCCTACGACTTCGATGGAAAAGTCCTGGCACTCCCCATCCAGCCGGAGTTGGTGGGCAATAACCGATCTGGAGAGAGGAATATTTGCGGGGCTCTTTACGTCCGCGATCTTATGGATGTGGCAAAGGAAGAAACTGGTCTTCTCTACTACTCTTACCCTGAACCTGAGAACAACATGACACCCACCATCAAGCTGAGTTATGTTAGAAAAGTGAATGACGACTGGTGGCTTGGTTCTGGAATCTACATAAAAGAGGCAGAACAAGCCGAAAACGGTACATCCTCATCTTACGAACCTCCTGCCACGAAAGAGGAGCTAGTGACTTTCGTCGAGCCTGCTGCCTCCTACGCCCGGGTCTACGGCAAAGATATTGCAACGGCGGACTTCATGGACTTGGACGGGCCATTTGTGAGAGAAGAAGTCTACATATTCGCCGCAGATTTCAATGGAACCAGCCTCGCACTCCCTTACCTCCCCTCCGAGGTCGGCACGAACCGTCTCGACATCCAGAACTCCAAAGGTGTCTACATCGACCGGGAGATGAGGTCCATTGCTCTAAACGGGAGCAGCTTCTTCGAGTACGTCTGGACAAATCCCATCACCAACCAGACCGAACTGAAGACGAGCTATGTGACGAAGGTCGACGATGACTGGTGGCTTGGGGCTGGGATCTACCTCGACGAGGAGGAGACATCTGCCACTTGAAAGGATTATATGGTTTTAGGTCCCGATTAGACGCCGATAATGAGGGACCTTGAACCCCTTTTTCTTGGTTCGCGGAGGGAAATCACCATGCTCGAAAGGTGGTTTTCCATCTTGGCAGTCGTGGTGACGATCCTTTCGCGGGTCTCTGACGATGAGGGTGCAGAAGCCGAGCTTAGAGTGGCAGTCCTCCACATCGGTCCCATTGAAGATCTAGGATGGATGAACTTATTTTTGTCGAATACCCTGCAGCTTGCTGTGGGGATGAAAAGCAAATAACCGGCTCAAGAATTGAAGTGAGCGGACTTCCATGTTGGGATGAAATTCTTCTGCTCATAAATCTGGGCAACAAGCGGCGGCACGGATCATGCCCCATAGCTCTGTTGCGGGGTGCGCCGCCACAATTTGACTCTGGTTTGGATGTGGCAGATTCTGGTCTCTGGAATGTGTCTGATTTCTTCTGATGGATGTTATCTTATGTCTTGGAGATGATTCTATAGTCAAGGCTCCAACTCTAGATCACGCTAATTGGTTCTCGCCGAAATAGTGTTTATAGTCGAGAACCGATCAAATCTTAAACTCTTACGAACTTGAGACCGATCTTGAAGGTATCGTTAAACACTATATCTTCAAACGACAAATTTGGGTGATTGGCTTGATGAGATATACCAACTTCAACATGTGGCTGTTTGATCAACGGAAACGGGGCGGATCGATAGGGAGTCTGGCCTTGAGCGCTTACAAGGAGTACGAAAAAGGAGAATGGCCCAAGAGGGGTACTATGCAGCACTATATTGATCATCTAAGAAATAATGGTGCTGATGATGTCGTTTTGAAAGCTCTAGAGGATACTTGGCTTGAATACGTCGACAACTTAACTACGAACATCGCCCAGATATTGTTATTTGATGAAATTTATGCTGTAATCGTGGCTTGGCTCGATGGCGCTAAATTTGTAGATGATTCAGGATATAGTATGGAAGACAATACATTTTCACTTCTGAAACGGTTGATGCAGAAGCTAAATAAATAGCTCTGTGCTCGTTCATATCACAGCTCTACTTTCCAAGTTTTGGCTTTCGCATACATTTGTTAGGTTATAAGCCGAATTAATGCTATTTTTGTTGGACTATGCGCGAATTAGTTCCGCTCTCACAGTTCTCGTATTATGCGAGATGCAAGGACAGTTTATAAACTGGGCGCGACCGAGGGAAAACTTGGAAAGTAGAGTTACAATATCATTTTCATCGGAAAGTCGGGTGAGAGTCAGGTTTATCTATTTTTACAGTATTCAATATTCGTCATGGAGTGGCCAAAATCCCTCTCAGGCGAGAGGCTTTCCGCGAGAAGGGGGCGGTTCAGGGACTGGATCTGCGTGGCATTTTTCCTTTTTGCGCTGAACGCCTTTTCCCTCAACTTCGGATGCATATCCCCTGCGTTCAGCCGCCTATCGGGCTTTCTTGCCTTGATCGGGGCCGGACTCTTGTACATGCCAGAATATTCGAACCTGCATTCGAACCTGAAGATCAGAAAAGATCTCGTCCAAGGGATGGGCCTCATCGTCGCGTCTTTGGCCATTCTTTTTGGGTTTTCAGATGAAATGTTTTGGATTGCAAGCCTTCCAACATTCATCGCAGGGCTTGATTTGATCTTGAAGGGGGTTTGCAGAAATCCAAAAGAGCTTTCGGCCATATCTCTTGGAAGCTTGATCTATGCATCTTTTTACATAGTGTGTATCCATTTCCCGCAAGTTTTGATGATGACAATCTCTCTATCCAGACACTTCTCAGGCCTCGTGGGAACGGTGGCGGGAACTTCGCTTGATCTTGGACCTTCCGTGAGCGGCGCCTGGATATTCCTGACCTTCTTTTCCACATTCATCGCCTTTTTCCTCCTCTCACAAAGGAAGGAAGAGCAAGATGACAGAACCACAGACAAAAAGACATTTCTCTGGTCAATAACGGGCCTTCTTGCAGCCTATACAGCTTACATCCTGGTTCACGCCACCGGCTGGATGACGCCAGAAAGGGCCATCCACTCTTTATACATCCCGTTTTCACTTTTTCTGGTGCCGTTTTTCATTTTCGCACCCAACTTTAGGTTAAAAGAAGTTTCGTCCGGAACTTTTCTGCCAAAAAGGAGGCTCTGGCCCTTTTTGCTCCTTTTTTCTGCTGCAATCATCCTGATCACAGCAGATCCTTACGAATACAATTTCTCAGGGGAAAAAGTCCTCTTTTACGAGAAAAATTGCGAGATGAGGTTTGACCTTCCTGCATTCCCCGAAAAAGATCAGTACATCCACCCTTATGACGGCTTTTCCGTCGGCGCGCTGGGACTGTACCTGGAATGCCTTGGATACAAGGTAAACGAGCTCAAAGACACTGACTCTAAAACCTTAAAGGAGGCCCTAAAAGAGGTCGATCTGCTCGTGATGATGAACCTGGCTGAGCCCCTGGGTGGAGAGGACCTGGAAACGGTATGGAGTTTCGTGAAAGAGGGCGGCGGACTTCTCGTTTTCGGAGAGCACACCAGGATGTTTGTGAAAGATGACGACTTCGAGGCGGGAAGAGACTATCTCAACGAGGTTTTATCCCCAACAGGAATAAAGATCCGCCCAGATACCGCCGACTACGTTTTAGGAAACTGGGAACACGCTGTAACGTCGCTTCCTCATCCGGCGACAAGAGACCTCACCCATATCACCACCACATCGGTGGGGGCAACTCTTGACCTCAGCGGCGATGCAAGGCCCCTTTTCCTCAGCCGATACGGATTTTCGGACGATCCAAACCCGAAGGCTCAAGGTCGCCTCGGAAACAGGACTTACGATAAGGGCGAAACTTTGGGTGATCTGGTCCTCGCGGCCTCAGACACTTACGGCGAAGGAAAGGTTCTCGTTTTCGGAGATACATCTTACGTCTTCAACTCAGGAGTGCCAAAGAGGTACAGGCTCGTGGAAAACTCGATCACGTGGCTTATGGGCGTGGGCGCTTTTCATCCAAAGACCCTCGACTTGGCCGGCCTCGCACTGCTATCGTCGTTGGGATTCATTTTCCTGTCATTAAGGTTTTTTTCCGCCTCAAATCGATCGAAAATATCGAATGGATCACAGATATCTAACGGATTAAAAATCTCCACAAAACAAGAGGCAACTTTCGCTCTAATCCTGGTCATCACTCTCACAATTTCAGGCGCCATAAACGGGTTGTCAACACCCTCTCTTGATAGGTGCGACAACATAGCCTGGATAGATCGCTCTCACGTAAACGAGTTTGACCTGGCCGGGTACAATCCCGGCAGTATCGATGGATTGACGACGAATCTGATGAGAAACGGCTACATGCCACTGATCTTTGAGGATGGCAACTTGTCCGAAACGTTGGAAGGAGACGTACTTGTGATCATCGCCCCAACCAAACCCTACAGCCGCAAAGAGGCCGACATGATCGGGAACTTCGTAGAAAGTAGCGGCCTTCTCATCATCAGCTCAGGGTACACAAACGAGGAACCACTCGAACCGGTGCTCGACCTATTCGACTTCGATATCGGCAAGATCCCCTTGGGATCTCCCCCATGGATTGTGGAAACTCACGGTCAAGGCACAGGCACCGTCGTTCCAGAAGATTTGGCGATGTACTGGCATAAACCCAAGTTCATGGAGGCTCATCCTGTCTGGTCTGAAGAAGATTACGAGCCCATAGTATGGCTGGAGTACGAGGGATCTGGCTACAACCTGATCGCAGCCAGACCCTTTGGCGAGGGGACGGCCGTCCTGATAGGAGATTCTCATTTCTTGCTCAACGAGAACCTCGAACACCTCACGCTTCCCGGAAGGGAGACGAGGGAACAATATCAGCTCCAGTGGCTGGGCAACATCGAGCTGTTGCGCGGGATATTGGCCAAATACGGGAGGGAAAAACAATGAGGTGGGCGCTCTGGCTCTCGTTGATTCCGCTCACGGGTTTCTGGCTGTTCAACTTGGGAATATACGGACCCAGCCTTGACCCCAAAGCGGCCTTGATCATGCTCCTGGCAGGAATTTGCCTTTCTATTATCGGATTTTGGAAGGCGGAAGTTTCCTGGGACAAAAGAATAGTCTTTGCAGCCACCCCGATGGCAATATCTTCACTCGTCATACCAAGCCCCTACAACACAGGACTGATAATCGCATCAATAGCGCTATTTTTGGCCTTCGTCAGCATCGGAACAAAGGCGCTTTGGTTTAAGGGCCACAATATTAGAGGTCACTGGATTTGGGCAATCTTGCTTGGTGGGCTCTTTACAGGGATCACCCTCGGATTTCAGGCCCTGGTTCTCGCGATGTATTACATAACGGCGCCATCTCATCACGATTTTGGAGAACTCGCACCAATCTTATCTTTCGCATCCAACTTGACCGGACTTGCGGCCGCATCGAATGAAGGAATAATTTTCGTATACGGGCTTGGCCAGACGTACCCAATCACAATAACCCTCGAAAAGCTTGGGTTTTATCCCTGGATCCTCATATTCAGCGGAGCCCTCATCCTGATCGGGCTCGCATCACAAAACAGATCGGAGTTCTCAAAACGACTTTTCGGCATGGTCAGTGTGAGCGCCCTATATCTTTGCCTCAGATTCGTGGTTTTGCTCCACCTCTTCTTTGCAACCGATATGCCACCGGTTCCAATCGAACGAATGGAGATATTCACAGGGTCCATCTGGCTTTTGGCAAGCTTCGCACCCTTAGTCTTCATACTCGCAGGCCTTTATTCCTCATCCAATACCAAGCTCGACTTCAGGCTCGATTTCGAGTTGAAGTTGAATAAAAAAAACGCTATCGGCACAGCGGCTCTTTTCATCGGGCTCTTCGCCATTGCAGGTGCCGCACTATTTCAAGATCCAGGAATCGAGAAAGACGGAAGAGTTCTCGTCGACGAGATCCACTCTGTCTGGGAGTTTTCCACCCTTGCGCTGGACAAAGAATGGTATGGGACGAACTCGACTTACAATGCATACAACATGATTGAGTGGCTCGACCAGACTTACGATGTGGATAGAATTGTGAGCCATTCCTATGATGAGTGGCAGGTTCCAGGTGTAACAAAGGTGGCGCCAGAGATCGTCTCTGATAAAATCACGCCCGAAATATTGGATGGTTACGACATATTGATCATAAAGACGCCTTCCCGTTACAAGCCAGAGGAGGTCGAGGCGATAAGGGACTTCGTCAAGAAGGGGGGTGGTCTCTTCCTCATAGGAGACCACACCAACTTTGCAGGTTCTGGAACAAACTTGAACCAAATATCGAGAAATTTCGGGATCGAGTTTGGGTTTGACAGCGTCAACACTCAAGACGGGAGGCTCTACACTTACGAGAGAGGGCACATTACCCACCCTTGCGAACGGTACATGACCCACTTTGACTTCATGACCGGATGCAGCATAAAAGCGCCTTTGCGATCCGAACCCGTGATGTTAGGGTTCGGATTGGGCGCAGTTCCTGGTGAGTATGCCTCGACTGGATTTTTCAGGGAGACGAGGCGAAATGATCCTACACAGGTCACTGACACCACATGGGGCCTGATCTATCAAACTGTGGCGCTCAAGTACGGCAAAGGAAGGATTGTGGCGTTCTCTGACTCGACCACCATATCCAACTTCAGGATCTTCTTTGGAGGCACTCCAAATCTGATTGCAGGATGTATGGAGTACCTCAACAAGAGCAACCGGTATGAATATGGAAGGCATGTCCTGCTCTTGCTGGGCGTGATCTTCTCTTTATGTGGAGCATACTTCCTGAGTGGGAAAAGAGTACCAGGTGAAAGCATACCGGATGAAAGCGCACGTGGCAAGAGAAGAATGGCGGCACTGACATTGATATTGGCGCTGGCCGCCCTATCTGCAAGCGGTGCGTTGTTGACCTTCTCTTCCGAAGTCGAAGACTCGATCCCGTGCCGGTATTATGATAAAAACAGCACAATCTGCTTTGAAGTAGGCCATTCAGGTCCAGTGGTGACATCGAAAGGAGAACACGGAGATTACGAGACGTTCTTCATATGGACCCAAAGGGTCAATTTCACGCCATCTCTTGAAAGAGACCTGGAAAAGGCCATGGCAAAGGGCAGGGTTCTGGTGATAATAGACCCCACAAAACCATTCTCCGGTGAAGAGGTGGCTTCGATCCAAGAGTACGTTCGAGAAGGAAACTCGGTGTTGATGATGATCGATTCAAAAGATCCAGATGCGGGATCAGAGTTGATCAGATCCTTTGGGATGAATGTTCACATCGTAAACGAGACGATTAACCAGAAAAATCAGACTGTAAGTAATCAAGTTAGCGATTTGGCAGGAGATAAACTGCCCATCAATCCCGCAGGTTTGGGAATCATGGGCGGAACGAAACTCTTGACCGCAAAGAACAGAACAGTCCTTGCAGAAGTGAATCATAATGACGGCAAGTTCGTCCTCTTTGCAGAATCACACATATTCAAAGACGGGTTAGGAGGACGGCCAGGTTATATGGGATCTTCGAAAAGCGATCCGTCGATCGGAAACCTGGGGTACGACCTTGGAGCGCTCTACGACCTGGAGTTTCAGATCTTCGAAGAGGTTCTTGGTCCCTAAAAACCGGCTTTTGGTTGGCAACCACAGGACTCAAGATCCTCTGACCACTATGGTAAGTATGTCCTCGTCCAAAAGAACATGATCCAGTCCCACAGACTGACCCGGAAACTTAGCGCTCTTTCCCCAGACCTTAGCGTAGCGGAAAAGCTTGACGAAGTCCCTGTGCAGGTGTTCGCAGACCGTTCTAACCGTGGACTCTTCGAGTATTACCAAAGGTTCATCCATGTCCACTTTTCCACGCTGGGGTTTGAGATAGATCCTGATGAAACCGAGCCGTTGGTAAATCTGCTCGACTAGCTCTTCAATGCCCACGTCAGCCTCCACAGAGATCTGTGCGAAGTCACGTCCAATGGTCTTTTTGATGTCATCCCTCACGCCCTCGTACTCCATGTCTATCTTGTTGATCACGGCTATTTGAGGCACATAAATCCTGTTGCCAGCCAAGAAATCAACCAGAGTGTCGGTATTGACGTCCTCTCGGATAGTGATGATCCCGCTGACGATCCCGTAAGCCCGGAGAATCTCGGCAATCTCCAGTTCAGTCATCTTGGTCAGGGGTATGGTGCTCCGAACGATTATGCCGCCTTTGTCTGATTGACTCAGGTGTATGTCGGGCGGCGTTTTGTCCAACCTGATCCCGGCGTTGTAGAGCTCTCGTTCCAGAAGATCCAGTCGATAGTTGTAGATATCGCCCAATAGCAAGATTATATCCGCAGCTCTTGCAGCCGTTATGACTTCTCTTCCTCGGCCTTTGCCCCTGGATGCGCCCTCGATGATACCTGGCATATCCAGGATCTGGATCTTGGCACCTTTGTATTCCATGACTCCAGGAATCACTTCAAGCGTGGTGAACTGATATGCGCCCACCTCAGCATCGCTTCCGGTAATCTTGTTAAGAAGGCTGGATTTTCCAACGGATGGGTAGCCCACCAAAGCGACGGTGGCATCGCCCGATTTTTTGACGTAATAGCCTTTCCCGCCTCCGACACCTTTGATCTTCTGAAGTTCTTGCTGGGCTTTGAGCTTGGCTATCTTGGCCTTGAGCTTTCCTATGTGGTGCTCGGTTGCCTTGTTCTTCTGGGTTTTGAAGATCTCATCTTCGATCAATTGTATCTGTTCATCTATCGTCGCCATCTAGAACCTGCCTTTGACCCTTCAAAGGGGCCGGTAGACCTATCGGCCCTTTTGACGGCCGCCTTCTTATAATTGTTTGGGTTTCCAAAGAAGAGGACAAGAAACAGAGTTTGGTCCGCGTCGGTTTCTGTGAGAATATGGAGGGATGATACTTGCTAGGCGATATCGGACTCTTATGAATATTTATAAATCAAATTGCGTGCGGCCCACCTCGCCCTAAAGGACGGGGTATGCTTCGGGACCGCACGCCCGGTTTTCCGGATTTCAGAAATCTTCGAGTCTTCGTTGCCCAGATTCCCCTGATCTGCACGATTGAAACTCTACTTTTGTTTTTCCCTGGGTAGTCGCCAATGTTTATCGGTTTAAGAGTGCACGAAAAACAGGCGAGGGTTCACTTCATCCCCAACCTAAAGGTCGGGATATTCGTGACCCTCCGCGCTCCCAAAGTAAGAAATTCCCCCTTGACGCTACCCCCCACCTACCTTTTTTGGTCCCCCTTTGCCGGGCCCCTGCCACCCATTGCCCCCATCCCTCGCCCCGTCGAAACCTATTTAGATCACTTCGCTACTTGGGGTGGCGATACTATGATTGGCGTCTTAGGGTTGGAAGACGGTACCAAAGTGGAAGGAGTAGGTTTCGGAGCACCTGGCATCGTCTCCGGCGAACTGGTTTTCGTAACGGTCATGTCGGGTTACGAAGAGGCGCTCACCGATCCTTCTTATAAGGAACAGCTTTTGATGTTTACATATCCTCTCATGGGAAACTATGGCGTAAGCGGCGACCTTTTTCAGTCAGATCGCATCCACACCACCGCGATGGTCTGCAAAGAAGTCTGGGATAGACCCCACCATCACCGCGCCACAAGAACCCTCGATCAATTCCTGAACGACGAGGGGATTCCAGGGATACATGGCTTAGACACAAGAATGCTCACCATCAAGATCAGAACTAAAGGAGCGATGAACGCGGCTCTTGCAGTTGGCGAAGCCTCTGAGGTGAATAGTCTGGACATCGTGGAGATGGCAAGAGAACAGCCTGACATCTCCTCTTTGAACCTTGTAAACAGCGTCACTTGCAAAGAGCCTTCATTGGTCATCGGTTAAGACAAAAATCGCAATGTGGCAATGATCTCGGTAGCAAATACGATGAAATCGACTGGATTAAAAAAGGTACAGGGGATCCGTTTCCGAATCCAACCCCATTTATGTAGTGCATAAATCGTGTGAATAACTGATTGATTATGTAGCTCAAAATCCTTAACCGATGACCTATGAAAGAGCCTTACAGGATTCCCAGAGACGGATCCAAGGTGGTGGTCGTGGATCTCGGAATCAAGAGGAACATCTTAAACTCACGTTCTAAATACGGTTTTGACGTAAGGGTGGTGCCAGCAGATACCAAGATATCTCAGATCGAAAAATACGAACCCGAGGCGATATTCCTCTCTAACGGTCCGGGCGATCCCGAATGCGCCACCAACGCGATAGACGTGGTGAAACATTTCGCAGGCGAAGTGCCCTTGTTTGGAATCTGCCTGGGCCTTCAGATAATCGCCCTTGCCTTGGGCGTTGAGACCTACAAGCTCAAGTTCGGCCACCACGGCGGAAATCAGCCAGTAAAGGACCTGGCAAGCGGAATCGTCTACATCACATCCCAGAACCACAACTTCGCAGTGGTCCCCGAATCTGTGGAAGGAACCGGTCTTGAGATAACCCAAACCAACGCCAACGACGGAACCGTGGAGGGCATAAAGAGCGATTATTTGGACATCATGGCGGTCCAGTACCACCCAGAAGCCTGCCCTGGCCCCCTCTGTACCGCAGAGACATTCTTTAGCGCCGTTCAAAAGACGCTTGCGAGGAAGAGGTGATCTAGCATTGCCAAAAAGACCTGACATAAAGAAGGTTATGCTCATCGGATCTGGTCCAATCCAGATCGGCCAGGCAGCCGAATTCGATTTTTCGGGATCTCAAGCCTGCAAATCCCTACGAGAAGAAGGAATCGAAGTCGTCCTGGTCAATTCCAACCCTGCCACCATCATGACTGACCCAGAGATGGCCGACATAATCTACATCGAACCCCTGGTCCCAGAGGTCGTCGCCAAGATCATCGAAAAAGAGAGGCCCGACGGCATCATCGCAGGGATAGGAGGCCAGACCGGCCTTAACATAACTAGCGAGCTTGCCGAGATGGGCGTCTTCGAAAAGTTCGGAGTCGAGGTTATGGGAACTTCAGTCAATGCGATCCAGGAGACTGAAGACAGAGACCTCTTCAAGAAAGCGATGGAACGGATCGGCGAACCCGTCCCCAGGAGCAAGGCAGTAAACTCGATCGAAGAGGCAAGGGCGGTCATGGAAGAAATCGGCCTTCCATTGATCATACGGCCCGCTTACACCCTTGGCGGAAGTGGTGGTGGCGTCGGCCGAACCGAGGAAGATCTCTTCGAGATAGTGGAGATGGGCCTGAAAAGGTCGAGGATACACCAAGTCCTACTCGAAGAGAGCGTCGAGGGCTGGAAAGAGCTAGAATACGAGGTGATGCGTGACGCAAACGACACCTGCATCACCATCTGCAACATGGAAAACATGGACGCCATGGGAATCCACACCGGCGAATCCATAGTCGTCACGCCAATCCAAACGCTCTCAGACCAAGATGTCCAGCTGTTGAGGACTGCGGCCATAAACATAATCCGGGCGCTCAAGATCGAGGGCGGATGTAACATCCAGTTCGCAGCCAAAGACGGCGAGTATCGGATCATCGAGGTCAACCCACGGGTTTCGAGAAGCTCTGCGCTCGCCTCTAAAGCTACTGGCTACCCCATAGCGAGGGTGACCGCCAAAATCGCCATCGGAATGACTCTCGACGAGATCAAAAACGACGTTACCGGTGAGACTCCAGCATCTTTCGAACCGGTGGTAGACTACGTCGTGATGAAGATCCCGCGCTGGCCTTTCGACAAGTTCGTCAAGGCCGACAAGACTCTGACAACGGCCATGAAATCCACTGGAGAGGTCATGTCCATCGGCCGCAACTACGAAGAGGCCTTGATGAAAGCGGTCAGATCCTTGGACATCGAGATGGACTTTGGCTACGAGGGCAAGTACACCACCTGGACCGATGACGACGTGAGACATCTCCTAAAAGTCCCCACAGACGAGCGGCTCTTTGCCATCTACCAGGCACTCAGGCGCGGCTTTTCCGTGGACGAAATCTCTGATCTCACCTTGATTGACCCTTACTTCATAATGAGGATAGGAAACATCATCGAGATGGAAGACGAGGTCAAAGAGAACTTCTCGGCAAAGACCCTCCGTAAAGCCAAGAAGATGGGCTTTACCGACGAGCGGATCGCAAAGCTGGTTGGCAAGACTTGGGTAGAGATCACCGACATGAGGCTAAGAGATGGGATCACTGCCACCTACAAGATGGTGGACACGTGTTCAGCCGAGTTTGCGGCCAAGACCCCTTACTATTACTCCACTTACGAAGACGAATGCGAACTTGTGCCTACCGATAACAAGAAAGTCCTCATCATAGGGTCTGGCCCCATCCGGATCGGTCAAGGAATCGAGTTCGATTACTCGACGGTCCATGCCGTTTTGGCATTGAGGGAACAAGGCTTGGAAGCTCACATCGTCAACAACAATCCGGAGACCGTCTCCACCGACTACGATACCTCTGACAAGCTCTTCTTTGAGCCTCTGACTTTGGAAGACGTGATGAACATCATCGAGAAGGACCGGTACTACGGCGTCATGGTCCAGTTTGGCGGCCAGACCGCGGTGAACCTGGCAGATCCTCTCGAAAAAGAGATCGCTCGCCGTGGCTTTGATACCAAGATCCTTGGGACCAGCCCTGAAAACATCGACATGGCAGAAGATCGAGAGCGGTTCAACCTAGCACTCAGGAAGATGGGGATACCCCAGCCCGAGGCCGGATACGCCACGTCCCCGGATCAGGCTAAGAGCCCGCGAAGAAATAACCTTGTCATATGAATGATTCGTAATTATTATACTGAATCCGCTTCATATCGGTTTCGTGTAATGGGTGTACACGTATATGCGCAAGTTATTTCGCTACGGGCCCTAAGGCCGAGGCCAAGAGGATAGACTACCCCGTTCTTGTGAGGCCCAGCTACGTTCTCGGCGGAAGAGCGATGGAGATCGTCTACGACGAAAAAGAACTGGATGTCTACATGAGGGAAGCTGTAAGGGTCTCTCCAGAACATCCCATCCTAATCGACGACTTCCTCCAGGACGCGATCGAGATCGATGTTGACGCGGTATCCGATGGCAAAGATGTCCTCATAGGGGGCCATAATGGAGCACATCGAAGAGGCGGGAATCCATTCTGGCGATAGTGCATGCGGCATTCCGCCCCAGACTTTGTTCTTCTGAAGTTATGGACACCGTCCGCGACTACGTCAGGAAGATCGCTTTTGCATTAGACGTCAAAGGTATCCTGAACATTCAGATGGCCTACAAAGACGGTGAAGTCTACGTCCTCGAGGCAAATCCCAGGTCTAGCAGGACGATACCTTTCGTATCGAAGACTGTGGGACACTGCCTCTTGCCAAGATTGCAGCAGGCGTGATGGCAGAGTCCACCTTAAAGGAGCTGGGGTATACTAAAGAGCCAAAGCTTCCTTACGTCTCGGTCAAGGAGGTTCTCCTTCCTTTCGACAAGCTCCCTGGCGCAGATAGCCTTCTTGGGCCTGAGATGCGATCCACTGGCGAAGTGATGGGGATAGATTATGTACCAGGACTTGCTTTCTTCAAAGCCGAACTGAGCGCCGATAACGCCCTTCCGATGGATGGGATCGTTTTCGTATCTGTGAGAGACGAGGACAAAGACGAGATCTGCAAAGTTGCAAAGAAGCTCTCAGACGTGGGCCTCAAGATCATCGCCACTCAAGGGACTGCAGACTTCCTCAGCGCCAAGGAGATTCCCGTAGAGAAGATCAGGAAGATCTATCATGGCAGTCCCAACGTTTTGGACTACATGAAACGCGAAGAAGTCAAGCTCATAATAAACACCCCCACCACCAAGCAGTCTGTGAAAGACGGTTTCCAGATCAGGCGGAGTGCGGTGGATTATCACGTCCCCTACATAACCACGGTCCAAGCCACAAGAGCAGCAGCTCAGGCCATTGAAATCGCAAAGAAAGGCGTGATCACCGCAAAGGCGCTGAAAGAGTACCATCGGGAAATAGAAGTATAGCGTTTAACGATACCATCGGGGCCAGTCTCAGACTCGTTAAGAGTTTGAGATTTGGTCGAATCTTATCGTTAAGCATTATTCTGGCGAGGACGGGTTAGTTTTGGTATTTGTCCTATTTGTATCGTCGAACGCCGTTCTGGTGAAGACCAAGTAGTCTCATCTAATTGGTTCTCGACTATAATCGATTCTTGGTTGTAGGCGCTTTTGAGTCTGCCGTAATGGCTCCTTTCTCACTCTCCAACCGAAGAGTTTATCTTTGAAAAGCTCGATGGGGGCACCTGTCAGATGTGGGCTCGTGGTCTAGCTGGTTATGACATCGCCTTGACATGGCGGGGATCATGCGTTCGAATCGCATCGAGCCCACCAATCTGTGCCCAGGTAGCTCAGTCCGGGAGAGCGCCAGACTGAAGATCTGGATGTCCCCGGTTCGAATCCGGGTCTGGGCACCATTTTCTTACTTTTGCAATTTCAGACATTCCGGCTTGTTCGTATCGTTAAGCACTAATCTTGCGAGAGCAAATCATTTTCATCTGATTGGTTCTCGATTATGTTCTTCTGCATCGAATAACATATCGCAATTATTTTTCGATTGATGATATCAAAAAGTTTAAAACTGATTGGTGGTTCATATAATGTAGGGGTTAAATATGAGCGATGTTGAATCGTTACTGAAGGCAGCAATCCTCGAGATGGAGAAGCTTTTGACGAGCAAGACCGTGATCGGTGATCCCATAACTGCGAATGAAAAGACAGTCATCCCTCTATTGAGCATAAGTGCAGGGTTTGGTGCCGGTGCCGGACCTGGAAAGAACAGTGAAAATGCTGGAGGCGGTGCAGGTGGTGGATTTGGGATCAAGCCAGTGGCCGTGATTGTGATAGAAAAAGACGAGGTGAGGATAGCCCCGATCAGAGAGGGAAAGGTCTCAGCAATCGAGAGCGTGGTGGAAAAGATTCCTTCACTGATCAAAAGCGAGATCGAGGATAGGAAAAAAGGGAAAGAGGCGAAAAAAGAGCATAAATCAAAAGAAAAAGGGAAAGTAATTGACGTAGTTTGAAGGTACTCATGCCCATTTCCACCATCGACCTTCCATCTTTTGCGGGGATCCACTTTTCAGTGTTCTTTGTGGTTCTCTTCATCATTTTAGTCTTCTTGTTCCTGGTTCCGTTAGACATCAAGGCCGTGTGGCGTTGGGATGAGGGTTCCAAGTCTCAAATCAGGGTTATTTGGCTCTTTGGCTTGATTTCGAAAGATCTGAACTCAAAAGATCTGACCTTGGAAGAAAAAAGCGAGAAGAGGATAAAAGAGGGAAAATGGATCACGGGCAAGAAGGGCTTGTCTATTCTTCAGACTGAAGGATTGATGCGAAACCTGGAACGCCTGGCCTTGGGAATTGCCCAGGCCGTTAAGGTTCATTTTCTCAAAGTCTGCCTTAATGTTGGCCTTGAAGATCCTGCAGATACCGGCGTTGTTTTCGGGTTTTTGTGGTCCATAGCTGCCCCCTTCGATGCACTCGATCCTGTAGATATAACGATCGAATCCTCTTTTGAGGACGAAGTTTTCGAGGGTGAAGCGTCTTGTTTTCTTAGGATCTGGCCTTTCAGGATTCTTCTACCCATTTTCAGATTCATCTTTTCCGTTCCCACTTTGAAGGTGGCTCGGACGCTGGCGATCATGAAATGGCGATCGCAATCCTGAAATGACATTTCCAAGGGGAGACGTGAAATATGTCTTGAGTTAGAGAAAACGCGAGGTGGATCTGTTTTGAAGATCTTGATCTATGGAGGTGGCGCCGTCGGGCTTGGGATCGCAAGTTGCCTCTTGCGATTTGGTGATTGGGTGGACATAGTCGCAAGAGAAAAGACCATCAGCACCCTGAAGCACGATGGGCTTGTGAGAACTGGGATATTTGGTGATTACAGTGCAAGCCCAAATGAGTTTGGAAGCTATTCATCACTGGAAGATCTGCCAGAAGAAAGCTACGACTACGTTTTGGTCTGCACCAAATCTCATGACTCTTCAAAAGCTGCAAAAGATCTATCGAATCACACAATTCTCTTAGGCAATGTGGGCAAGATAGTCCTCTTTCAGAACGGATGGGGCAACGCCGAGATCTTTGCTGCCCGGTTTCCAAAAGAGAGGATTTACAGCGCGCGAGTGATTACCGGCTTTCAAAGGCCCAAGCCGAATGTGGTCGAGGTCACCGTTCATGCAGACTCAATCCACATAGGAAGTCTCTTTGAAAACGATCTCACCTTTATGGGGCCTCTCAGCAGATCGATCGATCTGGGCGGCATTCCGTGTCAGGTAGTCCCTGACGGTAGAACGAGATCTTTGGGCCAAGATGCTCTACAACTGCGCGCTAAATCCACTTGGTGCAATCTTTAACGTCAGTTATGGTGTCCTTGGTGAATGGTCATATACGAGATCGATCATGGAAGAGGTCATAAAGGAAATCTACAGGGTGATGGAGGCGCACGGTTATCATACCCACTGGGATTCTGCTGACAATTATATCTCGGCCTTTTACGAGCGGCTTCTCCCACCCACGCAAGGGCATGAGTCTTCGACCTTGCAGGACCTTCGCGCCCGAAAGACGACCGAGATCGAGGCTCTTAGCGGCGCGGTCATTAGGTTGGGCGAAAACGCAGATATATCTACGCCCTACAACTTCATGCTTTACAACATGGTTAAGTTCCTGGAGGGTAGGAATCTTCGAGAAAGTGAAACTTAGGGTCAGATATATTTTTTGATTCAGTTTTACTAGAACGTATCCAATAGTCACGGGATAATCATGCTGTTTTGTTGCAGGCAAAATCGATTTTCCACCCAAAACAAAATAAAAATGTATGGGACATGTGATATACTTTACACTGTGTGCACAATGTCACGCCAACTTTCTGCCAGAGTTCTGCACCAAAACCGTAACGCGTATCATAGATCCATATCATAGATCCATATTAACAGCTCTACTTTCCAAGTTTTCCCACTGTCACCCCTGGTTTATAAACTACTTTCATGTCTTGCGTAGCGCGAGAACTTTGTGAGACAAAATATATCACACATATTTAGATGAAAATCATATCAATTCACCATATAATCTGATTGATGTATGCAAAAAACCAACACTCAAAAAATAGACTTATTTTATCATAAAAATATTGGCAAGCGGACTTATTCGTCACTTTATCTTCTAAGTTTTGATCCCCATATTTTCGTAGTACGTAAAGAAGGCTTCTATCTGGTATTGATACGTTGAGTTGTTCTAATATATATTTAATTGACCCTATGCTCACGACTGCTCTAATATCGAGTACCATCTCACCAACGGTTTTTAGTCTATTTGCTATTCTGGGCTTACCAAGCTCTAAAAGCAACAAACAATTCCAAACAGTGAAAACTAGCAGAATGAACCTTTCGATAGCCTTTTTGTGTCTTAGTTGGTAGTCTTTGAAGCCTAATTTCTGGTTTGTCTCTCTATGGACGGTTTCAATATCCCATCTATTCTCATATATCGATAAAATCTCAGCTGTCGATAGACCTGTGTTTGTACATATGTAATACGTAGGGTTGTTATCTTTTATTCGTGTTGATATAACG
>Ga0208771_1000350_pt1 | contig 28319 bp, 23 predicted proteins | sample AntAceMetag02UKX_FD_184775 | JGI IMG/M metagenome (GOLD analysis project Ga0208771, IMG submission 184775) | Saline lake microbial communities from Ace Lake, Antarctica - Antarctic Ace Lake Metagenome 02UKX (SPAdes) (version 2) | ecosystem: Environmental > Aquatic > Non-marine Saline and... | reverse complement strand
CTTCCTGTCATCATGTGATAGAAAGTTGCTCCGAGTCCGTAGATATCGGCCCTGCCGTCGATGTCGATCTTGCCTCTTATCTGCTCGGGGGCGATATAGTATGGCGTCCCGTAAGCCTTGCCGGCCTCGGTTTGCGCCGCCTCGATATCGGTCGTCTCACGTGCCAGGCCCATATCAGCGAGCTTGGCGACGCCCGAAGGATCGAGCATTATATTCTTGGGCTTTACGTCACGGTGAATGAGGCCTCGCGCATGTGCGTGTTCAAGCGCATGGGCGATCTGAATTATGATGTCGAGCGCCTCGGCTTCGCTGAATAGCTTGCCGTCGACCATGTCCTCGTACAGAGTCTTGCCCTCGACATACTCCATGACAAAATAGTGGTATCCGCCTGACTCGCCGACGTCAAAAGCCTGTACAATATTGTTGTGGTTGAATTTCGCGGCGGCCTGGCCTTCCTTGTAGAAGCGTTCGACATACTCCTTGTTCTCTGTGAACCGCTTTGGCAGAATCTTGATGGCGACGGTCCGGTCGAGGCTCAACTGCTGTGCCTTGTAGACAATCGCCATTGCGCCCTGGCCCAGTTTTCCTAAAATCCTGTAACCGGGGATCTGATGGGCTGCGGTTCTGGTTTCTTTGATGCTTGTCTTGAGTCTGTCTGCCTGGGTGCCGGTAACGAAGCCGAACTCAATCATGAGTTCTTTTAATGTTATCGGATTGACCTTTTGGCGGGACTCGAGTTCCTGCAAACTCCGGCACAGTTCCTCATCGGTGCATAAGCCCTGTTCCAGCACCATCTTGCCAAATACCGTATCGTAGTTGGTTTCACTCGTCATTAGACTGATTATCGGAATCTAAAAACACTTTGTCAAAGAAAATCTTCGGCCGTCTTCAGGAAGACCTCATCTCATGTGCCTGAAATCGTCTTTTTGGCTGTCGGGGTTTAGTAACTTGTGAACAGGTGTCTTTGCTCCTCTAAATCGTGGTATTTGGGCTTGACTTACAGCCAAATTGTATTAAACTAATGCTCTCGTTAGCTTATATGGGATTTGGTTCAATTAGCCAGTTAGGAGGCATTCGGTGGCTTATAATTGTGTTGTTCTGGTAAAGCAGGTTCCTGATACGAAAAGAATTACCGGCCAGGCGATGAACGATGACGGCACGGTCAATCGTTCGGCGTTGCCGGCTATCTTCAACCCGGAGGATCTCAACGCCCTCGAGTTGGCCCTTCAAATCAAAGACAGTTTTGGGGGCAAGGTCACAGTGATTACTATGGGACTGCCTGCGGCGGGCGCGGTCCTTCGCGACTCGCTCTTTCGCGGCGCCGATGAGGCGATCCTGGTTACGGACCGGCGATGCGCCGCAAGCGACACACTTGCGACCAGTTATATTCTGAGCTGCGCGGTCAAAAAGATAGACTACGATATCGTCCTGTGCGGCAGACAGGCGATCGACGGCGACACTGCGCAGGTTGGCCCGCAATTGGCGGAAAAACTCGGCATCTCGCAGATGACTTATGTTGAAGAGTTGACCGAACTCGACGGCAGGACGATAACGGCGCGGCGGAATGTGGGGACGGGCTGGCAACAGGTGAAAACCGAATTGCCGGTGCTGCTGACCATCACGGGCGACGCGAATGAGCCGAGAGTGGCGGCGGCGAAAAAGATTATGAAATATAAGAAGGCATTGACGCCGTTCGAAGTTGAACTGCAGATAAAAGAACTGAATCCCGACGCCGATGACTCGACCGTCAAAGAGCTGGCTGACCGGCGCTGCAGCGCACTGGAAGAAAAGGGTCTGTTGATAAAGCAGTGGGACCTGGATTTTCTGGAGGCGGACCTTAGCTGGTGCGGCAGGAGCGGCTCGCCGACCAAAGTTCATCGGATCCAGAGCGTCGTGCTGGCGGCAAAAGAAAGCAAGGATGTCCCGCCTACACAGGAAGGGGTATCAGAGATGATACACGAGTTGATCGAGGAAAAGACGATAGCCTGATTTTTTTCGCTCTTGCGTTGCGACAGGAAAGAAATCACCAACAAAAAAATGTGAGATATTTGTTATGATAGAAGTAAACAGAGACGGTGAAGTTTGGGTATTTGCCGAACAGCACAACGGCAAACTGGAAGATACGCCTATCGAGTTGATGGGCAAGGCTCGCCATCTGGCCGACATTCTTGGCGCAAAACTGGCAGCGGTTTTGCCTGGCAGTGATGTGAAGGACCTCGCGCCAAAACTGATTCATTACGGCGCGGATAAAGTCTATCTGATTGAGAACCCGCTGCTCAAAGACTACCAGACGAATAGTTACGCGAAGGTAATCTTTGACTTGATTCACAAACACAAGCCGCAGATCGTTCTTTACGGCGCAACGGCTGTGGGCCGGGACCTTGCCCCGCGAATCGCAAGCGCGACAAAGGCCGGTCTGACGGCGGATTGCACGGACCTTCAGATCGGTGACCACAAGGTGGGTAAGAACGGCGACCTCCACAAGAATCTGCTGTTCCAGATAAGGCCTGCATTCGGCGGCAATATTATCGCGACAATTATAAACTACGATCGCTGGCCTCAGATGGCTACGGTGCGAGAGGGCGTGATGCCGCCGCCGGAGCCTGACACAACCCGCCAGGGCCAGATCGTGACCGAAACGGCTGTGCTTACGGACGAGGATTTGGTGCTGCAAATTCTCAAAGAGCACAAGCGAGCCAAGAAGGTCAACCTCAAGGCCGCGAGGGTAATCGTCGCCGGCGGAGCGGGTCTGGGCAGCAAAGATAATTTCAAACTCATCTGGGACATGGCGAATTGCCTCGGCGCAGCTCCTGGCGCGACGAGAGCGGCGATAGACCTCGGGTATATCGACAACGACCACCAGGTGGGGCAGACCGGAACAACCGTTCGTCCCAGCCTGTACGTCGCGGTTGGAATCAGCGGCGCAATTCAGCATCAGGCGGGCATGTCGCAGAGTCAGAAGATTGTGGCGATCAACAATGACCCGGACGCGCCGATATTCCAGGTCGCCCACTATAAGATATTGGGCGATCTCAATGTTGTGGTCCCGCACATGATAAAGGCGATCAGAGAGAAGAGCATAAAAGAAGAGAACGCAGTGACAGTTTAGAAAGACGGAACTTCTTATGGCCAACTTCTACAGAGACAACGACGATATTCAGTTTCTATTCAAACATATAGACATCGGCAAATTGGCGGAGGTTTGCGAAGAGCAGTTCAGATTCGCATCGGACTTCGATAGCGCCCCCGCCGACGCCGCCGAGGCGGTCTTAAACTACGATATGGTTCTCGACTCAGTCGGCGAATTAAGCGCAGAATTTATAGCCCCGCGATCGGAAGACGTGGACCGACAGGGCAATACGCTTAACGAGGACGGCTCGGTGACTTACGCGACAGGTATCCGCGAATCGCTCGAGAAGCTCGCACAGGCTGAGGTGATGGGCTTTACCCTGCCGCACAGGTTCGGCGGCCTTAACTTCCCGAACGTGGCCTACTCGATAGCCATTGAGATGGTCTCACGGGCGGACGCATCGCTTATGAACATATTCGGGCTGCAGGGAATAGCAGAGACTATCAACGCATACGCCAGCGAGGAGATCAAGCAGGAATACCTGCACGACCTTGCGGCTGGCAAGACCACAGGCGCAATGGTTTTGACGGAACCGGACGCCGGCAGCGATCTGCAGTCGGTCAAGCTGCGAGCATTGCAGGACGAGGACGGCAACTGGATTCTGCACGGTGTGAAAAGGTTTATAACCAACGGTTGCGGAGAGGTTTTGCTGGTATTGGCCCGTAGCGAGGCTGACAGAAGCGGAGGTCTGGGCCTTAGCCTCTTTGTCTGCGGTAGAGGGCCGACCGTTCATATCCGCCGGCTCGAAGACAAGCTCGGCATTCACGGCTCACCAACGTGTGAGATATTCTTCGACAATACGCCTTGTCAACTTATAGGCGAACGTCAGCGAGGGCTTGTCACTTACGTGATGAGCCTGATGAACGGCGCCCGGATCGGCATCGCGGCACAATCGCTGGGAATCTCGGAAGCAGCTTTCGAGGTTGCCCGTGACTATGCGGCCAGCAGGAAGCAGTTCGGCGTCGCTATCGAGAACCTGCCGGCGGTTCGCGACATGCTGATCGATATGAAGATAGACATCGAGGCCAGTCGGGCGCTTCTTTACGAGACCTCTCGAGTTGTGGACATGGATTTAGGTTACGCAAGACAGCTCGAAAGCGATCTGCCGGAAGATAAGCAGGAAGCGAAACAATTGAAGACCGAATCGAGAAAATACAAGCGATATGCCGCCCTTGTGACACCGATGAGCAAGTACTATTGTTCGGAAGTCTGCAACAGCGTGGCCTACGATTCGATCCAGGTGCTCGGCGGCAGCGGGTTTATGCGAGACTATCCCTGCGAGCGTTACGCGCGTGACGCCAGAATCACTACAATTTACGAAGGCACAAGCCAACTGCAGGTTGTCGCGGCTGTTCGCGGTGTTTGCGCGGGGACCGCTGAGAAATTCATTGCGGAACTGGCCGAGCGGGAGTTCAAACCGGAACTTAAAGACCTGGTTGAAAAACTCGTCGAAGGAACGGAGCAGTTGCGAGACGCCGTTGCCTTCGTAAAAGAACAGGGCACCCAGTATATGGACCTTTACGGCAGGGCGCTGGTGGATATTGCAATAGACCTTATAAACGGTTATTTGTTCTGCGGGCAGGCGAGCAGTGACGTCGATTTGCAGGTAGCGACGGCGGAGACGCAATCGGGCGGCAACGGCCAGATGATCGAGATGAGGCAAAGAAAGGCAGCGGTCGCCCGGAGATTTGTCACTAAGAACGCGCCGAAAATAGAGGCGCTGGCCGATACAATCTGCACGGGTGACAAATCAACATTTACCAGCTACGAAACGCTTGTCGGGCCGGTGCCTGTCGAGTAGAGGCGCTGTCGCCAAGGCGATATTTTTTATTCCTCAGTTCGGAAAAATAGAGTATGTTTCGAGCAGTTCTATTTGATTTCGACGGAGTAATAACCGATTCGGAGATTCTGCATCTTCGAGCTTTCAACAGCGTGCTTTCTTCGCACGGCTTAGAGATAACGAAAAAGGATTATTACACGGCGTATTTAGGTCTGACTGACCTCGACTGCTTTAAGACGCTGATAGCCGAAGGTCGATTGAATCTCGACGTCAGCGGAATTGACGATCTGATAAGCCAGAAGAGCGTGATTTTCGAGGAGTTGGTGGAAACCGAAGGCAGCATAATCGAAGGCGTGCGCGATTTTTTGGCAATGCTCAAACACAACAGTATTATAATGGCGATATGCTCGGGCGCGCTTATGGCAGAAATCGAAGTGATACTCGGGCAGGCTCGCCTTCGGTCCTTTTTCGAAGTGGTCGTCTCGGCCGAACAGGTCAGGAGAGGCAAGCCCGATCCGGAAGGCTTCCTGCTGACGCTGCAAAAACTAAATCGACAACGCCAGGACGCCATCGAGGCAAACGAGTGTATCGTAATCGAGGATTCGCACTGGGGATTGGAAGCGGCAAACGAGGCAGGGATACATACGGTGGGGGTGACAAATTCTTATGATGCTGAACAGTTGACCATGGCTGAAAAAATCGTTTCTCACCTGGGTGAACTCAATATTGAAAACCTGCGTCAGCTTTGCTCCTGATGATTTCTCACACGGCGACCGAATAGAACCTATCTGCTGCCGACTTTGTCGCGTGCCTGCAGGGCTCCCGGCTCGACAGCTTCAAAATGCACGTGGTCGGTTGTGAGGTTGTATTCGATCTTGTCGACGACCGCTCCGTTCAACAGGCACGCCTGAGTTTCATCGCCGCGCACTTTGACGATTGAATCGTTGGCGTCAAAGAACAATTCGCTTCCCTCGAACCACTTCTCTTTGTCTTCATAGCTGATTCCGGTCGAAGCGGTCAATGTCGAAAGTTCGTTCCTGCCGGTATCCGTTTCCACCAGGTCGGCTACTATGTGTCCTGCGGTGACTGATATCTGTTCGCCATATTGATCGCCTGCAATCGGGAAGTAATCGATATTGATCCTGTTGGCATTGGCGTCGACCACAATCTCATTGGAATCGAAAAAATATTCCAGCGTATCGAAATCATTTATGACGGCGTAGCATCTTTTTTGCAAACTGAACTTGCCTGCGGGCTCGTTCGATTCGGCAATCTTTGAATTATCGACAGCTATCAATCCGTTGGCGGCGAGAAAACATCCCTGCTCGTTATCATAGTCAAATTCGATACATTTGAGTTTAGTAAAGCCAATCCGTTGCCCGTCGGCCATTCTAACCGAATCAAGCTGAACAGTCTCGCCCTGGCCTTCTGCCCTTAGATGGCTGATTCCGCCGGCAGGCCCGGAGCCTCTCTCGCTATCGTCTCCGGGCAAATCAATCGTGAGCGTCCGCGACGAAAGAGTGTACTTCTGCTGGAAGTTCGTCTCTTGGCGAAGCATGGTTGCGACACAGTTTCCATCGAATACGACCTGATTGGCACTCGAGAGGAATCTGACCTCATTCTGGGCCGTCACTTTGGCCGGGACGGTCTGTTTAGCTGTTTTATCGCGGCTCAAATCATCGACATAGAAGGTGAGTTCGGCAGGCCCTGAGGCGAAAACATCGGCAGAAGAAGACCTCTTTGATTTGTCATCCGGCAGATTCACAACAAGCATGGGCGAGATTAGCGTATACTGCTGTTGGGAATTCGGATCTCCCTGCGGCATCGTGCAAAGACAGTCGCCTTCAAAGACCGCCTGATTTGTCTTCGGCGAAAACACAGCTCTCTCCTGGGCCGTGACTTTCACAGGAACACCCGGACCATTTGGATCGGGACCATCGGCGGCATTTGAATAAAATATCAGTTCCAACGGCCCGACAGCTTCAATCTCCGAAAAACGGGATGACCGAGTCGATCCGTCTTCCGGAAGTTTGACGATAAACTTCGGCGCCATTAGCCTGCTGTCAGGTTTACCCGCTTGCGGCATCAGGCACACACAGTCACCTTCGAATACGGCCAGATTAGATGCGTCAAGAAACTCAGCGCCTTCGCGGGCAGTCACTGTCACCGGGAGCACTGCTTCATCAGGTTCCGCGGCGTTGACGTCATTGGGGTAATATGTAAGCTCCAGCGGGCCGATTGCAACTGCATTCCGGGTAACAGAAGAATAGTCGATCCGCATAGCGGCAAAGGTGGTTTTTCTCTCCGCCTCATCGAGCTTTTTGCGGCCTTTTTCACTAACGACATTTGAATTGTCGAGCGTGTCCTCCAGCCCCCTTGCAGAATCGGCCAATGTAATAAGAATGCCATCGTCACAGGTGACAAACGTTTCGACAAGCTCTGCACTCGGTTCACCGGCCGGCGTTTCAACGGGCGATGAAGTATCAACTTCACTTTTTGCAGGCTCAATGCTACGTTGAGCAACCCTCGAATCAGTCCCGGCGTCTTTTCCTTCGGCGGATTGGTCTTTGTCGGACTCGGCGCCCTTTGCTTTTGAAAAAAAGATGTCGTTGATGACCAGCTTGCCATAGGCGTACATCAACTGCTCCGGAGTATCAACAAGAACGTTTTTGCTGAAGGTGCATGTATACTTATTGTCAACTTTTTTCGATTGCTGACTCTCTTTCCGGTCTGTTGCCGAGAGCGGCTGGCTCTGCTGGACCGGCTGGGTCTGCCGGGCTGACTGCGTATTAGCCGGTCCGGTAGTATCGGCCGGGATCGTTTCTTCCGCTCCAGGCTCGGAAGCGGCGAACAAGCTCTTTCCCGGCGTACTCTTGAAACGCAAACTATCCAAATGAAAGATTCTGACGTACTCTAACCGGTCAATTTCGCTGTCATAAACAATCTCCATGCCCCTGCCGGACATTTGAGCGTCGTCTGAAACGAACCTGACGGGACCGGTCGTCGAGAAAAGGGATTTGTCACTGACAAAAACAACGTCATCAAGATAAACATTGCTTTCTTTACCGTCACTTCCGGCTTCTGGCAGAACATGAATAACCACATTTCCGACAAGTGTGATATCCCTGGGGTTGACCCTTGCCCCCTCGCCTTCGATCTGAACAAGGCCTCTGTCGGCGGTGATGTGACATTTATAGTCAGGGTTGAAAATCTCTATGTCCGGTTTTGCGATCTCCCACTCATCGCCCACTTTATCCAAAAGCTTCTCGAAACGAAGAATCCGTTCAATTTCCCTGGTCTTTTCGTTGCGAGTGACAAATGTAGTCTTTGACAAATCATCGAACTCGACGCCACCAATCGTACCTAATTGGCCGTTAACATCCTCGATCTCTTCGCCCAGGTTCGTCCCCACATTAATATCGATATCGGCGGTGCCTGTTATGTGGTTGTAAAGGAGATATATCCCAACCATCATTCCTAAGGAAATAAGCCATATAGACAATTTGCGTGACCGAAAAATCATAACAACTCCATAACCGGTTTTACTGCAAATACCTTTTCATAAGTTCTTCCCATTTGCCGCCGCTCTTGAGAATAAGTTCTATCACTTCTCTGACCGCCCCATTTCCGCCGGGACGAGTCGTTATATAGTCTGCATACTGCTTAACCTCGTCAACAGCGCCGGCCACAGCCGCACCGAAACCGACATATCTTATCATCGGCAAATCCGGGAGGTCGTCACCTATACACGCGACCTGATCGGCCGAGATTTTCGCCTGATCGAGGAGGTCTTTTAGAACAGGCAGTTTATAGTGGCATTCCTGAAAGACATAGTCGGCCCCAACTCGTTTTGCCCGGTGTTCGACTGCTTCGGAATACCTGCCGCTCAAGAACGCAATTTTGAGACCGGCTCTCTTCCACAATCGTATTCCGTGGCCGTCGAGCGTGCTGAAAGAACTGCTCTCGCGGCCGTCATGATTAACCATCACGGTTCCATCCGTCAATACTCCGTCGACATCAAGCACCAATAGCTTTATCGACGCCAAATCCGGTTTTACCAGTTGTGCCATCTACAAGAGCCCACACTAATTGCCTGCCACCATAACCTTCTGAATACGTCCGGTCAAGCGCCGATGTTTTCGCCGGCCCCCTTTTTTGCCGGAATCACGTTTCAGACCTTTACGACGCTGCCTCGCTCATTATAGCAAAGCAATTCGTGTTTTTCGCCGACATAATTCGGTTCTGAGTGAATAACCACGCGTTTTTCGCTGAGTTGCTCTATCTCGGTAATTACTGCCCTCTTCTCATTTTGCAGATAATCGGCGACTTCCGGGGAAACAAGCAACTCAATCCGCCTGATCTGTTTTTTGGATCCGCACACATTTAGCATTCTGATAATCTCGAGCGACATTGACTCATGACTCTTTACAAATCCTGTACCTCTGCAATGCGGACAGGCCAGATACGTGCTGGACTGCAGTGATGGGCGCATCCTCTGGCGGGTCATTTCCACCACGCCGAATTTACTTATCGTCAGTATCCGAGAACGCGCGCGGTCGATCTTGACAGCCGCTCGAAAGGCTCTTTCGACATCCTTGCGGTGTTTTTCCGTGCGCATATCGATAAAATCACAGATTATCAGTCCGCCGAGGTCTCGCAGCCTCAGTTGGCGTGCAATCTCGGTCGCCGCCTCCATATTGATCTTGTATGCGGTCTGCTCGGCACTGTGATCCTTACGGTATTTACCGCTGTTGACATCTATTGCCACCAGCGCCTCGGTCTGTTCGAGGACAATTGAGCCGCCGCTCTTGAGGCCGACGGTCCGCGACTGAATCTTGGTGATTTCGTCCTCGATTTTATACTTGTGAAACAACGGCACTTTGCCTTCATAAAAGGTTACCCTCTTCTTCAATCGAGGTGTTGCTATCGAGAGAAAATCCGTAATCCTGCGAACAACACTTTCGGAATCACATATTATGCCGCTGATTTCGCTGTTGAAAACATCTCGCAGCGTTCTTATAACAAGGTTCGATTCCTGATAAAGTTCACCGGGTGACTTTTCGCTGTCAATCCGTTTGCTTATAGTGTTCCACAGTCGCCTCAAATATCGCAAATCGTTCTGTATATCTTTCTTTGAACATCCCTGGCCGGCCGTTCTGATAATAAAGCCCTGTCCCTTAGGCGGCTTGCTCTCATCGAGAATGCGTCTGAGCCTTGCTCTCTCCTCTTCGTCTTCAATTTTGTGTGATACACCATGTTTTTTCATCCATGGCATCATAACGAGATATTTACCCGGCAGCGCAACGTAACTGCTCAGCGTAGGGCCCTTTGTTTTTATTCCTTCTTTTGTGACCTGAACAACGAGTTCGTCTCCTTTTTTGAGACAATTCTGGATTGGCGGGCGCTCCTTCAGCGATTTCCTGCGTCCTACGCTTTCAGCGGTCTTGTCTCGCCCGGCGCTTTCGATGGTCTTGACGGTCTTGCCGCGTCCCCGGTTAAAATAGTGGGGATGAAGGTCGCTGATATGTAGAAAACCGTTCTTGCCTATCCCAAAATCTATGAACGCCGCCTGTATTCCCGACTCAATATTGACTACCTTTCCCTTGTAAATATTACCAACGTGGCTGCCGAGACTCGCCCTTTCGACATAAAGCTCCTCAAGCGAGCCGTTTTCCACGACCGCCACCCGACACTCCTCACTCTCAGCCACATTTATAAGCATCTCTCTTGCCATTGTCTGCCCTTCTAAGTTCAGTTTAATACCGTCTTGCCTGTATCAATTGTTTGTAACGAATTGCCCTCGCCACCGCACATTCACGCGTCTGATCGGGGCGGCCAGCTTAGATATATCCAGTTGCAGCAACTGCAAAATCTCCTCGACGCGAATCGTGCCGGCGTTGCTGATTTCGCATTCCACTGAAATCCGCTCAGCCTGCATTTCTATCGACTTCAAAAAACCTCTGACATCAACCTTTCGGACACCGCCCCTTTGATTTACCACGCGATCCAGATTTAGCGTATCAGCTTCCATCAATTGAGCGATCCTGTCCATGAGTTCTTTTCGGATATATTTCGGCTGGACTTGAAGCACGTAGGTAGCTGCGGTGGCGACCGGCGCTCTTTTGGTGGGTGTGGGCAGTGCGGAAAGGATTTTAATACCTTCAGGCAATTGCCCGCAAAGGTTAGACGCAAATTGTCGGCTGTTGAACGACTCTCCCTCCCCTGTGACGCTGAGAGCTGCAATCTCGTCATCTGACTCGACGCCCACGGGCCTTGGGAGCGCAAGGGAGAGCTTTGGTCGCGGATTGAATCCCTGACTGTATCTCAGATTTATGCCCGCCCTCACGCACACCCGCTGAAAGAGGGTCATTGTTTCGGCGTGCGATAAGAACCTCAGGCGTCCACTTATTCCAAATTTTATCACTACCGTGATGGTTTGGCTCGAGTCTGCTATATCTGTGTCTCCTTTTCTGCAGCCGGCATACGGCATAGACCCGCGCTGCCGGGCTTTTCAGCATTATGACCATGTTTGTTCCAAAAACAAGTAAAAAACAAGCGGGGCTTATACACAATGTATAAGCCCCGCATAGATGCAAAACTCTACTGACTCTCGTCAGAGTTGCTTACTGCAACCTCAATCCCGATTATGGGAAGAAGGCTTCATCACCCATAACGTTGGTCTCCATCGCATAGTCTTTGAAGTCAACTACGCAGTCGAGATTGAGATCGCCGTCGATCAACTCACAGCCGGTTGTGAAGGTCCAAACTTCGCCAACACCAAGCGGACACGGAGCCTCGCCGATCTCATCAATACGCCAGTAATAGCTCTTCCACAACTCGAGCCCCAGAGAGGTCGTGTCGTAGGAAGCAGCCGGCGGCAAGATCCATGCCTTGAACGGAAAAGCTGTACCCGAAGCAGCTAGCACCTCATCATAATCATCACTGAGATAAAGACCGTGTCGGCCTCTGGCGCCAAGATATTGGCCGGGGTTCCACTCAAGAAGCTTTGCCACGACAACACCGGTCGCGCCGTTAGCCGGAGTCGGACCCCAGGCTACGCATTTATCATAATCTTGGGCGTAAACAGTCGTCTTGCCAGAATTCGTGACGTCGTAGTCGTACCCCACGCCTCTTGCGCTGCCATTACCGATAAGCGCGCCATCGGACACAAAGCCGGCAACCTTGGCGGTCTTGTCGCCATCAATGATGATGACTCCTTCTGTCTTAGCGCCGGGATTGGGTTCAATGGGGCCGTTGACATCAACGACGCCGTCGCTGTTGAGATCGATGTCGCCGCATTCGAGTACTCCGCCGGTAATACTGACGGTAGTTGCACCATCGGTTTCATTGACTTTGAACTCTTCACGAGCGATCAGCAAACCGCCACTCAGGTTGACTTCAATGATGCCGTCGTCACCTGAGGCATCGCCATTGGTGTTCACCCTACGGGCGTCAACCGTGCCACCGGTCATATTAAGTGTGACCGTAGCAGCTTCATCTTCTCCGCAATTTTCACCGATGCGGAAATCGCCGTCCATGTACATATCCGTGGTGCCACCGATATTGACGGTTTGAGACTTTTTACGGCCAATAATCCTGAAGCGCTCACCGATATCAAGCGTGCCGCCGGTGAAAGTCATCGACCCACCGCAGTCGTCGCCGAACTGCAGGTCGCCTTCCGGTAAATTGATCGTACCGCCGTCCATGACCCAGGTAACATCTATATCGTCACTGTCACCAAATCTAAATTCGCCGTCGACTACAGTCAGCACAAAGTCGCCGCTGACATTGATAAATGCATCGCTTTCTTCATTGGCGATGCGCATGCGTTCCTCAAGGCACGTGAGAGAACCACCGAGAAAATTAAAGGTGGCAACTCCGTCGCCCTCGGTACCCCATCTCTCGTCCCAGTCTGTCACCGTCAGATGGCCGCCGGAAACCCAGTCGATCGCCATATCGCCATCAGGGCCGCCCCTGACAGAATCAACGGCTATAGCACCACAATCAAATATCGGTCCACGCGAACCGCCCGTGGCAGGGTTAACTTGGAGTTCCTGGCCGGCAATCGCGCCATCCCAGTTGCCCACGTCGCAAGCCGAAGCAGTGGCGCCATCGCCGGTCCAGTCGACTGCAGAGACAACACTGACGAAACCAAGCAGTGCAACAAGAGAAATTAAAAACATCAACTTTTTATACATAATACTCCTCCTTCAAAAACAAACACTAACATATATTTCACTTTGGCTACAAAAGCCAAAACATCTGTTGCTTTGTTCATATCAAAGCTCCTTGTCACACGCCTACTCTGTGCGGTTGTCCTCAAGCCAGTCATCAAGTTGATCACCGAGGTCCTTCATGTCGACTACGCAGTCGTCATTGATATCACCGAAGGGACCATACTTGGGAACGCAGCGCTCAGGATAGAGTTGGATATCGTCGAAGTAAACGACGCCAAAGCTATCGGAAGCCGGACCCTCGGGGTCGCCATGGCCAAAACCAATGCTCATGCTGACAACGTCTGTAAGATCGACACTGGCAAAATCGCCAAGGTCGATATTCCACTCGGTCCACTCTGCAACGAGGATGTCGTTGGGATCATCGCCGAGAACGCCATAAACGGATGTGGCTGTTCCACCGCTGCCGTCTGTCAATGCTGCATACATGGGCAGAGGATCATTGTCGGGCTGGCCATAGAAGTACATCACTAAGGCTTCTTCGCCACTGAGGGTCATATCCTGCGGAGCAGCAAGTGTACGCGTGGCAACCGAATAGGTATACTCACGCTCGAAACCAGTACTGTCGTAGTGATACCACATAGACTGATCGTCGCGGACTGGATCCGGACTCAGAGCAAGCTCAACCCACGAACCGGTCTCTCCATCGACAACACCATCAATCCAGGTGTCATAGAGGTAATTCGGGTTCGGTGAGTAATCCTCGAAATCGTCGAATACGAACAGACCTTCGACTGTGAACTCCCAGATCTCGCCGACTGTGTACGTAGCGAGACTAAGCTGATCGATACGCCAGTAGTAAGTTCTGCCTAAAAGAAGCGGACCAACGGGCATCTCATCAAGAAGCGGGCTGCCCTGGTATGCCAGGATGTGGCCGTCGTTGACCATATCCCAGTCGGTGCTCAGGAACACAAAGCGACCGTTGGGCATAAGATCGTCGCCGGGCGACCAGCTAAGGGTCGGTGTAGCGCTGACGTCTTCTTCAAAACAGACAGGATTCGGATTCCAGGCCCTCAAAGGTTTATAATCGGCCCAGACAGTCGTCTTGTCATCGGTGCTGTTGTAGTCGATCATCAGATCGCCACGACCGCCGCAGCCGCCGTATGCATTGATGTAACCAAGAGCCGAATCTTCTTCGATGTCCGTTACGATATCGCCGTCGATGACCATAACACCCTCGGTGATATCCATGTTGTAGGCGTTGTCATGGTGATTGTGACCCGTGGCGTTGATTTGACCGCCATCAAGGTTGATAACGGCAGTGCCGTTGTCGACAAGATCAAAATCGCCGGAAGCATTAATCTCACCACCGGTAATATCGATAGTCGCAACGCCATCGTTATTAGGAACGCGTAACCTGTCGCAGTTTAAAGTACCACCGCTCATGGTCAGCGTGGTGTCGCCGTCATCATCATCGCCCATTACGAAATCATCGCTGGCGTCGAGCAACGCGTCGCCGCTGATATCCACGGTGTTAAGTAAGCCACCGCGACCTGTCAGCTTAACCTCATCGCAAGTAAAGATACCACCACTCAAGGTAATTTCAGCGCGACCATCGTCGCCGATCTCCACGTTGCTGACTTCAGCCGTACCGCCGCTCATGGTGAAGACAAAAACGCCGTCGTCGTTGTCGCCGGCTTTTAATTTGCCGTCGACAATGAGACTGGCGTTGCCGCTCATGTGGATTTCCGTCTGGCCATGGTCGGCAATACGGAAGTTGTCGGTCAACTCAAGCGAAGCGTTGTCGCTCAAGGTGATTATGGCGAGGTCTGTGCCGTCATCACCCCATCGGGCGCCATTGTCAACAAACAGGCTGGCATTCTCGGAAATATTGAGAATCGTGGTGCCTCCTTCGAAGCCTCCCCAACCTTTGCACTCAACAATGGCATCGCCATACATATCGCAAGTAGCTGTAGCTGCCTCGTCATCGCCAGCCATCTCCCAGTCGCCGTCAATGATGACATTTGCGTCACCAATGATAAGCATAAACTGGGTGCCGAACGGACCGTTTAGCTTGTCGATAGCAATGTCACGATCGAGAACGGGACCATGTGGCGGACCTTCTTCGACATTTGCTTCATCACCAGGACCTGGCCATGCGTCGTCAGGACTCCAGTTCAGCTTATCTGAGAACAGGACACTCCACGGGGAGTCATTCGTCCAGTCCCGATCCTCGGCTGAAACATTGGCCACCATCATACCAAGCAGCAAAACAAGAGAAATTAAAAACACTAATTTTTTACACATAATACTCCTCCTTCAAAACAAATACTGCATCTTTGTTCAATATTGGCTACAAGCCAAAAACATCTGTCGTCTTCAACAGGCCGCGAACACCTTCACCACAAGAATATTTCGCTTCCTGTATCTAACAACGTACAATGAAACAACTTACATTGAAAACATTTTGGTTTCTTTCTTCTGTCCGGCTTTCAACAGGCAAATGGAATCGCACGACTCCATAACCTTCACCAAAAGATCGCCTGTCTCAAGCAAACGTCACAAAAAAACTTTCTGTTCTCTAATACTCTCTATTAACTTTTTACTTCTCGCTATGGTCAAAATCCCACAGCTAACTGTTAAAACTTTTACCCAATCCTTCGGGCACACTACACTCCTCTTTTATTTAGTTGAAGATTTGCTCCATAGGCAGCGTCCTCCGTTCCCCCGGACAACAGTAAAAACAGTTTTTTCTATCACAATATTACTCAAAATCATCAAAACTCACAATGAGAACACAGAAAGGAATATCCTGGCAGGAATCACTGACACATCGTTTGAGATGGGTGCGAAACAAACGTTGCGGGTTATGACCCGAACTTGTTTTCTGCCGCTCCTCACTATCATCACTCGTCCTCAGAAAAGCTCTTCGTTCCGGCCGCCAGACCATCATTTCTGACAGCACTGCAACCGGCTGATTACGGCAAAGCCAGCGGATTATCATGCCGACGCTACTGGAGTACGCGTCCTTATCCACCAACTCTATACACTAACTTTATCACTTTTCCGGACCCTTGTCAATAGCAAATAGTCCGAATTTGTCAAAATTTTTAAGGTTTTTTCGGAACCTCGCCTCTAAGCCTCACAGGCCTTATAAGCCGTTTGGCAGTCAAGTATGATACATCCGCACCCGCATACGTCCTTAAACATTGCAACATATCGCCCTAACTCCTTTTGTACGCTTGAGTTACACAAAAACAACGCTATATTTGCCTCCGTCGCGACTGAATTTGGGCCTGAACTGGAGAAAGGCGATTGCCGCACCTGCTTGTTTGGCCCGGCCGTCTCCGGTTGGCTTTGAGTAGTAAAAAAAAGGGCCTGCGCAGCAGCACAGGCCCCAGATTTCCGCCTAATCACAGGAAGTACATATAGTTCGCCCTGCGATTTCCATCATTATTACGGCCAGAGTCTCTCAAGCACCGGCCCAAGCTCCACCGCATGAACAGAAAGTCACCGCCCCTAAAGCTTCGCATGTTCACCGCACAACCACCGCTAACTATTATCCGCCATCCCCACCAGCCCAAGATCCCCCAATCCCCCTCCCAACAACCAACAAATAATCAATAATCAATTGCCAATCCCTCCCCCTATTTCTCGCAAACCTGATAGCCGCCTCTATGTTACTCCATCGCCGACTCTCAAAGTCTTTCCCCCCCGTCGATCATCGCCATTTAGCCCTCAGGCCACGCCCTGGGGGTCACCAAAAATCGCTTACGCCAACATGGTAATCCTCCATTGCTTTATAAAGAGCCTTTTCAAAATAAACATCAAGCTGCGAGAAGAGAAAAGCAGATTAAGGGCTTCTCAAAAGCAAAAAAACAAGACTTAATCAAAGGACTCTTCAAGTGAGTTTACACTGAGCTTGGAGTTTACCCTGAGTAAAATCGAAGGGAAGTGAGAGAGTTGCGGCTCATAATTTTTCTGCCCAGGCTTCGGAAATTTTATCTTTGATCTTCTGTTCGACAAGATCATCGAGTTTTTCATCTTCCCGATTTTCTTCTGTTGTCGTCTTTGCATAACATCTGACAATTTTCTTCCGTTGTTTTTCCGCCTTTGTGCCAAGGTGTGATATGGTCGGCTTCCATTTTAGATATTTCAAAATGTTTTTTACATACTACGCAATTACCTTTTTGTTTTTCATAGACTTTTTGTTTCATTGCATCAGTAAAGGCACGAATTGAAAGATATTTTTCATCACGGGTTAGAATATATGGGTAAATACCGCTTTTCTTTACATCATCGTCAAGAATTAGTCTCGCTGTCTCTTCTTCAATTTTCCCCGTGTCATATTTTTTGTCTTTGTAGGTGTTGTAAAGCCCGCCCCAATCCACACCTTTCATAAATTTTCTCTTTTTTACAAAAGTTGAACTTACCCAGGTAATTACATCTTGAAAATATCTCCACAACGCACTGGCGTTTTGGTCGCGCTGATGTTCTGCCATATAGTTTTCTATATTCCCCTCAGAGATCCATTTAACAGCGGTTTCCAAATAGTCCTGACGAATGGGTGAACCATTGAGATAATCACTTCCAATTCCATAAGCAGCACAGCCGGTTTTGCTAAAATATCTTTTTACATCTGAAACCCACGAGCCTGCATATACGGCATTTCGCAGTTCCTGGTCGGTAAGTTTTACGCCCGCTATGTTTATGATTCTAAACCAATCCAGCCTTTCGCTGTCGGTGCCGCTGCATAAATAGACCATCAGTTTATAGTTAAGTATTTGCTCTTGCTCGTCATCCTGCAGATTGTGAAAGTACCTCATTTCATAGGCAAAATCGCCGTTGACATATTGACAAACGGAGATGGTTCGCTGCTGGCCGTCTATAATTTCAAAATTCCCATCATCCCGAACCGCCCAATACATTACATTCAAGGGAAATTCTCTTGTCAGGGTATTGATAACAGCATCTCTTTGTTTGTCCTTGTAGATAAATTCCCGCTGATAGGGTGGACGAATATCAAGCCTGCCGCCATAGCCGACCACGCCGCCTTCGTCATTATCTTCATAGCCCTCTGACAATTTACGGACTGTAATTTCTTTAAGTTCTATTTTCATAATCTCTTATGTCTAATTAAAATTCTTGCATATAGTATCGACAAATATCCGCTTGCATTATCAGCTGTATAATAAATTCCATTTGGTTTCTTAGACCATAGCAAGGTCGCTCGTGTATTTGCCTTGCTACCATTTGTTTCAGAACCATCTTTATTGATTTGTTTTGCGTTCTTGTAACGTTTTGTTGGGATTGCTTCAAACTCATCTCGTCCAGAAGTGATTCCTAAAATTTCAAATTGGTCCAGATTGTATTTATCAAGGAATGTTATTGGTACACCCATAACCCCATCATAGTCCATGGGAATATCCTTTGTCTTATTGACATTTATTGCATCATAGTTATCGTAGGTTGGATATTCTTCCGGGCTGTATTTTTTATAAAGAATAATATCCTCGTGGCGTTTATTAAGGTCTAAATTGGTAAACCAATGCACTCCTGAAACCCTAATCATTCCTTCTTTATGGTCTCCTGCTGTTGCGTGATCTTCATAATGGGTAATAAAATGACCGGCACCACCTTTAAAACCATAACCCAACCACATTTCATTTTCTTTTATCAGTTTAAAAGTTTCTTTGTAGGCTACAGCGTTTTGATGGCCGATTATTACGAACTTTTTATCGTATTTAATTAACTGTGCTACATATTCTCTGAATAATGAAAAAGGCGGATTTGTAACAACGATGTCGGCTTGTTTTAAGAGTTCAATACACTCTTCGCTGCGAAAATCACCGTCTCTTTTTAATCGCTTTATGCCAATTTCTTCGGGGTCTGGCACTTTGTTGTCATTTTTATCGCCTTCGTATTCCAAATAGATGGCTTTTTTTGATTTATTTTGGCTGAATAAATCCATATCCTGATTTTTGTAACAGGTGGTAATCAGTTTCTTGAGTTTAAGTTTCTCGAAATTGTAGGAAAAATAGTGAAAGAAATTACTTACCCTTGGATCGTCACAGTTGCAAAGAACCACTTTACGCTTAAAATGGCGTTTGTAATGCTTCATCTCCCTTTCAATATCAGGAAGTTGAGTATAAAACTCGTCCTTTTTAGCATTCTTTGCTTTGTGGAGATTCTTATTTAAAGTCTTTTTTGCCATATATTATCTCTGTCAATAATTCTTGGATCTATAGGCCACTCTGGCCCTATCTATTAATTTATTCTGCTTCAATATTTTCTTTCTGAACAAGGCGCTGCCCGTTTAGCCTTTTTTCCTTTTGCTTCCTTTTTTTCTGCATGAGAAGTAATCCATAATGAATGTTCACGCGATATGAGAGATTCTACTCTTTCGACAAATAAGGATTCTTTATCTGGACTATTCTGGTAATCGTCTAATTCCGCTTCGTAGAAATACTGTTCCTTTTTTAATGTTTCCGCTATTGTTCTATAACTAATCCAATTTTCCTGAAACTTGAAAGTTTTAAGCCCCGTAGTACCAATAGCAAGGATCGCTGCTATTGTAGCCGTTACCCACTTCGACCCTTTCGTCAACGAAACAACCAAAACTGGAAGAATCGCAGAAAGAACAATTACTCCCCATTGAAAAAACACGTAAAACTTCTTATTCCTCGCAGACTTTGTCTCATACCAGTTTATTTGGTCTTCGTATCTTTCCTTCAGATACTTTTTGAATTCATCAGGCTTCATGATTTACCTTGGGTGAATAATCATAATATACTTTTCCAAATTATTAGCCTGTTGCCAAGTCCTGTAATTTTTCTTCACTCCATGAATAAAGATATATATTATTATCTGTTAGACACTGCGGCGTTATACCATACGTATCCTTTAATCGTATCGCATAAACCGGTTTTCCACGTTCAATTGTCATCTCTACTTCTTCTGGAACCCAATAGCTTCCATAAGTATCACCACCTACAAAAACAATTGTTCTAGATGTGCCTTTGATTGATTTTGCTATTGCCTGGCGAATGACAGCAGGATCCGTCGTATCCCACCTCTTTAACAAGTCTTGTACCCTGAAATCAAGATTAGGGTAATTTGGATTAACTGCTCTCCCTTTAATTAGCAAAACTTGCTCTCTATCTGTTTCTGAAAAACTAAAAAACACTACATTTGCCATAATAAAACTCCTTCGCTAAAAATATCCATTTTTCAGTTCATATAATACCCAAGCCCTGAATCTTTATCAAGGCAAATTAGTCGCTAGTCTTTAGTTCGTTGGTCAAACTAGGGGGCAGCACCTATTTTTTTATACAAAACCCTCGATTTCCACTACGCAAATCCTCTCTGTCGCTTCATGCAGTCTTTTAACGTCTCCGGCCGATACGCTAACGCCTCTTTCATACCCGCCCATTATACCCAAAACCAACACCCCCAAAACCCCTTTATCTCCCCCGTTCCCCTCTTTTCTCCTTGCTTTTTATCCGAAATTATGTTAAAATACCAATGTATTTGCCGGCAGGCGGAGAGAAACAGGCACGTCTGTAAGCTGCAGAGCAGCAAGCCCTAAGGCCAGCAGGCCAAAGTCAAATTTAATCGTACTGTATTCCGTTTTTAGGATTCCGTTTTTAGGATTTAAAATGGTCAATTGCCATAACCTCTTACACAGCAAGGCCTTAACTACGAAATGTGAAGTACGAAATCTTACGTACGAAAAAATAACCTTTTTATGCAAAACAAAGCCAAACTCCAAAAAAGTCAAATGAACGCAACTAAGTCAATAACAAAGGATTATGAAAAAAAGACACTTAGCGAACACGGGAAAAACAAACCCAAAACAAACCCAAAACAAACCCAAAACAAACCCAAAACAAACCCAAAACAAACCCAAACAAACCCAAAACAAATCGAAGATCCCGAGGGGAGCCAAACAAATCGAAGATCCCGAGGGGACCCAATTTCAAACCAATCGGCTGTCGGCAACACGCGCGATTCTTGACAAAATGCAACTGCTGCTGTATAATGTACATACACTCAAATACAATTTTTGGTCCTGGAGGACGGAATGATGAAAACTAAGCTTTTTCTGTACATCGCATTAACCGCCGCGGTTCTTATTCTCTCTGCATGCGCAAAGGTCGGCCTCAAGGACCCTGTGCAGTTGCCGGGCCTGGGAGAAAACTTTGCACCCCTGACGAGTGAGCCGCCGGCGGCAAAATTCACAAACGGTGACATCGTAAGGTACAAAATGCTCGGCGACAAGCAGGGCATAATGATGAAGTCCAACTACAAATTCATCCCCCACCTGAAGACCTGGTACTGCATCGTCGACTTCTACCCCTCATCGTCCCTGATTCGTCTCGACTCCTCAGACTTCGACAATTACGAACGAAGATGCGTCTACGAGTTCGAATTGGAGTTAGTGCAAAAATACAGCAAATACGACGAAACAAAAAGAAAACGCTGGATCAGGTAGCACTGCTATACGCTGCTCTCTGCAAATGTTGCGTCTTTGGTCTTACTTTGGGACGAATGGTGAGAGGTCACGGAGTTTGTTTACTATTTGCGGCATTTGTTCGATTGTGAAATCTACTTCGTCTTCTGTGTTGTACCGGCTGAGGCTGAATCTGATTGAGCCGTGGGCGGCAGTGAATGGCACGCCCATTGCTCGCAGGACGTGTGAGGGTTCGAGCGAGCCGGAGGTACAGGCCGAACCGCTGCTTGCACAGATGCCGAACTGATCGAGCATGAGCAGGATCGCTTCTCCTTCGATGTATTCGAAGCTGATGTTGCTCGTGTTGGGCAGGCGGTTTTCCTTGTCGCCGTTGATGCGGCAGTCGGGGCAGCTTTTGAGAATCGCATCTTCGAGTTTGTCGCGCAAGGCTTTTACACGGTTGTTTTCAATCTCGATATTCGCCGCGGCTAATTCACAGGCCTTTCCAAGAGCTACGATGCCGGCGACGTTTTCGGTACCGGCCCTTTTGCCGCCTTCCTGATGGCCGCCTAACATGAATGGTGAAAGGCGTGTCCCTTTCCTGACGTACAGGACACCGACGCCTTTTGGAGCGTGCAGTTTGTGGCCCGAGATGCTGAGCAGATCAATGCTGGTTTTGGACAAGTCCAGCGGGATCTTGCCGACGGCCTGGACGGCGTCGGTGTGCAACGTAACGCCTTTGCCGGTGACCATTTCGGCTATTTTGTCGATGGGAAAGAGCGTGCCGGTCTCGTTGTTGGCGTACATTATCGAGACCAAGGCGGTGTCTTCGTCGAGTTGTTCTTCGAGTTCGGCCAGGTCGAGTCGGCCGAACTTGTCGACGGCTAATTCGATGACGGCGTAGCCGTGATTTTCCAGGTCTCTGCAGACGGTCAGGACGGCGGGATGCTCGACGCGTGTGATAATGACTTTTCGCTTGTTGGGCCTGGCGGCAAGCGCACCCTTTATGGCGGCGTTGTCACTTTCGGTGCCGCAGCTTGTGAAGATGATTTCGGCAGGATCGCAGTTTAGCAGAGCAGCGACCTGTTCGCGGGCGCGTCGGATCCTGCTGCCGATTTGACCGCCGAAAGTGTGCATGCTCGATGGGTTGCCGTAAAGCTCGCAGAACAGGGGGCGAATTTCCTCGACCACCTCCTCGGCCACTTTTGTCGTGGCGTTATTGTCGAAATATATGGTTTTCATCGATTATCCCTTATGCTCATGCGGCTGCTCGGAAGATTCCGCGTCCTCTTCGACGAAAAGCTCAGGGGCAACAAATTCTTTGAGCCTGGCTTCGACGAGGTCTTTCATCGTGTACTCGGCGAGCGTACACTGGGCGCACATTCCTCTGAAAGCAACGATTACCTTATTTCCCTCGACGTCTATCAGTTCTATATTACCGCCGTGAGCCCGCAGCGCCGGCCTGATCTGTTCGTTTATGGTATCCTGGATCAATTGTATCTTCTGAATATTCGTAAGTTTACCGGCTTTACGCGGTGCGGGGGCTGCTGTTTCTTTTATTTTTTCGCCCTGTATCTTTTCTATGATTTTTTCGATTTCGCCCTGGCAACCGCCGCAGCCACCACCGGCCTTGCAGTAGTTCGTGACCTGTTCGACGGTGGTCAAGTCGTTTTCTTTTATTACTTTTTCAATTTCTTTACAGGTGACACCGAAGCATGTGCAAACAATATCACCTTCGAGTTCGTGCTTTTTTGTTCCGCCGCCCTGATAGTTTTCGATGGCGGCTTCGAGGGCTTCCCTTCCCATAACCGAGCAATGCATTTTCTGCTCCGGCAGGCCACCGAGGTAATCGGCGATATCCTTGTTGGTTACATTGGCCGCTTCTTCGATGGTCATGCCCTTTATGATCTCGGTGAGGACCGATGACGAAGCGATGGCGCTTGCACAACCGAAGGTTTTAAATTTAGCATCGGCTATTTTGCCGTTCTCGTCAAGTTTGAACGTAAGCTTGAGCGCATCGCCGCACGCTAATGAACCGACTTCGCCAATGCCGTCTGGATTTTCAACTTCGCCGACATTTTGCGGATTGAAAAAATGATCTTTTACTTTATCTGTATAATCCCACATATTATTTACCCCTGACTCGCTTTGAGGGCCTGATCAAAATCATTCAGTATATCGTCAATATGCTCGGTACCGGCGGAGACGCGGACGTAATCGGGTGTGACGCCGGCTGCTAATTGTTCTTCGTCGGTCAATTGCTGATGGGTTGTACTGGACGGGTGGATTACCAGGGTCTTGCTGTCACCGATGTTGGCGAGGTGGCTGGCGAGTTTTACGCTGTTTATGAACTTGATGCCGGCTTCTTTTCCGCCCTTTATTCCAAACCCGAGAATCGCGCCCTGGCCTTTGGGCAAATACTTTTTCGCAAGCGCATTGTCTGGGTGCGATTCGAGACCCGGGTAGTTGACCCACGTGACTGAGGAGTGTTTCTCAAGCCATTGTGCAAGCGCCAATGCGTTTTCCGAATGCCGCGGCATGCGCAGGTGCAGTGTTTCGAGTCCCTGCAGGAAGAGAAATGCATTGAACGGTGACATGCAGCTTCCCATGTCGCGAAGGAACTGCGTTCTTGCCTTTATGATGTAGGCGAGCGGCCCGAAGCATTCGACGTATTTTACGCCGTGATAGCTCGGGTCGGGTTCGGTCAGTTCGGGGTATCTGCCGTTGGTCCAGTCGAATTTTCCGGAGTCGATTATTGCTCCGCCAATGCTTGTGCCGTGGCCGCCTATGAATTTCGTGCAGCTATGAACGACAATGTCGACGCCGTGTTCGATCGGCCTGAACAGTATGGGTGTGGCAACAGTGTTGTCGCAGATTACGGGCATACCGTTGTCGTGAGCGATTTTGGCAATTTCCTCGTATTGCAGGATGTCGTTCTTTGGGTTGCCGATGCTTTCAATATATAGCAAGCGGGTATTATCTTTGATTGCTTTTGCGAAGTTCTGCGGATCCTTTGGGTCGACGAAGGTGACATCAATTCCGAGCTTGGCAAAAGTCTGACCAAATAGAGTGACGGTGCCGCCGTAGAGGGAGTTCGAGGCGACAATATGACCACCTGAACCGCAGATATTGAAGATGCTGACGTAGATAGCGGACTGGCCCGAACTAAGTCCGAGGCCGCCGACGCCGCCTTCCATCGCGGCGAGGCGTTTTTCCAGGACGTCAGTTGTCGGATTCATCAGTCGCGTGTATATGTTGCCGAACTCTTTTAGAGCGAAGAGATTGCCGGCATGGTCGGTGTCTTTGAACACATAGCTTGTGGTCTGGTAGATTGGTACGGCCCGGCTGAGTGTGTCGGAATCAACCTGCTGGCCTGCGTGCAGAGCGAGTGTTTCCAAATGATAATCGTTTGTTTCTGACATTTCCAATTCCTCAATTACCTGGCTGGTAAGACTTCTATCATCCTGTCGAGTGCTCTTCGGGCTTTGAAGCTTATATGCTCAGGAACTTTCACCTTGAATTTCATGTCTTCGAGCGCCCAAAGCACTTTTTCCAAAGTAATCTTTTTCATATTTGGGCAGATTGCCCTTTCCGTAGCCTGGATGAACTCGGCGTCGGGATTCTGTTCTTTGAGAGTATAGATAATGCCCGTCTCTGTTGCTACGATAAATCTTTTCGCCGGGTTCTTTTTGGCGAATGTAAGCATCTGGCCGGTGCTGAGCAAGTGGTCGGCCAATTCTTTGACCGGCTCGGTGCATTCGGGATGCGCCATGACAATCGCATCGGGGTGCTTTGCCTTTGCGTTTTTGATATCTTGTTCGGTGATCGACACGTGGCTGATGCAGTAGCCGGGCCAGAGGACAATATCTCGACCTGTCCTGTCGATGACATATTGGCCCAGATGGCAATCGGGGACGAAGATAATCTTTTTGTCGGGCGGCAGGGAATTGACTACCTCGACAGCATTGGAACTGGTGCAGCAGTAATCGCTTTCGGCTTTGACCTCTGCAGTGCTGTTTACGTAGCAGACAACGAGGGCATCCGGATGCTCTTGTTTGAGTTGAACTAATTGCTCTGCGCTGATCATGTCGGCCATTGGACAGCCGGCGTCTTTGTCGGGCAGCAGGACCGTCTTTTCAGGCGAGAGCACAGCGGCAGTTTCGGCCATGAAGCGAACGCCACAGAAGACTATTACCTCAGCTTCGGTCTCAGCTGCTTTGATGCTCAGGCCGAGAGAGTCGCCGCAGAAATCGGCGATATCCTGTACTTCGGCCCGCTGATAGTTATGGGCGAGTATGACGGCGTTTCGTGAGTCTTTTAGCCGATTGATTTTTTCAACTAAGTGCTGGTCCAAGAACAAGCTCCCGAATTACTTTTTTACTTTTGATTATCGTGTTTTTTTCGTTTCTTATAAACCAGTTCGGGATTTGCCATCTTGATAGTGACGCCCGCGGGAACATCCTCGCGCACCCATGTGTTGGAGCCGACGAGGGCGCCTTTACCTATGGTGATGTCTCCTAATATGGTGGCATCCGGGCAAATGACTACATTATCTTCCACAGTTGGATGCCTTTTGCCGCCTTTTAACAACCTGCCGCTGGTATCGGTGTCAAAACGCAAAGCACCGAGCGTGACACCATGGTAGATTTTCACATTGTCTCCGATTATAGCGGTTTCGCCTATGACAACGCCGGTGCCGTGATCAATAAAGAAATTTCTGCCAATTGTGGCACCAGGATGTATGTCAATCCCGGTTTTAGTGTGCGCCGATTCGGTCATTATCCGGGGAATCAACGGCACATCCTTTAGATACAGTTCATGTGCCATTCTGTGGGTTGCGATCGCTATTATGCACGGATAGCTGATGACAATTTCCTCGTAGGATTTTGCAGCTGGATCTCCATCGAAAGCAGCTCCGACATCACCCTTTAGCAGCTCCCTGATTTTCGGCAGGCGGGACAACAGGTGCTCGGTGGCGTCTTCGGCCATTATATGGCAATCGCCGGTATCGCATTTTTCCATTCTGCAGCGGTGTTTATAAGCCTGCTCAATTTGCTCGGAAAGCTCGGTGTAGATATGGTAGAGAACGTCTACGACAACGAAACCGATATTCGATCTTGTGACGGTTCTCTTACCGGTATAGCCCGGGAAGAGAAGCTCGGTAAGCAAATCAAGAACTTCGAGGATATTCGCTCTGACCGGCAGATTTGAAGTATCGATGAAATTGATGCCGGAATCAGCCTTGTAGGTCTCGGCAATTTCATTGACAAGGTTCTGGATTTTATCGTGTGTCGTTTTGCTGTCTCTCATTTGTGTGGTCCTGGTTCTTACGGGAACATTTCAGTAGAGATATATCTCTCGCCGGTATCCGGCAGAATAACAACAATGTTCTTGCCCTCGGCTTCGGGTCGCTTCGAAAGCTCAATGGCGGCCCACATAGCAGCGCCGGAACTTATTCCCACCAATATTCCTTCTTTGGCTGCGAGTTGACTTGCCATTCTTACGGCATCTTCGTTCGAGACCTTAATTATCTCGTCGATTATTTCGACGTCCAGCACGTCCGGAACGAATCCGGCGCCTATCCCCTGTATTTTGTGGAGTCCGGGTTTTCCTCCTGAAAGGACCGGTGAATCTTCCGGCTCGACCGCAATGACCTTCAGATTCTTATTGCGCGGCTTCAGTGCTTTGCCGCAACCAGTTAAGGTTCCGCCGGTACCTACGCCAGCGACAAAAAAGTCGATTTTCCCGTCGGTATCATTCCATATCTCTTGAGCGGTGGTTTCCCTGTGAATCTGCGGATTCGCCGGGTTCTTGAACTGCTGGGGCATAAACGAATTAGGGTAGTCGCGGATTATCTCTTCAGCTTTTTGGATTGCTCCTTTCATACCCTGCTCTGCGGCGGTGAGCACGATTTCGGCGCCAAAGAGTTCAACGAGCTTTCTTCGTTCGATGCTCATCGATTCTGGCATTGTCAGGATTAGTTTGTATCCCCTGGCAGCGCAGACAAAAGCCAGACCTATGCCCGTATTGCCGCTGGTCGGCTCGACAATGAGAGTATCCGATTTTATGGAACCGTCCTTTTCCCCCGCTTCTATCATCGCCAGGGCAATCCTGTCCTTTACGCTACCGCACGGGTTATATGCTTCAAGTTTGGCTAAGACATTTGCTTTGCCGGGAGCAAGGTTATTGATTTGCACCAACGGCGTACATCCGACAACAGCGAGTATGTTCTCAAAAATGGCACCCATAATTTATCCTTAATTAGCTAAATTTGATAATCGAGGGCCTTTTTCTCTCTGGCCCTGTCAATCATATCCTGCAAAGTAACAGCCTGCAAGACACCTTCAATGGCCTCCTGCACCTGGACCCAGATCTGCCTTGCAACGCAATCAACCACCCGGGTGCAGTAATCCTCATTGTCCACGCATTCAACCGTAATTGCCGAGGGCCCCTCGAGGGCGATGAAAACTTCGCTCAGCGTAATCTCATTTGGTGGTTTTGCAAGGAGATAACCACCTTTTGAGCCTCGAATGCTCCTGACAAAACCGCCGGACTTGAGCATTGTCATCAATTGCTCCAGATATTTGGCCGATATATCCTGACGTTCGGCAATAACCTTGATCTGTATAGGACCGAGCCCGTAGTTCGCGGCCACTTCCAGAATCGCCCTGATTCCATACCTTGTTCGAGTCGACAACCTCACAATATACCTCCTATTATTCCTACCATATCGGTAGTTTATTATACGAGATTCACAGCTCTTGTTGCAAAAAAAAGAAATTA
>Ga0208771_1000349_pt1 | contig 28325 bp, 12 predicted proteins | sample AntAceMetag02UKX_FD_184775 | JGI IMG/M metagenome (GOLD analysis project Ga0208771, IMG submission 184775) | Saline lake microbial communities from Ace Lake, Antarctica - Antarctic Ace Lake Metagenome 02UKX (SPAdes) (version 2) | ecosystem: Environmental > Aquatic > Non-marine Saline and... | reverse complement strand
AGGCTCACCGCGCAAGTCACGAAAAACGGCGAAGCCATAAAAGAAACACTGACTAGAGAGGAATACAAGAAAGACTACAATGAGCTCTTGCGTGGTCAGGACGAGATGATGGTTGTTCTCCTCCGCATAGATCAGGAAAGAGCTGCGACAAACGCGCGGATCGATCGCGTAGAGGCGGACGTGCAAGAACTGAAAGCGAGATAGAAATAGAGAAGGCAATGCAGGTACAGGCGGTATCTTGTGTAGCGTTGGGTCCCGCTTGCCCTGTGGAATCTTACTCCACTGGGGTGCCCAACGTTGAGCTTGTAAGCTGTGCCCCGTCTCAACGTGGCAGTCTGCCTGTTCTGAAAAGCGAACAGGGCTGCTGCGCTACGAAACATAATATAAGGCTACTAGCTTGTAGACATCAGCCTTCAGCTCAAGACTTGACATAGAATCAAGTGCCCGGTAGCTTGCAGTCTTAGTTCCGCATTCCGCATTCCGCATTCCGCATTCCGCTCTCAACGGTTGACACGCTTAGGCACTTAGTGGTAGAATACTCCCGTTATGAGAAACAAGATGACAAGGCAAATACTGACAGTCTTCGGCTATATTGCTCTTCTCGTGGCCTTAACTTCCTGTTTGAATAATGAACCAAATGTGCTCCCCACAGCTTTATTCCAATCCACACCTACAAGTGGCTATGCGCCTTTGGTGGTCGCGTTCGACGCAAGTGCGTCGGTCGATCCTGACGGGCAAATCACGGAGTACCGTTGGGAGTTTGGAGATGGCCAGACCGGCGCGGGAGAGAGTGTAACTCATACCTATACAAGTGAAGGGATTTATACCGTTGTGTTGAAGGTACGTGACAACCGCGATGGGTTGGCGGAGTCAACGACAGACGTTGAGGTCCTGCCGCAACCACCGGCGGGGTCTGTTCCCCCAGTAGCACGGTTTACCTTCACTCCTCAATCGCCAGACATAGGCGAGGAGGTGACATTCACCGCAGAGCAGAGTTACGACCCGGCTGGAATTACCACTAAGTCGATCATCTCCTACGCATGGACCTTTGGTGACGGCAGCTCGGCTACCGGACAGGTTGTGACCCACCCGTACACAGCGTCTGGAGACTACACAGCGCGCCTGCTGGTCACCGATAATGACGGCGCCCAGGATGTTGAACGCAAGACCGTCTCCGTGCGATCCCATACTCAGCCGCCCCCTGTGGCGCGGTTTACGTTTACGCCGCAAACACCTAACGCGGGAGAAGAAGTGGCCTTCTCAGCGAGTGACAGCTACGACCCGGCAGGAATCACGTTAAAATCGATAGTCTCCTACGAATGGGACTTTGGCGATGGAGCAACTGGCATTGGCAAGAGTATCACTCATGCGTATACCGCGATTGGGGAGTTTGTCATAACCCTGGTCGTTACCGACGATGATGGTGCAGAAGGGACCGAGCAACAGACGATCGACGTGGTCCTTCCCGCACCACCACCACCACCGGGTTAGAAGAACTGGTTGCGATCAGTATTATCTATGGAGCATGAGGGGGGGGAGTCTATAAAGTGGGATTGTCTTAATGCTTGGCGAAGGGCTTGCTGGGGGAGAGATTTTGGCGGCATTCCGTAGCAAGTGAAGACAGGCTTCCGCGCGATAACCGGGAGGTGTGCCCCGCCAAGAACGTGTAGTCCGGGTGTATCGAAAAGGTAGCGTGTGTCCTTCTTGCGCATGAAAACCGGACTAGAATTAATAGAAGCCTCGATTCAGCGGGAGGGTTCCCCGGTTGAGAATTTCCTGTGCGCGAGACGGTGCGAAGGCCATAGAATCTTGACTTAGGGTGCTTTTTGTGGTATCTTGGGCAAGATGGATTCTGTGGTACAGTTTAGCCGATTCGGCGGGGGGTGATCGTCAGCAGCGACGCTCGAAACAACCCCAGTAGGGAGGGTGAATAGAGTATGCATTGTTGGCGTCTTCTGCGTAAAGGATGGTGGTTATGAAAGAAATGAGGAAGAAGATTGAGCATTCAGCTACGTATCGAGAAAGGAGGAGAATAGTGAAAACAACAAGGATTGTATCGTTAGTGGTCTTGGTCTCCTTGTTAGCGGTGAGTTTTGCGGCGTTCGGATTAGTAAATCCGACCGGTCCTGATGATCAGCCCTATTTCAGTGATGCGGCTGGTGTTCAGAAAACATGCTTCTCGCCAGGCGAGAGCGTATATGTGGCATACTTCGACACGACGGTGCAAGACTACAATAACAGTGTCGGTGCGGCAGATACAATGTACGTCTCAGTTGCGGCTCAAGGGACCGAGAATTTCGCCAATGGAGGTTGGGATGTTGACGTGTCCAGCGGAACCATTGCTGACGCTGGCGACATCGGAGCGGTGCCAGGTGACAGTGCAACTGACACACAAACGTTCGCCGTGGGCGGTCCGAATGCTTCGATTCTAGCACTTGTGGAGACGGGGTTGGACACTGGGCTGTTCATTGCCGATGTGGGTGCCTCGACTCCTATTGTCATTGTCGCCGGCGACTTGGTTACAGTTGGACTGACTGCCAATGATCAGGATGCGGCCTATGTGCAAGCACTGTTTCTAGGCTGGTTGGATTCTATCACCACGCCTGATCCAGGCAACGCTGGCTCCTACGGTGCCGGCGACGACATCGTGGTGACGGTGACTGCTGAATCTGCCAATACATTTGCCAACGCAAGCGCAAGCCTTTATTATCGCATCAATGGCGCTGCGTGGCAGAGCGGAACTTGGACAGATAAAGGCGGAGCCTATCCAGATAGAATCTTGGAACTCACTGCTCCCGGAACAATCATCAACGACACAATTGACGTGCTCTGGCAGCCGGGTATTGACCCTAACACGGGCGGATGCTCGACCACTCCGGCACTCGCGACCACGATTGTTGATCAGCCAGTCGATTTGGCTGATGCGACCTTCCCAGGTGGCGGTGCTCCTACCAACACCTCGACAGGATTTGTGCGCGATTACATGACGATCAATGCAGCCAATGCTGCGGTTGTCGGAATAGACTATTGGATTGGCGTACATGCCGCACCAGCAGTGCTTGAGTATGACTACAGGCTCGATACCTTCCCGATTATCATAAATGATGTCGGGCTCACAGTTATGGGTGGTCCTGGAGCCCTCCCCGTGGTCGATGCTAGAGCTACAGCCGCCTCAGTGTTTGAGCTTCGCAATACTGCTACCCTCGATTACTTACACATCAAAGGCGCTGATGATCAGAGAGTTGTTCTGGTTACTCCAAGTGGAGATGATGCGGGATATACAGTTGGAGCTCAGGGAACATATACAGTCAAGAACTGTATACTTGAAGTCAACTATGCGGCTAACTTCGGTTCCGGGATCGATTTTGAGTACACTGCGTTTCCTAATAGTGATCTAGTTGCTACAGATAATACCATTCGCGCCGGAGATGGAACTGCAACTGGAGCTGCGACCGACGGTACGTGGGGTATTAGGTTGCATGGTGGTGGTGATTGTGTAATTACAGGCAATAGCATTCACAACATCTACCGAGGTATACAGACTTTCGGATGGCCGTTGACTACGTTAGATATCAGCAACAACGACTTTTCTAACATTAAGACTACGGCCATTTGGTTAAGTTCGGAGGCTGGGAACGTCGACCTGGCCACTTTCACCCTAGCCTACAACATCTTTAGCGCTGTCGGTCAAGGGGTATACTTGCTCGAACCTACCGCTCTTGGCGGGATCTTCAGCAACACACTAGCCCTTCGATATAACAAGTTCGATAACGCTGACGCGTATACTGTCGCTCTTGATTCCTTTGAAGCAAAGCAATTCATCGGTTACGCGGTCGCGACATCTAACGTTGCGCCCGCCGCTGGTGAGTATTGCATGGGAACCGGGGACATTAGTGGAATTGTTGACGCCACCCTGAACTGGTGGGGTTCAACGGCTGGACCTACTATCGCCGTCAGCAACGCAGATGGCGATGGTGACGCAATTGATGATGGGGTCAACGTCAACTATCGCCCTTGGTTGAATGGCGTGCCCGTTTGTGGAATAGGTGTTGTCGGCACGTTGAACATGGATGCCACCTATCAAGGCAACAAGACCGTTCAGGCCAACTCGTGGTACTGGACGATCAATCAAGCCCTTGCTGCTGCCAATGTGCCTTGCGTTCATCCTAGTATAGCTCCGTGCCAGTCTGTCACGATTGACGTGGGGCCGGGAACCTATGCCGAGGAGATCGTTTACGGCTACGACAACATCCGCGATACCGTGCTTAGGTCAACCGGCGGCAAGGCGGTCACCAACATTGAAGCAGGAGTCGACACGACGTCCATCATCCAGGTTGGCGCATCACAGAGCCTGCATATCGGTGTCGATGGCGCGGATCTCGGCTTCACGATCTACTTTGACACCGGTGCAGTACCCACTCCAGGGGCCGACAAGATTCTGCATTTGGGATCGACTCTCGATATTTTCGGCTGCATGATCGACGCGACGACGAAAAGCGGTATTCACGTCGATAGCGTGTCGGCGACCGGGACGATCAAGGACAACGTGATCAACGGTTGCGACGAATACGGAATCTGGCTCGAGAAAACTGCCGGCATGACGATCGATGGGAACACCATCCAGTTCAATCCCGGTGGCGGAATTCTCGTTGATGCGAACGGGAACACGATTGGTGTCAGTGGGAACTCGATTCTCAACAACACCGGAGACGGACTCGTGATCAACGGACAGGGCAATACCGTTGCGGGCAACACGATCCACAACAACGGTCTTATCGGTATCGATGTTACTGGAATCAACAACCTCTTCAACACCAACCAGATCACCAGCAATGGTAATCAAGGCGTACGCCTTACAGCTGCTGCTAGTGGAAACGTGTTCAACGTTGGCGATACTGTTCCCAACACGAACTGCATCTTCGATAACGATTCGGATGGTTCGAATAACTACGAGCAGATGGAGAACCTGAACACTGGCGAAAATGTCGATGCCACCAATAACTACTGGGGCTCGGCGTCTGGTCCGTTCAACGCGATGCGGAACGCTTCTGGCGACATGAACAACCGCGTTAGCGACTTCGTGCTCATCGAACCGTGGGCAATCACGTGTGCGGGCGGCATGGCCGATGCGACTATCTCGCTGAACTGCGGCGCTGGTTGGTACCTCACCAGTATTCCGTTGGATCCCGCTGATCCAGTGGCGGAGAACGTCTACGGCGAGCTTCCAATCTTTGCTGCCTACAAGTGGAACCCGGGCACGGGACAGTACGACGATCTGACCGGTGTCGACATCAACTGGGACGACGGCTACTGGCTGTGGCTGATGGGCGACGAGACGGTCACCGTCGAAGGTGCAGCGGTCACGACCGATGAGACCTACACGCTCGGTAACACTGGCTGGCAGCAGTTCAGCATCCCAGCGATTGACATTCCGGTCACTGGCCCGGATGAGGGCGGACGGAACGATCCGGATATCCTCTTCTGTGCGCCTGGTGGTGTGTGGTACACGTACAACGACGCCATCGCGAACGGCCTGATCCTGCCGGGTATCTTCTACTACAACACCTGCAACGGTGCATACGATCCGGCGATGGGTGCCGACTCGGTGCTCGACCCGTGGAATGGCTACTGGATCGAAACGCTCGTGAACGGCGTTGAAGTCAGTATCCCGGTGGCCTACTGGATCGCTAATCCATGGGTTGCTTCGAGGAGTTTCCGTCCTATGAGTATCAAGACTGACGGGCGCACTCCGCCGGCTCCACCTGCGCTGCCGAAGAACCTGCAGGCTGCACTGGATGAGGAAACCGGTATCGTTGTAACAAATGAGCCGAACCCGATTCGTGACGTGCATACCACCACGTTCAAGGTGAAGAGCGCAGTGCCGATTGAGGCAATCCTCGTGGAGATCTTCAACCAGGCCGGACAGCTAGTTTTCCAAGACGAGCAGCTCGGTGATGAGCTTGCTTGGCATACGGATAACTGTTACGGCGAGTACCTAGCGAACGGTGTCTACCTCTACCGTGTATCTGCATTGATCCACGGCGAGTGGGTGCTCACTGATGTTAGGAAACTTGCGATCTACAGATAAGAACATCCTAGAAGTCCAGGGCCCTGCAGGGCCCTGGACCTTTCTTCAAATTTGAGGGGTTATGAGACAGAAGATAGAGCTTGCTATTATTGTACTTATCATTGGGCTTTTCTTGGGTGTCGGTGGCTTTGCGGATGGAGTCGATGCCGGGAGTTTCGTCCGCGATGGTATCGGAAGCCGGGCATTCGGGCTCGGGGGCGCGTTTGTGGCAGTTGCGGATGATGCTTCGACCACAGTGTGGAATCCGGCTGGGCTAGCTCAACTTGATGGAGTCAGCGTGGGGGGGATGTATACCAATAAATTTGGTTTGGATATCTACTTCCAATCTTTGGGGGCAACTGCGCGAATCTCGGCTTTCGGTTTAGGCCTGACCATGGTTCGCTCGTCGATTGAGGATATCCCTTTTTACGGCGATGGAGAAGGTGAGTTCTTCTCCGAGACGCAGACTTTGCTTCTTGGATCACTCGGTTATGATCTTGGCGAGATTATTGATCTTCAGACCGGTGCCGTTTCAGCGCTTCTGGTGGGAGGGAACGTGAAATCCTACTCCCATAGTCTGCTTGAAGGGAAAGGCTCCGGTCTGGGGTTTGATCTCAGCGCGCTGGTGAACTTCTCGCTGGAATGGGGTAACCTGTCTGTGGGATTCACATCTCTCGATATTGGTGGGACAGCGCTTAAGTGGTCGGGGACTGACCACAACCCGGTGAATAGTATTCCTTGGATCAACAAGCTTGGCGCAGCACTGGGATTCCTCGAAGACACGCTTCGACTATGTGCGGATGTTGACATTGCCTTAGGCAATCCGCACTTGAATCGGCTTCACTTGGGAGGGGAGTACTGGCCAATTGAGCAGTTTGGAGTGCGTGCCGGGATGACGCTTGCCGAAGATGGCTCGTCTCAGGTTGCAATGGGAGGCACTGTCAGATGGCAAGAGATAGTAATTGATTATGCCTACGTTCCCCATTATAGGTTGGGGGCGAGTCACATTCTCTCCGCTCAGTTTGATTTTCCGGCATGGTGGGAAGATGATGAAGAGAAAGATGTGCGGTAATTGAGGAAAGCTGTAGCACAGGAATGAATTGTATACTAAGGAGGTCGTTGATAATGACTAGAGGAAGCGGAAAAACCAGATGGGTCTTGCTCTTTGTCCTGGCTCTATGCGTTGGGATTGGACTGGGCCTGCTGGCGGACGCGCCATCGCCTCCAACGAGACCAGATGGACTCGAGGCAGCTGTGGATGATGGTGTTGGTGCTGGTTTCATCCACCCTGGAGATAGGGCGGTTACTCAGCAAGTCACTTTAACGGACAGCGATGCCGATGCGGAGGACGTAAGTCTCATTGGGGTCGTGTTGGACAACCTTGAGACAGCCACTGCCGCGGACTTCGCTCTGATTGAGATTCTGGATGGTTTTGGGGCGGTTATAGGGCAAGTAGCGAATCCCGACAGCTTTCCACTGACTATCGACATTGACCCGGATCACGTGATCGTCGACGGAGGCGCTGGGGTAGTAACCGAGACCCTTCAGGTTAGATGCACGATCAAAGCCGGTGTTGTGGGGCGTAGCATGATTCAGACGAAACTCACCATTCGGCATGCGGAAGGCGCTGTGGGATGGGTGATCCCGTTTGAGAGGGTAGTCAACGATGGCAACGTAACGACGATCAACAACTGCCCAACGGCAGACGCTGACGTTGCGACCACAACCGAAGATGCTCCAGTTGCGGGCATTGCCGTACTTCCGAATGACGATGATCTGGATGTAGATCCGCTTAACGTCACGAACCTGAACACGGCGGGGATTGTTGGGAACGTGACGCAGGTTGGCAACACGTTTACCTACGATCCGAACGGCCAGTTTGAATCCCTCGGAGTTACCGGAGGTGTTGCGACAGACACGGACACGTTCGACTACACCATGTCCGATGGGGACGACACCTGTGGTGCCGGGCAGCGGACGGCGACAGTTACCGTGACTATCACCGGAGTGAATGACGCTCCTGTCGCGGTCAATGACGCGGGCACAACCGATGAGGACACCGCAATCGTCGTGGATGTCCTCGGAAACGATACCGATGTCGACAACGGCGACGTTCTCACGATCTCCGGGATCCACACGACCGGAACGGTTGGCTGCGTCACCAACAACGGGAACAACATTGCCTACGATCCATGCGGCAACTTCGAGGGTCTCAAGACGGATCAAGCCGACACGTTCCAGTATACGGTGAGTGATGGAAACGGTGGAACGGACATCGCGACGGTGACGATCACTGTCACTGGGATCAACGATCCGCCGGTGGTCACGGACGATGCTGCAGGAACTCCTGAGGATACGCCGGTCGTCATCAATGTCCTCGGAAATGATACCGACGCAGACGATGCGTTGACTGTCGGAAGTGTGACACAAGGGGCGAACGGGAATGTCGCTAACAACGGCGGGGACGTGACCTACACGCCGAACCCCGACTGGTGCGGCGTGGATACGTTCACCTACACGGCGAACGATGGCACCAATTCCCCGGTGCAGGGGACGGTTACGGTCACTGTAGCGTGTGTGAACGACGCTCCTGTGGCTGTCGATGATGCGGATACAACGAACGAAGATACCTCGATCGTTGTCGATGTACTGATAAACGATACTGACGCCGACACCCCAGCAGCACTGGGTGGAGATGTTTTGACGGTCTCAGGAATCCACACGACCGGAACTGCCGGCTTGGTTACGAACAACGGGACCAACGTCACATACGATCCGAATGGACAATTCGAAGGCTTGAAGACGAACGCCGTTGATACGTTCCAGTATACGGTGTCCGACGGAAAAGGTGGCACAGACATAGCGACGGTGACGATCACTGTCACTGGCGTCAACGATCCACCAGTAGTTGTGGACGATGCTGCTGGAACTCCTGAAGATACAGCAGTCGTTATCGACGTGCTTGGGAACGACAGCGATCTAGACGATGCGTTGATCGTGAATGCAGTCACGCAGGGTGCGAACGGAGCCGTAACGAACAACAGCGGCGATGTTACGTATACCCCGAATCCCGATTGGTGTGGCGTAGATACGTTCACCTACACAGTGAACGATGGAGTGAACGCGGCTGCTCAGGCAACAGTCACAGTGACCGTGGCGTGTGTCAATGACGACCCGGTGGGGAACGGTGATGCCGCAGTGGTCGACGAAGATAGCGCCAACAACGTGATCGACGTCTTGGCAAACGACACGGATGCTGATCCTGCGGATGTGCTGTTCGTTGATGCGATTGTCACGGTGCCCGGAAACGGCACAGTCGTGAACAACTCAACGGATGTATCGTACACACCGAACCCGAACTTCGTTGGGAATGACTGGTTCGAATACCGCGTGGCGGATGGGAATGGCGGCACGGGAATAGCCAGGGTGGACGTTACAGTTCGTGCCGCGTCGCCGCGTTTGGAAGACGACATGGAAAGTGGCGTTAACGGCTGGGAGTCGACGGGCCAGTGGCGTTTGAGCGACGAGGGTCTGTGTTGCCCGCCGCCGATGCCGTCGGATACTCACGCTTGGGTGTTCGGTAACAACGGATTCTTCGTTGGAAACGGTACACTGACTTCCCAGGATATCGATGTAACGGGATTGGATGAAGTCGACATCGTTTTCTGGTACTGCATGTCGATCAATCGGGCATACGCGCTAGCCTTCATTGGCGAGGTTTCGTTTGACGGAGGAGCATGGGCTCCGGTCTGGCCGAACGGCGGTGCGCCGGTTCAAGATGCCTGGACGCAAGTTGCGCCGATCCGCGTGGGTGTTAAGGCCGGTGCGACGACGATGAAACTTCGTTTCAACCTCACTAGTCGCTTTGGCTGGGGATGTATCGGTGTCGACGACGTTGTTGTCAGCCCAGCAGACGGTGGCGGCAGTGGAAATCGCCCCCCGACAGCGGTGGCTGGTGCCGATCAAGAGGTCTGTGTCGCTGATCTGGTGAACCTGGATGGAAGTGCTTCCAATGATCCGGATCTTGACCCACTCGCGTATGATTGGACATTCCTAGCTCGTCCCGTTGGAAGTGCAGCAGTTCTCAATAACGCAACTACGCCTACGCCCAGCTTTATTGCGGACGTATCTGGCGAGTATCAAGTACAGCTTGAAGTTGATGATGGGAACGGGGGAACGGACACGGACGTAGTCATTATCACGGCTAGGATTTGCGGCGGTGATGCTCTCTTCTTTGATGAGATGGAAGCCGGGCAGAACGGATGGCAGGCCACTGGCATGTGGGAACTCGTCGGTAATCCACCCGCTGATGTTCCATCGCCTACGCATGCGTGGGCATATGGCGGAACTGTGTACACGGGGAATGGCACACTAACATCTCCGGCAATCAGTGTTGCAGGGCAAGATACTGTGCTGGTTGTCTTCGACTCCTATCTGTCGATAAACCCATACGCGTGGTTTAGTACAGCTGGGACTCGCGCAAGTGTCGAGGTGTCATTTGGTGACGGTTGGCAGGAGCTAGCGCGTTGGGATGACGCTAGCCCAGAGCAGGACGCTTGGATCAACTTGGGTCCGTTTAACGTACTTGTTCCAGCCGGTGCCACGATCATGCGCGTGCGCTTCAACTTCATCAGCCGGCTCGGGAAAGGTGGTTGGTGGCTCGATGATGTCCGGGTTCTTGGTGTTGCTCCGCTAGGGTCGAAGGCTCTTGATCCGATGTTGGAGGCATCCAGAGATAATGGGTTCTTTGTTGAGTCGGTCTCGAATCTTCCCAACCCTATCCGCGACATTCATACGACACGATTTACCGTGAAGGGCGTAGGGATCGAGCAGATTGAGATCCAGCTCTTTGATCAAGCCGGCCGAATGGTCTTTGACAGTGGATGGCAGCCAAACGGCTATGACTGGCACCTGGAGACGAACAATGGTGAAACCCTTGCCAATGGCGTCTACCTGTACGTGGTAACGGTCATGGGACCAAACGGCGAGCTAGTCATCACGGAAACCAAGAAACTCGCTGTCTATCGGTAAGTAAGACTCTTACAGCCCTGGACCTGCCACGCAGGTCCAGGGCTTTTCTTTTTCCCAAGGGGTTTGTGCACGAGAGGGCAGTCTTGACTCATTACCCGTCTCATGCTATTATGAAATGGGTGATATAAGTGAAAACTTTCGTAGTTTCTGTTGTGGTTGCATGGATGGCGTTCCTATCTTTCGCATGGGTCGCAGTGGCGGAAACTAGTTGCTGGGAAGAAGGATCGATTGCGATCAATGTGACAGGAACAGGTTTCCAGGTGGCCGAGTTCGGGGTGAATCCTGCAGGCTCGGACTGCTTTGACATCGGATTTGATGAAACCAGCCCTCCTCCACCTCCCGACGGGACGCCAACCAAGATCTACTTCCAGCTCGATCCCGCATGTGGTGCCCCGTCGCAAGTAAAGAAAGACGTTCGTGCGAGTGTGGACTGCGGCGGTACGCGTCAGTGGGAGCTGCACATCGAAGACACGGGCGCGGCGGTCCAAGTTGACCTTCAGTGGGCGGCGACTCCGATCGATCCCGTATCTCCGTGTTTGGATCACATCTGGCTTCGCCAGTGGCCTGCCAATTACGATGGAGGACTGGCGCGTTGGGTGCTCGACACGACCGGAACGCCGCTCGGTGAAGTCGATATGCTGATTGTGAGCGCGTATTCCTACATCAAAGCGGGTTTCTTCGATCACAGCGGCTTCACCATTACCCTCGAGTGCAGTGTACCGCAGGGACCACCGGTGGCAAAAGATGATGCGGCATCAACCGATGAGGACACGCCGGTGTTGATCAACGTCCTCGTCAACGACACAGATCCCAATTCTGATGATGTGCTCACAGTGGTCGGTGTGACGGATCCACCCCATGGGACGGCGAGCCACGACGGCGCAAGCGCCACGTACACGTCAGATCCCGACTACTGTGGTGGGGATACGTTCACCTACACTGTGGGGGATGGCCACGAGAATACTGATGAAGCAACCGTCACGGTTAACGTGGTTTGCCAGCCCGATCCTCCGGTCGCGGACGATGATGCTACAACTGTAGATGAAGACAGCACGGACAACGTGATCCCGGTGTTGAACAACGATCATGATCCTGATGCGGGCGACACACTCTCCTTGATCTCAGTGACACAGGGATCGCACGGTGCGACATCCGTTCTTGGTGACACGGTCCTCTACACACCCGATCCAGACTACAGCGGCCCTGATTTGTTTACGTATGGCATCGAAGATTCCACGGGGCGAACTGATGCTGCAACGGTAGATGTCACAATCGTCGATCTTCCTGATCCGCCAGTAGCTGTTGATGACGAATTCACTGTACAGATGAACAGCGGGCTCAATGTATTGGATGTACTTGCCAACGACACCGATCCGGATTCCAGTGAGGTCCTGACCATCCAGTCCGTGGGGCCTCCATCGCCGCCGGGCGAATGTCCGACGATCATCAACGCGGGGGATCACATTGAGTATGCGCCGTGTGCAGGATTTTTTGGGGAGACGACGCTGACCTACATTGTTGAGGACTCGACAGGCTTGACGGATGTTGGGACAGTGACGATTGAAATCCTGGAGATACAACCTGAGCTCTTCTTTGACAACTTCGAGACGCCCGACGGCTGGGCTTCCACGGGACAATGGCACCTACAAGAGGAGTTTTGTTGCCCGGCTCCGATGCCGTCAGAGACGCACGCATGGGGTTTTGGCCACAATGGATTCTTCGTTTCCAACGGACTGCTGACATCTCCCCCGATCGATGTCGTTGGATATGAAGCAGTCGATGTTAGCTTCTGGTGTTACTTTGACATCTCCAGGGCGTATGGACTGCGTACATCTTTGGAGGTGAACTTCGGTGATGGGTGGATACAAGTTGAGGATGAAGTTCCCGCTATTGAAGGAGAATGGCAGCAGCTTGGACCCAAGACGGTAACGATCCCCGGAGCCGCAACGGAGATGAGGCTCAGATTCAACCTGAAGTCGCGATTCGGGTGGGGCTGTATATGTATTGACGACGTGCGCGTGGCACCTGTGGGGGCTATCCACAACGAGCCACCGGTTGCGGGTGCGGGCGATGATCAGACTCCATTTGTTGGCACGCTCATACATCTGGATGGAACCAATTCTTGGGACCCGGATGGCAATGATCTAACATATGATTGGCACTTTATTGCGACACCGGATGGTGTTCCGGTCCCAGACCTAGTGGACAGGGATACGGCGACGGCAACTTTCACGCCCAGCGCAATCGGCATCTACATTCTTGAGCTGACGGTGGACGACGGACGAGGTGGAACCGATAGTGACACAGTAGTAATTGATGTCCAGCCGTGGGGTGACTTTATCTTCTTCGATGATATGGAGTCAGGCGGTAACGTATGGGACGTACAGGGGGCGTGGGAACTCGTGCAGAACCCCGACCCGGGAGCGGCATCTGGCACCCACGCATGGCAGTACGGGAATGGGTTGCTTAGTGGGACGGGAACATTAACGTCTGTCCCGATTGACATCTCGGGACAGTCTGCGGTATCGATCCAGTTCTCGCACTTCCTTACGATTGAGCCGTACGCGTGGTTCAGTCCTGCGGGTACGCACGGCACACTTCAGGTATTGTTCAATAACGGTAGCGACTGGCAAACCGTGAGGACGTGGCTGCACGACGATCCGGAACAAGGCGCTTGGCATGCAACGGATCCGATGATCGTCGACGTGCCGTTGGGTGCAACACTTATGCGCATTCGCTTCTTGTTCGCTAGTCGCCTCAGTCGCGGCGGGTGGTGGATCGACGACATTCGTGTTATGGCCGGTGGAGCGACTGCGATGAGTCATACGGTTCGCAACACTGCTGCGAAAACCTTGGATGGTCTCGAGGTTTACTCGGTTCGAAACTCACCAAACCCTGTGCATGACGTCCATACAACACGGTTCAAAGTCCAAGGAATCGGCATCGAGGAGATCAAGGTGCAGATCTTCGATCTCTCAGGTCACCTCGTCTTCGACAGCGGCTGGCAGCCGAACGGATTTGAATGGCATCTCGACTCAGCCGAAGGCCACACGCTCGCCAACGGAGTCTACGTATACGTCACCCAAGTTCGCGGTGTTGATGGCAACATCTTCATCTGCGAAACAAAGAAACTGGCAGTGTATCGATAGAAGTCTAATCTGCAGATCGGAGGTTCGGGGCCTCTGATCTGCGGTTGTGTTGTGTGGGGGCTGGAGGCGTAGCGAAATGAAGCTGGTTAGGGCATATCAAGGGAGTTTCTTGGGGTTAGATGCGTCAAGTGGGGGTGCATTATAGTGACTGGTTTGAGGCAAGAGCTGAGAGGAACGATATTTAGGCGCTGTCAGCGAAGATGTGGCTTCTTGGCACCGACTCAAAGGTGGTGGAGTGGCTGCTTTGCTCTTCTAACGGCGCTTCTGCTGGTTGCATGGATTGGTCTACCAGGGATGTGTGCTCAGGATGAGATTGACCTACCAGCAGGATACATTGATCTCATTAACTCAATGGCTCTCGAGGCAAGCGTGAGCCCGAGGTCGAGTGAGCTGGCTGAGGTGAATCTGTCAGCGATACTTGGAAGTGGTTTTCCAGAGATCGTAGCCTATGTCGCAGTGAAAGATGAGATGGGACACATTATCGAAGGCCTAACTAGCGATGACTTCGTTGTCTTGGAGTTTGACGGTGAAGGAAGGCAGACGCGGTTGCATGACTTCGTGCTGGAGGCTGCTGTCGGCGCCAAGATTGACCTTGTTCTTGCTGTAGATACGACGGGAAGCATGTGGAGCCAGATTGAGTTAGTACGACGCAACCTCGACGAGTTCGTTAGGATGCTCTCGGAGTGGCTCGTTGATTGGCGTCTTGGTGGTGTGGCTTTCGGGGATGAAGTCCCTTATCGTGAGAAGAAGCCATTCACATCCAATGTAGAAGATTTCCGAAGTTGGATTGCATCTCTAGCCGTAACAGGCGGAGAAGATACGCCTGAGAATTCGCTTGGTGCCATTGTATCGGCCACTGACTTCGACTACCGCGCCGATGCTCAGAAGGTTGTTGTGTTGATCACAGATGCGCCGCCCCATGTGGCAGGAGATGGAGGAGATAGCGAGACTGAGGAGACCTACAACTCAGCCAAACAAGCGTTGCTGGCACAGGGTTGTAGTTTCTACTACTGGTGCAATTGGTACTGGGATCCCCCCCATCATTACGACACTCTAGGAGGAGAGTCGCTTGGCGATGGGGAGTTCAGTGACTTGCTGATGAGTAGTTTGGCTGAATCTGTCGTTAGTCAATATGTCCTGCAATATACGACCCCTTCGCCCGAGCGAGACGGCACTCTCCGGGAAGTGAATGTGGGAGTTAGCTACGAAAGCACTTACCGACAAGACAGTGGAAGCTATACGGCTCCTCTGGATGCAGTAAGTAGTTCTCTTGCGGGTGTGGTCAGAGGCAACGATGGATCTCCCATCGAGGGAGCTCAAGTAAATGCCGTGGTCCTGCTTGATGTTTCGTACATGCCCGTCTCATTCCCCGTTGTCGTTGGCGTGACCAGGACTGGAACCGATGGTGTGTTCTCGATCGAATTATCTCCAGAGCTTGTGCAAAGGTACGCTCAGTTCTCAGTTTTGGCATCACACTGGAGGTATGAGCCAGCAGGCATTTGGAACGTGGCCCCCGGTATCGAGGATTTGCTGATCCAGCTCAGCGAAAGCCCCGTGCTAGAAAGGAAACAAGCACTTATTGATGAACTTAGCGATGCCTATCCATCAGCTGAGGCCGAAGCCCAGTTGCTGATCGACCGAGCGCAAGCAGATCTGGAGGCAGATGGACTCACGGCAGAAGAGTGGGAGGCAATTGAGCGGTTGCTTCTAAGCGAGGTAGCAGCGCAGGCCATCTATGGTGATGCAAAACTTGCGGCACAAGGCGTATCGAAGTCCCTGTTGTCGCTCACAGTAACAGTCGTTGGGCTGATAAACCCTATGGAGAGGATATCCAGCTGGCTTAGCAATAAATGCCCAGTATACCTGAAATGGGTCGAAATACCCCTCAAGCATTCTATGCGAAGCATAAAGAATATCATAAGCTCGGTCTATATGAAGGGGCTCAATTATCTGGTTGAGCAAGCCGCAGTAGTGCTTAAGGCTGAGACTATCAAGCATGTAGCCAATATTCTCGCCAAATTCACTCTGGAGGAGATTGGGAAAATGGCGAGCAAGCCAGTGGAAGAAATCATCGCCACTCTTCTTGAAGATCCGTTGCTGGGAGCACTGTTTCGTTGGCCAACGCAGGCAGACCTTGAGAGTGCAGTTGATGCGGCCACGCAAGTGTATGATGGTACGATGTTCGTCGGTCAGACCTTGGACATGTCACGCGACAACGTTCTTGAAATCGTTGGCAATTCAAGTGATTACGTGTACGGGACATCTGAGAGGCTTGAGGAAATGCTTGGCCTTGCTGACCTCTTGGGGAAGATTTCGGCTGTGACGGGTGTTCTTGCCAAAGACGAGGAGCCAACGTATGTCGATGAGCGGATCTTTGGCGTGCTCCCCGGCATGCAATTCTTCGCCGGCTTCTTCCAAGGGGTTTCAATGATGAGCAAAGTCCTGCAGGTTGGAGTTGACATGGGAAGCGCTGTTGGCTCCTTGATTGTGATGAATGAGGTCACAGACTACTTCGAACGTGGAACGGCAGCCCCGTTCGGTGAAACTGGGTGGGGTAAGATTCCGGTCAGTGATAATCGCGCAACAGACGTAGGCAGGGGGCCAGTCAATCCCCTGTTGATCAGAAAAGCTGACAACGCTGCGCAGACATACCTTGGCACAATTTGGCAGATCATCAGTCTTCTCGGGAGCGCGCCAGATTTTGAGGAGCTTGGTCCATCGCTTGAGCAGTTGGCTGAAGTTGGAGATGAGGTGCTGAGCGAGATGACCGTGTTGGTCGGTTTACTCTTGAATGCAGCTGTGTCTGCGTCTGCAGCACTTCTAGACTTCGATGTGCAATACAACACTCTCTCTGAGCTGGATATCGATTTCATGATGGCCCACAGCCTGATGATGACGAATCTGATGTGGTATGTGGTGATCAGTTCTGCAATCGATGCTGGCGAGATAGATCCAGATGACACAGACCTTGAAGATCTGCGGATGGCATTGCTAACAAACATGCAGGCGGCAGCTGATTCTCTCGAGGATCTTGCTGCATGGGCAACGGGCCTTGCGAATCGGCTGGCGGGGCATGGCATTCTGAGCGAGGCATTTGTGCTCATTGGGACATCATCGCTGCCCGATGTTGTCCAAGTTGGTGAGTCGTTCGCAGTCGAGATCACCGTTCGCAATGCAAGTGCGCTGAGTGTTAGCGGGGTCTCGGTGCGCTTGCAGAACCTCGCGGAGGAAGGAGTCACTGCTCTCTCATCCTCGACCTTGCCCATCGGCACTCTTGAAGCGGGAGGCGAGGCAAAGGTTGAGTTTGTGCTCCGCGTGGATAGCGCTGACAAAGAAGTGGCAATTCTATCTGCTGACGTGTTTGATGAAATGAGTGATGTACCAGAGTTTGTCACAACGCCGTTGCCTCACATGCTGATCATAACGCTAGAGTCGCCATTGGCTTCTGACTTCGTGGAGATTGCGCTTGCGGAGACAGGCTGGCACATGACGTCGTTGCCTGGACAGTTGTGCGATCCCTGCACGTGGACAGACGGTCAGGTCTGCGGTGATCTGGCTTGCGCGTTGGAAGATGATCTCGATCCATTCTTTGCCTATCGCTATGACGCTGAGTTTGGCAGTTACTATCGGGTACCTCCATCTGAGGACATCTGTTATCAACCTGGGATGAGCGCGTGGATCTATACGACAGAGGAGAACTCTACGATTGACGCAGTAGTTACTCCAATTGCTGGAACACTCGAACTTCCTCTTGGCAACGGCTGGAACCAGATCGGGAATCCCTATGCGATCGCTATCAGCCCCGATGCGTTCTCGATACGCCTTGGAGCAGAGGAGAAGACGCTGCTTGAAGCGGAAGCTTCAGAATGGATCTCGGCAACGCTGTATGCATATGACACTTCAGCCGGCAACTACACTGAGATTCCACTGGATACGGGGTGTTTGCAGTCGTGGACGGGCGTCTGGCTGCGGACGTTTATCGAGGGCTGCACGTTGGTGATCAATCCGATGGGATGTGCTGCGAGTGGTCCGATGTCAAGGCCATTGAGCCTCGCAGAGATCCATGAACGAGGACTGGAGTTGCCACCCTTGCCTCCTGAGCTAGATGCAAGAACGTTGAGCATTGACGAGGTTCTGGAAGCACTATCGGCAGTCAACATACCCAACCCGATTCGTAGCGAGCACACGACGGTGTTCAAGATTCAAGGTGCTGGATCGGAACAGGTCGAAGAGATCCGGGTGGACATCTACAATCAGAGTGGTAGGCGTGTGTTCACACAGCGGATCACGGCCAAAGAGCTTGCTTGGCACACAGTGAACAACGCCGGGGAGCTACTGGCCAACGGAGTCTATCTCTACCAAGTGTGGGTGAAACTTGGCGAGATCTGGTATCCGATGGAGATCCAGAAACTGGCGGTGGTGAGATAGACATGAAGCGAATGCCCGGGGATGTTGTGTGTCCCCGGGCATTCGACCTTGAAAGACGCATAGAAGGTCCGATCTGTTGTAAGGAGGCAAGTTGAATACTCGGGGCGTTATGGTTGTAGGATCGCTCGTATTGATCCTAAGTATCATGGGGCTGATGGCCAGTGGCTCCAAGCAGGACGCGCAAACTATCAATCAAGCTATCAGGAGCTTGGATGCCTCCTGGACTGCAGGGGAGACCTCTATCTCGGAGCTATCTCCAGAAGAGCAAGCAATGCGATGCGGGACGTTCTTGGAGGACATCCCGGATAGCGAGCGAATGGATGTTCCGGTAAGCAAAGCTGTGCTTCCGGCGTACTTCGATTGGCGAGATGTGGACGGGGACAACTGGACAACGTCTGTTAAGGACCAGGGAAGCTGTGGATCCTGTTGGGATTTCTCAGCTGTCGGTGTGTTTGAGGGACTGCTGGATATCGCAAGCGGCAATCCTGCAGATACTTCTGACGAAGATCTCTCTGAACAGCACGTTCTCTCCTGTTGCGATTATTGCGGCAGTTGCGATGGTGGATGGACAGGAGGTGCTTTCGAGTTCTTGCGAGAGACGGGAACCGTGACTGAGTTGTGTTTCCCTTACGGAGCAGACGACAGCATTCTATGTGAGAGCGCCTGCGGGGAAGTTCCCCGACAGATCGGCGCATGGACCTACATCGGCAACGATGTCGAATCGATCAAGCGGGCGATTTATCAATACGGACCTGTATCGGCAGCATTCACGACATATCAGGATTTCTATCATTACACCGGCGGAGTCTACGAATACGTGTGGGGGTATAGCACGGGCGGCCATGCGGTCAGCATTGTGGGATGGGATGATGATGCCGAAGCGTGGATCTGCAAGAATAGCTGGGGAACCGATTGGGGCGAGACGATGGACGGTCAGCCGTACACCCCAGGTGCGGAGGACGGGGGTTGGTTCCGCATTAAGTGGGGCAACTGCGGAATCAACGAGTCCGTAATTATGGCCACGTTCACAAGCTGGCCAACTGGGATTGTCGATGTCGCTGTCTTAGATGGCCTCGGTCATCCGGTGGAGTCTGCACGTATTTATGTCAATGAAGAGTGGTATGCGTCTACCTCTCACGGTGGAACGGCCTCGCTCGATCTGATTGAGGGAATGGGCTACGAGATTATGGCGTTCAGTTCGACGGATCGCCTCCTGCTCTTCGATGAAGCTGTTGCCCCAGCTTCTGTGATGTTTGATTGTCGCGATGCGTCGTACGTCACAGCCACTGCCAGCAAACTGGATGGATCTCCCTTGGATGTGGGATTGTACTTCACGATTGGAGACGGGCTATGGAGACCAGAGCATACATATGACGGCACAGGTTGGTTCTATATCACGCCAGGCGTCTATGACGTCCAGGCTTGGAGTTGGTGGGACACAACGGATTGCGAGAGATACAGCTTGTTCCTCGAAGACGTTGATCTGACCTCTTCCACCTCACTATCGATCGATGCGAGCGCCTTGCCTACAGGACAGTTTGTGCTTCAGACGTTGCTGGATTTCACCGGACTTGACTTTGGTATCTGCCCAGAAGGGAAGGATTGGTGTTTCGCAGCGTTGCTGGAAGAAGGTGACAGTATCATTTGTACACCTGGCAGCTATTGGACTTGGATGACCTTCATTCGGAAAGAAGGAGACTGGGTCACGTGGAATTACGGTGGCCCAAGCTTCGAATACTCACTTGAGGATGGGCAGACTGTTGCTTTGGAAGCTGGTGGCGAACTGTCTCTCTCTGCAATACCTGATCAGGAAAGCTATGAACCCGGCACCGAGGCACGGATTTCGACCCAGATGGTAGATGAGTTTGGGAATCACATCAGATGGGTCGAGCGCTCGGATGATACGCCCTCGGAGCCAGTGACATCGATCTACCGGTTGGGACCGGACGGAGGTCTGGAAGTCTTCCAAGGTGATTGCGTAGCTATCCCACGAATATGGGACTATTTCAATCCATGGATGGTTGTAGCGTCCCCAAGCGGGGCGAAGCTCATCGATGGTGGGACCTGCTTGAGCTGTACAGAGTGGATCTACATCGATGCCGATGCTGAACTGGGCACCTATGGCATCCGTGTAAGCCAGCAGACCCACCTGGGACTGATCGAAAACACGTCATCGTTTGAGGTCGTTCTTCCCGACCTCGATCCTTACGAGCCAAACGATACCTGTGAGAACGCCTACGACCTTGGCGAAGTCCCGCCTGCCTTCACTGCAGAAGTTGCTCACTTCTATGACGAGAACGATGATTGGTTCGCTTTCAACCTTGAAGCATCGGGATTGCTTGTCATCGACACGCAGCCGCTTGGTGAATATGCATATCCAAGAATCTATCTCTACGACGCATGCGGCGGTGAACGGCTGGCTTATAACAGCGACTATGAGGCTCATGTCGAGTATCGAGCAGCTCCCGGAACCTACTATCTCAAGATTCGCGGCGCGTATGGCGGAGGAACCGATTACACATTCTCGATGGATTTGCTGCCTCTACCAGCCATTGGGATTCAAGGCAATGACCCGATAGAGATCAGCATCCCTGCGGGCAGCTCCGAAGATTTCACTGACCTTCTAACGATTACGAATGTGGGGCAGCCGGGATCCATGCTGAACTACCGGATCCTCTGGCAAGAGATCCCTGTCGATCCGAGTTCCATGGCGATGGCCTCGGACATCAGTGGAGTCTTCCGGGAGGCATCCTCGACAATGTCGCAGTTGCCACGGCCAGTCTGGGGAGATCCCCCCATGGGAAACTGGGACTTGCTCATTGTCGACGGCGATGAGCCCCAGGCTGTGGCGGGAGCTGACCTCAAGGAGCTGCATGCACAGATCGATAGCGGTGTCTTGTACTTCAAAGGAACAACGTATGAGCCGTGGGTAGCCACAGAAGATCTTGAAATTGTCATATTCCTGGACATCGATCAGGATGCTTCAACCGGATGCAGTGCGGATGCAGGTTGGATCAACATGAACGACATTGGTGCTGAGTATGCGCTGGTTCTTCCTTATGGGAGTCTGCTCAGATTCGACAGCAGTGGGAGTGGTGAATGGGAAGAGGTAGGGGATCTTGATTACGTATACATGCCGGACGATAGGAACACGTTTGTGGTTGGCGTTGCCCTTATCAACCTAATGCCAAAGACCCTCTCCGAGACAGGAGGCTTGAATATCCTGTTTCTCCTTCAGGATTCCTCCACCGGCTCCGCGGACTACGCACCTGATGCGGGCGAGGGCCACGCATGCTACCCTTCGAGCGCGGGCTGGTTTAGAGGAACTCCTGAGAGTGGTGCTCTGACCCAAGGAACAAGTGAGAACATTACGTTGACAGTGGACTCGACTGAGTTTACTCCTGGAGAGATTCACCGAGTTCGGCTCCACTTCCTGAGCAACGATGGCAATGTGACTCTGACTCGCGAAGTCGAAGTCACTGTTGAGGCAGGTGTATGCCAGGAATTCGATACCGATCTTCAGGCCACTGGCTGGCACATGGTCTCGCTCCCGGGGCAAGTGTGTGCACCGTGCACATGGGTGGATGGCCAAGTTTGCGGTGACCTTGTTTGTGCTCTTGAGGATGATTTGGATCCGTTCCTTGCGTATCACTACGACCCGGAGTTTGGTGGCTACTACCGGGTACCTCCTGCAGACCAGATCTGCTATCAACCTGGCATGAGTTCGTGGATCTATACGACAGAGGAGAACTCTACGATTGACGCTGTAGTTACTTCAATCGATGGACCAGTTGAGATTCCTCTAGGAAACGGGTGGAACCAGATCGGCAATCCTTACACGATCGCGATCAGCCCGAACACATTCTCGATTCGTTGCGGAGGTGAGGAAAAGACGCTGTTTGAAGCGGAGGCGGCGGAATGGGTTTCTTCAGTGCTGTATTCATATGATCCGTCTGGAGGGAACTACTTCGATGTCCCTTTAGACGGTGGATACCTCTTGCCATGGACGGGCACATGGCTGCGGACGTTTGTTGAAGATTGCACGCTAATCTTCTCCCCATATCCGGCACCTCCACCACCACCAACTGCACCGTTATCTGGCCGACGATTGACCTCCGCCGAAGCGGCAGTGCTCGAACTACCCCCGCCCCCGCCGGTGGTCCCGATGGGGGTTGTGGAAGCTTTGGAGAGCCTCTCAGCCATGAATAGGCCGAACCCCGTCCGCAGCGAGCACACGACGGTGTTCAAGGTGCGGGGAGCGGGAGCGGAACACGTCGATGCGATCCGAGTCGACATCTACGGCCAAAACGGAGCTCTCGTATTCAGCGAACGGATCGACGAGATCGAGCTGGTTTGGCATACAGTGAATGACGCAGGAGAGTTGCTGGCTAATGGAGTCTATTTGTATCAGGTGTGGGTGCGCATCGGCGAGATCTGGTACCCAATGGAGATCCAGAAACTGGCGGTGATGCGGTAGTCGAATGCAACGCCGAGGAGTCTGTGGACATGAAGCGGACTCGTCGCTATTCTTTGTTCGGCATGACGATCCCATGGATAAGGAAAGTAACGATATGATCAAGGTCTCTAGAGCATCCTTGGTTTGGGTCGCTACATGTTTGCTGCTCTTGGTCATCTCCCTTTGCGGACACGCGGAGTTCTACGCTGTGGTCATTGGGGTTGCCGACTATCCCGGAACAGGAAACGATCTTACGTTCACTGACGACGATGCGATTGATGTCAGAGATGCCCTGCTCAGTTACCCCAATTGGTCAACTGGCAACGTCGTATTCCTTCTCGATTCAGCAGCGACTAAAGTGGGTGTCCAGGATGCAATTGGCACTCTTACGAGTGCAGTAGGCCCAGAGGATGTGTTTGTTCTCTTCTTCTCAGGCCATGGTACAACGGGGCCTGACATTGAGCCGCTGGATGAGGTCGATGGGATAGACGAGTACCTCTGTACGTACGGGAGCACGATCGAGGACTTCATCCGCGACGACGAACTGGAAGAATGGCTCGCAGCATTGCCAATGGCGCGGATCATCGTGATGATCGACACCTGTTTCTCCGGAGGGCAGGTGAAAGGGGCCAAGAGTATCAACGACGGTCCTGCCCCTCGATCGGGCGATGGATTCTGCGATGACCTAGAGGAGTTGGCCTCGCCCTACACTCCCCAGGATCTCGATGACATGATAGAGAAGGAGCTTGTCGTTCTCACAGCGGCTGACGATCACGAGTTTGCCTACGAGTTTGGACACCCGTACAACCACGGACTCTTTACTTACTACTTGCTGGAGGCAATGCTTGGTGAAGCGACAGAGATGCCGGTTGGCTGGATCTCGGCCGAGTCATCCTTCTTGTACCTTGAGCCCCGTGTTATTGCGTTATCTGATAGCTACGGGCTGGGGCAGCATCCGCAGCTCTTCGACAGGCATCCAGAAGATTTAGGTTTCCTGGAACTTGTGGATGCAGACTCATGCTGGAGATCGGGACGCAAGACTTTGCAGGTCAATGGGAATGGTAGCGCTACTGTCGAGGTGGGAGTGGCTTCAGATGGCTCTGACTGCTACGATCTGGGTATTGATCTACCCACTCCGCCTTCCGTGCCTGGGGGCGAATACACGCGGGCGTGCCTGCAGGTTGACGCCAGTTGCGGTTCAAACGAGGCGCTTGAGAGGGACATTCGCCATATTATTTCTTGCGGTGAAGCGGAGACCTGGTACCTGCTCGTTGAGGACAGCGGCCCCGAAATGAGCGTGCATCTCGCGTGGGATCATCCTTTTTTTGGTCTTCTTCCATCATGCTTGATAAGTGTGCGCTTGACACGATGGCCGACGGAGCTCGATCCGGAGACAGGGGTGTACAGGATCGACACCTCAGTATCCCCTCTCGACTATACGGACATGCTGCAAACCGGATCATATACGTACGCCAAATCTGCTGCCGACGATCACAGTGGGTTCACGCTGACGATCGACTGTCGAACGTCTGTGCTGGAAACAGCGAACTTGGGCGACGATGGTTGGTACATGGCATCAGTGCCAGGCCAGCTGAGTGATCCATGCACGTGGACGGATAGCCAAATTTGCGGCGACCTGGTCTGTGCCCTAGAAGACGATCTTGATCCAATGTTCGCGTATCACTACAACGCAGAACTGGGCGGATACTATCGCGTTCCTCCGGCAGATCAGATCTGTTATCAACCTGGGATGAGCACGTGGATTTATACGCCAGAAGCGAACACGACGATTGATGCCGTGGTGACAGCGATTGACGGACCAGTCGAGCTCCTGTTGGGGAATGGCTGGAACCAGGTTGGGAATCCTTACGCGATCGCGATTACGCCCAACGCACTGTCGATTCGCGTTGGAGCTGAGGAGAAGGCGCTGCTCGAAGCGCAGGCGGCGGGCTGGATCTCGGCGACGCTGTATGCATATGACACGGCGGTCGGCAACTATGCTGAGATTCCTCTGGATACAGGCTGTCTCCCAGCGTGGACTGGCGTTTGGCTGCGAACGTTCGTTAAGGGGTGCACGCTGCTGATCAATCAGGTGGGATGCGCTACGGGCGGACCCATGTCAAGGCCGTTGAGTGTGGAGGAGATTCGTGCACGCGGACTAGAGCTTCCGCCGCCTCCACCAAGACTGGATCCAAGCTCTCTAAGTGCCGAAGAGATCTTCGAAACTTTGATGGTGTTCAATGTACCCAACCCGATTCGGAGTGAACATACGACAGTGTTTAAGGTACAAGGAGTTGGAGCGGAACAGGTCGAAGAGATCCGGGTGGACATCTACAATCAGAGCGGATTGCGAGTATTCAGCGAATGGATCGATGAGATTGAGTTGGTTTGGCACACAGTGAACAACACTGGCGAGCTACTGGCTAATGGAATCTATCTGTACCAAGTGTGGGTTAAGATCGGTAGTATTTGGTACCCGATGGAGGTGCACAAGCTGGCGGTTGTGCGGTAGGAAAGATAGGGGGTTATAGTGGTCCTTCTTGTCATTTTTGCATCGCTTGCATTGCTCGTGGCTGGAGTTCCACAAGGGCCTTCGGTGGGGTGCGTGCCATCAGAGACAGACTCTAGGGTATTGGAGCAGGGGCGCTTCTCCAATGCGCCTGCGGTTCGCCGTTCACAAATAGGGGATGCGAGCGATCTCGATCCTGCAAGAGAGGATGCCGTTCGTCCCACAGGGGGTTCATGGCAGGCGTTCCCGGTCACCTTGGGATGGGACGGGGAAGAGAGCCCCCATGTCGCTTTCTTTCCGAACCCAGTGCGGGAATACGTTAGGTTTATCGCCCGCCAGATCTGTTGGTGCCGCGTTGGGGGTATTCGGGTCAAAATCTACGACATGAGCGGTAGGTTGCTGTGGGAGGGCCGAAGTGATCAACCGATGATCGAGTGCGACGTAAGTAATGCTATCGAGGAGCCACAGCGGAAACGGCGTAGGTGTCCTAGCGTGGTGTGATCTCTGCCCGCCGCATAATTGGAACGCGCAATCGATCTATAGCTTCGAGAGCATCACAGCCTCGAAACTGATCTCGATCAATACACGTGTCTCTTCGGAGGAACCGTCTTCGGAGTAGGTCCCCTCGCCAACAAGGTTGCCTTGAACAAGCTCAAAGCTCAGGCTAGCCTCATAGTGCGTGCGAACAGGATCCTCCTTCATCTCATCCGTCGTCAGTGTTAGGAAGCTTCCGTCAGTGACGCTCCCGGAAAAAGAGAAAGGAGGTGAGGGGGCGGAATACAAACTTGCCTCCAAAGTATCCCGCCAGAACCATTTACCCCGTACCTGATTTTCTGTGGACGAATTTATCTCTAAGGTTATTTCCGTGCTGCCTTCCCATAAATCCTCATAGACGAGGGCGTCATTCTCCCATACCTGGATTGAGTAGAGACACTCTCCTAAGCCTTGCCACACACCTTCGAGAACGGCCTCACTGCTGCGTGGCAGACACGAAGAGAGATTGGAAAGGACAAGGAGCAGTAGAATATTGATGAAGATCTTCCTGAAGTGACGCGAGACCGTTTTCATTACCAGATTGTATCAGATATGGAGTTCTTCCATCAAGCGGCAGAGTTGCTGTCGAACGTATTGTGCCTGCGCGAGATTCAGGCGGTGACGGGCACACATACCGCCTCATTCACCGAGGCGAGCAATCTTGGCTGGGTGAGCCGGTATATCTTCTCGTATGCTCCAGGTCTTGGAGGGTAGCAGATGCTTAATTCCCCTGATGGATTGCTTGAACCATGGCAGGGATATTGGTTCCGCGCTTATGTGGACTGCAAACTCACCGTTCCTCCAGCACCTTGTCCTCCCGCGCCACCGGCTTCTGTGTTGTCCGCCAGCCAAACGACCTTTGAAGATGTGGAGGCTCCACCACAACCACCGAGCATGATGGATCCCGCCCCACAAGTGCCAGCTCTTACTGATTGGACAGCGATAAGCGCGGCTAGTGTGGAAGCTGAGCCTAACCCCACATTGGACGAGGCCACTTTCGTGGTCCATGGCGTGTGTTGGTGTCAAGTAGGGGGACTACTCGTTCGGATCTATGATTTATCGGGAAACATTGTCTTCTCTCAGGAAAGCGAACAGCCAAGACTTGAGTGGCATCTTCAGCTTTCAGATGGTGGCATCGCTGTAAATGGAGTCTACCTGTGGTGTGCTTGGGTGAAAGTAGCAGGCAACTGGCAGTCAACGGGCATTGGGAAACTGGCGGTAATGAGGTAGATTGCCGCCGGCTGTCCGTAACGGCATAGCTTGCCTGCCCCGTGGAGTCCTACTCCAGTGGGGTCTCCAACGTTGTGCTTATGAGCTTCTGCCCCAACGTGGCAGTCTGCCTGTTTTGAGAAGCGAACAGGGTGCACACGCTACGAAGGCAAAGGCATGTTTGGTGATGTGGAATAATACGTAGCCTTGCTGTTTGGGATAGACGGGACGTGGAACATACGCTATCACCCATGAATGTGTTGCCCGTCACATTTGACACCTGTGTCACTTGTCGCTATAACTGTTGACGGAGGATAGATCCATGGCAGAGCAACACGACGAACTAGCGACTAAGAAAGATCTCGATCAACTGAAGCAGGAGCTTGTCGCAAAGATTGACGGGAACGGTGCGAAGATCGATCAAGTAGAACAGAGTCTGACCGCAAAGATCGACGCGAACAGTGCGAAGATCGATCAAGTAGAGCAGAGTCTGACCGCTAAGATTGAGGCAAATGGTGCGAAGATCGATGCAAACACTGCGAGCATCGGCAGGCTCACCGCGCAAGTCACGAAAAACGGCGAAGCCATAAAAGAAACACTGACTAGAGAGGAATACAAGAAAGACTACAATGAGCTCTTGCGTGGTCAGGACGAGATGATGGTTGTTCTTCTCCGCATAGATCAGGAAAGAGCTGCGACAAACGCGCGGATCGATCGCGTAGAGGCGGACGTGCAAGAACTGAAAGCGAGATAGAAATAGAGAAAGCAATGCAGGTACAGGCGGTATCTTGTGTAGCGTTGCGCTTTACGAGTTTATGCTGTGGCTACACTTCAACGTGGCAGGATGCCTGTTTTGAGAAGCGAACAGGGCCGCCACGCTACGAAAGCAACGGCGTGATCTTGCGTAGCGTTGCACCTTGTGTGCAACGTTGGGCTTGGATC
>Ga0208771_1000344_pt1 | contig 28617 bp, 39 predicted proteins | sample AntAceMetag02UKX_FD_184775 | JGI IMG/M metagenome (GOLD analysis project Ga0208771, IMG submission 184775) | Saline lake microbial communities from Ace Lake, Antarctica - Antarctic Ace Lake Metagenome 02UKX (SPAdes) (version 2) | ecosystem: Environmental > Aquatic > Non-marine Saline and... | reverse complement strand
TTAGAGATAAATGGGTCTTCCCCCTGTTGTTCGGCTATCTGTATCGCCCTCTTTACGCCCTCATCAGGTTCAATGGTAGTGGTAGGCAACTCAACCCCTAAAGTCTCAACAGGAGCTATCTCAGGCGGTTTAACTGGGGGTTCTGGGACAGGTGAACCAAATGTGCGGTTCAATAGTGAAGTAACCCTATCCTCAACAACATCTTGGGGTTGGTCAGGGGGAAGAGAAGGAATATGGGAGAGAAGAGAATTTACCCTTGTATCATCATTGGTAGGAACAATCTGTTGTTCTGGTCCGGGTGCATGGAGTTGGCTGAGAAGTGAGTCTACTCTATTGCTGGGGGGTGGGTCCAGAACAGTAGGATTGACAGCTTTCTCAAATGAATTATCTTGTCCAAGAAGGTTTTCATTCATAGGTATCATTTATTTTCTTGATTAGACTGTCAATAACTGTGTTCTGAGATGAGTCCCAATCATTATAATAATCGCCAAATGATTTAACATTTAGCAGTATAGACTTGAGTGCTTCTCTCCTGTCATCTACTCCGCTCTGATATGCAGAGAGAACCTTATTGGTAGCTTCGGCCTTTTCCTGGTCTGACGTGTTTTGCCAATCCCAAGCGTTTGTCAGTAACTCGTATTTATTGGACTTAATAAATGATTGTGTCTCGTAATATTTTTGTTTTTGTTCTTTGGATAAGGTGGTGATTTGGTCCTCGGTTAACTCAGCTTTAAGACCATCCCTATACGCTAAAGCATCATCTAGCAAATCTTTGCTCACACTTTTTCCCGCATACTGTATATCTCGTAATTCAGCCGCTTTGGACTCAAAAACATCTGCTTCAACCTCGCCATAATTCTCTTTTTTGTATTTACCAGCAGCAATATCAGCTATCCCTTTGGCAATTACTTGGTTAAGGTTCTCATTCTCGCCAATATTCATGTCTCTTTTGAGTTGGGCTGTTTTAGATTTATATATTTCCTTAGATGGCTGGTCCTGTACAATCAGGTCCATTGCATTAGCAGAGTTCTCATACCCAACCATCATCTTCGCTCTGGTGGCTGATGGTAATGTGGGGTAATCCCTCCACGCTTCTCTTCCCATTGTTAAGGTAGCTTTGGCTGAACCTTTGGACTCATCTATCTTTGCCTGTAATGCGTCTTGATGGTCTTTGGTGGAGTATTGGTTAAGTATGGTTGCATCGTTGTTTAGTTGCTCTTGCCGGTTATTGAGTTCAATCCGTTTTTTGTAGTTCAATGATTTGATGGCTGCTAGTTGGCTGATTTTTTCTGTTTTGTTTGGTGCGTCGGATGCACCCCACTGAGCTATTTCAGATTTAATCTTTGCGTCGGAGCTGTCCAAACCTCTCCTCTCTTTGATAATCGTCACTAATTCATTACCAACGGAACCTGGATTCCCTTCACCATCTTGGGTCAACTCTCCCCGGTCTGCGGCTTGTAGGATTTGAAGGGGCTGCTGACCTGTAGCTGCGGATAAATTAGTTACTGCTGTTTCCTTGTCCTCTTCTTGCTTTGTTGCTTGGAGTTTTTTCGCCTCGGCCTGAACTTCTCCGGGGGTCGGGAGTCTTTGTATATCAAGGTCAGGGTTTTCCTTCCGTAGTAACAGTTCTTTTTCTTTAGATGTTTCTACCCCAAACACTACATTCTTCGGATCGAACATCTTGTCCCCACTCTCAAATTCCATTTGTTTTAGTATGGGTAATATTGACGGATCTTTAACATTTACCGACATAACCTGTTTACCGTCTTCTCCCATTATAAGTCCCTTGATCTCAAATAGTGAACTAACAGTAGCGGGGTCAAGCTGGAGTTGGGCGGCTACTGCGGTATTAGCTGTTTTCCGGACTGATGCCAATTCTTCCCCAATAGTCCAATCTTCTTTCTTGGGTTTCTTTTCAACTGGGGCTTTGGTAGTAGCCTTTGGTTCTGGCTTGGTAACAGTTTGTTTAGTTGTAGTAGGAACAGAAGTTTGTGGAGCAATGGGAGGGGCTTGATTCATTACCATACTCGATCTTAACTGTGACAATAGGTTATTTTGCTGGGTAGGACCATGTATTCCTTGGGCCAAGATAGCGTCATATCCAAGGTTAGGGTCAAGGGCAGGATTAAACGGATTATATGCATCAGGAACAGGGGGAGGGTTGGTGATAGGATCTGACGAAGCAACTGGTGTATTGTTCGCCCGATTAAGTGCAAATTCTTGTTCGATATATTCTTTGGTTGCCATGATATATTTCCTTATGCGAATGGGTCGTATCTTGCTTCAATCCACGATATTCCTGGCACTCCACACTGGTTAGCGATAGAACCAAGAAGCGAACCAATACCAGTCTGCAATAACCTACTTTCGGAAGAATATAAACTTGCATAAAAACTATTCAAACTATCAGTTATCCTTGCAACATTATTAGCATTAGCAATAGATACCTCAGTAGCTAGTGTAGCATTTTTTTCTGATACTCTCGTTACAAGTTCAGCATTACGTTCAGATACACCTGTTTTTAGTTTTGCATTAGTTTCGGATACACCAGTACCCAACACCGCATTACGCTCGGATACACCGGTACCAAGTGCAGCATTACGCTCGGATACACCAGTAACAAGTTTAGCATTACTGTCAGATACTTCGGTAGCAAGTTGAGCATTCGTAGTCCTTCCCCTCATCCGATCACTTATAACGGAAGATATAACTGTTGCCCTGGCTGAGAGCTTTGGGCTTACAATATTAGCTTTAACCTGTGCTTCTGCAATCTTCCCTTGCAGATATTCATGTTCCCCTGCAACTATCCCAGATTCTATTTCCTGCCCTAGTTTGGTCAATGCGGTACGATACTTTGCGAGTGTCCCACGAGCCGCCCCATAAATTGAAGCTAACGATAATGTTTTCATTTCTCTGCGGAAATTGATTTCGGCACTAGAACGAGTAGCATTAAGGATAGCAGTACGAGCAGCATCACAGGGTATATCTACATCATCAGGGTTATAATCAAGGTCAGCTTCAAGTACATCATCAATGTACTCTTCTGCGTCAGGAAATTCTGTTACGGAACTGGCAGTTGCGGAACTAGCCTCAGCATTTTTAGCAGACGCAGCAATAACCCCTGCTTCGCTTCCATACGCTTCTTCCTGGGAGGCACTGGCAGCATGAGCAGAACCAGTATTTTCGTGGGGGCCAGGAAGTGTTCCCCCCGTTTCTTCGTCCCATCCTGATAAATCTTTAAATTTATCAATTAAATCTTCCCAAGAATCTGGCCCTGACATCCCACCATAAAAAGATACACCTTCTGATCTTCCAAAACTATCGGCTTTTAAAACAACATCGGGCGATGCCTTGGGTTGTTTCATGAGTGCATCTTTTTTAACTTCTTTTTTCTTTGTCATATGCTTGGGTGCATTCTTATCCATGCAAGTTTCTTGAGTTCATAAGCATCTTTTTCTTTCTTTCTATTGATAAAAGATGGTGCGCCGGAGATACGAAATTCATTAGGCGCACCAACATCGCGAATAAATAGTTCCTGCCTCCACATTTCTTGTAATTCGTGTGTCCTCTGCCGAGCTTGATTCGGCAAAGTGGTTGGGCGCAAGGGCTGAATATCTTTATCGTCTACTAATTGGTCCATTGTTGCCATGTCATACCTCGAATATTTTTAACCAAGTCTTGTTTCCATCAATATTTAAATGCCAATCACCATTACTACGCATAAACATTTGGAACTTATTACCAACTGTATTCCGTAATGGAGAAAAATCGCCAGCCACTAAACCCTGCACCCTGTGATTCATCCCCATTGAGTTCCCCTGTTTGACCATGAGTGTTTTATTTTCAGTTGTCACTACCTACCACCCCGTAACTGGTTCATGCGTTGGATCATTATTTGTCGTAGTCCGCCCAATTGATCGCCTTGTGGATTTAAGCCTACCTCTGCCATTTTCATGTCCCAAAGTTGACGCCTATATTTACCTTGTGGTGTCATTATCAATTTATTGTATTTTTCTTGGGCAATATCGGCGTTTTTCTTGTGCATAATCCTCAAGCCTTCATTCTTTGCATTGCGGAAACCATACATTGAAGGATCATGCTGACCTCCTGGATTAGGAAACATTTTTGGGTATGGGCGGCGGGTGTATGGTGGCAATGGAGTCAATGCGCCACTACCCCCACCACCTCTGGATTTTCTGGGACTACTGGTTTTTTTTGGGGGATGATGACCCGGAGCATATTCTTTCTTACCAAAAGCATCAGTTCGTGATATAATTCTAGGTTTCCGAAACTCTCCAGTGCGCTTGCCATCCTTGCCTAGAATCCACCTTCTGCCATCATCTGCCTTTGTTTTTGGAGCATTACCGGCCCGGACTTCAGCAAACTGAGATGAAGGTGTTTGTTGTGGCTTGGGTTCGGGTTTGGGAGCAGGCTTCTCTTTTTTGGGGTCTTCACTCATTAACAGTCTCCTGTTGCGTGGTCCTTGTGCCTATCTGGGTCTTATTCATAATCTGGTTTATGGTAAGGATTAAAGCATATATTTTAAACTCTACGTCTACATTGTCCTGTATTATATCAAAAGCCATAGTCGCACCTTTGATACTCAATTTAACACTATCAATTGCGTTTGTCAAATCTATACTTTCAGTAAATTGTCTTATAGCGGTACTATACTGCTTGTATGCTACTAATGACATTGTACCATCGTCTTGTGGTTCCTGGTGTATTGCCAGAGTCCATGTTCTTAATGGATCGGCTAGGGTAAACCACCCGAACCGTCTCAAATACCTTATTGCTCCAATGGCATAGACGCTGGTTTCATCGGGGTTAGTGGTCCAAACTTCGGTTACCGTGAGTACATCTGCGGTATTACTTTCGATCAATCTTCGTTGCCCCACCCCAGTACCACTAACAATATTAACCCATAACCCTTTACACTCATCCGCAGTCCATGTTCTTTCATCATCAGTCAAGGTAGAGTTCCCACCACTTTCCGCAGTACCAGTCCTTTCTACAGCGGCAAGCAAATTAGCCCCGTCATTCGTCCCCTGACCGCTTTTGTAGAGATAACCGTATTCATCCCCGATTAAACGATTGGAGTCAATGAGAGCCATGCTAGACGCTTGTATGCCCTCATTCTCTATCCAGCACTTCATCTGAGTATCATAGGTGTAGGTTACGGTGTCTACTTTGAGGTGATACTTCTCATCCTGATATATTCCACAAGCATATTGAAGTTTATCCTGGTCGAGTTCTCTTAGCCGGGGGAGGATATGTAATCCTATATTCTCCGAAGTTTCTCCGTTAAACATCCATACTCCTAACTGGTGCTTGGATAAAAAGAAAAGATTACCCATACCATCTTTGGATATACTTCGGTGAGAGCATGTCCCGGTGGATGATTTGGATTTCTTTGCACCCTGGTATCCATCTTCGCCGGGTATCGGGATATAGATACTACGATCTGTGAATATAGCTGTGCCATTTTCCAAATCACCTATCCCGGTTATCCCGGAACTGTTATCGTATTTTACCTCGACAAAGTAATCATCGGGCCAATTCTCTATCAGTGGTAGTCCAGCAGGGTTCTTGTCACAATGGTATGCCCTATACTTCTCAGAATATATCTTATAACTTTTCCCACTTGCCCCGGTCCCCCTATACTCTGGACTGGTTCTCAATACTTGATTATCTGTGTCTACCCCAAACACAACATACTTATTTGCTTCGTCGCCGTCTATTGTGATGTACTTGCCAATAATAGCTTTGGTCCAAGAAGTACTTGCCCCTGAAATGGCGGTATCACCATTCACCACAGTTACGGTTCCTTCCGTATATTCAATATAACCTCCACACCACAATAAACCCTGACTCGCACAGAGATAAGGCATGGATGGCATGGGTGCGTTATCGTCAGGGGCAAGCTCTTCAAGTTCTGCGTCATTAGCTACTAAGGTTGTGCTGGTTTCTGTGATTAATACTTGTTTCTCGAAGAAGTACGTTAGCCCATCTCCACGAGTTCGGTATATCCGGTAATGGGTGAAACGGCTGGGGGCGGTGATTATCTGTGTCTCAAGGTTCAATCCTAATGATGGTTTGTCCCTGGTAGACTGAACTACATTGGTTGGATTGCTCAGTCCACTCTCATATCCTGTATCCTCATCATAGAACGATACCATAACAGAATAGTTCACGGTTGCAGTCCCGGCATTTGTTAATGCCGTGGAAAGAAATATAGGAAAGTCCATCTCCCCACAATCCCTTACTTCATTACCGTCAAATAGTTTCGGTCGATCTATTCCATTGGTCATTACCAGATAACAGTCATTGAGAGTGGCAAAAGTCCAGTAAGAATAGTCAATCGTACTTAATCCTGTCTCAAGGGAGATCAGGGTCGGACCCGTAGGATCAAATAGGTTTATCTCCCCAGACTTATCTATGACGATATAATATGTCTCACCATACAACTTGAACTCTTTGATCCCAAGGATTTCACTACCGGCTGATACACTGTATCGTTCGTGTCCGGGGCGAGGTTGTAGAATCCCGGAGGTGATGTACTGCTGATTCCTACATCTAAGAGCTTCCTCAACTTGCAGACTGGTCGGGTTGTCCCATCTGTTTTCCCCAGATTTCCAGTTAGAAATCTTAATATTTTTAAGCTGTGTGGTCATGTCGGATATTTAGAATCCTCTCCTCTGCGTACTGCCCTAACTACACTACCTTCCATTTCGGTATGAAACATTTTTGTACTATTCCCAATACCTACATTCTCTTCGTAAGAATGCAAGAATTTCTGCTCATCGTATTCAGCTACTTCTTCGGGATAATTGCTACCTTCATATATTTCAGAAAAATCTTCTTTCCCTAGTCTAAATACTTTTTTTCCAGCACTTAAATAGCCAAATAATGAACCAGTTGATGCGCTAGGGTACAAATAATTATCATCTAGTGTCATCATTAAATCACTAGATCCACCAGTTTCTACTCTATGAATTTCAGTCGGAGACTTAGTTACTCCACAATATAATTTTTCTGTATAATTTTCATAATCAATGGTTGTTGGAAAATAGCGGTCATCGGCAAGTTTAGATACTAAAGTTGCACCCGATGGTGCTATTTTATATATGCTAGTAGTTTGATCTCCATAATTAAACAAAGTACCGACACTTGCATAAATATTAGAACCATCAGAAGTTATATCATATATATTCCCACCTCCATTCCAACTTGCTAAAGAAGGTTCAACTCTTGTATCACAATATTTCGTATATCCACTAGGAGTTGCTTTGTAAACATAATAATAAGTTGATATATATAATTCTCCATTATGAATACAATAGCCAGTCAACTCATCTCCATGTTCATAGGTTAAATCTCCACCATAAGATGACCATGACGCAGAACCTACATCATACTTATCTACTGGAGATCCTGAATCATTCCCTCTTATAATTGAGAGCAAGTTATCATTAAATACTGTTATGCGTGGCATAAAAGTTGGTCGGGAAGCAGCGTGATCTTGTATCAATGCCATCTCGTTATACGGGTCACGCATAAATATTCCTTCCCAAGTGGAGCTGAAAGTATTGGTGGCTCGTTTCCCATCAACATTAACTATTCCTTTAACCGTTTCAAAAGAATATAAATCATCATCTTCGTCAAATATATCAAGAATAGACCATGCTCTTTGTTGTCCAGCTCCTTGAAGATTGGTTGGTCCGCCTCCTACCCTCATCATATCGAGATTGCTTGCATCATTAGGCATATTCTTTAAACCGGGAGGAGGTGCTGTCCAATTAAACTGCAAGTCTATATTTTTTTCTTTACTATGATCTCTCCCTTCCTCTTCCTCGATTTCTACAGGTTTCTTTATTTCCGCTTCTTCAGGTTTATTCTTTTTGAGTTCTTTAATTTTGATTGGAGTGGGAGTAGATTCTTTCGTAGCTAAACCAACAGGGTTAAGCCCAGTTGGAACATCAAAAGGAGCTTTTTTGATTTTGGGTGCAGGAGAAAATGTAGGCTTTTTCTTCACGGAGGGGATAGGTTGTTCAGCTTTGTTTGTAATATTCATTTCTTTTAAATTTTCAAATGTCATTCCTTCTTTTCCTAAAACACTCGCATCAAGATTTATGCGTTCAGTAGATTGCTTTTGCTCTAATTCTTTATTGCTCAAAGGCAATTCAAATTTATTGTTCAGTACATCCATTAAATAATAAACCATCCATTCTGGCTATTGCGAGATGAGAGTTGACCTAGTTTCTGTTCCAGTTCTGCCCACACTTGCTTATTGCCTTTCCCCTTGCCCAGCTTATCACTGACTATATCGCAGAGGATAACGTGGAAGTCAGGGTCTTCGGGGAGTTCACACTTGATCTCGTAGACTGATGCGGTGGTGAGGGGTTCGGTCCATTCATCGGTTGTACCTACTTTGGTACTCCCAACATATCCACTGAATGTATGCTCCTCTCCAGCCCCCGGTCCACTCATCCCGACGATAGTAGCGTTCTTGTAATAATCATCCTTAGTTTCAACCGTACCGATAAGTGCTTCATCAGCAAGGGTCACGGTAGTTGAAGAGCCAGCCTGGGGGACTCCACGGTGTAGCTTGGGGAGTCTGCGGGTATAGGTGAACGAAACCCCAGTCCCACTAGCCAATCCATCCGAGAAGTAAATCCGGTTGCCTCTGAGGTATGCAAAATAAGACGATGATCCTATCCCAGTCACATCCTCTACCGTGGCATTGAATTCGTGTCTCTGCTGGGGCTGTATGAGTTCAATGGGGCAACCGTTGACACTGACATCCCTAACCCTGAGAAAGTCTACGGGGAGGGTTGTACCAGCCTCTATGGGGTCAATCGTAGCGGTGGCTATGGTTAGGTCATTCTCGGAATTAGCGACTAGGTTGTGGAGATAGGATTGGGTGGAATTGACATGGTGCATTTTTAGATGTAACGGTATCTGGTTGCCGAGATCATCCATCTGGACATTTATTAAATCAGTAATATCTATAAGGTTCATTGTTTAACTGCCTCCTCTTCTTCCTTGGTCGCTTTCCCGGTGATAATTTTGAGGTCATTTAGGGCTGAGTCGATCAAAGTCTTTCCCTCCTCCACGCTCTCCTTAATTATCAGAGCATTCCCAGCAGATAATTTACTGATAATAGCCTTATAACTTATATCCACATCCACAGTATCAGTCCCATCAACAAGGACAGGTGGTTTGGCTAAATAGTAAAAACCCAAACCCAGTGCAGCATCGTGGGGCGGATCTGGGAAGAGAAGAATTTCCCCCCCATTAATCGTATAGGCGGGCTGATTAGCCCTAGGTTTAAGATATGTATTATTGGCCCAGACCACTTGTTCTGAGTACTTAACCTTACGACATGGAATACCATTATACATCACCATGTACTCAACGTAATAGTCGTCGGGGAGGGGATAATCATTGTCACCGGATACAAGATTAGTCTCATCAAGATCCTCATAGGCATTCAAAATGTCAGAATCTAGCAATCCCCAAAGTGTCAGAAGGGCATTATTGATGTATTGGGTGATGGCGAGATCATCGAAGTAAGAGGTTTGACAAGAGCTATCGCTTAGGTGCACTCGAACTTCATCAATAAGTTGTGTTAAAGTTATGCTCAAATTATACCGCCTTTTTTAAACGGCTCAACATTAGTTTTGCCTGTTTAGGGTGATGTGTACTGTGGCAAAAAACACATAATGTAACTCCGTTGTCTACCATATATCTAATTTCTGGATTCTCGCTCCAACTTTGGATATGATGAGCATTTAAGTGGTGATGAGAATTGCACTCAATACATTTAAAATTATCTTGTCGCAGAACTGCTCCTTGCCATCTTCTATATTTAATTGAACGACGGGAATGGTGGCTCACATCATCTTCCTTGGTTCTCCATATACTAAAACATTTTCTTGAACAGAATTGACCCCCTCCGTTTCTATCCGCAAATTTACTAACTATGGTATCTTTTCCACACACTAAGCATTGCTTCAGTACCCCACCCCCAGTCCAATTTGGGTTATTTGGACCAACCATTATATTTTTATTATATATTGCAGAACATTTCCTTGAACAGAATTTTCCGCCACCATTTTTGGACTGCGCCCTTGAAGCAGAGAACTCTTTACCACAAACTAAACACTGTCCAGAATATTTTCCGCCATTCCAATTTGGGTTATTTTCACCACTCTTATTCTCACTTATCCATACTCCATAGCACTTTGCTGAACAAAATTTACCCTTGCCGGTTCTTTCCAGTGAGGGCCAAATTTCATACTCCTTGCCACATGTCGGACAAATCTTTTTTACCCTAGTGCTTCGTTGCTTGGTGGCGGTGGTAATAGTAGCACACTTTTTTGAACAATGCTTCCCAAACCCATTCTTAGTGCAGCTCGGCCAAACTTTGAATTCATTACCGCAAACTATACATGTTCTGATTATACTGTTTTCCATGCTCTTGTAATAACATTTTTTTGAGCAATATTTTTGAGAATAACGTTTCGCGTCATACTCAACCCCACATTGTTCACAGACTTTTATCATATTAATCCTTTGAAGTATTTGGTGCGTCCCTACGACCAGGAACCGTTACCCCAAATCTCTTCAGGGTCTTGACTTCTTTAACTGTAGCATCACGAAAGTCTTGCTCTTCCTTCTTACGCCCTATCTCAGCCTCTCCTGCCACCTTATTAATATGATTCTCGTAGTTCTTGTGATCCCCCCACCTGTTCATATTCATTTTCTGGAGTTCATTTATTACTCCACTATCCAAGAGTTGACCTTCTTTGAGGTGATGAATTCTGTCATACACAATCACCCAGTCATCCCATGAGATAATACCTTCTCTATATCGTTTGTATCGAGTTATTTCCTTAGATTCATCGACTAGGCAGAAGTGGTCGCCTAGCCATTCAATTCCAATTTTGGGATCATAGGCTTTAAGCCTCCGCATGAACTCTTTCGGTACTTTCGGTGGTGCTGTGGTCATGGTTATATTCCTTTCGGGTTATTGTTATCCTGTTACTGTTGAAATGAGTTTTGTTTTAAGTGCGACCAAGACAGCAAGGAATCCCCCTATCAATCCCATCGCGCTAACCAGTACCTTGTCAATTACTGGTCTATAGTTTTTGCCGGGGCAATTCTCATGGGCGGAAATAGTTCCTTCTATCTTTTTATCAAGGATTCTAAGGCTTTCAGCGGCGGCTTTATTCTGCTCATATATTCCAACCAGTATCCTGTGATTCCAACCTCTTGCAGTTTCTTCGTCAGCTCGAATAAAATCTTCTTCGCTAATTATATCTAGTCCATTTGCCATGATAAAAAAAGGCAGCCCTCCCCCCGGTTTGACCAGGGGGAGAAACTGCGTTAGGGTTAAATACCAACTAAGTGCCAATTACCGTCAGACCCGAAGATCATAACTGTCGGCATACCAGTGGTAACATCACCAGATGCAGTGGCATTACCCTCACGATCCATCAGCGTGTCACTAACACCATCAACTGAAATCGTTGACGCACCAGTGCCAGTGGTATCAGCAGACCAAGTAATCATCTGCCCAACAAGGGGAGAGGTAACTACGAGATTAGGAGTAGCATCGAGGACATAGGTGTCTGGTCCTGTTGATGTCGAAGTGCCAGCATAATTCAATGCACCCTGTACCTGCAAACCATCGCCGATGATATTAACAATACCATTTGTAGCGTTATCTATGGTTTCAGAGTTGGATAGAGTAAGAAGACCACTTGTGGTAATAGCACCACAACCAACAGTCCCTATACCGGACATAATACCAGTAGCATCAATGTCCCAGTCACTAGAGTCTATCGCAACAGTCTCTGCACCAGCACCAATAGTCAATCCTGTGGTTCCCGTAAGAGCCTGGGATGTACCCAGATCAACTCCACCAGTTGATGTTACACCAGTAGCCCCCAGTGAAGTAAAGTCACCAGCAGCAGGAGTAGTCCCACCTACAACACCATCAAACGTACCAGCATTGATGTCAGCAGTAGTGACAATCCCAAGGTCAGCAATGGTATTTCCAGCATTAGTGAAATCGTCACTGATGGCAAAAGAAGAACCATCGTCAGCACTGATAGTATCAACGGCAATATCGCCTACATTGGTAATATCATCATCAGAATTGGTAACACCATAAGTTCCAGAATTGAAAGTCACCACGGCAGTAGCATCACCAACAGTCACGGCACCAGTGAGAGCCGGGGCGGTCATGGAAGTAGTGCCAGTAACAACCAGGGCAGACGGAATAAGCACACTCTGGAAGGTCCAGGTTTCAGTAGTAACCTCATCCATGTTACGGGGACGAAGCAAGGCAAAGGAAGAGCCGCTAAACATCAGACTCGCAAGACCAAACACAAGCAGAATGCTTACGGCTTTCTTAACAACAGCCTTTTTCGCAGGAGCTTTCTTGGGAGCAGCCTTGATGATCTTTTCAGGATCGGGTGGGGGTTTGGGTTTGTCTTTCTTGGGGGGCTTAATTAGCCCAATTTCATCAAGGATTTCCATGACGATAACTTTAGTTCTCGCCCTGAAACCCATTATTGTATCAGCTTTGATTGGCATGTGATATCTCCCTTTATAGTTAGCCCCTAACTCACATAAGTTAGGATACTCAGGTTGTTGCCCTTTATTGGGCCTGTCTCAATTCGTCGTGTGCTATACGGTGACAACAAGCACATATTTCTACTAGGTTGTCTGGGTCGTCTGTACCTCCTTTTGCTTTTGGTATTATATGATGAGTTTCAATGAATACATTCTTTAAGCCACAACGCTTACAAGTACCTATACAATCCGATTCAGGGTTATGTATTTTTCGGTGGCAGTTAGCGCATATTGTTATAATGTTTGACTTGGTTTCTTTACCACCTTTTAATTTTGGTATTAGATGATGGCATTCCAATGCTCTTTCATCATCATAACCACAAAATATGCAATGGTCTAACTTGCCGAGTTTTATTTCCCGAGCGACTTTTTCTCGCTTAAGGCATTCAACTCGATTCTCGGAATAATACTCTTTATCTCTTTTTCTGTAATCATCAATATTCCTTAATCGAGATTCTTTCTTTCGTTCCTTAACTAACTCGGGGTTTTGTTCTACGTACCCTCTACGATATTCTCTCGTCAATTCACGGTTATTATCTACCCACTTTTTTTGGCGAGCTGATCTTTCTTCCTTGTGAGTTCGGTCATATTCTTTATTGTAGGCATTACGTTTCTCACGATGTTTTGCATGGTGTGTTCTATAATACCCAAGCATCTTATCGTGGTTTTGGTCTTGCCACAACTTTTGTTTTCGGCTACGCTCTTCTATATACTCTTCGGTGTAATTGGCTTTGCATTTATGATATGACTTCCTTGCCGTGGCATTGTGTTTTTCCCGATTATTCTTTCGGTATTCTCGTTGCCAATTGCGTTGGTATTCGAGTTTCTTCTGTCTCCTCTCTTCTTCGCTTAACTGCTTTTTCATTATATCCTCCCGTATATTAGATTAAAACTATTTGAGCTTCTAACCTAATATACGGGAGGATATAATGTTTGTCAAGCAATCTTTCAATAAACTTTATGACTACATTTCGTCGAGATCATAAAGCATGGAATTCTTTCTCGGATTGAGGCAAGCCAGGTTCTGATATATCTTCAACCCAGCCATCATCGCATCAGCCGAAGTACTTGCGGTAAGCATGGGGTGAAAAATACCATTAACCGGACCCGGAATCCAACGAACTCCGCCACCCATCCGATACAGCTTGAAGGTAGTCTCGTCGAGGAAGTACATAGTCCCCGGAGTCATGTGCCGGTCAACAACCACAGGAATCGGCTTATCGCCACCCGTGTATGCCAGACCGCTAAACCCACCATCGAGCTTGAGAGTATCAGGATAGTTATACCGTCTATCAGCGACAAGGTGATGGACATACGCCCGCCTCATCTCTTCACGGCAATGGATCGCAGTGATCTTGCCCAAGGCTTTCTTGGAAGGATCATCAACTGCCTGCTGCATGAGGTTAAGAGTGAGGGGCCGTGAGACTCCGCTATTGCCGATATTACAGGCAATCCACTCTGCAACAGCCGCACGACTAACACTAAGATAAGTGTCAGTACCGGACGTATCAAAGATATTGTCCAGTCCGTACATCTGTTTGTTGCGGTTCTGGTAGACATAGACTCCGACACCAGTACTTACAGCAGAGGCATCAATAGCAGTCGAAATCGTTCCAGTAACAGAAATGGTAGTATCACTGAGAATAGAATCAATGATAAGTCCAGTATCCATTGCCGCATACGTGTTGCTGTCATCCAGGGTTCCGATACGCATACCGGGGTATAACCACTGAGTAGTACCAACGGTCATAGTGACGGCAGCAACAGCACCAGTGGCATCGCCATTAAAAGCAGCCGTAACCGTAGTTAGGCGACCTTCATGGGGCTTAATACACTGGATCTGCTGAATGAGAGCCAAACTGTTCTGGGCTGCCTGGGTCTGATTATCGACAACACTGGCAAACGCACCAATCTCACTCTTAGTCGCAGCTTCAACGATTCCGCTGAACTGTATCCGGGCATAGTTAAATGCAAGCGGTATGATAGCAGTTTCTTTCGGAACGGTTCCCGGTGAGGGCAACCCATTAGAATCATCTTCGTCACGTGCGCCTGTGGGGATTAAACCACGCTGTAGGGCGACGGTAGCGTTTTTACCCGCTATTGCAGCAGTATCTCTTTCCATACGGAAATAGAAATACGAGCTTTTGTTCATCAACATCCTGATCTCGGCAATATACCAAGTTTTCAGGAAGTCTGCGAAAGTTGACATTACTTCCATTTTATTTTCCTCCAAATTTTATTTATCGGTCGCCTCCATGTAATCTATTAAAGGCAACATCGACCATTTTCTTACGTAAATTCGTCCATCCTCTCGACCCAATCTCACCAACCGATTCAATATCTATCGTCTCATTCGCAGTAGCAGTTGACACATCCGTAACAGGTGATCTAAGAGACGGATCATCCGGTACCGGGATAGTTGCAGGAGTCGGTGTCGGTGCAGCAGGGACTAATCCTCGTCCCGCCGCATCAAGAGCCTGAATAACTATCTCAGCCAAATCTTCTGCTGATGTGTCTGCGTACTTCGGCAGGCTACCGTATGCCAGCAATAGATCGGCAGGCACTTTCTTGTCTACGGCTACCCTTGAGAACTCGGACGTAATATCTTTCGCCCTTGCCTCTTTCTTGAGGTCGTCGATGATACTTAGCAAGTGTTGAGAGTTCTCATCCTGCTTCGCAATCTTCTTCTCGACCTGTAAAAGACGATACTGTTCGGGGTCATCCACTCTCAGGGTCTTTTCTTCCTCGGACTCTTGCTGGGGAACTTCTTTTAATAACTTATCAAGTTCCTCTTTTACCCCCGCCTTAATCCTTTCCGGCATAACCTTTTCGATCTGGTCACGCAAAGATTGAATCTCCGAATCCTTACTGGCAATTGTCCTCTGCCCTGTTTTGAATGCCGCGACTGCATCCTCGGCTGTTTTGAAGTTCGATCCTGGGATAACTCCCGCTGGATCATCCTTCGGTTGGGTCTTTACCGGCCCTACTGGTTTTGGTTTCAAAAGCTCCAGTTCTTCCTTGCTAAATGTTCCGCCAGGAATCGGAACCGGATCTACACCCGTTGGCTCTCCCAATTCAACCGTAGCTGGATTAGGTACCGTTGTGGTTGCAGGTTCACTTTCTTCTCCGCCACCTGACAAGACTTTACTCAAGTCTCCGCCATTGGCCATTTCAGTCATTAAGGTTTTCATCGTTAGATGATCCTCCTCTTTACTTCTTGGGGTGGTGTTACCCTTTCCCCGGTTTTTGTACTATAATGGGTGTAATCACGTTGATTACTATCCCATAAAAAAAGAGACCTACTAACGGTGAAATGGTTAGCAGACCTCTCGGTTTAGCTCTTAACTAAATTGTTTTTACAGTGATGTGGTTTCGTAAGTATTTATTGACTTAATCTTCCCACCACTAAAATTGATATTGATATGACCTTGGAACTTATTTTCCTGTAGTCTTCTTAATCTACTATAACCTGAATGATCTTGATTGTCAAGTTTCAGTTCCAATTCTTTTATCCACTGAATCATATTACTTTTTCAATGCTATGGTAGATGCGAGCTTGGGATTAGCTATCCAACCGAGCTTATCAGCAGTTACGATTGCCCCAAAAAAGCAAAGACGTCTGATGCGCTGGATTGCGAGGGGTATTTGTTCCTTGCTCCACTCTACCAGATCAGCTACAGCTTCGGGGATGAGCATACCATCATTTATCAAGGTCTGGCGGATATGCGGAACCTTCATCATCATCAAGAGTTGTTTATCCTTATCGTCCAGCAAAAGATAGATATAATCAGCATTACTTGACGAACATACAGCTTGGTCAGTATCACTAAACACTTCTACCCCAGCATAGGGATGAGGTTCTTTCTTGGGGGTATCTGGTACTATCTTTTTATCCATTTCTTTTATTGCTTCTTCAGTCATTTCTATTCTCCTTTCGGGTTGGGACTTAACCGAAGAACTCTATGCCCTCGGCCTTTGTCCTTGTAAATTGTTTCTGTGCCTTGCGTATCATATTTTTCGTAACATTAATATGTTTGACGTAATCCTTCTCCGTCATTGGTACTGAAGGTTTCCAAGTACTGTCTTTCTGCTTCTTGTATATCTCTGCCCAGTGCGGAAAAGTATCATATGTTATTCCACGATGGTTGAGCCAACAACCAAAGTGAGCAAATACATCTACTTTTGCTTTCTTGCAATTCTCGCAAAACACTGAATCGGTAAATCGTTTCTGCATATCACAAGAAAACCACGGTTTCTTCAGTTTGCTGAATACCTTAGTCTTTATCAACACAAATCCAAGACTGATAAGATGAACCTTCTGTATCCCTTCCCACTCGTTTGTTGGTACGGAATACATGGCAAATACATTGTCTCGTTCCGTGGTTACAAGATCAATCATCGACTTATGCTTATCCATCAACCGTTTAGCGCATAAGTTACCAGGGTCAGCCGATGAGAAAAATACACCGCCCACCACTTCCTTTTCAGCTTGTACCAGGCGGTCAAGATACAGTAGGCTTGGGTTCCAGATATCATCATCCATTACCAAGAGATAATCACTCTCAGTAGCTATGGCAAGTTGAGCAAACTCTTCTTGAGCCAAGAATGTTGGTTGTCTATATGCAGTAGTAAACCCTATCTCATACTTTCCGTCCCGAATAACATCAGCCTGAAACTTCATTAATGCTTTAAAAAACTCATAGCCGGGGGTAAGCATTGGAATCCCCACTAATATCTTTATTTTACTCATTGTCTCTCCTTTCGGGTTGAACACGTGTTCCACCTACTTCTCCTCAAATATCGAGAATGAACTGGTGATAAGGGTTAGCTTTACTTTCATGTGGCTCGGTTGTTTCACCCTCTCAGCTTTTACCGTCAATATTCCATCCTTGATAGTCGTTGTGATCTTATCGTACTGGATACCGTCAAGGGTAGGGTTTTTCTTTGATTGAATGATTTTAACCATTGGATTCTCCTATGCTTTTAATTCTTTAGTTTGGGGATTAACTGATTCGGGGAAGTTAGCCTTACCCCCTACTCCCGGCATTGGGGCTGCTCCGGGGTCGATTTCACCCTGACCAGGCATTATACCCATGTTCATCCGTTTAATAAATTCACCATGTTCCTGCCAGTGACGAACCATCATAGCTTGGAACTCAGGAGACTCATCGGGGAAACCGGGCATATTCATCTCTTTCAGACACTCTTGGTTATGGATATAGTGGTCATGGTAAGACTGGACCTGTACTTGCTCACCCTCACGCATGGTCATAATCTCTTGCTGCTGGAGGTTAGCTCCTATTTCCACTGAACCATATACCGCAGTCATTCCGCCTATATCCATCCACCGGAGTACTTTCTTCCACGTTGCGGGATCTTGAACGTCACCCAGCAAACCATCTTGGAAGAGGTCAAGGATAAGACTCTGCTGGGATACTTTAGACTTAGGCATGGATGAACCTTTGACGATATTGATATCAATTCCAGCCGCTAAATCTATACTCTCCAGATTAAAGAGTTTCACGTTACGCCCTTCTCCCAGTATCTTAGCTTGCCTTGGAGTCTTGTAATACTCACGCATAAGGTCAAGTTTGAATAAAGCTACCTGCCGCTCCCTCTCTTCCCATACTATCATTGAGGGGATAAGGTACTGGCTATCAGCCTCCTGTAACGATCTAATGGCTCTACCCGACATACGATCACCAGGTATTTCACCTTTACTGACTTCGTGGCGAGAAGCTATATCCTTGAAATTAGCAATTACCTGAAACAGAAACTCGAATACTGCGGGTGGCATATCGGGGATGGGCATATTGATTGCACCAGTTCCACCAATATTATTATATTCATATACATCACCATTCCCGGTAAACTTAGCTTTAGAGAATTGTGCATTGGCAGGTACGGCTATACGGAACCGGACATTGGTATTGAGCCAATTGGTCAACTTACTGAAGATACGGTTAACGATGATCTGGGGTTCGATAAGGGGTTCAACGTAGGATGGACCATAAAAGTCATTGGGAGAAATATTCCAGTGATAGTCAAACAGTCCCAGCTTGCCTTTAGGGTGGCTCAGGTGACCGTTATGCAATAGTACACCATTCGCCCACTGTATATGCCTACCACGGGGATGATCCTTTGACGGTCCTTCAAACCACTCTTTTAAGACGACCTGGTTCTCTTCACGCATGGGGGCGAAGAAGTCATTGCTGTTATTGAACAGTTCTCCCAAGACTTGATAATTCGCTACATTCTCGGAGGTAACATACTTACCAGCTTTCCAACTTGCCCGGACGTAATCGAGGGATACCAGACCATACTTGATAAAATCACGGATATCCTTACCCTTCCGTACCAGTGGATAATCAAGTAGTATCTCGAATGGGCTACATATCGCTTCACCACACTCTCCACGTTTCTCCCGTTCCATAAGTTTCTCGGCATCGGTTTCATCTTTTACCGGGACAGGTTGAACGGGTTTATCCATGTTTTTTACATCTTCAATTGTTTCGGGGTCAGCTTCGTTCAAGTCTTCCATGTCCGGTACTTTATTCCAATACTCCAGCTTAAATGACGTACCAAAGGAAGTAATGTTCTTTCTCAGTAAGATATCATTTACCGATTTCTGGTTGATAATGTCTATCCGGTCAAGATGTACCTGGGCAGACTTAGCTGCTTTTTCGTCTTTAGGGGAGAATGAAGCTGGTATAACATCCATCGTGGGGTTTGACTGGGAGAGCATGGAGATGGTGCTACGGACAAATGGGCCAATGAGGTTGAATACTACTCGTACTTGCTTCTGTCGACTGGGTCTAAGATCAACTATCCTGCCCTTGGACTGGTCAAAGGTGTGCCACTGTAACCCCTCTTCAAATGCAAGGTTTAACTGCCACTTGCGATACTTGGGCTTCATGGCGTTGAGCCTGCGTTGGAATACTTCGTCCAGCTTGCTTATGAGTTTAAGGGTGGGTTCAGGTTGAACTAATTTCTCGATTTGGGGGGGTATAAGTTTAAGCATCTGGGATTAACTCCTCGCCCGATATCTTCCCTACCGCAGACTCATTAAATTCCTCTTCGATTTGTTCGGGGATATACTCTTTAACAGGCTGATCGTACATCTTGTACTGGTCGAAGTTCTTGGACATTAGGCGGTTCTGGAGGTCTCTAATAACCTTATCCCTCTGTGAAACAAATCCCTGCAACGCCTTGATCCGGCTATATAACTGGCATAGGTAGAGGATAGCAATGAGGATAAAGGTTATGAGGAATAGGGCAGAGATCAGGGCGGCAATATAAAGTTGCAGATTCAATTCAATATTCATATCATACAATCTCCCATATATTGTTATTGTTGTCAAGGGGTTAGAGTAAAATTAAATTAGGTGACTGGTCGGACTCGAACCGACAACCCTCTGGGCCACGTCCAGATGCTCTACCAAATTGAGCTACAGCCACAAGCCGGGTCTCGGACTCGAACCGAGAACCTACTGCTTACAAGGCAGTTGCTCTTGTCCATTGAGCTAACCCGACATTAATCCGTCTCCAAATAATAAGGATCTAAACTACTCTCATCTATCCCGTCCTCCATCTCGTCCAACTCCGTGGCTACTACCTGGGATAAGGAATCTGAAAATACTCGTTTATCAACAACTTCCGCCCCCCTATAACTCACTGGACTCGCTAACCCAAACCTCATGGCTGTCCTTGCATCATCTACGGTCTGGGCCAAGGCTCCGGGTTTCTTCTCGCTATAATGGCCTGACTTGATCTGCTCTATCAATCTCCACAAGTGTCTATGGACGTACATGTGGGGTGCGCCCATCAAGGGCTTACCGTCTGGTCCTTTAAGGAAGCGGTGGGGGTGTTTGGCATTCACATTCATCCATACCCTAACCTTATCTATCCCGGCGAACACGGGTCGAAAGGCGGGGGTCAAATACAGTCCATTTGCCCGATACACATCTAGCAAGCTAATGTTCTCTTCCTTGGTCGTACTCTGCTGGGTCCGGTGTTTTACTTGGGGGTCGGCGAGGGTTAATCTAAAGTCTAGGGATTGGTGTAAGCTGAGGATGTTGCGGGCGTGCTGGCTTATGGTCTGTTTCTCCCCCCAGTAGAGGTCGAATATTGTACACTCTAGTTCCCCGTCAAATTCACTTTTAGAATAATACGCAAATAAAACACATCCAGCATCAGCCATTCCCCCGTGGTCGAACCAGCGGTAGAACTCTGCATCGGGTGGGAACGGAGTACCGGAGTCAATCAGGTGAAGCTCGTCATGCCATAGGTCGCTATAAATCTTTCCAGAAGCTCCTCCCCAAATTCCCCAACGGTAACGGTCTTGCATGGCTTGAGGCATATCTGACAAAGAATCAAAATAATCAGGGGGAAGGTTATCTTTATTCACATCTGAGGGTGCTTCTACAAGGTAGAACCGAGGATTATGCTTGGGGTGGGCTATCTTCCTCCTCTCCTCGTTGACTTTCCAGAGCTTATATATCCAGTGCTCTTCTGAAACCATGTTGCAAGTATGCCAGGTTTTGCGAATCCAATTCTCTCCAAACCCACTTACTAAATCTGCGAACTGAGGTTCTTTTTCTACGTCTACTGGATCTACTTGTTGCCGTAAACGAGTAAGCAATACATTAAATACGTCCTCTTTTATTTCCTCAATTTGGTCCACCGCAAATCCGCCCAGAGACAGACCTTGGCGTGGTTGGAATCCGTCCAGGTAACGGAACATTATACGACTACCATTCGGAAAAACAAAGTCTTGTTGGGCCACTTTGTAGTCGAATCGCCAGCCTAATTCAGCTAACATTTCTTGAAACGTCACCATGGTTGTATCCCGGAGAGAGGGGAATGTCTGGCGACCAACCAATATAAGAATACCTGGAAATAAGCGACACATAAGAAGGGTACGATAAACTAAGGCAACTGTTTTTCCCGCCCCTGTTCCGCCACCGAACAAGATGTGAGGTGCTAGATTAAATACGTATTCTCTTTGCTTGATATTGAGAACGACAGCTTTTGTTCCTAACTGTTTATCTATTTTTAATATACCCATTACAATAATAATCCATTTTCTTGAGCAAACACTATTGGATCTTTCGGACCTTTACTATGGTTACAATGTGGACATACCATTTGTAAGTTATCCCGGCTATTATCTCCACCTCTCGATAACGGATTATAATGATCTCGATGATAGCCGTCTTTCAGGCTCTTTTTGCAGTAGACACACTTCCAATTTTGTTTTTCTAGTAACCATTGAATATCTTCTTCCGTATGATCACCAATGGCATTATTTTCTCTCGCTCTACGCCTATTATCATACTCTTGTTGTTTGCCTGGATTGTTAGCAAGCCATTTTTGATTGGATGCTAATATAGCTTCAGGATTTTCTTTTCTATACTTCCTTTTTTTAGAGATACGCTCGGTTTTAGTCCTTTGGTAATATTCTTTATGCCTCTCCAAAATTATAGTTTTATTTCTCTCATATTCGCGTTTGCGTTGCTGTTTTACTTTTTCTGGGTTATGGACTCTGTACTCTTTACGTTGTTTCTGTATCCTTTCTTTATTTCGATGATAATACTTATTATTCGCTTTGTTTGTCCTTTTTCGATTTTCTCGGTTACGCTCCATAGCCTTGTTCACCGCACAAGTTACACATTTACACCCTATCACATATCTTTCAGAATCATGGTTATAGGGACATGGTTTCCCGGTATAATATTTATTCAACCCCAACCCCTTCGCCTCCGCCCTAGATATTATTTCCATGATTGCACCCTAAAAGTTAAACCCCCCTCGGCGTGTGATGAAAGCATACTGGGTGGAGTATGGTTTCCGCTTCGGGGGGCGTTTGTTTTGGTTTGATTTTTACAATATACTTTCATCACACTACACCATACCACCCCCCTCACCCCTTGTCAACCACCGGCCCAATACTAATCTCAAATTGGAGTTCCCGTACTTCGTCCACAAGATTAAACCCACTACCAACGAACTCAGCCCCTATCCTCCTCATGTTATCGGTTAGGTACTCATCTATCTCTGGGTAGAACCCATCGTAGGAGCATACTATTTTAGCTTTCATTTACCCAATCCTCCCCGTTCCATTCTTTCATCCCATGCTTTTCGTACATTACGAAAGCAAGCCAAAGTTTTTCCATTGAAGTAGGATTAAAGTCCATTCCCCCCAAGTCAGGATATACACATTCTACATAATCATAACCCCTTTGAATTATGTCACTCACATCATTGGATATCATCCCCTGTAGCTGATCTTGCCGTGGGAGCCAGATGCAGAATGAAGCACTTCGTTTGGGTTCAACAGGTTCTCCCCATAAGCACTCGCCCACTATCAAGAGTTCAGGGTATTCCCCATCTTTCTCTATGTCGTGGTTTGCCCAGCCCTGGAATAAATCTCCGTATCTTGGTATCCACCCCTCCTGCAACTTCGCCGCCTTACCACACATCTTAATATATTCTGGTGTTTTGTCCATCACGACCCCCTCTTCCTCTGCTTGTTCAGCTTTTTGGTGTTGGCTTGTTTCTTGATACGGGTTTTCTTGCGGAACATGCGGTCATATTTTTCTTGAGTCATTGATCCGGTGAGTGCGTGGTTTGATCTTGATTTTGATCCCATTTTACTTTCCTCCCCATGATCCGGTGAAGAACTTTTGTTTTAATTCGTCGGACATATCCCCCATAATATCTTCATAGTAATTTGGGGGTAGATTCTTGTTATTACCCCCAAACTTGAAATAGATAGCTTCGTAATTGGGGTCAATCGAGTCTTTCCATAAATCTCTCATCCACTGAGGGGTATCACCGTGGGATGATGTTATGGAGAATCGTTTCCACTGATCGGCAAATAACCTTGCTAAGTCTGGGTTAGCATCATCTGACAATTCAAAGTTATCTTTTCGGAGTCGGCTTTGTAGGATCTGGAAGAGATGTTGGGGTACTTCGTCCAAACCCTCAATGACAAACATCCCTAATTCTAATCCTGTGGCACTAATTCTATGTTCTGTGATTCCCATAAATAAGATTTTGGTGCCATTGGATAGTTTTATTTCCATCTCTGCTCGCCTAAACTCATAAGGAATATTAAGGGTCGCAAGCAACTCACGAAATGAAACTAAGGATGTTTCTCGAACGAGATTAAAAGTTCTTCGCCCAATCAAGATACAATTATTATTGAACATCTGAGCCACCAGCAAAACCAAATACATTATCCCAGTGGTCATACCTGAACCTATCCCCCCAATAACATGACGATATTTCGCTTGGGATAATACCAATGCTCTCTGTGCTGGGATTAATACTAAATTATCTTTCATCGTTCTCCTCCTTTCTTAATTCTTCCCGTACTACTCTCCTAACAAACTCTTCCAGCCCTTTTAGCCAAGTCTGATTCCATGCAGGCCATGTTACAACCTGATCGTCAAGTCCGACTGGTCGGGACATAATATCTATCATTGATGGAGGAATCAAACCATCCCACTCTTTGGGTAACTTAATTTTTGGAGGTTGAACCATCTATTTTCTCCTCTATTTAGGTACTAAAATTCCCTCGGGCATAGTGTTAGCCTGTAACGAATACTCAATGAAGCCACTCAGCACTTCTAGATAAGCCCAAGAGAATATTACCCTCTGGTAAGGTGTAAGTTTGTTGGTGGGATACCCCTCGTCAAACCCGTCCATGATCTGCTTTGCCGTATCCCTTAGACCATTGGCTACGATAACTGAGTTGATGTAGGGGACGTGGCGTTTCTTTATCAGGTCATCGAGGAGAAGGTCAGCGTCGAGTAGGGCGTCTTCGTTATGGTGTTGGATGTGTGGTTTATTCATTTATCCTCCCAGGTAATTGCCGCTTCTGATTTGTCTACATTAGCCAGAGCCACACTTGATATAACCTTCAGGGCATCCCGAAGAGACTTGATTTCCTTTTTGAGCGCATCAACCAAGCGAGGACCAGGGGCTTTCCGCTTTATATACGGAATTACGCCACCATCGTTATACGTCACATTAATAGTATCAGTATCAACTTGGCTAATATGTGTAACATCTGATGGCATTGAAATATTTAACTTAGTCATCTTTCGCCTCCTGTAATTTATGTTGGAAAAAATATTCCGCATATACTCTATTAGCAATTCCATACGCATCCCTGGCATGGGAACTACATTTCTTCGTATAACCCGTGATCTTCTGGAATATGAGGGGGTCCATCTTGGTGTTCTTGGGTTCCATCTGTACCACCTCAAACCCCAGTCCCATAGCTATCCCGACTAACCTTAATGCTTCGGCGCGATTAGCTCCCACGTTCTGAGCAATCCTTAGCATAGCCCTTTGGTTCACCCCGTCTCTCTGGTAGATGTGAGTCTTGGTGCTTACTTCTATCCCCACCACGGACACTAGACCCTCTTCCTTGATCTGCTTTAGTACATCGAGCATACGGTCTTTACTGGTGGTTGTGATTTTTAGAATCTTTTCCCCGCTCCAAATACAGTATCCGGTGCGGTAGCCAGGATCTATGCCCATCACGATTAGTTTATTGGTGTCTTTCACCTATTCTCCTTTGTGTTCTATAATAACTGGGTTAACCACTCTGTCATATAGGGTTAACCCACTATTCATACGATTGATCTCATCCGTTGCCCCTTCTATCGTCTCAAATACTTTAGGCTTGCCATAAGTCCAGAAACCAGGCATCAAGTTTAAATAGCCAAGTTTCCAGCCCTTCTTGTTTTCAATATGATATTTCACCTATAAACCCCATTTACAAGTTATCTGTCTTGGGTGGTACCACGTCATCTTCATCTACCCCTATCAAGTCCTCCCCATCTCTCCTCCATATCGCCAGACAATTAGGACATCCAGCTATACCACCATCATTGAGTGGGGGGAGGAGGGTTCCGCAGTCGGGGCAGGCAAAGCCTTGCTCCACCACATCCACTTCACCGGACCCATCGGGGTTAGGGTCTCCCTCTGCATCAATGACATAATCATTCCACTTCTTTGGTTCAGCATCCCGATGAAATCCATTATCGGTAATGGAGAGAGATTTGTTGGACTTGCATTCGGGGCAGCGGATATTCTTGATTTCCGCACAACTTAAAAACCCATGTCCACACTCATTGCAAACTACTGATCTTAAATTATCGCTCATCACTTTCCTCCTTGTAATATCATTAACTTAGCCATACCTACAGCCTTATCATATTCTCGCTTCTCGTTGTTGTCTAAGAAAGAAGTAATCCCTTCTTCATGGTTCACCCACACCCTCAATGCCGTCAATGCTTCGGTCAAGATTTCGGCTTGCCTTGCCCCCCAGAGTAGCTTCTTGTTTAAATCAAAGGCAACATCTTCGTCAGTAACTAAATACACACACTTCGCGGCCTTTCTTAATTCATTGGCATCCATCTACTCCTCCTCCTTTTCGTAATCGTCTACCGTTACACCTTTCGGGGTTATGGTGGCTACTGTTTTCAAAACATAATAAATCTTGCCTGTACGTTGACATGCTAATATCGCATTGTTGATAGCCCGGTTCTTGGTTTGCTCTTTATCGTAAGAACTGTAATATTCACTTTCTATCCTGATATACTCCATCACCCTATTCCTCCATTACTTTCATTGAATCAATAGTAGTTATGCTTGGTTCATTCATAAAAAATATACTACCGCTGGGGATACATTCACAAAGAATTAGTTTAATTTTGCTTTTGTTAGTGAATTTTATCCATCCGACTTCTGCTTGCTTATGGCAGTATGGACATTCCTCTTTCACCTTATCCCTCCATTCCGTGACATCCTCGCTATTGTACGCTTGATGTCTAGTTTGTTTGGTTCCCAGTAAGGGGCAATATAATCGTCATCGTACTGCCCTAACATCCTAGCCCATATCCTATCTGACCTGCTATTATTGAACATTAATTTGATATTAGGAAGATAATACTTCTTCAGGAAGAACGAGAAGTTGACCAGACTGGCTTCCATCCATGCCCATTCCCTCTCCACCATATCCACCTGCAAAGAGTCCATGAACCCTTCACTGGTCGGCATGGGACTGAACATGAACTTCAAGTGGTCTATGGTCTGTTCGGTCTTTTGGATGAGGTGGATGATTTTATCTCTCATGGTGGATAAGGGGGCAAATAGATTTTCGGCAAGTTGTGGCATGGAGAGGTATCGTAGTAGGATGTAGGCATAAATAAGTATATTTACTTTTAGCTTTACCAAGCCACCGTTTATCTCTGTGTTGACATACTGTTCTTAGATGGTCATAAAACTCAGGATCATAGTCTTTCTTCTCTCCTTCCAACCACTCCTCCCACGCATCACAGCACTCGTTCCAGCCCATCTTTTGATTACAGAGTATATGTGCTGCTGAACCTATTTGAAATGCCATGCCATGATCAATGTGCTTCTTCTCAGGGCGGTCGGGTTTGGGTTTACCAACTTTTGTATCAATGAATTCTTTAAAAGCATCATCCAGCTCATTCTTGTGTTTCTCTCTCACTGCATCTATCACCGTCTTCTTGAGCATTGAAAGCTCCATATCGTACTCCCCACACCAGTAATCAGGATTTACAATCAGTGTTTCGGGGTATCGTCGGCAAGTATTATACTCGTCCTCCCCTCCATCCTTAAAATACTTACAGCTTGAACACGTGTTCATCACTCCACCTCCGGGTAGGCAATACCCTCGTCAATTAAACCTTTATTAGTCATATAGCATACCTTAATAACTGATCTTTCTTCCGGTAATTGTGGTCTGAAATCAGGGTATATCTGATTAAACCTGATGGTATGTTCAACATATTTGACGGGATATTTAGATAGCCTCCACTTAGGAAACCACCTTTCTCTCACGGCTTGCCACCAACCGTCGGGGTACTGGATGTGGATAGGGGGAAATACCTTCCCGTACAGATATCCTCTTGCCAGCAGTTGTATAGTATTGGTGATATCATCTAATCGCAGTTTAATATCAACATCACATAGGTTTAATGATTCTGGGGTTAGGCTATGAGCAAAATATATGTGTATCTGCTCCAGTAATATTTCATTGACTTCCATCACTCCACCTCCATCTCATGCAACTCTATCCACCTTGCACCCTTAACCCATCTCTTGACAAGGGTAGTGGGTATAAGGGGGTGGTCGATGGTTACAGGCATATCACCCACATCCCAGTTACCTTCATGGGGGGACATCATCAACCCCTGTACCACGCTCTTAGCCCCTACCTCATCCTTGGACCCTCTCATGCGGTGTACCAGGCTATGATTATTTCCATATAATACTATGTGTATCTTCATTTGACCTCCTTTAAGGTTATGCCGGGGACAGGAATCGAACCTGCATATGCCCACCTGGTAAGAAACAAGGGACTCGAACCCTCCATCATGGTAGCCCCATGGATGTATTCCACTTCCATCTCACCCCGGCGATAAGCCAGATCAACCATTAATCAGGTTATTGAGGTCTATTCGCAGAGTATTGATCTTTTCAGACTCCTCAAGAATCCGGTGAGGCAAGTCATCATATATCTCGGCAAAGGTCGCGGTGGGCGTTTTGGCTGCTGTAACTTCAGTGGGTGAGGGGAGAGCAATAGAACTTGCCCCACCAACGACACCACTGAGTGCCTTGATTGACTCGGATAGCCGAACCATTGCATTGTCTATCACTATATACTTTCTCTCTTTTCCTACATTTCCTTCAGGCATCGTCCTTTCTCCTTATGGTTAGGTGTGGGGGTGGGCAGGGATTTGACGAGTTATATACCCATGACGCATTGTCTATAATTCACCGCCTGGGCAGCGGCACTGCTTTGCTCCAATGCTAACACTTAGCAGCTTCTACTCGTATAGTCACCCTGCAATGCGACCCATATCGCTATAAAACGCTTGCGAGCCACTTATCGGTTAATGCTGTTCCAGCATTGTTTAGCGTTTA
>Ga0208771_1000343_pt1 | contig 28705 bp, 18 predicted proteins | sample AntAceMetag02UKX_FD_184775 | JGI IMG/M metagenome (GOLD analysis project Ga0208771, IMG submission 184775) | Saline lake microbial communities from Ace Lake, Antarctica - Antarctic Ace Lake Metagenome 02UKX (SPAdes) (version 2) | ecosystem: Environmental > Aquatic > Non-marine Saline and... | reverse complement strand
ATATTATAAATCCTGTTTCTAACTAAAAGTCAAACAGATCGCCCAGTGTTTCTTCCTCTTTGCTCTTCTGCTTGCCAAATTGCTGCACGAGTCGTTTATCCATTTGATAATCTTTTCTGGATTTTCTTCCTGTGCGTAGACCAGTTTCCTTTTTACTTCCTGTTTCATGACCGCATTTGCGATCACTGCAAACCAGTTTATCAGTAAATTTCATCATCGGTTTTCCACAGATCGGACATTTTTCTTTACTTAGATTAGTGATCTCAAATTTCAAATTAGAAGCTTTGATCTTTTTTATCAGCTCGATTGTAGTATGCTTTATATCAGAGATAAATTTGCCTTTATTTTCTTTTCCCTCAGCAATTTTTCCCAAACGTCTTTCCCATTCAGCAGTCAGTTCCGGATGCTTAAGAGTTTCCGGCACCAATTTTATCAATTCAAAAGCCTTGGCTGTGGGAACCATTGATTTTCCACTGCGTTCGACATAATATCCTCTGATCAACTTCTCAATTATATCAGCTCTGGTAGCAGGTGTTCCCAATCCACCAGATTTAATCGAATCTCTCAATTCTTCATCTTCAATAAATTTTCCCGGATTCTCCATAGCAGTTAAAAGAGTAGCTTCTGTGTAGCGGGAAGGTGGCTTTGTCTGTGAAGCAACCAGTTTCAGTTCATTAACCTTAACGATCTGCCCTTTGGTCAGTCCAGGAATTGATCTCGTAGAATCTTCTTCTTCATCTTCATCTTTGATTACTACAGATACTGCTCTCCAACCAAGATCTTTTACTATCCTGCCTGTTGCTTTAAAAGTTTCATTTTCAATTTCCAGAATTAAAGTGATTTGTTCAAATTTATAGGGTGGATATAACACTGCAATGAAGCGTTTCACGATTAGATCATAAATTTTCTTTTCGTCATTGGATAGTGAATTCAAATGAACAGGAATTTCTGTAGGGATAATAGCATGATGATCACTGACCTTCGCATCATTCACAAATCTTGCAGTTGACTTGATCTCCTGCTGTAAAAGAGGTTGAACCTTGCTGCTATAACCTGCTTTGGCAACTTGCTGCAAACGCTGTTTCAGTGTGGGAATCATATCTTTAGTTATGTAGCGGGAATCAGTTCTGGGATAGGTAACAAGTTTGAATCTTTCATAAAGAGTCTGCGTATGTCGTAATGTATCTTTCGCACTCATTCCATAACGTCGATTTGCATCACGTTGGAGTTCAGTTAAATCATAAGCCAACGGTGCTGATTCTGATTTGGCTTTTTTGGTTATTGAAGAAACAACCGCGTCTTTACCTTTCAACTTCTGTAATAAATTATCTGCTTTTGTTCTATCAAACATTCTATCATGATTTTCCCTATCCAGCCAAGAGGCAGTAAATCCTGTACAAATCGCATTTAACTTCCAGAATTTTACAGGATCAAATTTCACGATATCTTCTTCTCTTTTAACGATGAGTGCTAAAGTTGGAGTCTGTACTCTACCGGCATTTAAACGTGCATCGAATTTACAGGTGAGAGCTCGAGTTACATTCAAGCCAACCAGCCAATCTGCTTCTGCCCTACCGACAGCAGCATGGAAAAGATTATCATAATTTTTTGCAGGCTTCAGGTTGGTAAAACCATCTTTAATGGCAGAATCAGTTTGAGAAGAAATCCACAATCTTTTCATTGGTTTTTTCTTCCAACCACCCAGCATCATGATCCAGCGTGCTACCAGTTCTCCTTCCCTACCTGCATCTGTAGCAATAATAACTTCGGAGATATCTTTTCTTTGCAAGAGAGATTTTACAGTTTTGAACTGCCGAGAAGTTTGCTTGATCACTTTCAATTTCATTTTTTCCGGGATCATAGGCAGGTAATCCAAATTCCAATATTTAAATTTCACATCATAGACTTCCGGCTCTGCTAAAGTGACCAGATGACCCAACGCCCAGGTTACCACATGTTTATTACCTTCCATAAATCCTTTCCCACGTGGACGACAATTCAACACTCTTCCCAGCTCTCTTCCTACACTGGGTTTTTCTGCTAAAACTAATGATTTCATTTTTTTCTCCAAATTTTATATAATGCTTTATATTTTCAGATTAATATTTTGTAAAGTAAGAAGAAATAATAAAAAAATTATTTATCCTTAACATTTCTGAAGTATGATTTAACAAAAGATATTAGGAATTGAAATAGAATTCATCGAAAACACAAAAAAATAAAAAACTACTTTCTTATTCCAAACTGTTAAAAAACATGCATTTAATTAATTTTTATTAATCACTTCATCTACAAAGTTGACAAGTTTACATTAATCAAAAAGATATCTTATAAGAAGAACTAAATTAGTTAATTGAGGTTACATGATTGGAACTTTATTTAAGTTATTAGGTGCACTCGGTGTATTTCTTTTTGGAATGCGTGTAATGAGTGAAGGTATCCAGAAAGTAGCTGGTAAACGTTTACAATCCATTTTAAATTACATGACGGCAAATCGAGTTGCTGCAGTCTTCACAGGTTTCTTTATTACTGCTCTAGTTCAATCCTCATCAGCTACAACTGTCATGGTCGTAAGTTTTGTTAATGCAAGTTTGCTAAGCCTTACACAAGCTATTGGTGTTATAATGGGAGCAAACATTGGTACAACTGTAACCACCTGGATCGTTTCATTAATCGGTTTTAAATTTAAGATCACGACAATTGCTTTACCTGTTATTGGTTTTAGTCTACCTTTTATGTTTTCGAAGTTCAAGAAACGAAGAGATATTGGTGAAATATTAGTTGGATTTGGTCTGCTTTTCTTGGGTTTAATGTTTTTAAAGGAATCAGTTCCGGATATTAAAAATAATCCGGAAGTACTGGAATTTCTCAAAAATTACACAGATCTGGGATTTCTCTCATTTATAATTTTCGTTTCCGTCGGTTCTATTCTTACGATTATAGTACAATCTTCCAGTGCTGCTATGGCAATCACAGTAACAATGGCTTATATGGGTTGGATCGACTTTGAAACTTCAGCTGCAATCGTGCTGGGTGAGAATATAGGAACAACCGTAACTGCTTATCTGGCTTCTTTGGGAACAAATGTAAATGCTCGTCGTACAGCTCGAGCACATTTTCTATTTAATACTTTTGGTGTAATATGGATGGCATTGATTTTCCGTTATTTCACAAATTTTATTCTCAAGATTGCACCCTGGGATTCTAGCCTGCAAGTAAACTTACCGCTTAACCTCTCACTGTTTCATACTGTTTTCAATATTACAAACTCTCTGATCTTCATTCCATTTGTACGCCCCTTCGCTAAGTTGGTAGAAAAACTTGTTAAGCCAAAAGAAAGCGATCTGTCCACAGAGTACAAACTTAAGTATATCAAAACCGGTTTACAGGATACTGGTCAGATGAATATTCAAACTGCAAGAGCAGAATTAGATAAAATGGTTAGTGTAATCGATGATATGTTCAATACATTTCTTACAGTTTTCCACAATCCTGACAAAAAGATGGGAAGTAGCGTAGAAAAAGTAAGAGGTATGGAAACTTTAAGTGATCAAATGCAAGTGGAAATCACAAAATATCTGGTAGAATGTTCTAAAGAAGACCTGAGTGAGCGTAGTGTTATGAATATAAATGCTATTATGAGAATTGTGAATGAGTTAGAAAATATTGGTGATAGTTGTTATAAATTAATGCTTCTTACCGAAAGAAAATATAACAATAAAATCCAACTTCACACCAAGGCAATGGAAGAATTCGATGACTTTACTTCCATACTGGTTGAATCTATGGAGCTATATAAATTGCATATGAATGAACACTTAGAAAAACAAGTTCTAGATATTGTATACAAACTGGAAAAGAAGATGAACAACCTCCGTGACAACCTAAAGAAAGCAACTCAATATCGCCTGCAGGAGGGTAGTAATGTAAAATCTGAATTACTTTATCTCGATCTTTTAAAACACTTTGAGCATATTGGTGATAACAACCTTAATATCGCTCAAGCTCTTAGACAAGTTTATTAAATAAATCATTTCAAAATGAAAGCCTCTCAGATTTTTATTCTGGAAGGCTTTTCCTCATAGAAGAGTACTGAGTTAAAACACATTATTTCATTAAAATCATTTTCTCTGTAGATATATAATTATCTGATTTTATATTGCAGAATAAAAATATCAGAAATGTGATCATTCATTGCCAGTATTTAGAAGTTCCACAAAAACTTTAAGTTCTTTAATTAGCACTTTCCTTATTATTCTAAAACACTCAATTTTTTGATTAAGGAAGAATTAAGATTATTGTGAGGATTTTTTTCATAATGAAGTATCTGCTAAGTGAGAATGTTCTTGACAAAGGTTTGATTTTTTTTCATTCAAGAATAATAAAAAAAATAAAATGGAGTATAAAATGTCATAAATTATATCGATTCATTCTTTTAGAGGTGGAACAGGCAAATCTAACACTACTGCAAATATTGCAACATTAATGGCACAAACCGGCAAACGGATTGGTGTGATCGATACGGATATTCAATCACCCGGAATTCACGTTCTTTTCGGTTTAGATGAAGATCATATAAACTTTTCTCTGAATGATTATCTCTGGTCAAAATGTTCTGTGGAAGAAGCTGCTTACGATGTGTCAGCTTCAATCGGGTTGGAATCGAACGGTAAGATCTATCTTATTCCTTCCAGTATAAAAACAAGTGATATTGCAAAAGTGCTCCGTGAAGGCTATGATCCGTCAATACTTAATGAGGGTTTTACAAAATTAATAAACACATTAGATTTAGATGTGCTTCTGATCGATACACACCCCGGATTAAATGAAGAGACATTATTATCAATCGCTATTTCGGATGTAATGCTAATCATTATGCGTCCTGATCAACAGGATTATCAGGGAACAGGGGTAACTGTTGAAGTAGCCAACCAGCTTGATGTACCCAAAATATTTCTTTTGGTTAACAAAACACCGAAAGTTTATGATCAAGAAGAAGTAAAAACTAAGGTTGAAAAAGCCTATAATATCCCAATAGCTGCTATTATTCCTCATTCGGATAAAATGATGACTTTAGCCAGTTCAGGTATTTTTGTGCTTAAATATTCAGATCATAAAATTACAACAGAATTGAAAAAAGTAGTAAGTTTACTTCTAAACTAATTTGGAGAAGAGAATTGATTGAAAAGCAATTACAAAATCTGAAAGAGATCAAAATTGAAGATTGTATTACTCCAGCCGATCTTATCTTAATCCCAACTATTCCGGGTAAAATAGTAAGAAAGATCATGCGGAACGGGAGAATGGATGAGAACGAAATTTTTAAGATATTTTCTTATGCGGAGAACAATCTACTTTTAATGATGAATATTCTTTGCAATAAAAGAATTTTACTAAGAAAAGAAGAAAATGGAAAGATCTTTTATAGTGTAAATCTAAAACAAAAGAAAAAAACGATATCACCTATTTGGGATAAACTGGATAAAGCAAACGAAAAAGCAAAGCAGGATCAACTCTTCAAAAGTATTACTGACATTTCCAGAGAGGCTGTTGATGGAAAATATGATAATGTAGAAAGTATTTTTAACCTTTTACAGAAGAATGAATATCCGCTGCTTCTAAAGAATATGACAGAATCTTTTGCAGCTTACATCATGAAAGCTGAAGCGAGAGAATACCATCTGAGATATAAAAATCTGTCCCAATACAATCTTGCCGAAGAACCTTTTGAAGAGCAGGGAATCACATCCTTGGGCAGTTTTTTGAATGAAATGGAAAGTGGAATTTTTCGTGTGGATATGAATCAATTTCTATTACTTTCAGGATATGACATAATTGTTAAGAATATAGTAGCTAATATCGAGGAACAATATAAAAAAAAGCAACCCGAAATAATGGTGCATTATAAAATTTCACCGGAAATTTCACCGGAATTATTAGAGCTTGGAGTTTCTAATATTACTTTCTATGCAAAATCAAGCATTTTCAAAGGAATTAATTTTATAAAAAAAGAGTTGCTTCTCCAGATTGAAAATGTGATCTTTTCCATTCAGAATCCTAGATGGAGAAAGATACTTTTTGAAACAAACTCAAGCAATCTATCTAACTTAACTTTTCAAAACACTTCTCTTATTTTTCCATTTTACCTTTTTTCAAAAGATACAAACATCTCGAATTTAATTATTGCAGAGTATGACATCGACAGCAAATCTCTTTGTTTAACAATTGATGATTCGGAAGAAGGAAGGTTGAATTATGAACATATTCCACATCGAGTTGTTAATGATCTCAATAAACGGATTCACATCAATAATATCGGTGAAATAGTTGATTGGCTATATGCCGGAATAAAAAGCGAAGCTGCCAAAAATAATTACGAATTTACGGAGAATGCCAAAAGAAACCCGCAATTTTTTAAAATTTTAAATTTGTCCGGTTTCAAGCAAATCACAGATATTAATATTTTGTGGCAGGATGAATATCGAGAGTTGATCCTCAATCAACCCAAGAAATACATACTTTTTGATATTATCAAGATTTTACTGGTTATTAGTGAAAATGCTGTGTACGAACTTCTTGATAAGGAACAAACGATAGAGATGAAGTCCTCTGATTTTTCGGTTTATCTGGATCTTTCGAGAAATGCTGGCTGCCTTAATATCAGCTTTGGAGAGTTGCGGAATAAACCTTCGATCGATTATCATTTCAATAGAATGACGAAATTGAAAAAATTCAGTCTGGAAAATAAAAATGCCTTCAAAAACACAAAAATATTCTTTATTCATCACAGCACTTTCGAGGTGCTCGGTACGATCAAAGCAATTGAAGAAATGGGTTGCTTCGCACTTCATACTTTCTTTATAAAATATGCCGGAGTAATTCCCGGGAAATATATCGAAATTATTCTCGCTATGGATAAGGAAAAATTTCAATTCCATGGACTGAATCGTGTTAAGACCATTCACAATGTTGAAGGCTATTATTCTCTCTCGACAGATTATTCTGAAATCCAAAATTTTTCCTATCTTAATGTTCAATTGAATGAAAGAAAATTAGATTTTTTACATGCATCGAGATTGTCCTCCGGTAATATGTTCATGCGGGATGCGATCCAATGCAGGATCAGCGGACATAAGCTTTTGCTGATTGAAGATGGCGGTTATCTCACTCCTCTAATCAATACTTTTTGCAAAGAGCAGAAAACATTGGCAGAAGTTTTGGAATACTTCGCATTTCCTTTAAATGGCGAGGTAAACGATGATCATTGGATTTCATATTATCATGAGATCAGCGAATTATTAAAAAATATTACTGATAAAAATGAGCTTAATATGCAATTTGAGCAATGGTTAAGTAAAATTTATCTCGGTTCTGTGGAACATACCAGAAACGGTTTTGATAATGATATGAATGTGCAGAAAAAATTCGGAGAACTTGCTTTTCCTACCGTTTCTATTGCTATTTCTAATCTGAAAAAAGGTTTAGAAGCCGGAGAAACATCTGTCTCGGTTATTCATTCCATTGGCAGTATTTTGCAGGGATTGGGGTTGGTTATCTCAAGCCGCAGAGCAATTATAATTGGTGGTGCAGGTGCTATAGGTTCAAAATCTGTGGCACAACTTTCAAATAAACTGGGTAGGAAAAATGTTTTTTGCGTTGATATTGCTATCCCTGAAAATGCAAATGAAGAATTGAAGTTCCAGGCTAGATCATTTTCTGAAACACCCAGAGAGATCCTCTACGAAACAGATCTATTTTTGGGATATACTGGAAAATCGGTAATCACTGAAGATAATTTTCAGGATTTGATCCTGAAAAGTAAAAAAGAAAAGCTGTTCTTTGCCAGCGGATCAACGAAAACAGTAGAGTTTGCGAATGTATTTAAGTATTTGAACAGGCTGATCAATGCTCAGAATCAACGGATTGGAAATAGGAAAATTTCTCTCGAAGTAGATTTGATTCGAGATCCGTTATCCGACTATTTACAGGGAACGAAAATAAGAATTACCTTTATAGATAATAAGAAGTTTCGAGATATTTTTCTTCTCGCAGATGGAACTCCGGTGAATTTCCTTTATTTTGGCATTCCCACCGAAATCATGGATCTGGTTTTCTTGCAGCTTCTCAAGCTTTCAGCAAGTTTTGTAAACAAAACTAAGAAATTACCAAACAAGGTTCTGGGCTTAGATCATGAAATTGATGAAGATGCGAATTTACTTCATCCTGAGAGCACAACTATGGTAAATATTTTTACAAAATTGAATTAACTCTAAAAAGGAGAAATATATGAGAGCATTAAGATTTTTAGATAAATTAAAATTAATAAAAGACTATCCAAAACCCAAATCTGAAAAAGATGAAGCATTGATCAAAGTTTTAATGGCTGGAATTTGCAATACGGATATAGAAATAACGAGAGGGTATTCCAGATTTCATGGTACTTTGGGTCATGAATTTGTCGGTATCGTAGAGGAAGTGAACAGCACTAATAAATCTTTAGTTGGTAAACGAGTGGTAGGAGAGATTAATATCGGTTGTGGTGATTGTGAATTTTGCAGACAGGATCTGGCCAGGCATTGTAAAAACATACATGTTCTTGGTATAGTAGACAAAGATGGCTATATGGCAGAATATGTTACACTTCCTATAGAAAACCTGATTGTTGTTCCGGATAGTATTTCTGATGAATGTGCTACATTTTGCGAACCTCTTGCTGCCGGTATGGAAATTCTGGAACAGGTTCACATCAAACCAATGGATAAAATCTGTATTCTCGGAGATGGGAAACTCGGGCTTTTGATCGATTTTGCTTTAAGTGGTGTTCAAGCTGATATTACACATGTTGGAAAACACAAAAACAAACTGGATATTATTAAAAATTATTGTTCGCGAACAATGTTGATCGATGAACTGACCAATCAAGCATTTGATATTGTTGTGGAAGCAACCGGCTCGGTGAATAGTTTGGAGACCAGTCTTAAAATTGTAAAACCTCATGGAACAATAATTTTGAAAAGCACTGTTGCTGCCAGCAAGGAAATCGATCTGACTCCAGTAGTAGTAAACGAAATCACTATTGTCGGTTCAAGATGTGGACGTTTTCAACCAGCCCTGAATGCGCTGGCAACAGGTTTGGATCTAACACTCCTAATAAGCAAAGTATATCCCTTTGAAGAATCGTTATCTGCATTTGATAAAGCCTGTGAAAAAGGTACATTAAAGATTTTACTCGATATGAGATAGTTTCAAATTATTTGTTTGAATTTCTTTTATCCCGCATCAGTTTTGCTTTAATTTTCAATTCCTTAAAATATTCAGATTCTGTTATTTCGGAAACCTGAACTCGTTTATTCACTTCATCTATTTTGATTTTTAATTCCTCGACTTGAGAACGCAATTTTTCTTCACGGGCAATGACTTCCTGAGCCATTTTACTGAAAACATTTCCGAGTTGAATTACCTCGTCATTACCTTCCATATTCAATAATTTTTCAGCATCATCTTTCTTAAACTCACCTTTTTTCATAGATTTAGCTGCTTTTGTGAGTTTTAATAGTGGACCAGAAATTTTTTGAGCCAACAAGATCGAACTAGTTACCGTGAACAAAAGTGTGATAATTATGGTTGCGAATATTTTAATTAAAATTGCTGAAGTGCTGCTTTCCTGCCTGATAAATTCTTGCGTTAAGAAAAATCCCAGAAGTGCAATAGGTATAACAGAAGCAATGACAATAGTTCCCAAAAGTTTTTTCACAAGACCGGATCTGGTCCAATCTCTGGATTTCAAATCAAGGTTAGCCAAATTATAGAGAATCAGAGGTAAGATAATAATAATGCTAATTAAGTTTACAAGAACAAGCTGTATATAAAACGAAAATATTTCTTTCGGATCTGATAGAATTATTTCCGTAACCGGCAAAGGTTGTTTGAAAATGACAGCATACCCGGTCAATGCGGCCATACCACACAAAATTCCTAATAATGAAACAACGATCGCATACATAATGTGTTTGAAATTTTTAAAAAAAGTCTTCTCCCGTGCAAATAAACCAGGAACAAGCCCCATCACTCCATTGCCGAGGATTCCATAAACATAAATCATGTTGTAGTTTAAAGCATCACCGACAAGATTTCCAAGTAAACCAGTGAATAATCCTACCAAAGGACCGTAGATCAATCCATATAAAATGGGAATAACTATCGCCGGTCGCAAATCCATTCCCAAAACACTTTCCAGCCTCATGTAACCCGTTAACCAGGAAAGTAGTGCATAAAAAACACTCCCAATTATTATTAGTTTGAGATCAGTTAATGATATGTGCCATCGATTTTTATTATTTAACATAATACCCTTCTTCCTTACAATTTAAATATTTTTTACTTACACATCTTTAAAGTTAATTTATGTTCTTCTAGTCAATTGTTTTTTAATTTCAATGTGATGGCATTAATTTTGTATAGCCATGCTATGCTTCGATAATTTTCGTAATGTAAACAAACGTGCTAGGTTGTTAAATTCTGCAGGTTTATATTAGAGTATCAACTCGAATAACAAATTCTTTATTTCATTAAAATCATTTTCTTTGTAGATGTATAATTACCTAATTTCATTTTATAGAAATAAATCTCGCTGGAAACAGGTTGATCATTTGAATCAGTACCATCCCAAATAACAGAATAATTGTTTTCCCCTCGTCCTTCGATAAACTCAGGATGACACGAGCTCAGGGAAAGTGTTTTTATTTTTTGTCCCTTTAGATTATGAATTTCAATTTGTGATAATTCGCATGAATTAATGATTTTAAAGCTAATTGTTGTAGTAGGATTAAACTGATTTGGATAATTTGAAATCGAAATTTCTTCTATTGGAATATTTTCTTCAAAGATTGAAACTCCCATCAGGTTGTCCAAATAAGGTCTGTGTGCATTGGTAAATTCATAGTTATTATCTACTCGGCCAGGGGCATTAATCCTCTGAAATCTTCATAGCCAGCAGGATTAAAAAGCTGATATTGTATACAAACTGGAAAAGAAGATGAACAACCTCCGTGATAACCAAAAAAAGCAACTCAGTATCGCTTGCAAGAGGGTAGTAATGTAAAATCTGAATTACTTTATCTCGATCTTTTAAAACACTTTGAGCATATTGGTGATAATAATTTAAATATTGCCCAGACATTGAGACAAGTATATTAATATAATTTAAAACTATTAAGGAAAATAACCTTTCTAAATTTTTGGAAGGTTATTTTTCTACTGAAAACTTTTGTTATTTCCATTTAAATATTTTCAAAGTCAATTTCGATTTCATGATTAATAAATTTTTCCCTTATCATTTTGATAAGCATAAATTCAATTTATTATCAAATTTATCATTTTAACGTATTAATTTGAGTTCATTATGTGCAGCTATAACACCTATTTTAAATAAGTTAAGTACGTATACATTCTATTGGTATAATAATTGCTAATTATGCAGTAAAAAAGAGGAATCAAAGGGGAAAGAGATGTTTCAGAACTTTTTTAAAATTGCCTTCCGCAACTTAGTACGTCACAAAGCTTTCAGTTTCATCAATATCACAGGACTGGCAATCGGGCTTGTTTGTTTTATTTTTATTCTGTTATGGGTACAGGATGAATTAAGTTTCGACAATTTCCACCAGGATGCCGACCGTATCTTCATTACCGGCCTTGATTATAAAATTGGTAATCAAGTAGGTCGTGGAATCAAATGTAACCCCCCGCTGGCACCAGCTATGATGGCTGAAATCCCGGAAATAGAAAGTGCCACCCGCTTCCTGCATGCTATAAATAAATTAGTTACCTATAAGGATGGTGATGTCAGCTTTTTGGAAAACGGAATTTTCTATGCCGATTCCACTATCTTCAATGTATTCACAATTCCCCTGATCACAGGTGATCCCACCGATCTTTTAACCCGCAAGAACACTTTGGTCATTACGAAAAAAATGGCACAAAAATATTTCGGGGATGTTGATCCAATTGGTAAAATACTCAGTTTTGATGGTGACTGGGATTTTGAAGTGGTTGGTGTTGTAGAAGCCTGGCCGGCTAACAGCCACTGGCATTTTGATATGCTGGCTTCATTGATCTCCACAAGAAGTGCTACAGACGATTCCTGGTGGAGTAATTACATATATACTTATTTCAAAATTAGAGAAGGCACAAACATTGAGGTGGTACTGCCCAAAATAAATGAGATGGTCCGTCGAAAAAAAAATGTTTCATTTCCACAAGTATATGGTATGGATAGAGAAGAATGGGAAGCGGCAGGAAACAGAACAGGTTATTATGCTACTCCACTCAAAGATATCTACCTTCGCAGTACTTCTAAGGATAATGTTGGTACAGTCGGTGATATTCGCTATGTATATCTTTTTGCTATTATAGGGTTTTTTATTTTGTTTGTAGCCTGTGTCAACTTTATGAACCTTACCACAGCTCGTTCTGCAGTAAGAACCAAAGAGATCGGAATGAGAAAAGTTCTGGGTTCCAGTAAAAGAAGTCTTATCCGTCAATTCTTATTGGAATCAATGTTGATCACATTTCTCGCAATGTTCATTGCTGTGGTCGCAATCGAGCTACTCCTGCCCTATTCCAATAACCTTACAGATAAAGCTTTGAATATGAATTTTGCCGGTGTTGCTACAATTCCAATTCTACTGCTTATGGTAATCGTTGTAGGATTGATATCTGGCGGTTATTCGGCAATATCGCTTGCTTCATTTAAAATTCTAACTGTAGTGAAAGGAAGTTTATTCAACGGTAAAAGCAAAACCTGGTTCCGCAATGTGTTGGTGCTATTTCAATTTTCTGTTTCAATTCTAGTTATTGTGTGTACTATCATTGCCTACAACCAGATGAATTACATAAAAAATAAGAAACTGGGCTTTGATAAAGAGCAACTTCTGATCATTGACAGAGCCAGTACGATCGGAGATGATCTCGGAACATTTAAAGAAGAACTGCTCAAGAATCCGGCAATCCAATATGCCAGCGCTACCTATCATATCCCGGGTACAGAAGCTGGTGGTCAAAGTTTCCGAACCGAAGACTCAGCTCCGGAAGAACTCTTGGATCTAAAACTGCTCTGTGGAGATTATGATTACCTGGATGCAATGGGAATTAAATTGGTTGCAGGACGTTATTTTTCGGAAGATATTTATTCCGACAGTAACAATGTTGTTGTTAATGCAACAGCTGTAAAGCGTATGGGATTCACAGATGCTATTGGCAAAAAGATTCTTGTACCGAACTCAGAAGAAGGGCTTATTATAATTGGAGTTGTAGAAGATTTTCATATCTCTTCCTTACATAAAGAGATCGAGCCAATAATCTTGTTACATCCCGGCTTAGCTTGGGATCATTATCTGGCTGTACGCATTCAACCACAAAATGTATCTGCAACTCTGGAATTCATAAAAGCAAAATGGAATGAATTTACCGGAGATCAGCCTTTTGAGTATTTCTTCATGGATTCTTTTTTCGACAATCTTCACAAGTCAGAACAGCGAACCGGACAATTTTTCACCATCTTTGCAGCTCTGACTATCTTCATCGCCTGCCTTGGTTTATTTGGCTTGGCTGCCTTCACTGCGGAACAGAAAACTAAAGAGATTGGTGTGCGTAAAGTTTTGGGAGCTTCTGTTCCAAGTATTGTATCCATACTTTTAAAGCAATTCACACGCTGGGTTGTACTGGCTAATATTATTGCCTGGCCGATTGGTTATTTCATCATGAAAAACTGGCTGCAGAATTTTGCCTATCATATTGATCTGAAAGTTGGATATTTCTTATTATCGGGAGTTATCACTCTGCTCATAGCAGTTACAACTGTTAGTTATCTGGCAGTAAATGCTGCGAATAAAAATCCGGTGAAGGCACTTAATTATGAGTAAAATGAAACCTGTTCATCAGCGAAAAAAACTGTCCGCTGGCGTACAACAATTGAACGTTTTTTATTGTTCCACATGGCGCTAAGTGATTGATGGGTATAGTTAATTGGCTTTGGCATGGAAAATGCGTGAATAAAACTATATAAGTGAAAATGAATGGTAGAAAAAAGACTGAAGTCTGCTTCGGGCAAGAAGCAGACTTCAAGTGAGTTGAATAATCTATTTAACTCAACATCCCACAGTGTAACGCAAAGCTCCGTCTTTGCGAATGAGAAATAAATGATAAGCGAGAAATCAAATGATCAAAAATTATTTTAAAATCGCAATAAGAAACCTGGTTCGACATAAGACGTTCAGTATTATTAATATTGTTGGACTTTCTGTTGGAATGATCTGCTTCATACTAATCGGATTATGGATCAATGACGAACTGAGTTTCGACAAATACAATGAAAATTATTCCCAAATTTACCGCATGGGAACCGACAGCAAAATGGGAGATCAGGAAGGCACAGGGATATCTACGCCGCATCCATTAGCACCTACATTAATGGATGAAATTCCAGAAATTGAAAAAGCTGCCCGTCTGCGGGGGAAATATCAAAAGCTGGTAACATATCAGGAAACGAATATTCTCCTCAAAAAAATCTATTACACCGATCCGGAACTTTTCAACATTTTCACAATTCCTCTGATATCAGGCGGCAAAAGTGATGTTTTAACAAAACCTAACACTGTTGTTATCTCGAATGCAATCGCAAAAAAATTCTTTAAAAACGAAGATGCTATCGGTAAAAGCATCACTTTTGATAATAAAAAAGAATTTGAAATCGTGGGGGTAACACAAGATCTGCCGACAAACTCGCATTGGGATTTTGAAGTCCTGATCGCATATTGCGGTTCAAACGCTGCCAATGATATGAATTGGTTCGGCAATAGTCCTTTCACCTACATTAAAGTACAGCCGGAAACAGATCCAGTAATTCTAACAGACAAAATCAATGACATGTTCGTAAGAATAACCGATGATATGTTCAAACAAATGCTGGGAGTCAGTTTTGCCGAGTGGGAAGAACAGGGAAATCATTTTCGTTTTCGAGTAACACCACTATCACAGATCTACCTTTTCAATCCCAAAGAAGCTGTGGTGGAAAGAAAAGGCGATATTCGCTATGTTCAGCTTTTTGCTGTGATCGGACTTTTCATTTTGCTGGTAGCGTGCATTAATTTTATGAACCTTACAACAGCTCGATCGGCAGTTCGTGCCAAAGAAATTGGAATGAGAAAAGTGCTGGGTTCCAATCGCAAACAATTGATCAGACAGTTCTTGCTGGAATCTGTATTAATAAGTTTGTTGGCAATGCTGATAGCTTTGGTTGGTTCAGAATTGCTACTATTCAGCTTCAATGAATTTACAGGAAAACACCTGTATCTCAAATTTGCTGGAGATTATTCATATCCGATCTATTTTGCCTTTGCTATTATTATCGGATTGATCTCCGGAGCATATTCAGCTATTGCACTTTCTTCCTACAAAGTTCTTACAATTCTAAAAGGAAGTCTATTCAAAGGTAAACAGAAAAGCGGTTTCAGGAACGCACTGGTTCTTTTCCAGTTCGCAATATCTATCCTGGTAATTTTGTGCACGATCATTACCATGCAGCAAATGAATTTCATCAGCAAGAAGAAACTGGGATTCAATAAAGAGCAATTGCTGGTAGTGGAAAGAGCTTACATTCTGAAAGATCAGCTTCCAATATACAAAGAAGAAATTGCTAAATTCACAGCAGTTCAATCTGCCAGTGCAGTTTTTTCTGTTCCGGGTTCCTGTTCGGATGGAAGTATGTTCAACAAAGACAACAATACTCCCGATGAGTTATATCATTTCTACCGTTTGTGCGGAGATTACGATTATTTGGAAACGATGGGAATCAAGCTGGCAGAAGGAAGATATTTTTCTCCCACCATACAATCAGATAAATCTGCTGTCATTATCAATGAAACAGCTGTAAAAGAACTTGGATATGAAAATCCTATCGGCAGGATAATCCTTGAACCTGGTTCTGATGAAAAACTCACAATTATCGGCGTGGTGAAAGATTTTCATAATAATTCTCTGCGGGATGAGATCACTTCTATGATGATTTTCCATCCAGACGTCTGGTACAAAGAATTGATGGCGGTTCGCATCAATACCAAAGACGTCTCAGGAACAATTAAAATGCTGGAAGAAAACTGGCATAAACTAGCTGGAGATCAGCCGTTTGAATATTTCTTCATGGATTCCTATTTTGATAACCTGCATAGAGCTGAGATAATGACCAGCAAGTTTTTCACCATCTTTGCTTCGCTGGCTATTTTCATCGCTTGCTTAGGATTGTTTGGATTGGCAGCATTTACAGCAGAACAAAAAACTAAGGAAATCGGAGTAAGAAAAGTTTTGGGTGCATCAGTTCCCAGCATTATTTCTATTCTTCTGAAACAATTTACCAAATGGGTTATCTTTGCCAATATCATCGCCTGGCCGATCGGTTATTACACCATGAAAAGCTGGCTGCAGACTTTTGCTTATCGTATCGATTTGAATGTAAGTTATTTCATATTATCAGGATTGATCACGTTATTGATTGCAGTAACTACTGTAAGTTATCTGGCAATTAATGCTGCAAATAAGAATCCGGTGAAAGCACTTAATTATGAATAGAACCCTTTGCAATTTCCCTTGATCAAAGGGAAAACGTAGAAAAGCAAGTAGAATAATGATCGTTTGCAACGCCTGCCAACATTTGAAAAGCAAGAAGAATAGAAGTGTAAGGTAGGCAATTGCCCACTATATAGAAAAATGGCGGAGAAAAAAATAAATTAACAAACTAATAAGGAGAAAATTATGAAAAAATGTTTAGTCGTATTGGTGCTACTCACATCACTAAGTTTGGTAGCAGTAACAGAAACCTTCAATTTCAAGTTGGAAAATGTAAAATTAGAACTTGAAAATGTAACTCTGAAAGATGTCGAATTTCACGACAGTGAACTTATCGAGGTTAGTTATCACAAAGATGCTGAAATTAAATTTGATCATACTACACAAGTGCTTTCAATAGTTGCTCAAGAAGAAGATACAAAAATCAAACTCTATCTTCCGAAAAGTAAGAAATACCTTTATGAAAACAGTGATGGGATCTGCACCTTCGATAATGAAACCCTGAATTTTGATGCAGATGATGCTTACATAATAATTTCTGAAGAAAGTTTGAAAGTAAATGATTACAGTGATGGAAGTAGCGTTCTCATCAATGATGAAGGTATTTTTGTAGAAGATAGTAATGAATGTATCCGAATTACAGATTCAGGTATACACATCGAAAGTGATGAACCTGTTCATTTGGATGGAATATTTGGCAATATTATTGGATCACTTGTGAGAAGTTTCACAAATGTCGCATTATCATCTATCGGCAGAACTCCAGACCAAACATTTAAATACATCGTGAACAATGAAAACGAACATAATAGTACGAATTTTTATAAGGTAAAAATCTAACTATAAATCTTGAATTAATCTCAGTAATTAGTTAATAAAAACCCCGGCTTAAAAACCGGGGTAAGATTAAGCTATTGAGAGAGGGAGCTTTTTCTCTTTTATTCTACTTATGTTTTCATTTTCTTAATTGTCTTTTTATCTTTACGATTACCTAATTTGATTTTCATTTTATTTTCCAATTAATTATTTTCTCAAAAACAATATTAAACCAAACAAACCATGAAAAAGAAAAAGACAATATCAAACTGCTTGACCGAAAAAAGCTAATTCAAATGGTGAAAGTGTTAAGTAAATATTTAAATACATCGGTAGAAATCATATATGAATATTGAAACTAGAAAGTTGTTATTAATTATTGCTGGAATCCTGGCTGTTACACTGGGAACCATAGGTGTGTTTGTACCTCTTTTACCAACCACACCCTTCCTTTTGATCGCATCCTATTGTTTTGTGCGAAGTTCACAAAAGTTGCACAATTGGTTGATGAATCACCGATTGTTCGGTAAGTATTTGCAGAATTACATAAAATGTAGAGCTGTAACAAAGTTGACCAAGATCATTTCAATTTCGGTGCTTTGGATAACGATAATAATTTCATTTGTTATGATTGAAAATATTTATGCGAGAATTGTTTTAGTAATTGTACTGATCTGTGTGACAACACATTTGGGAATGTTAAAAGTGATGGAGAAAGAATGAGAGTAACTTTGTTCTTGTACATTTCGGTGAAACTCAGTGGTTGAAAAACAACCATTAATCATCAAATGTCTTGACGAAGAATTAATATTTGTATCTTTCTAATTAATAATAGATTGAAGGAAAAAACAATATGGCATTAAGCTGGAACGAGATCAAAGACAGAGCTTTAAAATTCACCAATGAATGGAAAGATGAAACACGGGAACGAGCTGAGAAAGATACCTTTTGGAATGACTTCTTCAATGTTTTTGGTATTACCCGTAGAAGATTGGCAACCTTCGAAGAACCTGTAAAAAAACTGAACAATAAACAAGGTTTTATTGATCTATTCTGGAAAGGAAATCTTCTGGTAGAGCATAAATCTAAAGGGAAAGACCTTGATGCTGCATATACTCAAGCAACCGATTATTTCCATGGAATACCAGAACACGAACTGCCAAAATATGTTTTGGTTTCCGATTTTGAAAACTTCAAACTTTATGATCTGGATGAGAAAACACAGCACGAATTTAAAATAGGTGAATTCCACAAGAACATCAAACTTTTCGGTTTTATTGCCGGTTATCAAAAAAGAACATTTAAAGATGAAGATCCGGTGAATATCAAAGCTGCCGAATTGATGGGAAAATTTCATGACCTGTTGGAAGAAAGTGGTTATGCTGGACATCAACTGGAAATTTTTCTGGTTCGGATTCTGTTTTGCCTGTTTGCTGATGACACCGGAATCTTCGAAAAAGACACGTTCAAAGAGTTTATCGAAATAAAAACTCATGTAGACGGCAGTGACCTGGGAGCCTGGCTGGCTCAATTCTTCCAGGTTCTGAACACTCCTACAGAAAAACGCTTAACCAACCTGGATGAACACCTGAATGCTTTCCCATACATCAACGGTAAACTTTTTGAAGAGCCTTTATCTATTGCTTCTTTCAATTCTAAAATGCGTGAAATTTTATTAAAATGCAGCTCACTTGATTGGGGGAAAATTTCTCCGGCCATTTTCGGCAGCATGTTTCAAAGCGTGATGAAGCCGGAAGAAAGAAGAAACCTCGGTGCGCATTACACTTCTGAAAAGAACATTCTCAAACTGATCAAACCGCTTTTCCTGGATGAATTGAAAGAAGAATTCAACAAAATTAAAGGCAACAAAAATAAACTGCGAGAATTTCATGAAAAACTGGGGAAACTCAAATTTCTCGATCCAGCCTGCGGTTGTGGTAATTTTCTCATCATCACTTATCGAGAACTGAGATTATTGGAGCTTGAAGTTCTCAAGATTCTTTATGGAATCCAACTGCATACCGACCTTGATCACATTTTAAAAGTTGATGTCGACCAGTTTTTCGGTATTGAATATGATGAATTCCCAGCTCGAATTGCTGAGGTTGCTTTGTGGTTGATGGACCACCAGATGAACCTGCTGGTTTCGGAAACATTTGGTTTGTATTATGCCCGTTTACCTCTAAGAAAATCTGCGACAATCATTAATGGCAACGCTCTCAGAATTGATTGGGAAGATATTGTTGCAAAAGATGAATTGAGTTATATTCTAGGAAATCCGCCATTTTATGGAAAACAATATCAAACCAAAGAGCAGAAAGAAGATATGGCTCTGGTTTTTCATGGTGTGAAAGGTGCAGGAGTTTTGGACTATGTGACAGCCTGGTACATTAAATCTGCAAAACTCATTCAAAATACAGAAATCAAAGTTGCCTTTGTTTCGACAAATTCCATTTCACAAGGTGAACAGGTTGGCATCTTGTGGAACGAACTTTTTAATAATTTTGGAATTAAAATCCATTTTGCTCATCGAACTTTTAAATGGAGTAATAAAGCCAAAGGAAAAGCTGCTGTTCATGTAGTAATTATTGGTTTTGCAAACTACGATGTTAAAGACAAATCCATTTTTGAATATGACAATATATCAGGTGAAGCTCATGAAATTAAAGTGAAAAATATTAATCCCTATTTAGTAGAAGGAGATTTTGTAATCATTAATAAGAGACGATCTACAATTTGCAACTCTCCTTTAATGGCATTTGGTTCTATGCCTAATGATGGTGGTTATTTACTTTTAAATCAAGAAGAGAAAAATGACCTTATAAACATAGAACCTGATTCAGAAAAGTACATCAGAAAATTTATAGGAGCACGGGAATTCATTAACAACATCGACAGATGGTGTTTATGGTTAGTTAACATAAAACCTTCAGAATTAAAATCTTTGAATTTAATATCGGAAAGATTAAAAAGGGTGATGGAAGTAAGGAAAGAAAGCAAAAGAAAAACGACGCAACAACTAGCTGCTTTTCCGACACTATTCGCAGAAATACGGCAACCAAAATTTGATTATTTGCTTATTCCAGAAACATCATCACAAAACAGGAATTATATACCTGTTGGATTTATGTCAAAAGATGTAATTACAAGTAATAAAAATTATACAATTGATAATGCAGACATTTTTTCTTTTGGGATGTTATCTTCAATAATCTTTATGACTTGGGTAAAATATGTATCAGGACGTTTAAAATCAGATTATTCGATATCTACTGGGATTGTTTACAACAATTTCCCCTGGCCAATAACTCCAAGTGCCAAAAACAAGAAATCAGTAGAAATCAAAGCTCAGAAAATTCTAGATGTGAGAGCTGAGTTTCAGGAAAGCAATCTGGCAGATCTGTATGATCCACTCACCATGCCACCAAAACTTGTAAAAGCACATCATGAGTTGGATCGTGCTGTGGATTTGTGTTATCGTCCTCAGGCTTTCCCCAATGAAACAACCAGGATCGAATATCTATTTGAACTTTATAATGAATACACGATGCCGCTATTAAAAAAAGAGAAAAAGAAGAAGAAAAGCTGATTGTTGCCGGTTCTCCGATTTATCGGAGCAGATTGAATCGAAATGTTTCAGACGCATCAAAATGATACGCCCTGCCAATTAGATGCAAAGTATTACAGCATGTTTTCTTTCATTTAGCAATTTTAAGGTTGATAGAAAATTGGAAAGACATTATCGAAAAAGGAGAAATTAGATGAGATTAAGTGATTTTAAAGGTATATTTAAAACAAGTAAAGTAGAATTCATAAGTGCTGTAAACATAGATGAAGATTATTACGTGATAAGCTTAAAGAAACCAGAATGTTTGATGTGGAGACCAGGAGAGCATGCAATATTTACTTTGCCTGGAAATAAGGTTGCTGGAAAAAAATACAGAGCATTTTCCATTGCATCGACACCAGAAGAAGACGTAATATTACTTGGAACGAGAACTGGTAAAGATGTTAGTAGTTTTAAGCAAAATTTAATAAATATGAAACAAGGAGAACTTGTTAAATTGCGTGGCCCATTTGGTTGGTTTACATTGCAAGATAGTAATTCTCCAGTAGTATTTATTGGTTTAGGGGTTGGTGTAACACCATTCAGAGCACTATTAAAGAGTTTTGATCAACAAGAAAATAGAAATTTAGAATTTATTTACAGTTCATCTAATGTATTCCTATTTAAAGATGAAATAAATAAAATAGTTGAACAGAATGATAAATTTAATATGTTCTATACTAGGACTATTGAAGAAACCAATGATGCTATATCAGAATCAGCAAGAAAATATGTTAATAAAGCATTCTATTATATTGGTGGAAGTCAAAAAGCAATTAAATCAATAACCAAATTATTAAAAATGAATGGCATAAAAAGTAAAAAAATCATAAATGATCCATTCTTGGGATATTAAAACAACTACTATGCTGTCTTGATATTTGTAAAACATCTTTGGATTGATATGGAAATCAAACAATGAATAATTTAGAATATATATATTTGGTAAAAAATTGCAATTAAAATTGATACAATATTACAGGTTCAATCTTTCAGATTGAATCGAAATATTTCGGACGCATCAGAATGATACGCCTTGCTAATTGTTAATTAAGAATGAATGTATGTAGACCTTGAAATTGCTTCTATCATGTTTTCTTTCATATAGCAATTTTAAGGTTGGTAGAAGAAATGAAAAAAATAATTATATATTTATTACTTCTAATTCCAATTGTTTCTTGTGGACAACAAGAAAAAGAAGTAACTGGGGAGCATATGTTTACAAACCAGCTAATTCATGAAAGTAGTCCTTATTTACTGCAGCACGCTCATAACCCTGTAAATTGGTATCCGTGGAGTGAAGCTGCCTTGGCAAAGGCAAAAGCAGAAAATAAATTATTGATCATCAGTATAGGTTATGCCGCTTGTCATTGGTGCCACGTTATGGAACATGAAAGCTTTGAAGACACCACTGTTGCCAAATTTATGAACGAAAATTTCGTCTCGATCAAAGTGGATAGAGAAGAGCGGCCCGACATTGATCAAGTATACATGAACGCTGTGCATTTACTTACGGGAAGTGGTGGCTGGCCTTTGAATGTTATTGCCTTGCCGGATGGAAAACCGCTGTATGGAGGAACATATTTTCCCAAAGAAAACTGGCTCTCCATGTTATCACAAGTTTTGGAATTCACTATAAAAAATCCTGAAAAAGCAGAAGAACAAGCAAAGTCTTTAACAGATGGAGTAAACAAAAGTGAAATAATCTTAGAGAAAACTAAAACTACCGATTACACAATAAATGACCTGACAGCTATTTTTTCTCTTTGGAAAAATGACATTGATACTGTACACGGAGGAAGTAATCGTGCTCCTAAATTCCCCTTACCAATAGGTTATCAATTTTTATTACATTATAATTATTTAACCAAAGATAATGATGCCTTGAATACTGTAACACTAACGTTAAACAAAATGGCTGATGGCGGGATCTATGATCAGGTTGGTGGTGGATTTGCCAGGTATTCAACCGATTCAATTTGGAAAGTACCCCATTTTGAAAAGATGATCTACGATAATTCCCAAATAGTTAGTTTATATTCATGCGGCTACCAAGCTACAAAAGATCCTTATTTTAAAACAATAGTCTATGAAACATTAGAATTCATTGAACGAGAATTAACCTCAAATGAGGGAGCCTTCTATTCTTCCTTAGATGCGGACAGTGAAGGTGAAGAAGGAAAGTTTTATGTTTGGAGCAAGACGGAATTAAAAAATATATTGGGAAAAGATGCAGATTTAATCGCGGAATATTACAGTGTTACAAATACTGGAAATTGGGATAATGGCCACAATATTTTATATAAAACAAATTCAGATAAAGGAATAGCAGAAAAATTTAAGATCAGTCCGGAAGAATTGCAGCAAAAGGTTGATTCTGCCAAAAAGATATTACTAAAAGAACGATCCAAAAGAATTCGTCCAACACTTGATGATAAGATCATAACCTCATGGAATGCTCTCATGCTGAAAGGTTATGTAGATGCTTACAGAGTTTTTAATGAACCTGAATTTTTAAGATCAGCCATAAAGAACGCTGAATTCATCTTGCGAAATGTCCAAAAACCTGATCATCGTTTAGATAGAAATTATAAAAATGGGAAATCTTCGATCAATGGTTTTCTGGATGATTATGCTTTTACAATTGATGCTTTCATTTCGCTTTATCAAGCCACCTTTGACGAAAAGTGGTTGCTGGAAGCAGAAAAATTAACCGCCTATTCCCTGATTCATTTTTTTGATGTAGAAAGTGGAATGTTCTTTTATACTTCGGATATAGATCCTGATCTGGTTGCGCGAAAAATGGAAATTGCTGATAATGTGATTCCCTCTTCAAATTCACAAATGGCAAAGAACTTGTTTTTGTTGGGGCAGTATTTTTATAAGGATGATTATATTTTAAAATCCAAACAAATGCTTAATAATGTAAAACAAGCTGCCTTGAGAAGTGGAGTGTATTATGCCAATTGGGATATTTTGATGGCGTGGTTTATCAGCGAACCATATCTAATAAGTATTGTTGGTGATGATCACTTAAGCAAGAGAAAGGAATTTGACACCTACTATTTACCAAATGTATTCTTATCCGGTGGGAAGACGGAAGGAACGCTGGAATTACTTAAAGGTAAAAATATTGCAGGACAAACCACAATTTATGCCTGCCAAAATAAAGTATGTGATCGACCTGAAACTAAAGTTAAAGATATGCTTAAGCAAATTAGGAAGTAAATTATGAATTGGAAGAGTAAAAAGAAAGTTCTTGTAATCAATGCATTTCTGGTTGCTGTGTTATTTGGCTTGGTTTCCCTTAACAAGGAAGTCTTGAGACCCGCTTTGAATAGTTCACATTTACTGGGAATTCTTACAGGTTGCTTTCCAAATTTCATTGCAGCTTATCTTATTAGTCTGGCGTCTGTATCAGCTGTGTTAATCCGGAAGTTAAAACGTGGTAGATCGATCATATATTTATGGTCAACTATGGTATTTATAATCTTAATGATAGAGGAACTTAAACCTATGTGGGGAGCCAGCACGCAATATGATGCATTTGATATCATTGCCAGTGGTGTAGGTTAAGCTTTAGCAATTGCAACTTTTGAATTGATAACAATCATTGGGAAAAAGAGAAATCTGAGAACTGATTGAACACAATAAAAAAGAGTGATTGATAGTCCCTGTCAATCACCCTACTTTAAATTAACTGCTTTCCTCACCAATCCATGTTCATCCGTGAGCAATTTCTCAAAGACTGAGCTTTGAGTTACTCTATTATACCAATTTTTTTACCGATCTTCTCAAATTTTTCGAGAGCAAAATCAAGTTGTGCTTTTGTATGAGTTGCCATAAAACTTGTACGGATGAGAGTATCATTGGGCGGTACAGCAGGCGGAACAACCGGATTGATGAAAACACCTTCCTCATCGAGCTGTTTCCACATTTCAAAGGCATTCGTCATACTTCCTACGTGAAGCGGAATTACTGGAGTACAGGAAGTTCCGGTATTATAACCCATAGCTTTAAAATTTTTCATCATATAATGTGTATTATCCCATAATTTATCGATTCGTTCAGGTTCTTCTTTCATAATCTTTATTGCTTCCAAAACGGTTGCAGCCGAAGCAGGTGGAAGAGATGCACTAAAAATAAGTGAACGCGCATGATGCTTGAGATAATGAATAACATCATAGCTTCCGGCAATAAATCCACCAGCGGAAGCGAGAGATTTACTGAATGTTCCCATGATAAGTTCCACATCATCAGTACAACCGGCTGCCATAGCAGCTCCAGCACCTGTTTTGTGTAAAACCCCAATAGAATGAGCTTCATCCACCATCACACTGACACCATGTTTTTTTGCGATTTTACAAATATTGGGAATATCAGCTATATCGCCTTCCATACTGAAAATCCCATCCACTACGATCAGGGCACCTTTACCGGCAACTTTCTTTTCCAGAACTGTATCCAAATGCTGCATATTGTTATGACCAAATCGAAGCATTTTCCCCTGAGAAAGCATACATCCATCCAGAATAGAAGCATGATCAAATTTATCTGTTATTATAAATTCGTCTCGATCTACCATAGCAGATATTGCACCGAGATTTGCCATATAACCAGCAGAAAAAGCCAGCGAATCTTCTTTCCCAACCAATTTAGCCAGTTCAGTTTCCAATTCTATGTGAATGTCAAGTGTGCCATTAAGAAACCTGGAACCGGCACATCCTGTTCCATATTTATCAGTTGCTTTTTTTGCAGCTTCTATCACGCGCGGATGATTTGTTAAACCAAGATAACTATTCGATCCCATCATCAGCATTTTCTTACCATTACACATCACTTCTGTATCCTGTTCAGAATCAATGATCCTGAAATACGGGTAATGCCCAAGTGCTATCAGTTCCTTTGCTTTGGTAAATTCCTGAACTTTATCCAGTAAACTCATTTAATACCTCTTTATAGATTATTACTAATTACAAAAACAGTATTTGGAAAGTGTGTGTCAATAAATTAAAAAAATACTCTTTGGTTTATAGCTTTTATTATCTTTTTAATAAGTTCCTTTATTTTAATAATAACATTTTTTTTGAAGCTAAATTTTTGCCATCAGCAACCAATTTATAGAAATAAACTCCGCTGGAAACTGGTTTATTGTTATCATCTGTACCATCCCAAACTATTGAAGATTGATCATTGATAATTGAAAATTGTTGGATTTTCTGTCCTTTCAAATTAAAAATATATAGTTCAACTTTCTTATTATCTTCGAGATTTAAAGTAAATGAAATGGTTGTGGATGGGTTGAATGGATTGGGATAATTGTTTAACAATTCAATCTTTTGGATTGTATTATCAGCTGAACTTACATAAGGTAGTTCAAATTCCAAAATATCTGACTCTCCTGCTTCGTATTCGGCAGAAAGACCAACCAGATATTGCTGTCCATTTACCAGACCGGTTAACTGATAGAACAGATCCGTTGTTGATCCATGCAAACTTCCATCCAAATAAATATTATAATGCAGAAATGGAGAAGTTGATCCTGGCTCAGGTTCTTCCCAAGTAATATAACCTGAACTTGTAACATTTGGATTCTGTGGTGGATTGAGTACGTAGGGAATATATATTGTTGTTTCTGTTATTAAAGATTCAAATCCACCTTCATAAACAATAGTAACTCCGTACGTATGCTCTCCCGGTGGTGGAAAATTTAAGTCTATATATATAAGACCGACACATCCTTCTTCAATCAGTACTCCGTCTCTATAAATATTACATCCTTCAATATTTAATGGAAGAGTCGGATAAGCGGTTCCATATGGAATTTGTATAATAACGCTATTTCCACTTACTGTTACGATTAATTCTGCTGGAGGAGCATAAGGTGACAATGTAGGTTCATAATCTACAATACCGTAAGCTGGATTATCATTACCATCAATAATAGAAACATCAATTGGAGGATCGGTATCCCAAACAGTATTTTCAGCTGTTACGTTGGAAGCACTAGCATTATATACACTAAATTCCTCACCAGTATAAAAGATGTTGTCATAGATGCAGTTATAGCCATCATCGTCTGTGCTGGCATTCTCCAGATCACCCAGATTGGCTGTTGCTCCGTTTGCCAAATAGAATCCTGTGTAATTATTATTTATTTTGTTATAAGTAAAAACTGCATCTGCCCCATTCCCATAAAGCATCACACCAGCTCCTGAATCAGGATTATTTTCCACAAAATTATGATGAATGTGATTCCATATATAGGTTCCTTTCCCTACATAGAGATAAATGCCTGTATAATTGTAACTAATTTCATTGTATTCAACTAAGGGAGCCATGTTGTCATAACCGAATAGATTTGCTAACGTGATGCCCTGCATGTCATTGTGGTGAATGTAGTTATTAGTTATTGTCGGGCTGCAGGAATGGGAATTACTTTGCAAAGAAAGTTGGATAGCCCCATATGGAGAACCACCAATTGCACATCGTGTTACTTCACAAGAATCGATTAAAACATTAGAATTATCTGTAATTGTAATCCCGCTTTTTTGTACATAAGCAATTTTGGAATTCTTTATTTCCATATAAGAAGGATCATTTGCAGAAAGAGCAGAGAATGAAATTGCTTTTTGGTGATCATCAAGATATGAATAATTAATAAAAACCGGACTATTTATAGATTGGATCCCATAGTCATTTGTATCATCCGTATTGGAAATACGGCAATAATCGAATTGGCTGGTTGTTACTTCATCTTCCAGGTGAAGACCGCCCCAGTTCAATCCCCCATTTCCATAAAATCTAATTGTATCACTAATTACGCCTTGAGCTTCAATATTCCCCAATGCAGTAATCCTATAATTTCCCATTGCAATAACTTCAACCCCAGCATCGATTTGTAATGTTTCATTTGTTGGAATAGTTATCTCCCCAATAATATTGTAAGGACTACCTGCCAAATTCCATATTCCTGATTGGTTACCCAATACATCTGTTGCGAATACAGAAACGGTTAAAAATAATGAACAAATAATTAATACTAACTTTTTCATAACTACCCCCAGATTATGCTTTTACTCTCTTTACAAACTTTCCAGTTCGTAAAGTATAAATATATGACATTCCCAACTGGAAAGTTAGGAATGAGCTCTATAATTTTGCTGCTTCTATCTTAATTATAAATCTATTGTTTTTATACTTCACTCTTATTCATTCTCTCTTTAATTCCTCTCTCTTTACTAAGCTTCCGCTTCGTAAAGTACTTATTCAGGAATGAGATCTATAATTTTGCTGCTTCAATCTTTTTTCTTCTCTTAATCTGATTAACAATAAATACTGTAATTAATGATACGGTGGCAATACCTGCTCCGATCCATTTTAATGAAGCTAGAAAAGTAACAACAACTGCTGCGATACAAACTCCCAGAAAAATGAAAAGAATTGATTTCCAAAATTTTAGACCGAAAAGATAGGCAGCCAATGAACCAGTCCAGGCTCCTGTAATTGGTAGAGGAATTGCTACGAATAGCATTAATCCGATCTCTTCATATTTTTGGATAACATCAGTTTTTTTGCGTGTCCTGGCGAAAATTGCTTCTAATATTTTTTTTAGGAATGGAACTTTGAAGCATATCTTTGTGATAAAATCAAAAAATAACAGGA
>Ga0208771_1000340_pt1 | contig 28934 bp, 24 predicted proteins | sample AntAceMetag02UKX_FD_184775 | JGI IMG/M metagenome (GOLD analysis project Ga0208771, IMG submission 184775) | Saline lake microbial communities from Ace Lake, Antarctica - Antarctic Ace Lake Metagenome 02UKX (SPAdes) (version 2) | ecosystem: Environmental > Aquatic > Non-marine Saline and... | reverse complement strand
AATGAGGGAATAATGAGGTGACTTACTGAGAGTTTTACATCACCGCTTAATTAATGGTGGCATCCTATCAATAGCCGGTCAGGAAGTCAAATATTATTTTTTGGAGAGGCAATATTTCTCATTCCTCAACCCCTGATTCTTTCTTCCCTTGCAGGAGCTTGAGAAGATACCCCACCAGGGAGAGAGTGGAGATAACCCCGACCACTTTCTTTCCCCGGAGAACAGGAACCCGGTGGATATGCTTTTCAACCATCAATCGGCAGATTTCCTCAATCGGTGTATCTTCTTTAACTGAGATTACCTTTTTAGTCATTATCTCTTCCACCCAGGTCTTATATTCATAGGGAAGCCGAAAGGTCAGATCGGTTATATCCTCCTCCTCCGATCGAATATCATATAATGAAAGGAGGTGCTTTTCGGAGATGATCCCCACGATCTCGTCATTTTCATCCACGACCGGCATACCGGTAATCTTCTTCTTCTTCAACAACTCTTCCGCGTCATGAAGACTGGTATCGTGCCGGACCGATATTACTGGAGTAGCCATTATCTCCATGGCCTTAACGCATTTTTTGTTTTTCATCTCCACCCCGATTTTATCTTATGATTCATTATCCATATTACCTATCTCTCCAGCTTTACCCAGAGCAAACCGGGCAGCCAATGGGCCGATTAATTCGTTCAGGGCGACCGCGGCAAGGATACAGTTGGTGACAATATCCGGGAGCGGCTGCCCGGCCAGATAAACGCTTCCCAGATGGGAATTTTCCTGGACAAGGATGACCAATCCGATCGCAACCCCGGCCTGGGGAAACAGTCCCAGCCCCAGATATCTTCTTACTGATGGCGGGGCTTTGAGCATGCGAGATCCCAGATACGCCCCACCGATCTTCCCTATAGCCCGGGCCAAGAAATAGAGGCCCCCGAGAACGCCGATCGATGCCAATAGTTTAAGATCAAGATGAATTCCGGCGATAGTGAAGAAAGCAACAAAGAGTGGAGGCTCTATACTTTGAAGAGAACTAAGGATTGAACCACTCCGGGACTTGAGATTGATAATTATACAACCGAAAGCCATATTCGTCAGCAATGGGGAAATATGGTATTTGGCTGCCAATCCGCAGAGGAAAAGAACAAACGATAGAATAACAACCATTTGACCGCTCTTTCCCCGGACAAGCCGCAAAACCAGTGTAACTATTCCTCCGGCCAATGCCCCCAGAGCAAGAGAAAATATAATCTCTCTCAACGGCACCAAGATTACGCCGGAGAAAGAGAGTTCCGCTCCCGCACCGGTCAAGGCGACCGCGACCGGGAAGATCAGTCCAAATATCATTATGCAGAAAACATCATCGATTGCCACGGTCGCTAGCAGAGCGTCAGAAAGCGGCCCGCGGGCACGGTATTCGTTTATCACGGCCAGAATGGCCGCCGGAGCCGTGGCCGAGGCGATAGCCCCCAGGATCAGGGCCAGGGGAATCAGCGTACGCATATTCAATTCGGGAAAAAGCATCCGGGGAAATATCAAGGCGGTTAGAATAATGCTCCCGGACACCACGATCGTGGCGCCGGTCGCAGCTAGAAGCGCGATCGGTAATACGCTTTTCCCCATCCGTCTGAGCTTGGCGAATCGAAGTTCCGCTCCGATACTGAAGGCGATCAAGCCCAGGGCTGCAATCGAGATATTGTCCAGAATCAGCGCGGTGGAACTTTCCGGTTCGCCGACAATCCAGCCCAGAAGCGATTTTCCGACAATAACTCCGGCAAAGATATATCCGGTTACCGACGGGAGTTTTGCCAGCCGGGCCAATCGGCTTCCGATAAAACCGAAGATCAGGACCAATCCGACCGTGGATAGAATGGGCAGCTGGTGAAAAAATTCAGCCATTGAAGAGAACTCCTTGCTGGTTATCAGTTAAAGTGACGGCCGCGATCTTTCCCGCGGCCGTCACTTTAACCGGGTTCAGACCCGCCCGATAACGGCATAGGCGATATTCGTGGCGTAGGAGTTGACGCGCCTCAAGCCCCCCATCAGGCTTATATGGAGGGTGCTGGTCTCCACCGACTCGCTCATTCCCTTGCTCAGCCGCTCGAAATGTTCTTTGGTCAACTCCTTCTCGAGCCGGACCAGGGCGGGCTTTCTCTGGGTCACCTCCTCCGCCAGTTTGGTGTCGTTCTCGGCGAAGGCCCGGGCGGCGTCCCGGACATCCTCAGCTATGCTGGACTGAAACCTCTGGAGCTGTGCCCATCCTTCCGGAGAAAAGAAGAGATTATTTTCGATAAAGGTCTCGGTCAGCTGAAGAATATCGGTGGCAATGGTATTGCCCATCTCACGGTACTCGTTCGAGATGTTGAGCAGCATTATCGCGTAATTAGAGTTACCCTCATTGAGCTGCTTGCTTCCGATCTCAGCCAGGTAGGGCCGGATGGCGGCTTCCAGGATTACGATTTTGCCGTTCTCGTCGATCAGATGGTCCACGAAGGACGAGTCTTTCCGCTTAAAGGCTTCAGTGATGTTGTTACTCATCCCGACGGCGATCTCGCCCATTCGGACGATCTCTTTCTTGGTCTGCTCGAGCGCGATAGCGGGGGTACTGGTCAGGTCGGAGGCCAGGTACTTCGGCTTGAAGGCCTCTTCTTTTTCGGCTTCTTCCGGGAGAATCTTCATGGCCAGGAAGCCGAAAATCGGGGTGAAAGGGAGGAAGACCAGGGCCATTACCACGTTGTATACGGTATGGGCATTGGCGATCTGGCGGCTGATGGAGCCGCCGAATTTGAAGACCACGGAGGAAAGCGGGCCAATCAGGAACATAAAGATTATCACCCCGGCAAACTTGTCTATCGCCCAGCAGAGGGCCACCCTTTTGGCGTCGCGGGTGGTTCCGATCGCGGCCAGGGTGGCGGTGATCGTGGTCCCGAGATTGGCGCCGTAAATAATCGGGATCGCGGCCACCAAGCTGAGAATCGGTTGGCCATCCGGACCGATCTGCATCGCCAGCCCGATGGCAATGGCGATGGTGGCCGCCGAACTCTGGATGACGGCAGTTAAAAGCGTCGAGGCCAGCAGTCCGGTAAATGGGTTGGAGGTTGATCTCTGCAACATATCGATGAAGGGCGGATATTTAGCCAGAGGCTTCATCGAACCGCCCATCACCTTGAGACCGTAAAAGAGAAGACCGAAACCGATCAGGACCCGGCCGACATAATTAATACTGGGATTCTTGGTGAAGAAGATACAGACAAAGCCAAGGAATACGAAGGCCAGGGCAAACTGGCCAACGTCAAAAGCGATCAGCTGGACGGTGAGGGTAGTGCCGATATCCGCCCCTAGGATCACCCCGATCGTTTGGGCCAGGGTCATCAATCCCGAGTTGACGAATCCGACCAGGAGGACCGTACAAGCGCTGGAACTCTGCAGGACGAATGTAATAATGATGCCGGAGACCAGGGCAACCACCCGGTTCCGGGTAAAGACGCTGAGGATGGACCGCATCTTATCCCCCGCCCATTGCTGGAGGGAGCTCCCCATCAGATTCATTCCGAAGATGAACATCCCCAATCCTCCCAGGAGCGAGATGATCAGGATCGGAAGTTGGCCAACATCCAGCTTGAAGAGGGCCGGCTTCCCGACCAATCCTTCCACCGAGGCTTGAACCAGGTAGGTGCCGGTCTTGCTCCCCACCCGGTAGGGAACAGCGGCGATCCCGTCGCGGTCGGTCGTAACCTCGTATTTTTTTATGCCGGCCTCCGGAATCTCGACACCGGAGATGAGGAAAGTGCTAGGAGTAGTCGATTCCTTTTTCATCTCCTGCTTCTTGGCCGGGTCGGCTACGATCCAGAAATTCACCTTCTCCGCAGGGACGGGTTTACCGTCCCTGGTCACCAGCGCTTCCAGTTGGACCTCTCCCCCTACCAGGTGAAACATCCCGCTCCCGGACTCGACTTGAATCGAAGGTCCGGATTCGCCGTAAGCCGGAAAAAAGAAAGCCGTGCCCGCTAAAGCCAGCACGACTACAAAAAATAAACCGATTACGGCAGAAAAATACCCTTGTCTCATCCTATTCCTCCCTTTTAAATTAGCGGTTACGACACTAATTTAGTTTTGAATAATAATCATCATAATTTGATTAAGACAATACCAAAAAAAATACTTGCGATCTTATTTGTTATATTTAGAAGATAAAATAATATGGAAGAAACAACATCTTAAAAACAGAGCGAATTATACCAAATATTTCTGATTATTAAATATTTTTTTTAACTTTTTCTTTGGGGGGGTTATAAACAGGATCGGTAGAGGCCCTCCATCTGCCGACAGATCTTCCCGGCGCTGAATTCTTCCGAAACTCGCTTCCGTGCGGATCATCTTGTCGATGACATAAAGGGCTCTGATTTTTTTCTCTGGTATACTCATCCATTAATCAGGAGTAATGAATTCAGGATAAATAAATTGTTTTAGATAAAATCTTTAAAATTCCTTTTCGAGTAAGGTCTAGCAAAGACTAACTATATCCCCCTGAATAAGATACTCTCTTCCGCATTTTTGGCATTTCGATCTGTCTTCTTCAAAATCGAGTTTCACCCCGCAGGCGCAGACCCATCCGCGGATTTCGGCGGGGTTGCCGTAGAGCATGGCAAAATCAGGCACATCTCGGGTGACCACGGATCCGGCGCCGATAAAGGCGGAGCGGCCGATGGTATTTCCGCAGACAATCGTGGCGTTAGCCCCAATACTAGCCGATCTTTTCACTAGGGTCTTATTATAAAATTCACTCCCCCGCTGGGGGAACTCGCTCCGGGGATTCATGACGTTAGTAAAGACCATAGACGGTCCGCAGAAGACATAATCCTCCAACTCCACCCCCTCATAGACCGAAACATTGTTCTGGATCTTAACATAATTTCCGATCCGGACATTGTTGGCGATATTGACGTTCTGTCCGATCGAGCAGCCTTCCCCGATCCGGGATCCGGTCTGGATATGACTGAAATGCCAGACCTTGGTCCCCTCCCCGATCTCCACCCCGTCATCCACGTAACTGGAAGGATGGACAAAGTAATCACTTCCCTTGGTTAAATCAGCATTATTATTTTTATTCATTAATTTATTCTCCCATCAATGAAAATTCCAAGCACCAAAACCCAAATTCCAAAACTTGTCCCGATTGTTTTTTATCGGGACAAGTTTTGGAATTTGGTGCTTGGAATTTGGAATTTATTTTTAATAGTTGTATCTGCCCACATCAACTACCATTATAATTTAACTGTAACTCCTCCATTATCCAGTGACTGCTGGGCGGCTTCCAGAACCTTCACTACAGTTAAGCCGTTCTGCCCATCGGTAAGCGGGGTCTTCCTATCTTTTACACACTCTATAAAATGTCCGGTCTCTACTCTCAACGGTTCTCCGGCTTTCACCCAGGGGATCTGGACATCACCGTAACGGAGATGAAGATATTCCCCGTACGTATCATACTGGATTGCTTCGGGAACACCTTTATCATAAATCTTGATCGGTTCACTGCTCTGCATATCATCAAAGACCATCATCTTCTTACTTCCCACTATTGTCACCCGCCTGACTTTGTGCGGATCGAGCCAGCTGACGTGAATATGGGCCAGAACTTTTCCGGGAAAGGTGATGGTGGCAAAGACGACATCGGCCACTCCATCCTGAATATATGATTCACCATGGGCTGAGACTGTTATCGGATCGAGTCCAATTAGATAGAGAGCCACCGAGATATCATGGGGAGCGAAGGTCCAGAGAGAATTCTCGCTCCGCCGGATCTTGCCTAAATTCAGCCGCTGGCTGTAGAGATAATAGAGATCGCCAATAGTACCGGCTTGAAGTTCAGATTTCAGCTTGATAACCGCGGGATGATAGAGCAAAAGATGGCCGACCATCAGGATCAGATCCTTCTCCTCTGCCAGTTCGCATAATTCCCGGCAGTCACGACCGGTTAAGGTCATCGGTTTCTCTACAAAAACATCCTTTCCTGCCATCAAACAATCACGAACAACCTTAAAATGGGTCCCTCCCGGAGTGGCTACCACTACCCCCCGTATATCGGGATTCCTGAGTATCTCTCCATAATCGTCGGTCACCGCCATCTCAGGATATTTAGCCCGGGCTTCATTCAATCGCGATTCCACCAGATCAGAAGCAATAACAACCTCCGCCTCCGGCTGTTCCTGAAAATTCCTAAGCAGGTTCTTTCCCCAGCCTCCTACTCCTATTATTCCTAATTTTATCATATTCATATAACTTATCTCCGCAACTTGATTTGCTCCTGATAAATTTATTAATCCCCCCTACCTCGGCCCCTTTCTTTGCCGCAAACCAGCCGTCGCTCTTCGAGCTATGGCGGGTCAAGAAATGCGCAAAATTCGCAAAAGTCACTTTGCCTCGGCCCAAATTAAAAGCAAATATCGAATATAGAACTCCGAATGTCGAAGTTGCACTTGCCTCGACTTCTTTTACTTCGACATTTTTAACCCGAGATGGCAAAGCCATTTTTCGGGTCGATATTCGATATTCTGCGGTTCGATATTTTTAACCCGAGATGATCATAGATCATTTTTCGGGTCGCTTTTTAAGCTTTTGCCTTTTTACTTTTTCCTTTTAACTTTGCTTTTCCCATTCCCCAGTTCCTCCATCAAAACATCGACTATTTCCGCAACCGGATACCGGCCGATTACTTCTCCACCTTTGAAAAGAAGCGCTGACTCTCTTCCTCCGGCGATACCGATATCGGCGGATTTGGCTTCGCCCGGGCCGTTTACTTCACAGCCCATCACCGCGATCTTGATCCCGGCCAGGGATTCTGGATTTGAAAGACCCGCTATCCTTATCTCCACCTCCCGGAGCAGTCCGAGAAGATCGATCACAGTCCGCCCGCAGGTAGGACAGCTGATAATGACCGGGCCGAAACTTCTCAAGCCAAGAACCGAGAGAATCTCTCTTCCAACTCGAACTTCTTCAATTGGCGGACCGCTGAGCGAGACCCGGATCGTATCTCCGACCCCTTCGTCCAGGAGCATCCCGATACCAATCGCTGACCGGACCGTCCCGGGGAGAGGGGATCCGGCTTCGGTAATCCCGAGATGGATGGGATAGTCGGTCTCACCCGCGAGGAGCAGGTATGCTTCCCTACTGGTAAAGACATCGAACGCCTTAACCGATATCTTTATCTCCTCGTACCCCGCCTTCTCGATCACGGCCACTTCTTTCAAAGCGCTCTCCACCAGAGCTCGGGGGGTAGGGCCGCCATACTTCGCCTCCATCTCCCTGCCGAGAGAACCTTCATTAGCTCCCACTCGAATCGGGATACTATGCTCTCGACAGGCTAACACCACTTCCCTGACTTTTATATCCGAACCGATATTACCCGGGTTAATCCGGAGGCCAGCCGCACCGGCTTTAACAGCAGCCAGAGCCAGGCGATGATCAAAGTGGATATCCGCGATAACCGGGAGAGGGGAACCGGAACAGATGGTTTTAAAAGCCCGGGCCGCGGCCTGATCCGGGACCGCCACCCGGATAATCTCACAACCGGCACCGGCCAACTCCTCAATCTGGCGTAGAGTCGCTTCCGCATCCCGGGTATCGGTCTTGGTCATGGACTGGACCGAGATCGGCGCGCCACCACCGATGGGCATATTTCCCACCATGATTTGGCGAGTACGATGTCTCTTCATGATAATAAATCTAATTATAACCACGAAGGACACGAAGATCACGAAGGATTTTAACAACTGAGTTAACTCTTATTTTCTCCTCAGTTACTCTTCGTGTACTTCGTGATCTTCGTGGTAAATCATCTTGTTGTTCAAGATCAGACTTCTAAAATGCCTCTTAGCATGTGGTTTATTTAGTATCCCAATACTCTCAAAATATCATTGTACGTCACCAATAAAAACAGGATCCCGATCAGGGCCAGACCGGTCTGCTGGGCAATCAGCATAAATTTCTCGGAGAGGGGACGGCGGATGACGGCTTCAATCAGGAAAAACAGGAGATGGCCCCCATCCAGGACCGGGAGAGGAAAGAGATTAATAATTCCGAGGTTGATGCTGATCAGGGCTAATAGATAAAGCAATCGGGAGAGTCCACTTACCTGACTGGTTATCTTGAAGATACCAACCGGTCCTGACACTTCAGATGTCTTGATCCGGCCGGATATCATCAGGTAGAAGAGATCGAACATCTTCCTCACACTCTCCACTGCCATCCCGGCACCAGCCTCAACCGCCTTCCAGCCAAAGTATTGAACCGTTACTTCCCCTGGGGAGTAATGAATCACGACACCTTCCAGTGAAGGCATTGATGAGACCTCGGCCCGGACAGTAAATTCCTTTGAAGGTTTGAAGAACATCCAGCCGGACCTCTCAATTCCCAATTCCAATATTGAACCGGGAGCCGCGGCGCGGATCACGCCGATAACCTCATCCGGAGAGACCTCCGCCCCCTCGACTGCCACCACCTGATCGCCCTTTTTCAGGGACAGAAGTTCACCTTCGGCCCGGTAGTCAATATTATCCACCCTCCCCCCGTCAAGATACAGGCCCCGGATAATACTTACCGGGGAAATCGGCAATTCAACCTGGAAAACTTCATCCAGATCCGGATGATATCCCGTCAATTGAATCTCGTCAGCTTCCGGATCGGTCAGATAATACTCAATCATAGGAGAAAGAACCGGGATACCATTGATCTCCCTTATTACATCACCAACCTGAAAACCGGCGGCATAAGCGGGAGAATCAGTCTGAACCACCCAGGTTACCACCTGGCCTCCGGGAGCAATGCCGATCCGGGAATAACGGGTCCCGAGAAATTTCTCCGGAGTGATCCTGGTGTCTATTCTCTCTTCACCCCGGGAGATAGTCATGCCAATCTCCCGCCCAGATTCTGTCCTCATAATCTGATAAAAGAGGTCTTCCCAATTATCAGTCTTGACACCATCCACCGCTACAATCCTATCTCCCGGCACCACTCCCGCGGCAGCGGCCGGTAACCTTTCCTCCACTCCCCCGATCAACGGTTCGCTCATATGGATGGGAACCTGAATCCCTATAAAGGCAACTATGATAAATACCACCAGACCCAGGATTAAATTCATCAGAGGGCCGGCAACAATAATTGCCAACCTGCTCCGGATCGACTTATGATCAAACCGCCTATCGAGAGGGATATCCTTATCTTCCTCCGCCAGTTTCTCCTGTGCCTCCTCGTCACTGGCCGGAACATCTTCCTGCCCGGCCATCTTGACATATCCCCCCAGGGGAAGGATGCCGATCCCGTACTCGGTCTCCTTTCCTTTATAGCGAAAAAGTTTCAGTCCGCCGATATCAAACCCCAGATAAAATTTTTTAACATAGACCCCGGCCCAGCGGGCCACCATAAAATGCCCCAGTTCGTGGACAAAGATCAATATCCCCAGAACCACGCCAAACTTTACTATACTGATAATAATTGGAATTATACTCTCCATTAGAACTTAGCCCTCACTTCGTTCGTGCAACGTTCTTAAGTGCCTAAAGTTTGAAGTGCCTAAAGTGCCTAAAGTTAAAACTCGTCGGCAACGGCGGCAGTACACTATATTATTTATTATTGTGATCCCGATGGATATCAAAAAATTTCAGGAACAGCAAGTTAACGCCGTTTTTTTCTTTCCTGATTTAAAGTTGTCACTTTTTCTGTTTAAAACTTCTTGTTTTTATTTACCCCTACCTCCCCCCATTAAAGGCAAATATCGAATATCGAACACCGAACTCCGAATGTCGAAGTTCTCTCGCCTGGGTTTCGTTTACTTCGACATTCGGAGTTCGATATTCTGCGGTTCGTTATTCGCTTTTTTTGTTTTTGTCGTTGAACGTTGGATGTTGAGCGTTGAACGTTGAACGTTCAGTTTTTAAAGTTCGATGTTCAATCTTTATCCAAAAAAATGACCAACCTATATCAGGACGGGACCCCGAACTTCTTAATTGGATATTCCTTGTTGGATATTGGATATTCCGGACCCCACTCCCTATTCCCTACTGCCCACTCCCCACTAAACCATTTCCCCCGCCTTATCCCTCGCCCAACGATCTGCCTCTAGAATGTCGGAGAGAGCGGGCGCGGAGATAACCTGATGCTCAGCTATTACTCTTCCTACTATATCCATAATCGAGAGGAAGGGAATCTCGTTATTAAGAAAAGCTTCCCCCGCCACTTCATTGGCGGCATTCATAACCGCCGGCATGGTGCCGCCGACAGTACCGGCCTGATAGGCCAACTCTAACGCCGGAAAGAGATCCCGGTTCGGTTCCTCGAAAGTCAACGGCTCCAGTGTACTCAGAGTAGTCACCTTGAAACTATGAGGAGGACGTTCCGGATAATAAAGCGCGTAGGCGATCGGGAGTCTCATATCCGGAGAACTCATCTGAGCCAGAAGAGATCCATCCCGCATCCGGACAAAGGAATGAATCACACTCTGGGGATGGATGATGATCTCGATCCGATCAAGGGGAATATTAAAAAGCCACCGGGCCTCAAGAACTTCCAACCCCTTATTCATCATGGTAGCGGAATCCAATGAAACTTTCTTTCCCATCTTCCATCGGGGATGGTTCAACGCCAGGGAAGGGGTAACGGTCTTGAGTTCATCCCGGGTAGAATTTAAGAATGGTCCGCCGGAAGCGGTCAAAATAATCTTATCGACCTCTTCCATCCGCTCTCCCTGAAGGCACTGAAAGATGGCAGAATGTTCACTATCCACCGGCAAAATCGCGCTCCCGCTCTTCGCGGCAGCGGAAACAACCTCCTCCCCTGCCGCGACCAGAAGTTCCTTGGATGCCAGGGCAATATCTATTCCCCTCCGGATTACTTCCAAAGCGGGAAGAAGAGCATCGGTCCCCGGAATAGCGACTACCACCAGGTCAGCGTCACCGGTCATCAGATCCAGCAGTCCGCTCTCCCCGTGAAGCACCTCAGAGCTACCGTTAATCTTCTCCCGCAGAATCCCGGCTTGATTCTCTCCCGCCATCACAACCCGGTCCGGTTGAAATTCAGCAATCTGAGAAGCCAGCAGTTCAACATTTTCGCCGGCAGCCAGACCGATAACATTGAAGGCACCGGGATCTCGGCGAATAACATCCAATGTCCCGGTCCCGATCGACCCGGTCGAGCCTAATATGATTATGTTCTTCATAATAAATATCCCTCACTGAGTTAACAATGAGGAACTCGAATTTGTTGGGGTAGCGTGGAGAAGTGCCTAAAGTGCGCTAAAGTGCCTAAAGTTGAAAGTTATCGCTTCCGCCTGGCTTTCTCAGCAATCTGGCTTAAGTGACTCTATCTTGATAGCGTTTTTATTTTAATGCCCGTAACAATGTAATAATACCTTGTTTTAAAATTACGGGTTGCCGGGGCGTTGAGCGTTGAATGTTGAACGTTCAGTTTTTGCCCCCCCCATCCTCCCTCCTCTTCACTGCTTCTCCCTACTAATCCCTACTCTTCCCTTGTCTTACTGATTACCGTTTACTGCTCACTGATTACTATCTTTTATAGTTTCAAAACCAGCTTCATATAGAGATAAAGCAGCGGCGCGGTGAAGAAGAGACTGTCAAGTAGGTCCAGGATACCCCCCATCCCCGGCAAGGTCTGCCCGGAGTCTTTCCTTCCGGCCGAACGCTTCAAAAGTGACTCCGCCAGATCCCCCATTACCGCCGTCGCGCCCAGGACCAGTCCAAGTGTCAACGCCTTCGGCCAACTGAGATCGACTAACGAGAAGAGGTATTTTGCCGCCACCGCGCTTAATCCCCCCGCCAGAACTCCTCCGATCGCGCCCTCAATAGTCTTACCGGGACTGATCCGAGGAATAAGCTTATGCTGCCCCCATTGAGAACCGATGTAGTAAGCAGCACTGTCATTAACCTTAACTACCAAGAAAAGAAAAAATACATAAAACCGGCCGTCTCCAGCATTAGCCTGTGCAAATGGATTAAATTGATAGTAGTTTATCAAAGGAAGAAAAGCAAAAAGCCAAGCCACATACATTATTCCAGTCAGAGTGGCGCTGATCCTGATTATGGCATTATCATCGTTTTTGCGCGTCGCCTGATAGACAAACAACCCCGCGATGATAGCGAAAAGAACCGCGTTTCCCCAATCCTTGCTGACAAAGACGAAAAGATGGGGGGGAAGCGCCTCCCGCCCGACGGCGGAGATAAAGACCGATGAGAATAGGCAGATCCCCCCGATTATCCCCATGGATTTGATCCCACCGGTCATGCGCATAAATTCCCGCAATCCCAGCCCGACAAAAATATTGCCGACCAGGAAGAAAAAAATCGGGGCTTGATCGCTGAAATAGATCACCCCGATCAGAATCAGGAGAAGAGGAATCGCTGTTATTACTCTTTTTTTAGACATTGAATATTGGGGATTAGGGATTGGGGAATAGGGATTGGATCACCTGCTCCCGCCAAATCCAATTTTTGCGCTCCAATGGGAACTGCAACTTTTAACGTACGCAATTATCTAATTGCCATCAAATTTACTTTAAAATATACCCGCAATGTTGTTCCATGCTTGCAAACTCTTATTTTTTCGCAGAAAAAATAAGACCGCCGTACCGGCGTTCGCGCTTCTGATAGTCGCTGATCGCGGAGAGGAGAACCTCCCGATCGAAATCCGGCCAGCAGATCGGTGTCACCCAGAATTCGCTATAAGATATCTCCCAAAGGAGAAAGTTACTTACCCGCATCTCCCCGCTGGTCCTAATCAAGAGATCAGGATCCGGAATATCGGGTTCATAAAGATACCGAGCGAAAAAGGCTTCGTCAATCATCTCCGGGGTTATCGTTCCCTCGATCGCCCCTTTTACTATCTCGCGGGCTCCATCGACAATCTCGGATCTTCCCCCGTAATTCAATGCCAGAACCAGGGTCAGACCGGTATTTTTCGATGTAGCCTCGATAGTCCGGGAGAGTACTTTCTGAACCCCGGCCGGAAATTTTCCGATCCGCCCGATGGCTCGGAGGCGGATATTATTCTCCTGCATCACCGGCAGCTCGCTCTTAAGGTACTCCTTAAGATAACGCATCAAACCCTGAATCTCCCGTTTCGGCCTACTCCAGTTCTCAACCGAGAAAGCATATAGTGTCAGGTATTCAATACCTATCTCAGCAGCGGTGGTAGTTATCTTCCGAACCGTCTCCGCGCCTTGCCGGTGACCTTCCAGCCGGGATAATCCCCTGGCCTTAGCCCATCGGCCATTCCCGTCCATAATGATTGCGATATGCCTGGGAAGAACTCTGGATTCTTGATTATTCTGAGAATTCAATATAATGTCCTTCCGATAGTCTCGGTTCAATAAACGTATACCATCGAATATAGCTAATTTAAACCACGAAGGGCACGAAGTACACGAAGAATAATTGAGAAAAAAGATTTAGCTCAGTTTTTTAGAAACCTTCGTGAACTTCGTGTCCTTCGTGGTAAAAAGGCTCTTCTAAGCGGCCCGGCGGGTAGAGTCGTGCGCGGAGATCCGTTTCAATAGCTTCTTTAAGAGCGGGCGGGTCAACTCGAACTCATGGAGATCATCACGAGAAGGGATTTCATACATGATATCAAGCATAATCCGTTCCAGGACACTCCGGAGTCCCCGGGCTCCGGTGCCTTTACGGATCGCCGCTTCCGCCAGATATTCCAGAGACCCCGGAGTATATTTCAATTCCACTTTCTCCAGCTCAAGAAGACGGGCGAATTGCTTGATCAGCGCGTTCTTTGGTTCGGTGAGGATCCTTATCAAGTCTTCTTTCTCCAGATCAAAGAGCGCGGTCTCGATCGGGAGACGTCCGACAAACTCCGGGATCAGGCCATATTTGATTAGATCCTCCGGTTCCACCAGAGAAAGGAGCTCACCGCGTTTCATCTTATCCGCTCCACGACCAACCGATTTGAAACCAATCACCCGTCTCCCCAGCCGCCGCCGGATCGTATCTTCAAGGCCATTGAACGCTCCACCGCAGATAAAGAGGATATTGGTAGTATCTATCTGGATGAACTCCTGGTGCGGGTGCTTCCTCCCTCCCTTGGGAGGAACATTACAAATCGTACCTTCAAATATCTTCAAGAGCGCCTGTTGTACACCTTCCCCGGAGACATCACGGGTAATGGAGACATTGTCAGTACGGCGAGCTATCTTATCGATCTCGTCAATATAAATAATACCTATCTCGGCGTCCTCAACCTTGTAATCAGCCGCCTGAAGCAACCGTAAGACAATATTTTCCACATCTTCCCCAACATATCCCGCCTCCGTGGTAGTGGTGGCGTCGGCGATCGCGAATGGAACATGGAGGCATCGGGCCAGGGTCCGGGCCAGAAGAGTCTTGCCGGACCCGGTCGGCCCCAGCATGAGAATATTGCTTTTCTCTAACTCTACCTGACTGGTGTTTTTTCTCTCCCGGATACGCTTGTAATGATTATGAACCGCTACGGCCAGGGTCTTCTTCGCGTGCGCCTGTCCGATAACAAATTGATCGAGGTATTCTTTAATTTCTTTCGGGGGCCGAGTCCGAACAGGCACGGTGGACTTCTTCTTTTTCTTCTTCGGTTTATCCCCCTCCAGCATATCATTACATAGCTTGACACATTTTTCACAGATCAAGCCTTCCTGACCGGTAATCAACCGCCCAACCTGGGAAGCGGGAAGACCGCAGAAAGAACAATGCGGCACTATATTTGTTCCATTATTACTATCAACCATCAGATCACTTTTCCTTCTTCTTGCTTATTACTTCATCTATCAGACCATATTCTACCGCCTCGGCGGCGGACATAAAGAAATCACGGTCCGCGTCTTTCTCAATCTTCTTAAAAGGCTGGCCGGTATGTTCCGCCAGTAATTCATTAAGTTTCCGCCTCATACGCAGAATTTCCTTGGCCTGGATACTGATATCGGAGGCCGCGCCCTGTGCCCCTCCCCAGGGTTGATGGATCATTATCCTGGCATGAGGAAGAGAGAACCGCTTCTTCGGCGTACCGCAGGCCAGTAAGAGTGACCCCATGCTGCTGGCCTGACCGATGCAGTAGGTAGTAACATCACACTTCACAAACTGTATGGTATCATAGATCGCCAACCCTGATGTTACTGAACCCCCGGGAGTATTGATATAAAGACTGATATCCTTATCCGAATCCTCCATCTGAAGGTAAAGCAGCTGGGCGACAATTAAATTGGCTACCGAGTCATCAATAGCGGTCCCCAGAAAGATAATCCGATCCTTCAAAAGTCTCGAAAAAATGTCATACGACCTCTCCATCCGACCGGTCTGCTCAACGACCATGGGAATTAACTGTGAATGCAAATCCATATTTTTACTCATACATTACTCCTGTTTCTTTATCTTTTGCTTTTTCATATTGTCCTTACTCAAAAATGGATCATAAAAATCTCACCCTGAATAACGAAGTGATTTACCACGAAGGTCACGAAGTACACGAAGAATAATTGAGAAAAAATATGATTTAACTCGTTTTTTTAACCTTCGTGAACTTCGTGTTCTTCGTGGTTTCAATTAGCTTTTTTTAACTGGGATACTTTTTTAAAAATAGGGTCTAAATCTCTTTTATTTTGGCGTTCTCTATCAGGAAATCAATCGCCCTGGAACGAAGAATGCGATCTATGATTACTCCTATCCGGCCGCTCTTCTCCAGATCCTTACGGAGTTCCGCCGGAGAGATGCCTCTCCGCGCTGATTCCATGCTCACTTCCTTCGCGATAGAAACAGGATCGGCTTCTATCTTCTCCTCCCGGATAATCTCGGCCATAATATAGTGGAGGCGCAGTTCATCTTCAGCTCTCTTTTCCGCGATTTTTTCAAGCTCCCCTTCTTCCGGCTTCTCATCTTCCGGCACCGGCCGGCGCGCGGCATAATCAGTAAGTTCCTTTAAATATTCTCCGGTAAGGGAATCCAGTAAGCCGGGGGGAAGATCGAAGCTGTATTTCTTCAGAAAACCATCAAGGATCTGTCCCTCCATATCCCTTCTCTCCTGCAGATCCTTACTCATGGATATATCTTTCCGGATCTGCTCCCGGAGTTCCGCCACACCCGGGAATTCTCCCCAGGTCTTAGCCCATTCATCGATGATCTCCGGGAGGACCTTCTTCTTTACCTCCTGGAGGCGAACCTCGAACTTCCCCGAATCCGTACCTGACTTGGCTCCTTCGGGAACCGGAATCTTTGTCATCCGCGTCTGGCCGGGTTCCATACCGACCATCTGAGCTCCAATTCCATCCGGCTGGGATAAGTCAATCTCCAGCAACCCTCCATCTGTCCATTCCTGGTCGGGTTCATTCCCCGGACGATAGCTGACCAGAGCCCAATCACCTTCTACTAAAGACCTCTCTTTCTCGGTCTCATAGGAGACCGACCTCTCTCGAAGATCATCCAGTGTCTTATCAATCTCCTTATCTTCTACTTCATTCTTCTTCCGGTTAAGATTGATCCCCCGGTAATCATCGACCTTGATCTCGGGCTGGATATCAACCGTAACTTCAAATTGAAGATCACCGCCTTCCGGCCAATCAATCTCACCAAACTCAGGATCGCCGACTACCTTCAGATTATTCTCCTTAACCCCCTCTAAATACCCGGCCCAGGCCTGATCTTTTGTGGTATCTGAACGGGCTTCTTCTTTTACATACTTTTTCAGGATCTTGAGCGGTGCTTTCCCGGGCCGAAATCCCGGGATCCGGCGGCGACGTCCGAGTTTCTCACATACGGACTCATACTCTTTCTCCATAGTCTCCGACGGAACCTGAATCTTCAGCTCCCGGCGGCAGGGGTGAATCTGCTTTATTTCAATTGTAGTCATCTTTAATCTCCGGTTAATCCGAATTCAGCAAAAAAATAGAGCGGGAGACGGGATTCGGACCCGCGACAACCACGTTGGCAACGTGGAGCTCTACCACTGAGCTACTCCCGCCTATTATTTTTACTTTGTAAAAATAATAGTTTTGAATATTTATCAGAATTTTTTCATGGATCCGCGAATCTCCATCCATGAAGCAAGAAAGAAGATATCATTAATCACAATCACTCATAAAATTCAAGGAAATTATTCTTTATATGTTGGCCTTATTCGAAAAGGTATTTTGAAGATATTACCTGGAACAACGAAGTGATTCACCACGAAGATCACGAAGTACACGAAGAATAATTGAGAAAAAACAAGATTTAGCTCATACTTTTAAAAACCTTCGTGAACTTCGTGTCCTTCGTGGTTTAATTTGCTTTATTCTCCCGATATCCATCTTCTTCTGAATTGTTTCAATAGAATGTCCCCGGCAGGATTCGAACCTGTACACCTTGCGGTACTAGATCCTAAATCTAGCGTGTATGCCAATTCCACCACGGGGACAAAAAGTAGTTACTTTTTATTCTTCGTGCGGTAAAGTATCACGCTAAATTAAAAACCGCAAGGAGCTAATCCGATTTATTGATAAATCGGATTAATCATCGCGTATATGGGATAAATAATCCGAGCTATTCAAAGGAGAGAGATGAAGAAATTAAACGGGATTACCACACTGATTACCGACGCGGACAATACTATCTACAACTGGGTCCAGTATATCGTCCCCTGTCTGGAGGCCATGGTGGACTATCTCCAGCGTAAGACCGGATTTACCCCCGATCAGATCTCCAAATCATTCAAGAAAGTCTTTGAAAAATACCGGACCAATGAATATCCCTTTGTCCTCCAGGAGGCCGATATCTTTGAAGAACTTCGCGGAGACTTCGAACAATTCCAGAAAGAACTGGTCAACCCCACCCGGATCATCTTCAACCAGACCCGGCAGCGTACACTCAAGCTCTACCCCGGGGTCGCCCGATCTCTCTGGACAATAATCAACAGTGGAATCCGGGTCATCGTTCTCAGTGACGCCCCATCTTTCTCCGCGGAACAGCGGTTGGAACACCTCGGAGTATCACCCTATATCTGGGCCCTCTACGCGCTGGAAAGCTATCCGCTGCCGGATGCGGCCCGATTGGACCAGTCCATCATCAATCGAATCAAGACCGGCTTCTATCGTTCCCGGATCGGAAAAGTTGTTCAGCTCCCGCTCAAGTATGAGAAGCCGAATACTGAGGGGTTAAAACTCTTGCTGGAAGAAGAAGGTATAACTCCCGATCAGGCAGTCCTGGTAGGAGACAACTGCAAAAAAGATATCCGGATCGCCCAGGAACTGGGTATAGCCGATGTCTGGGCCCGCTATGGCACCAAAATCTCAACCGAGGCAAGGGAAAAGCTGAGTTATTATTCAGCCGCATCAATCCAGAAGAGAAACGTCTCCCAGGAAGGAGATACCGAATACCATCCTACCTATACCATCGACTATTTCGAAGAGATTCTCCCGCTCCTGGTTTGAAAAAAGGTTCTCAGTCATATTGTGCAGGTAAACTTTAATAATGAAGATTTAACTGTAAATATGGCTAAATTCCAAAAAACAAATTACAAATTACAAATAAATTCCAAATCACAAATTTCTCAGCCAAAGGCTGATCAGCCTTTGGCTGAAAATCACAAACCCGCCGGGCGGAGCCAGGGCTTTCGAAGGCGACCCATCAAATAGCATAGGTCTTGCAATGGGGTTGAGAGTAACTCCATCTGTTTTGGTGATTTGTTTGGAATTTTGGTCATTGTATTTTGGAATTTATTTGTTATTTTCAGCCGGAGGCTGATCAGCCTTTGGCTGAGGTGCGAACATTTGTGATTTGGGATTTATTGTTATTCCTTCCTGAATTAATGGAATAATTCAGGCTCTTTATCCATACAGTATGACATAGCCAAAAAAAGATCCGCCTTTTTAGGCGAATCTTTTACTGCGGGACCAGGAATCGAACCTGGACCTAGTGAGCCAGAGTCACCCGTCCTACCACTAGACGATCCCGCATTAAAATTTTCCTACGAAAAATTTTAGTTAAGCTACCATGGACCAACCGGTAAATCAAGTAGATATTACTGGGATTTATCCCTTAGCCTCCCCACGGTTCTGTCAAAACTTTTCGGTTGTTTTATTACTAATTGTCTTCTTTGAAGTTAGCTAGAACCCTTCCTTGGTACTCCCCCCTTTTTGAATATCCAACAGCCAACCAACCTCCGCCAAGGCTACGGCGGAGGTTGGTTGAATATTGGATATTCAGTTCCCCTTTACCGGTTTCATTCTTTCATAAATTTTTTGACAGTCCCCTCTCTCCCCTCACTCCTCCACCATTTCACCCGGGGGGACTTCGTTATCACCCAGTTTCGCGATATAGGGAAGATGGCGGTAACGGTCTCGGTAATCAAGCCCGTATCCATATACAAACACATCGGAGAGCGTAAATCCGATATAGTCAGCCTCGACAGCGATCACTCGATCAATCTGTTTTTCAAGAAGCACACATACCCTTACCGACCGGGGACCGAATTTATTGAGGTGTTCTTTTACCCATCCCAGCGTACGACCGCTGTCCAGAATATCATCCACCACTAGAACATCCTTATCCCGAATATCAATACTTATCTGCTTCGATAGATTTATCACGCCGAGAGATGTCCGGGAGTTCCCATAACTGTTCACACCGATAAAATCGAAAGCCAGGGGCCGGGAGAAACCACGGACCAGATCGGCCAGGAAGAGGACACTCCCCTTCAAGATTGCCACTACCACCAGATCCTTATCCCGGTAATCCTTCTCTATCTCCGCTACCATAATAGCAAGTCGGTCATGGATCTGCTGCGATGAGAATAGTATATGTGGATGCTTATTTGTCATCATTAAATTTGGTTAATAATTCTTTTTGTTTAGCTGTCAGCTTCTTCGGGATAGATATATTAACAGTTACGTAGAGATCCCCCTTCTTCTTACTCCCCGGCTTCGGAGATCCCTGTTTCTTCAGCCGCAGGACCGTCCCCGGCTGCGTGCCGGGCGGAATCTTCAGTACGGCATCCCCGGTCAGTGTTTTTACGTTAGCTTTACCCCCCAGCGCGGCGGTTGTCATCTCAATAGATACCTCGATATAGAGGTCAGCCCCTTTTCGGGTAAAACGCGGGTCATCCCCCACTGTTACCCGGAGAATCAGATCACCGGGTGGACCACCCCCGGGACCCGGTTCCCCCTGTCCACCAAGCCTGATTTTCGCTCCCGAGGATACTCCGGCCGGGATCTTGACCGTTAATTTTCTCTGTACGGGAGCTATTCCTGTTCCCCCGCAGCGAATACAGGGATGGGTGATTATCTTGCCTTTCCCGTAACACCGGGGGCAGGGCCGGCTGATGCCGAACCCGCCCTGGCTCATAACAACCGTCCCGGCTCCATTACACTCGGGACAGATCTCCGGTGTGCTGCCCGGAGCCGCGCCGGACCCATTACAGTCAGGACAAGTCTCCCGGCGCTGAATAGTTAGTTTTACCTTCCCTCCCTGTATCGCCTGATCGAAAGTAATCGTGACCCTGGTGGAGAGATCATTGCCCTTCCGCGGCGCGGCCCGGGACTGGCGGAAGTGGGACCCCTGATCCATGAACTGGCTGAATATATCACCCAATCCCCCCAGACCTCCCAGGTCTTCATACTGTACATTCCCCCGTCCACCCCCTCTTCCCCGAGCAGACTGGCGAAGAATATCATTCAGATCAAACCCGCCGCCACCAAAATCAAAACCCCCGGGCCGAAACCCCTGGGAGAAAGCCGCCTTCATCTGGTCATACTGCTTCCGCTTCTCCTCTTTCCCCAGGATATCGTAAGCCTCGGATATCGCCTTGAAATTCTCCTCCGCCTGCTTATCCCCCGGATGGGTATCGGGATGACACCCCTTAGCCAATTTGCGGTAGGCCTTCTTAATCTCATCCTGGGAGGCAGTCTTTGATACCCCCAGTATCTTGTAATAATCTTTCTGTTCCATAATTTTTACTCTGTAAAAATTATATTGTTTTTATTCCAATATTAAATATATATTATAGCGAAATACAGGCAGATGATTGTAATGTAATTCTTTTGAAGCTTACTGCGCTGGATTTGCCTGAATTTAACAGAAACCATCATTTTGTCAAGCTACGTCGATTGCATTATTCGGAGAAAGTCGCAGCCTTAGTTTTAAGAATGCTCTCTAACCTTTGGCGAAGAACCGGTTGGTCCGGATAGATGGCAATGGCTTTGCGTAGTTCAGCGACTGCGGCGGGTAAATCGTCCCATTTCTGATAAATTATCGATAGATTATAGTATGCCTCCACCCGGGCCTTATTGTAAATAAGTGTTTCCCTGAATAATTCTTCGGCCCTATGGTAATCTTCACATTGCGCGTAGAAGAGCCCCTGATTAAAATATCTCTCTCCGAGTTCCCGCTTAACTTTCCCCGCTTTACGGCGAACCTCTTCGGCCTGCTCCAGCCGGCCCGATCGCTCTAACGCGTGGGCGCATAGCTGATAGCTATCTGGGAAATCCGGCTGAATGGATATCGCCCGGCCGGATTCTACTATAGCCCGGTCGAACTGCCCTGATTCTATCAAACCGACGGCGGAACTGTTATAGGTCCGGAGCATCATCAGCCTGATGATACTCGATCCGGGATAACGATCATACGCTCTCCGGGTTACGGCAATCGGATCATCCCAGATAATGATATATGAGATTGTTGATATCCCCAATATCGCGGTCCAGACAATCAATCCGCTGATAACCAGCCATTTTAATCGACCGGCATATTCAGTCACAATTATAGCGAGAGCGCAGAGAGTGAAGATTACCGGAATAGTCGGAAGATAAGAGAACCTGTCCGCCAGAACCTGGGCACCCACCCGTACCAATCCGCCTACCGGGAGAAACAGCAGAATAAATATAGTAAATCCGGTGAACAGGGCCGGCAATTGCTTTCGATAAAACCAGAATACAGAAACTGCCGCCGTTAGAATGATCCAGGAAAATATTATATACCCAGCCGTATCTACCAGCTCAATCGGATAGAGCGGAGACATCCCGAAAGGCCATAGTGTCTTGCCGACATAGAATAGAACTATCCCCGGGAGTTGGATAAAATTACGGAATATGATCATCGGAGTCAGTGGAGCCATCAGGGAACCACGGTGTTGCCCTAGCATAGCTAAAAAAGCAGCGGCGGCGGCCAGAATAGCGAACGGTCCACACCGGAACAGGGAACCGCGAATGGTTCTCTTCCCGGGGGGGGATAATACTCTATAATCCAGAATCATAACTACTGCCGGGAGCGAGACCGCCATGGCCTTGCTGAGTACAGCACACAGGTAAACAAACAAGGCCCACCAGTACATTTGTGATCTTTTTTCGCTTCGGGCCCTAACAAAGAAATAAACAGTCAGAAGATAGAAGAAGGCAGCCAGCACATCCTTGCGTTCGGTAATCCAGGCGATGGATTCAACTCTAAGTGGGTGAATCCCGAATATTACCGCGGTCAAACCGGCAATATAAAGGGAGGGTACACCGGACTTGTGACCCCATTTCCGGGTGAGATATTTGATTAGAATAAATACCAGCCAGACATTGACCAGATGAAGCAGATAACTGGAAAGATGATGACCAAAAGGATTCTCCTGCCAGATCGTATAATCCAGCGAGTGGCTGATCAAGGTCAGGGGGTGGTAGTTCCCTTCTACAAAGGAGATAAACGCCGCTTTAACCAGGGGAAGAGAGATTGCCCGCTGAAAAGGATTCTGATATACATAAAAGAGGTCCCAGAAAGGATTAAATTCCAGAAAGAGGGAGGGGAGAAAGACCAGGGCTGTAATTACAATGACCAGAAAGATGATAATAATCTTCTTATTCATATATTCTTTTATCACCGGTTGTTCTATCGGCCTGAAATTACCAGAGCTTTTACTCTTGTTTATGCAGATCCCGGCGAAGGAAACACGGAGCGCCTCCTAAATCAACCTGTTGATATAAATCTTTATGCTGCTTGAGAAATTCGATACAGACTCCCAGCCAATCAGGAGGATAATTGTTGGATAGGTGAACCAGACATATATATGCAGGAGGATTTTTTTCTAATTCTTCGGCAAAGTATTTCGGTTGAAAATACTTATAAACTTTATTCGAAGGATCGATAATATGCTTATAGCTTTCTTCATTCCCAACATCACTAGTAACAAAAGTCTGATCAAACCGAAAGATCGGATGAAACTTCCACATTCCGACTACCTTTTCGCCCTCCGGGATTAACTTCAAGAGCTCCTGCATTCTCCAGAGCGCGAAAAGTCCCGGCTCTATATTTTCTCCCATCCCTCGTGTGCTCTCGGTCATAGGGTTTATGGGTCTGTGTGTATATCTTACCAATCGGTTTGCATCCATGCTTGCTTGGTTAACTCCAGCACGTATGGTTACTAATAAAAGTACTGTAGTGATGAGGGATTTCCAGCGGAAGCGTCTGATGAGTAAGAATAAATACGGCACAAACAAGCAGAGACATACCATTAATGGAGTTAAATATTGCTCATGATATTTCCGGAGTGTAATGGCAGATAAAAAAATCCCGGCCAGAACCCCAGTTCCGGTCCAGATGGACGCCTTGCCTGAACGGATGCCATTAAAAAGCCAACCGATTATTCCTCCCAGAATGAGTAAAGCAATAATCCAATGTTTGATCAGGAATAAGATGATAGTTTGCCAGAGATGGAAAGGAGAATTTTCCAGGGTGGCCGTCCATTGGAGCATGAAAAGATTAGACCAGATCATATCCTGCCAAATAAAGATCCCTTCCTGGGGATATACGAACCATAACACTCCCAGAGTTATAAATACACCAAACCCGATAATAGAAATTACCTTTCCCGGACACCGGAGATACCATCCTGAGTAAAGGCAATAAGCTATAAATGCCCCCAGAAGCGGAGCTGCATATTTTGCTGTAATTAAAACGGATAAGATACTGAGTATACAAACCATAAACAATTTACGGATGGACGGAGAGGAAAACATTAATACCAAAGCCCCCACTGCCAACAGAGCGGATAGATGATCAATACTATACTCAGCGAAAAAATCTCCCAGCTTGGGCGTCATTATTATAAGAGCAAACGCCGCGATTCCCCAAAACCATTGTTTTACGATCCGGTAACCATGGAAGGCAAAAAGGCCCCCCATTACCAAAAAAATAATGATGGCAAAGAATCGTAATGGTAGTAGAATATAGGGCGTTTCCGGGAAGGCCCGAAAGAGGGGCAATGTCAAGTAATATCCCAGGGTAGGATAGAAGCACCAGAAATCACTATGGGGTATCTTCCCCTCGGAGATCTGCCATATGTTTCTGAGATGGAGGCATTCATCAAAAAATGGGGGGTGGGTAATAGCTTGAAGCTGCAAAATAAAGAGGATTAAGAGTACAACTACAAGGGATAAAAAGACATTCCCTCGATCAAGCCACCGAAATATGGTTTGCCATTTTTCTTTCATCTCGTACTCTTGCAAAATCAGAAGAGAAGATCAAAATAATCGAAAATTAACGCCTGTCATCGCCCGGTCTTTTCTCACCTTCACCATCCGATGGAGATCACGACCTTTTACCGTGACCCGATACCCCCCCTCCCCCATTAACGGCCGGGGGAGCCGGTAATAGCCGCCGGTGTCGGTTTCATCGGAAGCTGCCAATTTTCCCCCCGTCCATCCTTCAACAGTAATACCGCAAACCGGGTTCCCTCGCTCATCAAGTACTTGTCCCGCTACCGCGACGACCTTATCCCTGATAATGCGGAGGTATGTTTCTCCAAACCCGGAATAGGAGTAACCATCGGTAAAGCGGGTACCGCTCCCGCTGGAATCACGGGCGGTTGGCTGGGCCGGGGTAAGCGGTTCAATAGCGGTATCCTCATTCCATTCGTTCCACGACGTGATCATCATAATCGGAATCTTTTGATCGATATATGCCACTCCTAGTCTCTCAAAGAGCTCCGAAAAAAGTGAGCCGGAAGTTCCGCCATCTTCCCATTGTCGGGGAATAACATAATGGCCGGAACCAGGGCGAAGAGCGCGGTCGTTATAGCCAGGGATTATATTCGGAATAAAGAGAACTTCATCACCGCATAACTCCCGGTATCTCTGATAAATCTCCTCCACCTCAGGAAGATACCGGCTCCCGGATGCATACCCCTGATGATTATGCTTCAGCGTCTCGTATATATTATAAGTAGTAATCGCGTCAAATAATCTAATTCGGCTTTTTTGAGGAGCTTCAGTCCAGCCGGAGAAAGTACTCTTCTCTCCTCCATCTACAGTTACCGTCCAGAAGACCTCATCGGCCACAATAAATGGATTCACTCCCCTTTCGCGCAAAACGGAACGAACTTTTTTTATCGCGGCTTGAGTTTTATCGCTGAAGTTCCTGGTAAGATAGAGGAAGATGACCGGGCGGCCTTTTATCTTCAAATAACTTGGATGACTGAAATATCGCCCGGATAATTCAAGCAAGTCGGAGGCAAAACGCTCAATTCTGCGATCAGTCCAGATAATTGATCCGGTAGCTCGATCCATCCCCAGTGACTGGGTCTCATAGAAGATGCACCACTTGATATCATCTATATTCTCAGCCCGGAGAAAACCTGCCTCAAGAACTTCATTCTGCTGGGGACGATTCGGCCACCAGTCAATTACCAGAAAATCGATCCCGTACCGGGAACACCAGGCAATGTGTCGCTCGGCAACCGCGGGATCGCTGGAGTTATATACCCCCAGTACCGGCGTCTGGGACGGATTAAGAAACTTACGGAGATATCCCCTCCTATTGAAATTATAAGGGAACCAGAGATAGTAGTATGCCCCAATCAAATATCGTTCCGGGGCAGACTGTTTCCCACACCCGGGGATCAGTAAGACTAAAAATATAGAAAATATTGCCGGGACTAGAAAGCTACGATTATATATATGTTTAAATATCATTGAAATCAATCTTCCAATTCTTCTGGTTTCCAATGATCCCAGGAGATAAGTTTTTCAACGACCTTTAACGTTTTTTATCTTCAACGTCCTTATTTTTTAACGGTAGGCCGTAGGCGCTACCACACCCACCAGAGAATAATCCATGACAATACCAGATGTCCCCCCATTGATATCAGATATAGACAGTCCCGGGAACGGATAAAATTCACGATCAGCAAGACCGCCGCCGGCAAAAGGACCCTCCCATAACTCCAGGGCTCTACCCAGATACTGGTCGTCATGAAGATTGGAAAGAGTGAGAAGACCAGGAATGAAACACTGATTTCATCTTTTGATCGGATAACTTCCCGGATAGCCAGCAGGAGAGAAAAGAAACAGACCACCAGGAATACAGCCAGATAAACCTTCTCGCTCGCTCGCCCGGAGGCAGCCAGAATGGTCTTTCCATAATCTATTACTCCCGCAAATGGAACTCCGAAGTTCCCCTCTCCCTCCCGGAAAGGGTAGTTCCCGAAACGGGAAAAAACATATCCACTCCAGATAAGAAGGGGAGCGAATGAAAGGATGATAGCCAATATCCTCTTCCCCGATTGACGACGGAAGAGGGCAAACAGCAGGAATACGGCAGGAACAATCAGAACTACTTCCCGGGTTAAAAGCGCGGCGCCAAGAAAAAAACTGCCCGTAAACAATCTCCTGATGGAGATAAAGTAAAGTCCGCCCACCAGAAACCCCATCGCCACCGGTCCGGCCAGGTCTCGGAGCAGGCAAAGAATGAAACCACTCAGCAGTCCGTAGATAACTGCGTACCAGAGGTTCAGCCCCTCATCCCGGAGCCACCGGAGGACAAAATAACTCCCCATCAGGACCCCGGCAAGATTTACCAACACCAGAGTGTAAGGGATCAGGGTGGGACTTCCCAGAGCAAATAAAGCTGCCAGCCAGGGATAGAGTATCCTCCCATAGCGGTATGCCGGCACATCCATGGAGCGCCGCGCTTCACCAAGGATAAAAGGATCCCGGGCGGCAAAATAAAAAAACTGCCCATCGTAACCCCGACTGCCGGGGAGAACAATGGTCCGGGGACCGATTAGCTCCGGTGACGCGAAGCGACTGCCGATACAGGCAAAACCGCTGAAATTATAGTCAAACCGTTGGGCGTAGAGAAAGATAATCGCCAGATAAGCGATACAGATCGTCAGCAATACCGTCGGTATCGAAGTGGATAATTTCACTTCCAATAACTCTTTATAGAGAACATAGCTTCGCAACTTTATTCACCGCAGAGACGCAGAGAACACAGAGAAAGACAAATTAATTGGGTTGTAAATTTCTCATCCTATTGAAATAAAATAGTTTTTTTTATTTCCCTCGGTTTTTTTCTCTGCGTTCTCTGCGTCTCTGCGGTGAAATTGTCTATGTTCCTGGCTTTGCGGTTTGATTTTATTAAAACTCCGAAATGGCGAAATCAGCTATTCCCCTTCAAAGAATCCTTCCGGGGGGCTTCAAGAAGTTCCGAGTACATCTCACCGGTCTGTTTCGCGATCGATTCCCAGCTGAAGTACTCCTCTACCCGTTTGCGGCCGTTCTTTCCCATGGAAGCTGCCAGTTCCGGGTTGGCAAGAAGACTGTTAACGGCCGCCGCTATCTGGCCGGCATCGGAGGGATCAACCAGAAGCCCGGTCTCTTCCGGGATCACCACTTCCTTAATCCCTCCTACCGCGCTGGCCACTACCGGCGTGTCACAGGCCATCGCTTCCAGATTGATAATCCCGAACGGCTCGTAGACCGAGGGACAGACAAAGACCCGGGCCGAGGAATATAGCTCAACATTTTTTTCATCCCCCAGGCTTTCGTGGATCCAGACGATATTCTTCTTCCCTTTCACCTTCTCCATCATCCGATCTTCATAGTCTTTGGTATCGGCCCCTACCGCCTCAAACACCACCTGAGCGTTAATATCATCAGCGGCATCGATCAAGTACTCCATCCCTTTCTGGGCTGTGGGACGGCCAACAAAAAGGATATAATCATCCTCAATCCCATATTTCTCCCGGAGTTCCGGGCGGAGCGGACGATTCTTATATGTATTGAGATCGATGCCATTGTGGATCACCACCACCTTATCCGGATCAACTGAAAAATTATCGATAATATCCCGCTTCATCTCCCGGGAGACAGCGACTACCCGGTCGGCATTCTCCAGCCCTACCTTCTCAATCCAGGCGCTGACAAAATACCCCTCGGCCAGCTGATCCACTTTCCAGGGACGGAGCGGTTCCAGACTATGACTGGTGGCCACATAGGGAATCCGATAGAGCTTGCTGGCCATAAACCCCGCCAGGTGCGCGTACCAGGTGTGTGTGTGAACCACATCGGCATCGATCCGATCCATCAAAATTAAGAGATCGGTAAAGATGGTATTGAAAAGAGAATCAAACTTCGGCTGATCTTCACAGTGAAGTTTTGGCTCCGGCTGATATCCGGTAACCTTGATGCCCTCTTTCTCCGATCGCTGATCGCCAAAACATCTGATATCAACTTCCATTATCTCCGCCAGACAGCGAGCCAGCTCCCGAATATGTACTCCCGCTCCCCCGTAAACATTGGGGGGGTATTCCTTGGTAATAAATGTAACTTTCATTAACTCTCCTTATTTTATAAAAATTATCACAATTAAAATAACCACGAAGGACACGAAGATCACGAAGTTTTTTTGGGAATGGGGAATAGAGAATAGGAAATAGCCACTATTCTACATTCTCCAATATCCATTCTCTATTCCTTCTTCGTGTCCTTCGTGTACTTCGTGGTGAATTACTTAGTTTTATATCCTTAAAATCGCCGCCGGCTCAACTTTCGGATCCAGGGTAATATACTGCTCCCGACCTTTCCAGATCATCCTTTTACCGGTAATCAGCTCCGTGACCTTATATGATTCATCCGATGATATCCCGAAGCGCTCCACCGGAACCGTGATCCGCCCGGTAT
>Ga0208771_1000339_pt1 | contig 29101 bp, 33 predicted proteins | sample AntAceMetag02UKX_FD_184775 | JGI IMG/M metagenome (GOLD analysis project Ga0208771, IMG submission 184775) | Saline lake microbial communities from Ace Lake, Antarctica - Antarctic Ace Lake Metagenome 02UKX (SPAdes) (version 2) | ecosystem: Environmental > Aquatic > Non-marine Saline and... | reverse complement strand
CCTTGCTTATACCCTCCTAAAAAATGCATGGCGCAATCCCCATCTTCAAAAAGTACTGAATAAGATTAATGCAATTGGATCAGCTTGTGAAAGATTAAAACGGTGGGTATTTGATCAAATGTCAAATCAATTAAAAACACCACTTATTATTGAGATTGGATGAAAAACTGCAAAAGTCTTGATTAAATATAGAATACCACACAGAAAATATACTCATAATATTTTATTTGCATTAATCATTGGAATTTTATTTGGTGCAATATTTGGATATTCAAGTGGAATTTGGTATGGAATTGTTGGGTTTATCGGCGGTTTTATGGGTATCATGCTACACTTATTGGGGGATGTAATGACTTATATGAAGTTTAAACCGCTCCTTCCATTCTCTAAAAAAGAAGTTGCTTGGGGTTGGTTCTATTCCAATAGCCCAACTGCAAATAACGGATTCTTCACTTTAGGGATTATTGCTTTCTTTGGATACATGATGGTATCTTCTGGAGCATTAGCAAATTTCATTTAAAAAACATTTAAAAGTAATAACTGATTAGGTATTCGCAAGGGAGAGGTTACGAAAATGAAAAAACATCTAATTGTAATTGGAACTGCCGTTTTGCTTTTGGCGGTTGGGTTGAGTGGATGTAATGAAATACTACCAAGTGGGGATAAAACATTACCCGATGGGACAAAAATCACAGGCGATGTTAGTTCAAAAGATATTTTAAATTATGAGATTTTCAAGTGGAAGACACTTTCTTTTTTATATTATCGCTATAATGGGAAAGGAACAATTTTAGACCATAATATTATAAAGATAAACGTAGAAGTTCCGTGGGCAACCAATATTAGTGATATTGATACGAATTTATCTAAACGTAAGTTCATTTGTGATACTTATTTATCCAAAGAAATTGTTGGTAATAATGTTGAATGGAATGATGATTACACTGTTTGCTATCCATGGGGTATTTCTTCTTCTGGTAGTTATTTTGAACGCTATGATTCCAAAGGATTTGAAATAGGGACAAAAGTTTCATCATGGAGTGTTAGTGGAACGGTTAAAAATATTGGTGATAGTTTTTTAGATTATTCAAGTATATCTGTGAATTTTTATAACGTAAATGGTTCATGGTTAGCATCTCAAAGTGATGGTGAAGATAATATTCCTGTGGGTTATACTTGGGATTTTAGTATAAGATATAATGGTGAATTTAGAAACGATGTAAGTTACATATCCTTCAAAGTATAAACCAATTCATATGATGATTGGGGAAAAATGAAATTATATATATTAAAAGCGGAGGTAGAATAAACCCCGCTTTCGGGACAACAGGGGTTTATTAAGATAGATTTTTAAGGAAGTAGATGCTGTTTAATAGTAGATTTAAGGGAGACGACTACGAAAATGAAAACCCATCAAACTTCATCAACATTTCCTTTCAAATGTAAAGTATGTAACAAGGATAACATTGAGAAATTAATGATGCTATTTTATTATCGTGGTGAAAAATGGTTAACTGCAAGTTATTGCTCTGAAAAGTGTTTTTCAAAGTTAGGAATACCATATTTAGTAGGTAAGCAAAAAGGTAATCTATCTACAAAAATCAGGGGTTATAGATTTTACAAAGAAATTATACATCAAGGTTTAAAATATGTTTATCCAGTTAAAGAATATATAATTGAGGATAATCAAGAGATAAATCCTTATGAAATATTTGAATGTAAATAATATATTTAGAATAAATGAAATTGTAGATATTGAAAGAGGCGGAATATGAAAAAACATCTAATTGTAATTGGAACTGCCGTTTTGCTTTTGGCGGTTGGGTTGAGTGGATGTAATGAAATTAGCAATCCTTTATCATCAGAGGAAGATAGATTTATTGGAACTTGGAATAGTGGCACATATAATGCATTAACATTTTTCTCTGATGGAACAGGTTCAGAGAGTTCAATATCATTTCAATGGGAAATCAAAGATGGTAAACTTGTTCGTGAAATGTTTCAAGGCAAGTCATCAATAGTATATGATTATCAATTTTCTGATAATGATACATCACTTACTTTAACTGATGTGACTGGGGGAACAGCTCATATTTATACTAAACAGCAGTAAGTTTATGAAATTGTAGATATTGAAAAGGGAGGTAGAATAAACCCTGCTTTTGAGACAACAGGGTTATATACAATAGTGATTTTTTTAAAACTAAAAAGCAAAATTCTTCGAGTAACAAGACATAAATAGAGGTTCGACATAACTATTTCTGTAGCATATTCTATCAAAATATCTTTTTTCCGTTTTATTGAGATGAAAGAACGAGAAGCAGATAAAATATCAATGGATTTTGACGATATATTAGTGCAATCAGTTGATGGTTTGATTACCAGTGGCAATGAAGACGAAATCAAACTATTGTTCTACTATGTAAAACCCGAGTCGTGCATTGATGAAGATGGCACTGTTGAAGGCAAAGGCGTCGCTGAACTGCGGGTGTCTCGCTCCAAATTTATGGACATTGCTAAGGAAATAAACATGCGGGTAAAGGATATTCAAAAGGGAACGGATGTGATAGTGATGTTTGGTTAGAACATCCACAACTTTTTTTTTAGTTAAATCTAATTATAATCATATGTAAATTTATGATAATCAAATATTATCATACTACTACACTCCAAACGTTATCCAGTAGTACCATTCAATAAATAAATGGTTAGTATCTCAAACAAATGCTGCCTAGGAAATTAGAACCTATATTTATTCTTTTTACTAAAATAATAAGAAAAGGTACGCTCCTCCTTAGACCCTTTACCGGTCACCATTTCAATTATACCCTGCGCAAGTATCCACCCAAAATATCCCATGAAAAATGTGAAGAATCCTGCAATGCTGTATCCAAGTATGATTTGCATATAGTTCTGTCCACCTGTTAAAAATAACACAAAGATTCCAATCGTAATAAACAAAAAGATTAGAAGGAAAATCCATCTTAATGCATAAATAGTAACTTTCATTGTTTTTAATGGAATATCTTCAAGTGATATTTTTTTATTGGCGAAATTTGTAAAATTTCTATTTTTGTTGATTCTTTTTCCCGGCAACTTTTCTCCTCCTAAAACAAATTTTTTAGTCGAGTGATCCCAAGATGGATAAATGAGAGGTAGATATAAAAAGCTATTTCGCAGATGCATATGCAGGTCAAATAAAGATATATGTTTGTATATATGCAACTACAGCACTCTGTAAAGAGCAAAGTATTGTGTAATCTGCGAATTATCGCAAGGTTAGTAAAAGGAAAACAAACAAACGACAACACTTTTTAAGAATCTGCCACGATTCTAATGACATCTCCATCTTTTAATTCATGATCTGAACCTATAACACGATGTGTTCTTGCATCTATTGCCCTTATGAAATGATCCCCAATATCGGTATGAACCTTGTAAGCCAAATCTTTTGCCGTACTTCCGCGTGGCATCAAATAGGCATCTGGCAGGATCCTACCTTCCTTATCAGTAAGGTGCGTATCATCTTCTACAGGGTATACAACAATAAGATCCAACATTTTAACCGATTTTTCTATACATTTTTGAATCCCTGTGGAGCCATACTTTTGTAAAACATGTGTTTTGATATATTCAAGTGCCTTAGTTTGCTTTTCACTGAGATCAGATTCCATTAAGATTTTAAAATCGCTACTGCCTGGATTGTAATCAATCAAACCCTTATTCATTGCGTTAGTCAAGGCAAGCTCAGCCTCCGCGCTTGTAGGAACAACAACATATCCTTGTTTTTCAATTTCCTCTAACTTTGCCATTGTAGCATCCGGTGCAATGTCACTTTTGTTAAACGCTATAAGCATCGGCTTGCTGATTTTTCTAATATAACCTGAGAGCTTTAGTAACTCGTCATCTGTCCATTTTGCTGGCTTATCCGTACCAAGATTTAACGTTCTGATGGCACCATGTATGTGCTCTTCCGTTATCCCCAGACCCGTTAATCTCTCCGCAAGCATTTTGTCAACTTTTTCACCAGCAACTTCACATTTTCGGGCAATATCCTCCCAGCTTTTTTTGATGATGCTTTTTAGCCAGTATACAACTTCTTTTTCCAAAAAATCCACATCATTTAATGGATCATATTCGCCAAGTCCGCAAGGATTGCCTTCTGCATCTGCACTTCCTGAAGCATCCACGATATGTATTAGAGCATGAGCCTGTCTAAGATCATCTAAAAATTTGTTACCAAGCCCCTTGCCTTTAAACGCATCGGGGACCAAACCTGCAACATCTATTGCATCGATAGGAACAAATCTAGTCCCATCAACACATTTGGAATTATGCGGAGTGCATGTTACTCCAAAATCCTTGCATGGGCATGGCTTTCGAACATACATTACTCCATGATTGGCATCTATTGTTGTAAAGGGATAGTTTGCAATTTCGGCATGTGCATCTGTAGCTGCATTAAAAAAGGTGGATTTCCCCACATTGGGTTTTCCGACAATTCCTATCTGCATACTCATTTTAATTACTCCAACATCTCATCTACTTCATCCAAAATATCTACATTGCTTTCAAATCGTCTAACCTTTTCCTCAGTATCAGATTCAACGGGCATTACAAATGATATACCATTTTTTGCAAACAGCATACCATCAACAGACGCAATCTTGGATAGATAAATCTTTCCACCAGATATATTTCCTGCAATATGTGCATTTTCATCCACTCGCACATCACCCTTTGCGTCGATATTTCCTTGGACGTCTGTGTTTTTGCCGCAAAATACGTCTTCAGTGGATTTTAAAGTCCCGTATATCACAGAATCATCCTCAACAGACACATTTCCTTTGACGTCATAATTTCCAATTAGGTGAGACTTTCTTCCAACACGAAGATTACAATCCACCTTGGATTTCTGAACACCTATGATGGAATTATTTGGAATGAAAAGAAATATCTCAGAAATTGGAATTGTGCCTCCATCATTTTCTTCCATTTCTTCAAGAAGTCGTTCTATTTCTTCACTATGCCCCATCTTTAATAGTTGCGCAAGATATATAAAAAGATATATAACAACAGGGATAGGACTGCGAATATTTATCCACCCCTTCGCCTCAAATCCCTCATCCATCTCAACACTATCGGCAACGTCAAGATCTCCTTTTAGTGAGAGTTTTCCCCCCAGCTTTACCTTCTCCCCAAGATATACATTACCTCCACTTTTAACGTTGCCACCTATGCGTGAGAAAACATCTGCCCTAATGTCTTTTGTGGCCTCTAAATCACCGTCAACTATAACGTGCTCTCCAACAAAAATTCGACCATCTGTTTTTACCCCGAACTGAAGTAAACAGCAATCGCCAATAATCACATCTCCCTTCGTAATTATCGTATGTTCATCAAACTTTGTTTCGTCTGGAATCACAAGCGTCTGTCTATCAAATGTCATGCTAGGGCATTATTGCATTTCCCATTATAAAGTCAACGGCTCGCTTGCAATAAAAAGGGAGAAAAGAATGGAATTTATTCTGTCATCCATTCTTCATCAATACGTGTGTAATTAGATATTTCCTCAGGTTTAAACCAGAGATTGATCTCAAATTCAGCAGTCTCTGGGCTATCAGAACCATGAACAATGTTTCTACCGATAAACTGACCAAAATCTCCACGCATGGTACCCATAGCAGCTTTTTGAGGATCGGTCTTTCCCATCATTCCTCTAACCATCTCTATAGCATTGTTTCCTTCAAGGACCATAGCAACCACAGGAGATGAAGTAATGTATTTCACAGTTGGCTCAAAAAACGGTTTTCCTTTATGAATGCCATAATGTTTCTCTGCGAGCTCTTTACTAACCGATACAAGCTTCATTGCTACAAGTTTGATTCCTTTTCTTTCAAAGCGAGAGATAATCTCACCAACAAGACCTCGTTGAACTGCATCAGGTTTTATCATAACGAATGTTATTTCTTTTTTCATAAGGTCACCTGTAATTTTGAATAGATTGATATAACTCTCCTTTATAGAATTAACGGCTAAATCTAGATGGATTTACCAAGTATATAGAAACTAAAACTAACAAGATTAAATAGGATATGAGCAGTAATCGCAGAGTATAGGTTTTTTGTTTTAATCACAAGAAAGGCAAGAAGGAGTCCAACTACTGCAGTCATAATAGCAGGGTAAACATTTCCAAATGACAAATGAGCAATACCGAACAGTAGAGCAGTAACAATAATTGCTGCTTCTTTTCCAACAAGGGAATTAAACTTTTCCAACAAAAATCCTCTAAAAAATATCTCTTCACCAATAGGCTGAAAGGCAATCAGAATCAACATCAAAGGCAAGGAAAAATATGATTCTAGCTCAGGAATATTACTAGAATCTGTAAGATTAAAACCTAGATACGTCATTACAGCACCAATTGTAATAATTATTGCAAATGCAAATATCATTGTTAGCATACCCCATAGAAAAGCTTCGTCTATACCTTTAGTTCGAAGTTTCAAATGAGAACGCATTTGCTTTAGGTTAAATTTATTAACCAAACGATACCACAGAAGAGGGACTACGATGAATAACGCAACAACAAAGGCCAACTGAATGAATAAAACAATTATTTCAAATAATATTCTAAAGGAATCTGAAACATCTTCAATTTGATCCGTTTGAGTCGAAGAGGGCATCCCAAAATAAGAAAGCACTGGAAGTATAATAAAAACAAGAAAGGTGACGGCAACTAGGAGTAGTGATAAGATGTGTGTCGGCTTTTTAATGTTAAAGTCCATACAGAAGGATAACAGCTACGATTTCATAAAAGTTTTTAAATATGAAAGCCTGTTACTCAAAGAAATGCTGGGCCCGTAGGGTAGCTTGGTCAATCCTTTTAGCTTTGGGAGCTAGAGACTCCAGTTCAAATCTGGGCGGGCCCACTCTGTTCTTCTGTACCTTACTTACTGCCCCCTATGTATTAATGTAGTACTATAGACCTGCTCATCACTATATCATATCTTCTTTAAATCATCTCACTCATACTAATGGTAAGTAAGGTATAAATTGCCACTAATCAAACAATACTAAGAATATACATATAGATATTTTATAAGCTTATATAAGGCTATTTACATGTGCCTAATGGTTTACCATCCATGAGAAAAAATAATGCCTTAGAGGGGTGTTTCTGGAGATCCTCGGGCATAATTATATGATATTTGGTATAATATCACTCATTATTTTATCATAGATTATAGTGGGCGACAGAACATTCTTTACAAATTCCCCTTGCCTTTACAGGTAAAGAACATTACAAAATTATAACCATATTATGTCCATCACTATAATCATCTTAATCATTTATAGAAAAAATCTGATATAAAAATATTAATAATGGATAACGAACAGATAGTATATGGGGGCAAAAAAAATATGATAATAGCAGGTGAGTGTATAGATTGGAGAGATGCAGTTGAAATAGAAGATATTCTTAAAACTTCCATAATCTCAAGTAGAATGAGGGAATTATCACACCTTACAAAGTAAGAGATAATCAACTACAATTTCATTAATCTTATTTCATTCAATAGCCGAATTATTCATTACTTTTCTATATATCTTCTTTAAATCTTCTTTGTTAAATCTTGGAGTTATCTTTCTTATTGCTTGGGGACTGGGCAAATTCTTCATTAGTCCACGACTTGCCATTATCATATAGTGGGATTAAAAACCATAAAATGGCAGCATAATGATTGTTTGTTATTGGCAGTCGGCGGATTTGAGTCTGGTGGATATCTCAGTATTTCATAGACATAGTCGTCACACTGTTCTTCTATTTCCTCTTCTTCCCCAAATATATTGATACGATACTTCTTTTTTTTCTTCTTATTTTTAGTTTCAGTTTCAGATATATGTATCAATGTTCTTGCATATTTTCTTGGCAAACCAAGTTCCAAAAACAAATTAATAATATCCTCATCGTCTACCATTATTCTTGCACCTTCGCTCTACATATATATTAGTAACATTTAATATTTAAAGTTTATTAAATAATGAAAATATATACGCGTATTCCTCCTTTCCCTTACCCTTATATATACCTATACGCCAACTATACTGCTGCCCATTACCTTTGCAATTAAATATTTTATTAATTATTTGAAACAGCCCCAAATTATTTTAAAGAATCTTTCATTTTTATTTCAAGATGTGAAAACCTAAAAATTCTTCTAAAACCGTTAAAGATAAATTATGGTGGCCCTATATCAAATAATGACTTATCCAAAAATATGTTTTAACAAATCAAAAAGAAGGGGGACAAAAATATGAAAGAAGGATATCTTTCGGATGATGGTGAAGAAATCGATCCTGCATCAGTTCCAATTCCATTGTTATGCATATCATGTTTGAAAAACAACAATGCAAATGAAGAAGTCTATTGCATGCTTAATCGAATGGATCAGATGAAAGAAGTGAGAAGAATGGAGAGATGTTCTGTTGCTTTGCCTATGAGCCAACTGATCCTCATATAAACAAGCAACAGATATTTGATGAGATGGAAAAGTACCTTGCTAAAAAGTATTCTGAGTAGCAATTATTCCAGATGGGGAAATCAAAAGAGTGGTACGATGAGCATCAAAACAGTTAATGCAAAAAACTTGTTACCGCAATCAAACAGAGGTAAATAATGACGATGCCGCAAAACTGGATTGAAAAACAAGGGCCACAATTCATATCCCAACTGGGCATACAACCAAAACAAACAATTCTTGATTTTGGTTGTGGCAAAGGAAACTATACACTACCTGCAGCAAAACAAGTCGGTCCAAAAGGAAAAATTTATGCTCTGGACGATATGCCATCAAATCTTGAAACCATAGAAAAACAAGCACGGATACTCAATTTAACAAACATTGATTATATCAATACTCATGGCGAAATTGATTTACCTCATTTTCTTCTTCCAATAAATACCATCCTTGTTTTTGATGTTCTTCATTATTTTAAAAAACAACAACGAAAACATCTCTACCGACAATTTTATGACTGTTTAGAGAAAAAAGGACAGCTTATTGTGTATCCAAAACATACCACTGATAACTGGCCGATGTGGAATCTATCTTCATATTCAACAAAAGATTTGATACAAGAAATACAGCGGGAAACTTTTTTATTAAAAGAAACAAGAACTGCCCGACTCATTCATGATCAAGAATACGAGGAGGGGGCACTTCTTCGCTTTATGAAAGGTTAACATTATTTTTTTTGATACTAAAAAGGTGAAAAAAATGGAATACGACAAGATTTCAACTAATGTCTTAATTATTGGAGCGATATCTGCTGGGCTTTCTGCAGCACTTTATACTGCTCGTGCTGGAAAGAAGAACGCGATAAATGTGGTCCTGTAGCCATTATGGAGATACATAAAAAGATACTATGAAATTAACTAAAGAAGTGTCAAAGAACAATTATTATTCCTTCATGTGGCATGCAACTTTTCTTGCACTGGCACAAAATTTTATGGATGTTAATACAATCATTCCGGCTATGATGATTGATGCTGGAGGAACGGCAGTTCATGTTGGAATACTTACTGCAATCCTAATTGGAGGCGGCAAGGTATCCCAATTATTTTTCGCCCCCTTTTTGAGCAATAAACACTATAAGAAGGGATTTTTATTGGGTGGAATAAATATTCGTTTTATTTCGCTTATTGGAATGGCACTGGTATTTGTTCTGTCCTCTGAATTAGCAGGCAAGGTGATCATTCTGTTTATATTCCTTTTAATTGCTCTCTTTTCCATTAGCGGCGGTTTTGCTAATATTGGTTACACTGACATTCTGGGTAAATCAGTACTACGGCAGAAACGTAAGCACTTTTTCTCTATGAAAGAAATTGTGGCTAGTCTGGGGCTGCTTGTCTCTGCTTATTTCGTTCGCCATTTACTAAAAATTTACAGTTATCCGGAGAATTATACAATCTTATTTTTTATTGCTGCTGGATTGCTTGCTGTTGCATCTTTTGGTTTCTGGAAAATTAAAGAGGTTGGTGCAGAACATATAAAAATATCTCATTTGAGAGATTATCTTCAAACTACTAAGAAAGAATTTAAATCCAACAAACGGTTGAAGTACTATTTACTATTAATCAACACACAAGGTATAACACTAGCACTTATGCCTTTTTTGATACTTTATGCTAAGAGCACTTTTGGAGCGGAAAGTGAAGCAATTGGAAATTATTTATTTTTAAAAGTAATTGGAGGTGTAATCACTGGTGCTATCATGATCTATTTTGCCAAAAAAATCAAATATCGTCATAGTCTCTATATAGTCTCCCTGCTGTCAATTTTAATTTTAATCTCTATTTTAGCTTTCCCTGGAGCAATACTTTTCCCATATGTCTTTTTATTTGGTGGCCTTGTATATACATTTCATAGAATAGCAGTAAGTGGAGTTTTACTGGAGGTTACCACTGATAAAAATAGAGCGTTATACACTGGTTTAACAGGAGCAGGAAGTATCCTACCTGCCTTGTTTCCTCTTGCAGGTGGATTGATTATACAGCAGTTTGGCTTTAACACTTTTTTCACAATTTTTATTTTCATTCTGATTGTATCTATCTATTATATTTATAAGTTGGACTGCAAGGAGTAAAAATTATGGACAAAATATATCCCGATTCGGAAGTTGAATTAAACCCATGGTTAGCAAAACATTACGACAAAATTATGAATATAGCCTCTTTGGGCTTTTATATTCGATTTATTCACAAAGCAATTAGCTCTATGGACATATCTCCAAATGACAAAATACTGGATTTTGGGGCAGGAACGGGCAGAAATGCGCTTTTAATGAATAAATACTTATCCGAAAGGGGGGAAATTGTAGGTCTGGATATCTCAGATAACATGATTAAACGGTTTAAAGAAAAAACAAAAAAGTTCCCTAATATCAGCATAAAAAATAAACGTATTGACCAGCCTATAGATTTTGAAAAAAGGTATGATAAAGTTTTCATATCCTTTGCATTACATGGATTTCCACAGGAAATACGTAAAATTATAATCAATAATGCATTTAATGGTTTAAAAGAAGAGGGAGAGTTCATTATCCTTGATTATAACGAAGTAGTTTTAAATGAAACTCCATTTTATTTTCGTACCATATTTAAAGCAGTTGAATGCAAATATGCATTTGATTTTATAAAGAGAGATTGGAAAAAGATTTTAGGATCTTATGGCTTTAACGAATTTGAGGAAAAAACATTTTTCCTCAAATATGTAAGACTGCTAAAAGCTAAAAAAATAGGTGAAAGAAAATGAAACTATTAATGATTTATGCGGAAAAAATCGGTTATAAAACAACTTCAAAAACTATAGAATCCATGCCTGATACTGACGAGGAAAAAGTATATGAAAATGTACTTGTGGGATTTATCCAGGCCGAAAAGGAGGATGAAAAAGATTTTAAATATGTTGAAAACAAACTTGTGAAAAATTTAAAATGGGCCGCAGGGAAGAATAACACAAATAGAATATTACTGCATTCCTTTGCCCATTTGTCAGTGAGTAAATCTTCCATTGATTTTGCGAAAAAACTTCTAGACAACGCAGAGGAAAGAATTGGGAAATCAAGTTACGAAGCATATCAAACACCGTTTGGTTATTTTTTGGATCTGGATATCCAGGCGCCTGGAAAATCTCTTGCAAGAATTTTTAAAGATATAGGTGTTAAATGATAGTTGCGGTTCAACGGCTCCACTTTAAAAAAGCAGAGTCTTACGCACAAAGCTGATAAAAAAGACATGGGTTGAAAGCAGTTAGGTTAAACATTCTATTTTAGGCGTCTTAATATTCAACGTTTCATTAATCTTGCTTAAAAAACATTTCATCAGCAACATAAGAAAATTCATTACATCCGCAGTTTTCAATGTGATTCAAACATTTTTTGGATATAAAAAAACCCATTAAATATGATTCATCCAAGAAGAACACATAGAAGGAGGTTTGAATGAATACTTTATTTTATGATTTTTAATAAATATCATTTGTAACAATTATTGTAATAGATATCTTTAATTTACTTTTTATCAGAATATTTTTATATGCATATATACATGCATAACGGAACAATTATCCTGTTATTGTTTGGGGGAATCAAGTAAATGATTGACAAAAATACAACAATTAAATTAACAGCAGTTGCAGCTGTAGCGATAATAATACTGGCAAGCATAATAGTTGTCTTTGAAAGTCAAAAGGAAGAAAAAGTAGAAGAAAAGGAAGAAGTAATAGAAATAGACGACAGGATAAGCCCATTTTTGAGTCAGGGCTTGACCGTAGAGGTATTAAGAATAAGAAACAGAGGACTTATGGATAAAATGTTGTCTTTTGGCTCTGGTTGGAAAAACCCACCTGAATATTACTGGGTAAGCGATGTAGATGGCGAAATAGGTGATACAAGTGTAATCGAAGCGGCAGGAGGGGTCGAAGGTTCAGGCACATTTACTGAATGGGACACTATGCTAAAAGAATGTCGAGTAAATTATAAGATAAACAATGAAAATCAAGAGACTTCTCAAGTAAAGCTTACAATAATGGAAATTCAAAAAACAGGTCTTCTAGGGAGAAAAGAATCAAAAGTCGAAAAAGAAGAGATTAGTCTAAGTTATGATTTTAGAACTGGCCATTGGGACGGCGACGATTATTTAGGAGACAACGATGGATATGGGCATTTTTTAGGTGAAGAATATGAGATATGGTTTAACCTCTATCAATCAGACTATGATCATGATGGAATCCCTTTTTGGACTGAAGTAAATATTTATGATTTTGATCCGACTATAGATGATTCAGAATTAGATCCAGACAATGATGGAATACCTTCAAGTTGGGAATGGAAATATGGTTATGATCCAACAACATATGACAGCCATAATAAATTAGATCCAGATGTTGATGGTATTGAAAACATTGAAGAATACAAGCTTGCAGAATTTTTTTCAGATCCGTATTCACCAGATATGTACCTAGAAACAGATGGTATGAAAAAAGGAGGCTTTTTTGATTGGGAGCATATCTTTTATGAAGAGTCACAACAAATGGTTATTGAACGGTTTGCACAACATGGGATAAACGTGTATATTGACGATGGATGGCCAGATGGACCAATAAATGGGGGAGGCGAAATGCTTGATTTTGTTGAAACTCTTGACGAAGTAGTTGGGGGTCATATGTCACGGTGGTACAAACATAACTTTGCTGATGAAAGAAAGGGAGTATTTAGATATGTAATAGTAGCAAACAATGCAGGATTTATCACCCCATCAGAATATAACAATTATGATCACATTGTTATAGATACTAGCAAGTATAAGACATATGTCAAAAGATTTGCATTTACTCCAAAACGTCAAATAATTGTTCTTGCTAAAGGAGTTATTCACGAGCTTGGTCATTCACTAGGTTTAGAGCCATGGACATTTTATGGTATAGATAATATGCCGAATGGAAACTTTCGATGGCCAGATACCTTGACTGATGAAGAATGGGCTAAATACAACGAGCAGTACGTTAGTGTTATGAACTACAAATATATTTTTGATATTTTTAAATACAGAAATCTATTTGATTATTCTAATGGGGAAAATGGTGAACCTTATGATTTTGATGATTGGGGCCATATCTATGTCCCAGCGTTCCAACGGGATTCAGAAGCATATGAAGAACCTACCCTTGATACATTTGAGGATTTTGACCGAGTGGATAAAGAGCCTGAACCAGTCTATAAAACATGGGTTTATGATGAAAATCTTACGCAAAAATACAGCGAAGAAATTTCTCTCCTTTCCTATGATATAGGTAACGCAGATTTGGATTATAGAATATATGTTGAATCAGAGAGAAATGATAAAAAAGTAGACGTAAGGATTTACACAAAACCACTTGTTAAACCAGTTACAACCATATGGTCACTAATTGGGGAAGGACAAGTTGATATGGATGAGAACACCCTTGAGTTCTATTCTTATGATCTCCAATATGAAGCAAAACTAGAGTTTCTATAGAATAAAATTTATTATTCAGCTGGGGCCTCAATGTATTCTTATCAATGATAAAGCAACCATTGCATGCATGATACCGGTTTGATGCTGGGAAAAAAATATTGATAACGGTGTTGCGGGACATATCGACATTTTGCAGGTGAGAAACAATCTTGTCTACATTCTTGATTATAAACCAGCGGCGGCCAGGGAGAAAGATGAAACAGTTGCCTCTCAGCTCTACCTATATGCTTCTGGACTTTCTTTCAGAATCTCCGTTCCTCTTGATAAATTCCGCTGTGCATGGTTTGATGATAAGAACTATTATGAGTTTGAGCCAAAAAAGGCAAAGGTGGGATATCCTAAGACAGATGTTCACAAAAAGCATAGACAACAAATGACAAAAAAACCATAGACTTTGAAGACCAGTAATTGTTATAGATCGTTATTTTCTATTCGTTTTCAATATTGTCAATTACTCCAGCATCTGCTAACTATTTGATATCAATCAGTTCAATTATTTCTTTTGTATTGAATATGATGACTTTGGATTGTTTTTTAAGCAATTTATCATTAGACCAAATGGGGCAACTTAACATAAGTGCAAGAGCGAAAAAATCTATGTCTTTTACAAATTCTTCATATTCGTTTTTGAGAGACTTGCTTACAATCGTTAGGGCCTTATGAAACGATGGGGAATACTCTTTTAAAGATATGAATTCAACCTTCAATGCTAGCTCTTGCTTTAATTTCTTAAACCGCTCTTTTGATAATGATGTCTTTTTCATTAGCTCTAAGGAATATTTATTGATTTCTTCTAATGCATATTCTAGTGAGAACAGTTGGACGGGCGTATCTACAAAATTCTTGAAAACAGAACCTTCCCAAAAGAAGGTGAATAAAACATTGGAGTCAACGACAAGCTTCATATCAATCCTTTCTTCTTCAGTTCCTCAAGTCGATTTTTCCTCGATTCCTTTTGTGCTTTTACAGCCCATTCAGAGAATGATTCTTCCTGGTTGAGTCTCTTTAACATTTCTTCTTTCCATGATAACTTCTTAACTTTTTTCTCAATGGATTTCCTTATAAATGCAGACCAATTTATTTCAGAGAACTTCTTCATCAATGCCCTTGTTTCCTCAGATATAGATAATGTTACAGATACCATGTTCACACAACCTGTAAATAAACATAATTACGTTAAAATATTTAAATGTTTTGATTATGATAAATTAAACAAGCATTAAAAAGGCTGTAAGTCCCGTAAATTGGACAAGGCTAAGAGTTGTTAATAGTTACATCAAAACTTTTGCAGTTGTCACCATCAGATCCATAGACTTTGGGAGAAAGACAAATGTTTTAGTTGACGGTAGTTCTCCTTATTATTCAAAAAATGCAAAAGTTTCGATTTCTAAATCTCTTTGCCAGCGATGGTGAAGAAATAAGGATTCTAAGGCAAGGGTTCTAATGATTGTTTTATCATCCTTTATTTTACATTTATACTTTATAAAATATTTACACCTACTACATAACAGATTAATATGTTATTAAATTATAATAAGTATTAAATAATAGGTACATCATTAGCTAACTGCAATAGATAAGTAGAAATTGATGGGAGAGGGCATGTTTAATAAGAGACGTTCCGAGATTCAGATTATCGGTAAGATACTAGATGTATCGAAGAACGGAGCTAAAAAAACAGAGATACTCTATCAAAACAATATGAGTTTTTCACAACTTCAGAACTATCTTTCTTTTCTAATTGAGAAAAACGTTATTGAGGAAAACATCGTATCAAACGTTAATGGTACCTCAAATAGGATGTATGTAACTACTACGAAGGGATGTAATCTTTTAGAAGATATCAATAGATTGTATAAGTATTTTAAATAAGTGATAAATCAATGATCAATATTTTTTATTACGCATGATTTTAATTCAGTTAGATTTTGGGAGGTGACATCCTTCCCAACATGAACAGGCTGTCCAGCAATTAGAAATGATGGAGAGAGAAAACAAATGTTAAACAAATGTCGTGGATGGGTTGAGATATTGAACAAACACCAAGCCACAGATTTTAAACAGAAAAAGTCACAGATTTGGGCAGTTACTCAGGCGACGGATATGGGGAATAGTAAAAGCAACAAATATGGGAAACGTTTTACGTCATGGATTCGGGAAATGTTTTACGTCACGGATATGGGAAATTGTTCTTGGAGGGATGAAAAAAACTGTGATGATTTTTAGATCGCAAATATGGGAAATTTTAAGGTAACAGATCTGTAAAATGATTTTTTGCTGTTTTTCTTATGTTAATTATGTGATTTTTGTGATTTGCTGCTGACGCATTTTTTTATATTACTGAACGGTTTTTTAATTGATAGATTTGGAAAGTAGCGGGTGCCAAGGATTTGGACGGAGCGGAAGAAGCCTAAGGTTCAGGAGAATATAGAACAATCTTCTAGAACTGTGTTTCTATGGTTTTTATTAACTTTATCTTATTTATCCATTTAAGGGAAGCGGTATTGCTATATTCCCCAGCACTACAACCTAGTATTACAAAATATACGTTAAATAAAGGAGTAAAGATGAATAAAAAGCTAGTCTTGGTAGTTTTCGTTGCGTTTATTGTCTTATCAAGCATGGGAATGAGCTATGCTAGCGATAAAGATGTTTCGTTTATAATTTGTGGAACTGACGATAATGAAGTTGTAGAAAACGTAGGGGATGTAATTGCCTCCATTAACGGTGCAGGTGATCTAATTGTTTCTTTACTCAATGCCTACCCCGGCTATGAAGCCAATGTTACCTTTAAAATTAAATATACTGATGCATCTGGGGGAGAAGACCCGGTATATATCAAAGCTATTACCATCAATAATGGAAATCAATCTAAAATCGATGTAGTAGTAACTGATCCTGCTAGTAACTCTATTCAAATAGATACTATTCTTTATCCAGATGGCACATTGGATGGTCTTTTAACCGTTACCATATTGGATGGAGCAGAACAATCTGTATCATATTCTTTTGGTGTAGATATTGATTTCAGCGAGGAGCCACCCATACCTACATTTTAATCTAATTTAAATTGTAGATTTTTTTAGATATTTATTTTTATAAAATATATAATCTTACTATTATCGTATTATTGAACGGAAAAATCTTCATTCTAGATATGTAATAGAACATTGTTCTAGAACTTTATTTCCATTTATTTTATATACACTTCTCTATTTATATAAAACTAAGCGGATGATGCGAACAGGCTAATCAGACCAAAGAGTAGATTAGGTAAAACTGGTCGAAATATGTATTCTGTTTCGCTTGTTCGTGAAATTCATGGGGGAGACGCTCGGCTTTGTACTTCGCCTTACATAAGAAATCAAAACAGAAGTAATTGAAAAGGAGGAAATGAAATATGAAAATAGGCGCAATATTTTTAGTATCCGTAATGGCTCTTGCAGCTATTGGTGGAGGTTATGCAGCTTGGTTTGACACAATTACCATAGAAGGTACTGTCAACACTGGTAGTGTAGATCTTAATGTTAGAGGTTACTCTGGAACATACATATGGAAAGTCTATCTTGGCCCAGATGCTGCAGGAACTCCACCAGCAAATGAACTATATCGTTGGCATGGACTTCTTCCAGCACCAACAGATGAAATGGTTGAAGCTACCTTTCCAGGATGTACCGTTGAGTTAATCTCATATGCATATGCAGAACAAACAGCTGGAGACGCAGATGATGCAGTTACTATGGTATTCGACAGTTTGTTCCCATGTCAAGACTTCGTAGCAGATGTTATATTCCACTATGAGGGAAGCATACCAGCTTACGTGTTCCGTTCACACAACATCAACATAAACCCAACGAATGGCCCACAATATGATGCAAGCGTATATACTGGAGCAAACTGGATGGAAGATCACTGGCTAATGAAACACCCAGATGGAATGACACCTGACCCTGCTATAAACACAGGAATATGGATCGAAGCATACCATGCAACTGTTACACTTGCAAATCCTGCAGATCCTGCAAGTGACGTTATCTCATACGAAAAAGGAGAAAAAATAACCAGTGCAGTACAGCTTCACAATTGTGATTACATAATAGCAGAAGTTTATGTACACATAATCCAAGACAACATATTCCAAGAGTGCAGCGGAACGTTCGACTTTAACGTATACGCAAAGCAGTGGAACGAATATGACCCAGACGTACAAGCACCATAAGGTGACTAAACAATTAGAGGAACAAAATAGGTTCCTCTAAATATTTCTTTCTATAACGGAGGAAAAAAAATATGAAAAAACGGATAGACAAAATAGCAGCAGTATTTATCGTTTCGATATTTGCTCTATCTGGAACAAGTATGGCTTTTGCCGCTTGGACAGATACCATTACAATAGATGGTACTGTAGCAACAGGTAATGTGGAATGGGAATTTCTAGAGCCTTACACTATAACTGATCCATTTAATCTAGCAACGTTTGGGTATCTACCAGATGGCATACCGGGAAATCCGTACTATTTCCGTGACTACAACTGTGATCCAAATATCGGGTTCTATGGTTGGGGTCCAACACAATATGACCCCGTAAATTATCCTGAGCCAAAAAATGTTGGACATGGCTATCTTGTTGAAGTGGACTCCCACACTCTAAAATTGGATATATATAATGCATATCCTGGGTATCATAACCACATTGATTTCTGGATTCATTATATCGGGTCCATACCTGGTAAAATCGATAGCCTCGTTATTAAAAACGAACTAGGAACTGTTATTGAAACAATTAGAGACCTTGGCATCTATGAGTTTGATGCCAGTGGCGATGGCGTTCCTGATATGCAAATAAAGTGGGGACATCCCTTTGGGGATCAACTTCACTATTGCAACGAACGGGATGTCAGCTTTGGATTTTGTTTCTTACAGCCATTACCGCAGAATGCAGTCATAACACTGTATCTGGAATATGTTGTGATTCAGTGGGACGAATATTGAAGATGAATACTACAATCTAACTAAAAATTTGAGCTGGATCGAGAAAAACTCGGTTCCGCTTTCTCTTATCTTTTGAAGAGAAAAAAACGCAAAACACCTAAAAATTGAGGCTTACGACAATCCCGTCGGGATTGCCTTAATAGAATAAAAAAAAAGAATAAAGGAGAAATAAAAAATGAGAAAAAATAGTAGAAAAAACAAAATGAATACTGCAAAGCTAGGAGTAATATTTATTGTTGCTGCAATGGCTCTTGCAGGCGTAGGCGCAGGTTACGCAGCATGGTTTGACACAATCACAATTCAAGGTACTGTCAACACAGGTAGTGTAGGCTGGGATGTAACAGAGTATTCTGGAACTTGGGTATGGAAAGTCTATAATGCAGGAGATACTGGTAATGGAGCGGAAACAGTTGTTACACATGATCGTGATGAAACATATTCTGAGGATGAAGGTTTCCTTGTTGCATCCTCATATGCAGAGCAAACCATGACTGGCGATACTGACCCAGTTGCAGTAGACGATTCCGTTACCGTAGTATTTAATAATTTGTTCCCATGCATCGATTTTGAAGCAGATTTTACAGTCCATTACACCGGTAGTGTACCTGGTAAAATCAACAGTATAACATTTAGAGATCTATGGCCAGATACAGCTAATGAGATATTAATTGATAAGTACACAACTCTAGAAGTAACAATTGGGAAGCAAGATGCAGCAGGTACGTATCACTGGACTTCACTCCCAATAGATCAACTTGATGGATATCAGCTTCACTATTGTAATTTGATACGTGTTGTGATGACAATACATCTGCCACAAATTGATGATAATGGCGAGCCAACAGATTACCTGATGGATTTAACTGGTAGCTTTGACCTCGACGTTGAAGTCGTACAATGGAATGAATATCCATATGATGGCGGAGAATGTGGAGAAGAACCTTCTATTGGCCATCATGCTGATGTAGCTTTATGTCTTGATACTTCAGGAAGCGTAACTGGTACACCTTTGGCCGACCTAAAAACTGCATCAAAAGCCTTTGTTAACGTTTTAGTCAACGATGATGGCATGGTTGCTATAGCAAGTTTTGCCGCTCTTGGTCACCCTGTAATAGCTCTTACAGATGATCAAACAGCTCTAAATACTTCTATTGATGATCTGACCGCTGGTGGATTAACCAATCCAGGTGCAGGAATCATTATAGCACAAGATTACTTAGATAACGAGCCAACAACCCCCGATGACAGAACAGTCGATGCCACATATCCCGACTTCATGGTAATAATCACCGATGGAGATCCTACCACAGGTGGAGATGATGCTTGGCATATAGCTCAAGCAACAGCTGCAAAAGCTGCTGGTACCAAAATCTACGTTCTAGGTATCGGTAGTGTCGATGCAACATTCTGTGAAGCACTTTCAAGTGGTACTGGCTATTACTTTGCTATGACTAACTATGGAGACTTGCAGACTATTTTGCTTAATCTAGTGGTACTCTAGTGAATCAATAACCATAAAACTAAAACAATAAAAAATCTGAATTGGGAATAAAACCCCAATTCATCTCTCAATTTTTATGGGGGAAAAACAAAAAAATTGAGGCTTACAACAATCCCGTTAGGATTGTTTCACCAAAACAAAAAAGAATAATGGAGAAATAAAATATGAGAAAAAATAGTAGAAAAAACAAGATGAATACCGCAAAGCTGGGAGTAATATTTATTGTTGCTGCTATGGCTCTTGCAGGAGTAGGCGCAGGCTATTCAGCATGGTTTGACACTATAACTGTAGAGGGAACTGTTGGAACTGGCAGTGTCGGATGGCATTTTACAGACGATTCTGGAACATGGGCGTATAAAGTCTATGGCGACTGTAGTGTACCAACAGGAGAAATTTATATCGATCACACTGGTGATGTAGAATGGCAGTCCAGTTATTCAGGTTGTCAATTTCTGCAAGTTGCATACTCAGAAGCAGTAATAGATCCTGCTGATGATCATCATGCAACTGTTACATATTACAATTTGTTTCCATCTATTGATTTCGAAGCAGATGTTACAGTCCTTTATACTGGTACAATCCCTGGTAAAATCAATGATATTACATTTACTGATGTTTGGCCAGAAGATGCCGTTGAAGTTTTAATAGATCAATATACAACTCTATCTATTAAAGTAACAGATACAGCGGGCAACGTCGATACTATTGATGACCTAGCTGAGCTTGCAGGTTACCAGCTTCATGAGGGAGATATAATTCATGTTGTTATGACTATACACCTACCTCAAAATGATGCTTATATGAACCTTAATGGTGATTTTGGAGTAGAAATAACTGTAGTCCAATGGAACGAATATCCATATGAAGGCGGAGAATGCGGGGAAGAAGAGGTAGATGTTGATCTGGTTGGTTATTGGAAACTTGATGATGGAACTGGAGATACAGCTATAGATTCGTCTGAAAATGGTAATGATGGAACACTTATGCCAGATAGTCCTGTTTGGACATCAGAAGGTATAATAAACGGAGCTTTAGACTTTGATGGTATAGATGATTATGTGGAAATACCTGATGATCTAACTCTCGACATAACAGATGAAATAACCCTAATGGCATGGGTATACCCAGAAAGCTGGGATCATGATGGTTATTCTGCTGCTAGCAGTGGAGATAAAAGAACTGAAAATGCAATTATTACAAAAGCAGATGATTCGGATATTGGCGTATGGAATCTTCATTATAAGTGGAATGATGATGATGGAATATTTGGCTTTAGATTTGAAGCAGAAATTGATGGTAGTACAGAAAATGTTTTTGAGATAACTCCATCTGAAGATCTAAACAGATGGTATCACATAGCTGGTGTATATGATGGCTCTGAAATAAAATTATATGTAGATGGCGAGTTAATAAATTCAAAACCTGTAACTGGGCCTATAGGTACCAATGATATGCCACTTCGTTTTGGAAAACAACTCTGGTATAATGATATCTATTCACTGTGGGATGGAAAAATGGATGATATCAAAATTTACAGTCGTGCACTAAGTGATACTGAAATATTAAACGAATACTGCTCTGAAAAAACTACTATAACTATCAACGAGCCAGGTCCACAATATGATAATACTCAATATGGATATGTTTTTGATTACTCAGGAGCAGATGTACAATTTACATATTGTAACAAAGACTCTAATCTAAGAGGGATAATACAGGCGACAGGTCTGAAACCATACTGCACATATCAGGTAAAACTACTTGGAAAACCAATATGCCAATACCCATCTACAGGTGATGATCAAGCAAATGAATATATTGGATACAATGGTAGATGGACATGTGTGGACTGTGTATGCACAGGTTCAACATGTAACAACCGAAACGATGCACAATATGAGGCAAACAAAGCACTGCCAGATAGCGATCCAAGTAAAGAATGCATCGCAGGATATCTTGTTTTTGATTATTTTACAGCTGATTCATCAGGAAATGCTGTTAAATTCATAGAAGCAGAAACAAGTTACCACGTATTACTTGCGGGTGGTGGAACATGTGACTCAAATAACAATGACGATTTGGAATATCTAGACTCAACACATCCAGAAGTATACTTTTGCCAACCACAGAATGTAAACGGTCAATCAGAACCAGGGCGAGGGGGCTGCGGAGGGCTAACATTGGATTCAGATGATTACCACTGCACAATTGCACTTACTGAAGAAAGCTTCCATCAAGGAAACTGGGCCACGGTTCTAGAAGGAACAATCGACTTTGAAATTAGTTAAATATAAAGAAATATAAGAAGAAATAGAGGGAAAAATAAAAGAAAAGGAATAGGAGATGAAAAAATATGAGAAAAAATAAAATGAGTACTGCAAAGCTAGGAGTAATATTTATTGTTACTGCTATGGCTCTTGCAGGATTAGGCGCAGGTTACGCAGCATGGTTTGACACCATAACAGTAGAAGGAACAGTTAGCACTGGTAGTGTTAAATTGGATATAGAAGCATATTCTGGAACGGATGTATATAAGGTCTATGGTCCAGATATTGCTCCTAATGACGAGATACGTTTCTTTAGAGGATATGATTTTGAAAGACCAGACCCAACAGATCTTGCAGCGGTAAGAACATACTTTGGCTTGGCTGAATCAACAACTATTGAACTTATTGCATCAGCTTGGTCACATGACTACACAGGCGATGGAACTTTTGATTTTGGTATGACTTACGACAATCTATTTCCATCTATAGACTTCACAGCAGACTTTATCCTTCATTATGAAGGCACTATACCTGTGAAAGTAAACGTTGCAGATTTGATAATGTATACAGACTGGCTTGCAGAACTATATGCTGCTGGTGGAGTATCAATAAAAGCATACCGATGCACTGTGACAGATGCCAATCAACCACTTGGACCAGAGAACTATCCAACAGAAACAACTGAAGTTGTAGACCTTGGAACACAATTACACTTCTGTGATTATGTAGTAGTAAAATTAACAATACATCTACCACAAAATGACTATTGGCAAACTAGAACAGGTGAATTTGCAGGTAGAATTGGTGTAATACAATGGAATGAATATGATAATGATCGACCACCATCAGATGATAATTACCTATCAGAACTATCATTACATATATTGAATGGAATTGCAGAAGACAGCTGTGATGTATATGTAGATGGCACCCTTGTTTACTCATATGTAGACAACACCCCTCCAGTTGATCCTGAATTATGGCAGGTTCATATGATTGACTTGTCACCATATGCTATAATTTGTGGAACAAATACAGTAAAAATAGATGCAACAGGAACCCAATGGGGCAGTTTTAACACATACGGACAACTAGCAATTGATGAAATAACATTATCATGTGACAATGGAAATTCAGCAACTGTTGATATCGGAGATACAACATCAGAATCAGGACACAACCTTGTAGATTGGGGTCCAATAGAGCCTGCTACCTCTAGTGGCAACTATGGCGGTATAGATGACTGCCGTGTAACATGGTTTAACGGTGGATCAGATACCTGGGCAACTATAGATTTTAATCTATAAAACAATAAAAATATGAATTGAGGGGAAAACGACTCTCAATTCATCTCTCTATCTTTTATGGGGGAATAAAACACAAATATGAGACGAAGAAAAAACAACATTGCAAAAACAAGTGTAATATTCATAATTTTATTATTATCATTAGCTAGTATCAGTGTTAGCTACGCTGCATGGTATGATACGATAACAGTAGATGGTACTATTGAAACTGGTGACTGGTATGCTACTATCGGTGATTTTGTTTGGTATGATATAGATGAAGATGGTATTCAGGACACTGGAGAACTCGGCGTACCTGATGTAACAGTTAATCTCTATAAAGATGATGATACACTATATGATACTACAACTACTGACGCCAGCGGCGGATATTTATTTACTAATGTTCAAACCAGTTGTGACGATGGTTGTGAAACCGATTGTTATTATGTTGAATTCATATTACCCTCAGGCTATGTATTCACTCTGCAGGACCAGGGTAGCGATGATGCTGTTGACAGTGATGCTGACCCAGATTCTGGAAAAACAATTGATTTTTGTGTAGATATGTTCGATGTTGATTTAACCTGGGATGCAGGTGTATACCAAGAAGAACCAGTTGGTGACGCAGGATGCAGTCATGGTTACTGGAAACAAGAACAATATTTCGATGAATGGACAGGTTATACCACCGGTCAGAGGCTTGATAGCGTGTTTACATTTCCAACAAGTCTAAGTACGCTGGCTGATGATACCTTCCTAGACGCTCTTGGTTACGGAGGAGGATCTGGTATAATAGGTAAAGCAAAAATACTTCTAAGAAACGCTGTAGCATCACTTCTAAACGCTGCACACCCTGATGTGAACTATCCGTTAACAACATCTGAGATAACAACTCAAGTAAGCAATGCACTATTAAGTGAAAGCGAAAGCCAAATGACAAATCTAGAGTCAACTTTGGATACCTATAACAATCTTCATAATTGCGATCTATGCCCTACCTAGGATACTTAATAAAATTTAATTTAAAATCCTCATCTGGTCAATATACAGGAGGAATAACAATAAAATGAAAAGAAAAAACAATAATTTAAGTAAAATAGGAGTAATATTTCTAATTAGTATAATGTCTTTAACAATTATTGGAGTAGGTTACTCAGCATGGTTTGACACAATAACAGTACATGGAACAGTTAGCACTGGTAGCGTTGAATGGGGTGTAATTGATTACTCGGGAACATATGCATGGAAAGTATATGATGCACCAGATATAGGATATGGACTTGAGACAGTAGTAACAGATGATTCAACGTATTCTGTTCTACCTGAAGACGGTTTCCGCGTAGCATACGCAGAAGCAAAGCCAGGAATGGGGGATTATGATGTCGAAGTAGTTTTTGATAATTTATTTCCATGTGTCTGGTTTAAAGCAGATATTGTAATCAAATATACAGGTACAATACCTGGTAAAATAAATGATATAATCTATAGCTATACTCCAGAAAATGATTGGATTGAACCACTTATTGATAGTAATAATATTTATGCTGTCGCTTATGATGAATCCGGCTTTATAGTTGATTTAGGATATCAACTCCATGAAAATGATTTGATTTTTGTCGAACTCTATATTCATATCCCGCAAGATAACAGTTTAATGGATATGAGTGGATGTTTTACTGCAAGCTTTGAAGTCATTCAATGGAATGAATACGCAGAACCGGTAGAGGATGTCACAGGTGATTGGATTCTAAGACTTTATTTAGGCGGTGGAACCTGGGATCATGATATGACCATTACAAGTCAGGATGCAGCAGGTAACATACAAGGTATCGGTGGATATCCTGCAGGTGGACCGCATTCACATGCATGGACTTTGACTGGTTTAGTCACAGGAGATCAAATACAGTTCACAATAATTTATCAGACTGGCAATCCTGGTTATACAATATGGGCTACGGGTACGATATCTACAGGTGGAACTTATATGAGTGGTACATGGGATAGTAGTGCAGGTCAGCATGGTACTTGGGAAACCCTATAAAAAATTGATAGATTGTATCATTTTATAAATAAAAACCTCTATTATTTTATATTTATTTTGATAAACGTATAATTTATATACAATGAATATATTAAAGTAAACAAATAAAATTGGTAAGGTTAAGCAAATGTGGTACATAATATTAGGTTTACTATCATTAATATATCTATTGATAAACCTAGTGTTACCAAGTGTCTTAGGCGGGTTCTTTGGAGCATATGTAGTTAGACCACTTCTATGGGCACTACTAGCATTAACAGTTTTTCTAATAGCTAAAAAAGATGAACTAAACATCTACAAATTCAAAAAAATACGAAGATGGGAAATCGGAAAAGACCCATTTCAAGCAGCACTATTAATAGGCGGCTTCCAAGTATCACTACTAGTAATCGCAGGACTATTCTTCGGATTCGGAGAAAGCCCATATGCATTTACACCATTTGCAATACTAACAAACATCTTTTTTGTAATATCTGCACTAGTCGGAATTGAACTAGCACGAGCATACCTGGTAAAAAAATGGGCATCAACAAGAAGAAATATAACACTGGTAATAGGGCTAATGGCACTAATATTTATGATAATAGCAATACCGCCATCTGATTTTACAGTATTAAATTTCAGCAACCCTGCGGTAGCTGTAAAATTCATCGGCGAAACAATAATACCATTATTTGCCATGAGCCTTTTTGCATCATACTTAGCATACCTAGGCGGTGCACTTGCAGCAATAGGATACATGGGAGTACTACAAGCATTCCAATGGTTCTCACCAGTGCTACCTGATCTTGATTGGGCTGTTGCAGCACTTATTGGTACGCTTGCTCCGGCTATTGGTTTTGTCATCATTCAAAATAGCATACAACTAATGCAGAAAACACCTAGCAGTGGTAGAAAACGACATAAGAAAAAAGATCCAGCTCTCGGCTGGACTGCTGTTGCAACAATATGTGTTTTACTCATATTTTTTTCAACTGGTTTTTTAGGAGTACAACCAACAATTATCTATAGCGGTAGTATGAGAGACTCAATTGACGTTGGCGACATTGTAATAGTATCCGAGGTACCAATTGATGAAATCTATAAAGGCGATATTATTCAGTTTAAAAATGAGAACATGAGCATCCCTGTGATTCATCGAGTATATGAGATTCATGATAACGAGGGCAATAAAGTGTTTGTTACTAAAGGCGATGCTAATGATGATCCTGATAGGGAACCTGTGATGCCTGGTCAGATTATGGGGAAAGCAATTTTCAACATACCAAAAGTAGGTTGGATATCAATTGCTATAAAAACAATAGTCAACAAATTTGGATTTAGCATATAATGAAAAGAGGGAATGATAAATATGAAAAAAATAAAACTCAATTTAGGAACAATACCAATTAAAAAGAAAAAAATGCAACAGAATCTTAGAGTGGCTATTATTGCTGTTCTAAGCATATTGTTGATTATCTCTGTATATAGTACATATGGTGCGTATGCAGCATATGAACAACCAATCACGACAGAAGAAAGCGTACCTGTAGTTGAATATACCCATACTGGTACATTCAATTATGTTGTACATCTTAAAAACAATACTGTATACAACACCAACATACTATATCCCGGACAAGGAAATATTTTCAAGAAGATAACTGATCATATAAATGCATCATTGGCATATAGATTCTCTTGCAGCCAAGTTGCAGACATAGATGGAAGTTATAAAATAACTGCAATGATTCAAACTGATATGTGGTCGAAAGAATACATTGTCACTTCAAAGACAACTTTCAGCTCAGATGGCAGTACCGCTAACTTTAACACAAACTTTCCAATAGATTATATCAATTTTGAAAACATAGTTAGCCAGATCAACAATGAAACCGGTGTGACCGCAGCAGATACAACTCTTATTATGAAATGTAACATTGATATTACTGCTAAAACAAACAACGGTACCATCTATGACTCTTTTGTACCATCATTGAACATTCCATTAAGGACAAACATTATTGAAATCAATGGAAATGAAAATCTAACACAATATGGATCAGGTGTTTTGGAAGAAACTCATGAAATCATTCAACAGGTTTCAATTGAACAGAGCGTCTACTGGGGTTTAGCATCTGTAGTCTTTTTAGTCGTACTTGCAGCATTCATCATGTTCACAAAAAGTGATAAGGCAGTTCTCAGTAAAACTGAGAAAAAAGTGAAAAAGATACTAAAGAAATATGGCGAATGGATCGTTGAAACAACCTCAAAACCAATAGATGCATCAAATATGATTTCTGTAAAAGCAATGGATGACCTCATAAAGATAAGTGAGGAGTTAGGTAAACCAATAATAAATTACAATCCTGAAAATCCAAATGATGAACACCATATCTTTTATGTTCTTGATGATCCAACGGTTTATGAATACGTTCTACATTCAAAAAAGGATCAAAGTGACATGGAATGTCCAATATGTAAAGCAAAAATTACTATTGAGAGCCCCTCTGACGAAGATATGGAAATAATATGTCCCGAATGTGGCAACAAGATTTTTGTATCAATGTAAAAATCAGAAGGAAAAAGTTTCGTAAAGTCATTAATTTCAATTTTAACTCATACGAAATCTAAGTAGATATAAACTTCCTTAAAGGTTACCATAAGCCAGATTGCATCCATCCACTCCCAATTCTTTAGAAAATCCAGAATCCCTTTAGTCTTTTGCAGAATACGTGACCCAGATACCCCAATAAAACTTTTTCAGAATTCGTGACCTACTCTCGGCCTATTTCTTTTTCACTTTCTTCCCAAATGATTGGATGAAAACTGCAAAAGTCTTGAATAATATTATTGGTAAAATCCCAGATTAAGAAAAAACGTTATCCATAATTCATTGTTGCAGGTTTAAATAAAAAATACCAAGTACAAAAAAGTATGATAGAGTCAAGTTGAGCTGTTACCAGCTCT
>Ga0208771_1000338_pt1 | contig 29104 bp, 31 predicted proteins | sample AntAceMetag02UKX_FD_184775 | JGI IMG/M metagenome (GOLD analysis project Ga0208771, IMG submission 184775) | Saline lake microbial communities from Ace Lake, Antarctica - Antarctic Ace Lake Metagenome 02UKX (SPAdes) (version 2) | ecosystem: Environmental > Aquatic > Non-marine Saline and... | reverse complement strand
TGAAGGATTAACAGCAAATGTAGAATATACTTTTAGTTGGTATGTAAAATTAGGTACAGCAACAGATTTGGCTGTTGTAGTTAATAATGGATTCGCTTGGAACACATTACATTTCAATAGACTTTATACAGCAGCTGATGGTTTGAATACAAGTACTTTTACTCGAATTGATTATAATTTTACCCCAATAAGTACTATTATAAATTTACATATTGGTAAAAATGCACAAACAAATCCAACTGCTCCACAATCAACAGGTACAGTTTTCTTTTGTTTTGCACAAATACAAAAAGGAAGTGTATCTACTCCATATCAGACAACTACAGCAGTATTAACAGAAGATGCTAAATTACCTTATAAAATAGGTGGTGTTTATAGTAATTTACCAACAGCTTGTACTGATTTTGGTGATAGAGATGATTATGAAAGTGTTACAAATATTGATATTCGCTCAAACTCATTAACAACTGATTTTACAAGTGAATTATTAGGCAAGTTTCCTAATTTACAAATCTTAAACCTTGCAGGTAACTCAATGGAAATATTGGATTTGTCAGAAAATTATTTACTTGATAATTTAAACTGTCAGGTAAACGATTTAACTTCTTTGAATACATCTAATAATCCTTTATTGGAGGTGATTCTTTGTAGAGCAAATGATATTACTAGTTTAGATTTGTCGAATAATCCTTTACTAACATATATTAGTGCAGAACTAAATGATTTAGATAATTTAGATATATCTAATAATCCGTTGTTAAGTCGTTTAGTAATCAGAGGGAACAATTTAGATGATTTAGATATATCAAACAATCCGCTTTTAACTGTTTTAAGCGTTTACTCAAACAATTTAAACGCTGCTGTTAATAGTCAATTATTGATTGATTTAGATAGTCACGGATTAAGTAACGGTAGTTTTACAAGCAGTATTTTTGGAGGAGGTTCATTAACAACAGCAGGTGAAGCAGCCAAGACTAATTTATTAGGTAAAGGCTGGACAATAAATATATAAAGATATGATTTTTAAAAAAATAAAAGATGAAAATACGTTCTATTTGAGTAACTATAAAGATATTGCGACAAAAGAAGTATTTTCAGAGAATGTTTACCCACCCGTTTTTAATGCTGGTGGGCTTGGTGATGTATTAGTCAATGGTAGTATTCAAGATATTTTATCTTATGTACAAACCGAACTATTAAAATCACCCAGTACGTATATTGACACTGAAGGAGTCGAACATTCATACGTTCCCAGAGGGACGACACTAACAGACTTTCAACAAGATGCGATATTTCAAGCGTTAGGAGATAATGGTATTATAACAACTGAGCATAAATGGTATGCGATTCAGTTGGAAGACTATTTATTTTTGATTGTACTACTTAAAGAGAATGCACATACTACATATTTCCCTTTCAGACCAACGTACACAGGTTCGTTAAATGATTTGATTGGTCACGTATATTCGATTTTAGCATAATAAAACAAGTATGTGTGTTTTTATATATAAGTATAAAATATACAAAGTATGGAATCTAAATACATAATAGAATTAATAATTGCCTTAGTGGTTTCAATAATTGGATATTTTTTAAAGCGAACAATGGATAAAATTGACGAGTTAGAAGATAGAATTGAAACCAATAAAGACAATACAATTATAAATAAAACTACAATGGCAGTGATTGAAGTAAAAACAGAATCGAAATTTGTAAATCTTAGCGATAAAATAGATATGCTATTTACAAGTATTGGTGCTTTGACAAAAGAGATTAAGGATTTGAACAAAACAATCAGTCAGAAATAACAAAAACGCAATAACAGTGATGTTATTGCGTTTCGTTTTTCTCTAACAGTTTGTAAGTATGAGTATGATTGTTAAGAATAACACAAATAAATACAAATATGTTAATCGTTTTTTTCTTAACTCGAATGCTACATTTTCAGTTTCAATATCTTTTTTGATTTGGTTTACAAAATCGTTCATAATGTTTTTGTCTTTAATATATTTATCAAATAAACAACACCAAATATGAATTATATAAACGAATTAATAAAAGTTTACAGTAATCAGACATCCTTTTTTTCAAAAAAACGAATCGAAAGTGGTGTATCCTTTGCACTTGGTCAAGTAGGTATGATAACATATCTTGTTATGAATTACGATACCCTTACAATTTCAGACATCACTTTTTGGGCAACTTTACAATTTGCGATAAGCGGGTATATGATTAATCAAATACAAAAGCAGAAGTCTAAACGAGACGATACAAGCGATTTAAAGGACTCTAACGAAATATGATATACTTATGTCCTAATCTATTTAAAACGTCTTAGAATCCAAATTAAAAGTCTAATAATGGATTCTAATGATAGTATTTGGGTTGTGATTGAAGTTTCAAACAAATGATAAATAAAATAAAAGAGTTATGAAGATTTTTATTAGTAGAATAGACCACGAACGAGTAGCAATTGGCTGAAATTCGAGAGGAAACAAGTTAAAGTTTTCTATTGGCTTCAAAAAACATATTAACGAAAGGGGTGTTAAGTATTTAACAATATATTTAACATTATACATATAAACTATTTATTTTTGTATGCGATTTTAAAATATAGTTTACTTGTAAGTCACTGAGTATCAATTGATTAACGTTTTTTAGTGATGGTATAGTTTTTTCGTTAAAATCATTAAGTGTTACATAAACGAAAAAACATACTAAGATTTTAACCACAATCATATATTTAGGGCAAGACTTGAAATTGTCAGGCTGTTTATGGGATATAGTTTTTTATTATATCAAATTTTGTGTTAAAATGTCATTCTTCTTATTAAGGATTACAATAGTAGATGCACGTTTTAAGACAGATTCTGTCAAGGAATCACTGACGAGTAGTAATCATTTTGCTGTATTTATGTCAAAAACCCGCATCTATTATTATATATAATAGTAGATGCGGGTTTTTGACAGGATTCTAGCAAAATCAAAAGATTACTTCTAGTCAGGCTTTTAATCGTTTTTAGTGTTTGTAGTACACCTTTTTTCATTTAATAAGAGAATTATACTAAAAAAGGTGTACTACAAAAAAGATTCTTTAGGTTTTGTGTTATAAATATGTGACTTTTTAAATAATGTTCGTCTAAATAGTATAACTTATAAAGCATATTACTAATTATAAAAAATAATAATAATTTATTTTAAAAATAATTGACATTTACGCAACTTTATTGCAACTTTATACGTTATATATATGTACTTTGTTACACACAATAAGTAACTCAATACATTCATCATTTTTAATTAGTGATTTTTTTTGTTTGTGATGAAACATAGTTAGGCTTATAATCTAACTATGTTTTACTTTTACTAAACACATTCAAAAACGACACATATTATATGATACAAAAAAAATTACAAATCAGTAAGAAAAAAAATAAAACTGATTTAAGACTAATAAAAAATGCGAGTAAAATTAAAAGATTTAAGATTCAATTACAGTACAGCAACAGTAAATGACTACCAACATACTAATACTCAAATTAGTATTCAAGAATTGCACGACATTATAGCTTTAAGTGAAAGACCAGCGTTCTATGATGATATGCAAGAGAAAGTGAAATATGCTTTATCTTCGATTAAAAACGATTCTACTGAAGAAGAAACGAGCGTAATAATCAAAGCACTAAAGGAAGAAATAAGACCAACCAAAAACAGTTTACCATTTTTTATGTTTTCAACTACTAATCTATTTGGACATAGAAAAGTTGATGCTATTTATAATGGTTGTATTCAAATTGATGTTGACTTCAAGAAAAAGGGAGGAATCGAATTAGCTAACTATGTTAAGTCGAGAATATCAGAATTAGATTGGGTAGCATTATGTGCTATTTCACCTTCAGGTTGTGGGCTTAGAGTTTTAGTTCAAACGAATGCACACGAAGATAATCATTTAGATTGTGTACTTGCTGCTAATACTGCGTTTCAAAAACAATTCGATATTGACGCAAAGTGGTTTGATAAATTACAATTAAATCAACCATCGTTTGTATCTTATGATTCAGAACCTTACTTAAACTTAGATGCAACACAATTTATGTTTGACGCAAGTAAAGTTATCGTAACAGCAAAGGGCAAATCAAAAAAAGCAGTAAACAAATATCTAGGTACATTTACACCAAGCGAAGGTCAGAACTATAATCATACTGAAAAACAAATATTATCTTATTGTGATATTGCTTACGGAGCAGCGAGTAAAACTAACAGCGTAATAAACACTTTGTTCTTTACTAGTTTTGCAGGTTCAATTGTGAATTTCGGTGTAGAATTAAAAGATTGTATCGCATATTTAGAATTACGTAATGGGAATGAATTTGCACCACGTAAGAGTGATTTTACAAGAGCGTATGTAAATTATGCTTCTACTCAATTTGGTGTTAATATTGAAATGCAAAAAGACCGAGAACAAAAAGAATTAGAAGATTTCAATTTAGATAAATCAAATGCGATTATTATACCTGAAGGAAAGTACCTAAGTGACTTGAAGCCTAATTTAAGTATTAGTGCCTCAATCGTATCACCTACTGCTTCTGGTAAAACAGCATTTATCGGTACGTTGACTGAAAAGCGTGTCTTAGTTGTACGAACAGCAGGATTAGTAGAACAAGTGGCAGAACAATATAATGCAATACCATTTTATCAATACAACAAAGAGATTGGAGAATCACCTGACTTTATTGTGACTACTTATAACTCTTTGAATTTGCTAACTACAAAAATTGATGCTTCAAAATACCTTTTATTCATAGACGAAGTTCAAAATTATACTATTTCTGCTTCTAAAGGATTTTTATTAGATACGTTAAACAGCACTATGTCTGTCATACCTACATTCAAAAGATTCTTTACTATGACTGCAACACCCACATTCAATTTTCATACTTTATTCAGTGATTTAAAAACGATTCGATATGTACACGAAACAGTAAAGGATAAGAATTTCACGTATGTAACTTATGAAAATCGAAATGCTACAACAAAAGACATTTGTATTAGTAATCAAAAGAATAACATTCAAACCGTTATATATTTTAACAACAAGCAAGAAGATGGTGCATTAGGAACACTAAAAGCGATTCTACGTGATGCGGGACTAAAAGTCACATCTATTGATGCAGAAAAAAAGAATACAAAGGAATATAATGATATTGTAGTTAAAGGTGATATGTCTGATTATGATGTAGTTATTGCGACAACTGTTTTGAAAGAAGGAAATTCAATCACAAAACATTCAAAGCATATCGCAGTAATTTTATACACTTACTTTAACGCACAAGAGATTGAACAAGCAACAGCAAGATTCAGAAAATATGATAAATTGACAGTTACTATTTTAAAGTCAAAGCATTATGAGGATAGTATCGTGACCTTCAACTCTGAATATACAAAGGATGTTATTATTGGTCGTGCTAATGCTGCGTTACAATATAATCAAGTGTATTTAGAATCGCAATTGTCGAGTGAATTATTGAATGAGAAAAACACATTAACTGGTAGATACTGTATGATTCAAAATGGTTCAATTGTTATAGACGAGTTAAGCAAATCTTATGATTGGTTTAGCGAACAAACTAGAATACAAAATAATAATAACGAACTAATGTCAAGCGAGTTGTCCAAGTATTCATTCAAAGAATTTTTTACTGAAAAGATTGTCGATTCATTATCACAACAATCTATTTTGAGTGCAAAGGAAATCACTGCTTCTAAAAAAGAAGAAAAGATATTAGAAATTAACAATCTAATAGATATAATTTCAGAAGAAACTCACGACACAAATAGAACCGAATTAGAAGATACGAAATTGACTAGCTTACAACGAGATATAAGATTTAAAGTATCGTTTATTTCAAATTACATAGATTCTGACAAATTAGATTTAGCGTGTAAAGTGTTACAAGATATTGGGTATGGGACATCAGCATTCAATAAATTCAAACGAGCAGTTAGAGTTCAGAAATTGAAAACCAATAGCAAAGTAATGATGTTAGACTTAGATGTTATACACTTTTACAAATATATGATTGAGTCATTTAAAAAAGATATGATAATTTCGTCAGATGAAATATGTGAAAAGATGAACCTAATTAGAGTTTTATGTTTTGGGGATTATTCAGCGACATATTCAAAGATGAAAGCAAATCAAATATTACAGACGTTTGTTAGTGTAAAATCAGTTCGTGTATTGAATCCTGAAAGCGAAGGACCTAAGCAATTAAAGAAATTCGTTATTGAAAACACGAATCCAACTAACTTAGATATAAATACTGACAAATATTATGAAGCAAAAAATGAATTGACAATCGAATCATTAGGAGATTTCTTTTCATTCTTAAAATAGTACATAAAAAAATTAAAAATTAAAAAGAAGATTATGTTAAAAACAGAAACTAGAGTAACGAATCACGAATTAACTTGGGTAGGTACAGAAACTAAACCTACCCCAAACTTAGACTTATTTGGAAATGACTTTTCATTTGCAGACGACAATTACAACGAGGACGAACAAGAGTATGTAACAAATACAACAAGTGGTAAATGGGTACCACTTGTTATTCTACAACCAATTAAAGATTGGGAACAAACTCTTCAGTTCATACAACACTGCTGCAAGATACCATTAGCGACACATACTACATTATTATTTACAATATTGATAGCAACTCGACCTCTAACAGGTGCAGAACGAAATTATCTATATGTTATGATACCAAACGTAATCACGAAAGTAGCAGAATATGAAAACGCTACATTTTCACGCCAATCATAAATGACAAACAAATGACAAAACAATCCCAATAAAAGTCATTTTAGAATCATACATCTAATAAATATATTATAAGAAAGATACTTTTACTAATGTTTTGTTTTTTATTTTTAACCTTTGCGACTTAATAGTTGCAAGGGTTTTTTGTTTTATGGGATGTAATATAGTGTAACATAGAGATTTTAAGTCCCTCACATAACTATCTAATCATTATCATATATACATATCATTTATTTATCGCATTCGTTACAGTCCTTTAAATAGGCTCGTATATCTTGACAAAAGAATGACTTAATATATTTGCTTTTCCAACATATTACAGTTTGTATATATTTAATATTGATAAATATATTATAAACAAACAAACAAATAAAACATTATGAAAAATGGTAAAGGATTTATAGTAGATGAATTAATAGGACGTAAAGCATTCGAGCAGTTAATGGCAAAGTATCGACCTGATAGTAAATTAGAAATACGATACACTGATGCAAGATTTTCACCTTATGATGCAGCGTGGGATTATGTTACTAAAGATGGTACAAAACGAACTGTATTAGTTGAAATTAAAGTTAGAAACGCAACGTATTCAGATTATATACTCGAACACGCAAAGTTTTTAGGAATGGATAAGATAGCATTTGCAACTAAGAAATTTAGAAAGGACGTTACACTGTTGTATGTTAACTTTTGTCCAGAAGCTACTTACATTTGGGACATATCGAAAGCAAACGAAAAGCATACACTAACAAGCATTTGGGCAAGAAAAACTACCAGAGGTGCAAATACATATGAGGACGTTGAAAAAAGAGTATTCAACTTACCAACGTCAGAAGCACAAAAATATAAATTTATAATCGACAAACAAGCAATACGAGAAGAACTAAGTAACGACCCAGCACACAACGATATTACATTTTAATAATTAAGAAGGTACAATTTAACGATTGTGCCTTTTTATTTGTTATATAAATACATACATTTGATAAATATATTTAAAAGAAACAATATAATGGCAAATACAAACATACCAGCAAAGGAAATAGTAATACAAGATATAATCGAAAAGCGAATAAAGTTTGGGTATTCGACATCTTCAATTGTAAGATTTTTACAAACTGAATATGGATATGGTAGTACATATTCCTATTTGTTATATCACGAAGCAAGTCAATTGATAGGTCAGACATTCAACGAAATGAATAAGAATGCTTTAATGGATTCAGTGATGTTGATGGAGAATATGCTCCAAGCAGCGATATATGATAACAATGGTAAACACGCATTGGAAATATTAAAAGAATTAAATAAGTGTAACCAGCTTTATGTTCAAAAATTAGAAATAGATTCAAAAGGAGAACCAATAACAATAAACTTTAACAATGGAAATTAATGTACAACTAACTACAAAGCAACAACTCGCAATAGATTACTTAAATGATGACGTAACAACCGAGGTATTATTTGGTGGAAGTGCTGGAGGTGGCAAGTCCTGGTTAGGCTGCTGTTGGTTAATATCTAATTGTATTCAATACTCTGATACAAGATGGTTGATGGGACGTGCTAAACTAAAAGCATTAAAGCAAACGACTTTAAATACATTTTTTGAAATATGTCAAGATTGGGGATTGAACGATACGCATTATAATTACAACCAGCAGTCAGGTGAAATAAGGTTTTATAATAATAGTGTCATAATACTAAAAGATTTATTCTTATATCCAAGTGACCCAAACTTTGATAGTTTGGGTTCACTCGAAATAACGGGTGCATTTATTGATGAGGTAAATCAAATCACTGAGAAAGCAAAGAACATAGTAGCCTCACGTATTCGTTATAAATTGGAAGTACATAATCTAATGCCCAAACTTTTAATGTCCTGTAATCCAGCTAAGAATTGGGTGTACGAGCAGTTCTATAAAAAACATAAGAACTTACAATTGGAAGACTATAAGAAATTCATACCTGCATTAGTAACCGACAATCCAAACATATCAAAACATTATATCACGCAATTACGAAAGTTAGATGACTTATCTAAACGTAGATTATTAAATGGTGAATGGGAATATGAGGACAGTGATGCTTTGATGAAATATGATAACATACTAAATATATTTAAGTCTGACCCATACGTACAATCGAATGCTAAATATTATATTACCTGTGATGTAGCACGTAAAGGTAAAGACAAATGTGTTATATGTGTATGGGACAACTTTAAAATAATCGAGATAATAGAACTTAAAATATCCTTGATAAACGAAATTGTAGATAAAATTAAATCATTGACTAACCTTTATAATATATCGAATCAAAAAGTAGTAATTGATGGTGACGGAGTAGGTGGAGGAGTAGTCGATTACTTACCTGGGTGTGTCGATTTTGTTAATAACTCGAAAGCGAAAGGCGGTGAGAATTATCAAAACTTAAAAACACAGTGCTATTACAAATTGGCACAATTAGTAAACGATGGTATGATTGAAATTTACAATTGTAGTCTTCAACAAAAAGGTTACATCATTCAAGAGTTATCAGTTGTCCAACGAAGCAATATAGATAAAGATGCAAAATTACAAATCAATAGTAAAGCAAGTGTTAAGGGTATGATAGGTCGTTCACCCGATTATTCAGATGTTATGATGTTACGTACATATTTTGAATGTTCGCAATATACACCAGCTATTACATTTAGATTTTGAAAGTTAATAAATAGTATATGACAAAAAACGAAATTCTTACAAATCTATTTAATAGCAAACGAACTACTGAGATACTTCAAACTATTGCAGGTAGCAGTCACCTTTTAGAGGATTTGCAAAGCGAGTTGTTTATAATATTATGTGAAATGCCAGAGGATAAAATAATTGATGCCCACAATAAAAATTATATTTATTATTTGGTAATCAATATATTAAAAAAACAATTCCACAGTAGTACATCACCTTTCTTTTACAAGTTTTCAAAAGTGAAAAATCAAGAGTTGGGTGAAACTGAAAGCGATAGTTTATTAGTTACTTCAGAAATTGAAAACTTGAACGATATGGAACGTAAGTTAGATAAAATAAATACCTTATTAGAAGACGAGGATTATATTGATAGGGAGTTATTTAAGTTGTATTATAAGATAGGAGAGTACAATATGATTGATGGTGAGTTGTGCGATATGACGTGTTCAAAAGCCACATCATCATACAGGAAAATAGCTAAGAAGTTAGCAATTGGTAGGAAAAAGAATGGTAACCTATTGACAGTGACTACTTATTATTCCCATAAATCAATAACAAATACTTTAAATAATATAAAACGAAAATTAAAATTATGACAGACTTATTCAACGTGATTCAATTGATTGTAATATGTATTGCAATATCACCTTTGGCAGAAGTTTTAGGTGACATTTTACATACTAACATTCAAGTCAAATCAAAGGCAGTAAATATTATTATCTTAATATTTTCATATATCTTATCTTGTAGTAAGTGTTTCAGTTTCTGGTTCACTTTGATATATACAGGTAATTTATTTGTTAGTGCAGCAACTTCAATTATAATTTCAATAATCGAAATAATCAAAAATCAATATTTCGATACAAAAACAACTTTATGAAATACCTTTTATTTTTATTATTAGTGTGTTTAATAGGATGTTCGTATTCAAGTAAAATGAATCGAGCAGGTAGGAAAGTCGAAGACATAAAACGTCAATACCCTGACTTATTTAGCACAACCACAGACACGATTCTAATAGCCTACAGCGACACGATTACACTAGATGGCATAACATACGACACAACTATTTATAGTACGTCAGACACAATAGAATTGGACAACGACAACCTTACTACAACCATTTATGTAGATAAGGTTAACGAAGTAACTAAGTATCGGATTATCAATACAATAAAGAGCGATACTGTGATTGTCGAACGAGTAAAGACAAAATACATAACAAAAGAAAGCACCACAAAAGAAGTACGACCATCATATACATTTAGACCACATCACATCATTTTACTTATTTTGATTGTATTATTTATAGGTTGGTTGTTCAATAAGATTTCAAATCTTAAATTATATTAGAATGTTAAAAAGCGAGAAGTTAGAAATAGAACGATTACTGACATTAGAATCAGCAACAATGGAAGACAAACGAAGTGCCGTCAAACTATATGTCAAATATGTATATCCGTATAATGGTATATGTATCACTTGTCCTGGGTCAGTTAGGCATTTGTTCAAACGTATTAGATATTGGTGGGACAAACAAAATAAAAAGAATTATACGTTTATAAAAAAAATAAAATAATATGAATAAAATAATAATCAACGATATAAAGTATGATGTTCCGACATCTTGGGATGAAGTTAGCGTTTATCGTTTTCAAAATATGCGAGATATTACATCAAGTCAAACTGAAAATGCTGCAACTACCTTACACGAACTTAAACTGGTTGCTGCACTTATTGGTTGTGATGTCGATAGTTTGAAAAGAACCAAGCGAGAGGTTTACAATAATCTTTTAGTAAGTTTATCGTTTATGTCTGAAGTACCTAAGAAGAATAAAAAGGAACAATACGTCATTCAAGGAGTGACATACGTAAGGGTTAAAGACTTAACGCAATTGACTATGGGTGAAACTATTGATTTAGAAATGATTATTTCGTCAAGTAACGACAGTGATTTAACAGGTAACATATTACCATTACTTATTCGTAAAGGTATTTTAGATGCTCGAAATAATTGTTTGACACCAGATGAAGTATCAAAGGAAAGCTATACTCAAAATAAAGAATTGTTTTTACATCAATTAATGATTACCGATGTGTTATTTGTAGTCGATTTTTTTTGAATTACCGAAGAAGTATATTTTATAATTACGAGGGGTTTTTCGGTAAACCATCAAAAAATAAAGAACAAACAAGTCGTCAACCAACAACAGATGAAATAGATAAGAAGTGGATGTGGTTGTTAATGGTTGACAGACTCGTTAAAGAATTAAATATGACACCACAACAAGTTTTCGATATGAATTATTTATCGGCTTTGAATTGGTTAAGTCTATATACCATAAAAGATAATCTAAAAAAGAAAGATGGCAACAGTTAAAATAAACGAACTAGTAAAGAGATTTAAAACGCTAACAGACTTACATCCAAGCATACATTCGTTTGGTTGTGGGCAGTTAGATGACTTACAACAAGATACACTATATTATCCTTATGTGTGGTTGTTGACTGATGATTCACATAATATAAATTATTCAGAGGATAATGGATATCGGGGAATCGAGTTTACATTTGTATTACGAATAGGTGATAAGAAAAACTTACAAACAGGTTACGAAGATATGTATGGTATTGCCAAAGACAATCAATTGGATGTAATTTCAAATACGTTCCAATATGTTTTAGACTTTATCAATACAATAAGCGAGGACAGTCTATCGCTTTTTAGTGACGTAACTTTGATTGATGATATAACAGTCGAACCTTTTTATAATGAGGATGACGGAGATGTATGTGGCAATCAAGCGACTATTACATTAAAGACTAAGAACGACAAGGTGTGTATCAATCCAATAACAGTATAATATGTTAGAAAACTTAGATAAAAAAGTATTGGTTAAAGCCAACAAGGACTTAAATAAACTACTTCTACATATCGTAGATACCAAGAGAGGTGGTAAAAGTAACAAAAAGATTAAATATGATACAGGTAAATTACGAAATAGCTTAAAAACTATTTTAAGTATAAAGAGTGATAAGTTAGAATTGAATATTCAAGCAGTCGAATATTATAAATATTTAGATAATGGCACTAAAAATATAAATAAGCCTTGGTTCTTTACTAAAGAACTGACTACAACACAAGAATTTATTGATATTGTCCAATCTATATATACAAATGCTTTTCAAAACACAGTATCAAAAATACTCAAATAAATAAAATAATAAAATTATGGCAATCACAATCCACACGGAACCACAAATATTACAATCAGTATATAATGATATAATTTTTGTATCATCTTCCGATAATGTAAATCAACCTAACTTTAAATTTGTTAGTGAGGTTATAGTTAATAACGCAGTTATAGCAAAAATAAAATATCCTGCTAATCCTGAAGGGTACGGAGTTTTGGATATACATAAACATTTACAGACTCAAATATCCGATAACTTTAATAAGTTTGAGCCTATTTTACGCAGGACTATAACAACTAATATGGAGAATTTTAGCTGGGATAGTGCAACTACTTATCTTTCTATAAGGGATTCAAAAGCGATAACAAATGTTAGTATTGGTGATATTATGTATTTTACTGATACTAATGTGGGTTTAAGTTTTACTGGTACAGTTACACTATTACAGACTAGTCAAGTAATGAGAGTTGATAATCTATCGGTTGCAGCAGCTACAATTGTATCTAATTATACAGCCGATTTTACAGCTGGAACACTTAGAGCATATTTTAACACAAATCAAGGAGGTAGTAATAACTTTTCACAGTTTAAAATAGAACAAGATATAACTAGTTGGAATTTTAAGAAAAATATAGCACCAGCAACAGGTGCTGATGTTAGTTATACTGTGACATTTGCAGAAGAATTTAGACCCGAATGGTCATTTTCTGATAATTTAGCTTCAGGAAATAATATTACGTTTCTTAGTGATATAAATCCTAATACTTTTTTTAATGTTGGTGATGTAATTACTATAACACAAAATGCTGGTTATACTAATCCATCTTATAATGGTAATGCTATCATTACAGCTATTGTTTTTAATGGTCAGCTTGGTGACTGGCAGTTAGTTATTAATAAAGCTAAGGCTGTACCTACTGCTGGAAGTGAGGGAGGTGTTATGAATTTAAGTAATTATAGAAATCAATCATTTGATATAGAGATTGTATCTGATTTTAAAATAGCTTTTAATGGGGTAAATGATTTTGTAGATAATTTAAGTTGGGATAGTGATATATATTACGATAAGGATTTAGAACCACCTAGTCCTCTTAAATTCTTAACTACTTTACCTGTAAAATCGGGTTTAGGTACTGTAGCAAGTCCTTACTTATTAGAGTATAATCTTAGACGGAATTCTTATTTACAACTGAATGCCCAGAACTTGATGATGGGTGTTACAAGTGTTTATGGTAAGAGTTGGATTTCACTAAAAGTAGAAGGTGATAATGCTAATTATTTTCTTAGACAAGTTACTGGTTCAGTTTCAAGTGCCGATATATTCAGTTTTGGATTAGGTGTCGAACAAATAAATAAAACAAACGATATTTATGTAGTTGACATAACTACTAATCCACCTAGTTATAAACTGGCTGTTCAACCTATTATATCGAGTACTGCAAAAAGCTATACTGTTTTTGGAAAAGTTGAACCAGCTACTGGTGGAATTGATATAAAAGGGTATAAAATAGTTTTGGAAGATAAATGTTCCAAATATGAGGATATTCAGTTAGTATTTATGGATAAGTTCGGTTCATTTGTTCCTTATCATTTTGATATGATTAATAAACAAAATAAAACTGTTAGTAAAACTAATTATCAAACCGATTATGAAAGATATGCCTCGAGTACTAATGATTGGACACACAAATCTTATGACAGAGGTGTTTCCAACTTAGATACTGTAGTTACTGATGTTTTTACTATCAATAGTAATTGGGTTTCTCAAGCAGTATCTAATTTTTTAATGGAATTAGTCAGTAGTCCTCAGGTATTTTGGAAGAAAGAAAATGGGGTATTAGTTGCAGTCAATTTAACTGTTGGTAGTGTAGAACGTAAGCAAGTTATTAATGACCAATTAGTCAATTACACTTTTACATTTGAGTTATCGACAAAAAACAAAATGCAGACAGGGTAATATGACTTCGTAGCCGTAACAATTATTGTTGAGGTTGTATGATGTTAAAATATTAACAAAAAAAGATAAAAAATATGAATAAAATACAGATGTTTTTGAATAATCCAGCTAACTTAGAGTTGGATATGGGTGATTTTAATATTGGACTTAATTATAGCTTTAATGACATTAGAGATATATCTAAAAGGAATGGTAGTTATTCTAAAACTATTGTAATTCCTGGGACTAAGAATAATAACTTTGTGCTTGGTGGATTATTTGATATTAATGCAGATTTTACTCTGTTCAATCCAAATAAAAAGACCGATGCTAAATTGTTGGTTAATAGTGAGATAGTTATAGATGGTTTTTTACATCTAACTAATATCAGAAAATTAAGTAATGTAGATACTCAAGGTAACAGTATATTTTATGATATGGTTATCTTTTCAAATGCTATTGATTTAATGAGTGAGTTAGGTGATGCAGAACTAAAAGATTTATCTTCACTCGATATTTATAATCACGATTATCTATTACTTAGTGTAGTAGGGAGTTGGTTACATACTTGGGAAAATGGTTATGTATATCCTATGATTGGAACACAATTTGATGATAGTAAATATACCGTAAAAAACTTTTATCCTGCACCTTTTTATAAGGCAGTACTTGATGCTGTTATTACTGGAGCAGGTTATGGTTGGGGAGGAAGCTTTAAAGATAATCCACAGTTTGAAAAGGAGATTCTACCTTTTACAGGTAATGGTTTACCTAAAATTAGTGCAGTTGATAAAGCTGAAGCTGGTTTAGAAGTTGGAGTTACAACAGACCGTAATAGTGTTTTTAATGGTGGTTTTGTAAAAGGTCCTGCATTTTGGAGTCCATTAAATTCAACTGCAAAAACTTCAATTATAGTACCATTTACACAAATTACTAATGACCCAGGGAGTCAGTGGTCTGCTAGTAATTTTGAAGCTGATATAAAAAGGGCAGGTTCATATAGATTCAAATATGATTTTAACTTTCAAATGAAGTTCATCAATCCATATAATAATATTATTGGCTTTTTTAACAGTTGGACATATAGGTTAATATATGAAGTAGAAAGGAAAACACCTACTGGTGCTTCCTTTACTGTTATAGATACTTTTATGATTGATAACATACTTAATCCAGGACCAATACCAGCTAATGATAATAGATTACAACCTTTATCTATTAGTGGCACTACTAATGATTTCTCATTAGATTATGGTGATAAGGTAAGAATAAGAGTGACAGGATATACTATTTATGGGGAGGTAAAGAAACTCACATCTCCATTTGTTTCTTCTGCTGATGACTTAGAGAATACTCTTGTATTTAATGGAGTGAATACAGTAGAATTAATTCCATTAACAGATAGTGTAAGTGTAGGAGGTAAAGTCAGACTAAAAGATTTCTTACCAAAGTTAAAACAAAAGGATTTATTATCAGATTTAATAAAGCGATATAATCTTATTATACATATAGACGAAGATAATCCTAATATATTATTATTTGATAGTTATAATGATTATTATGCGAATAATACAGAAATACTAGATTGGAGTAGTAAAAAAGATTACTCGAGGGAAGATGATATTAAGTTACTAAGTGAATTGCAATTTAAAACCATAAAATATACTTATACAAAAGAAGATACTGCTAATGATGTAAACGTTGATTATTATGGTGCTACTAATGAAATTTATGGGGAAGTAGATATTGTATTTGATAACGATTTTGTTACTGGTGATAAATTAATACAATCGCCATTTAGTCCAACACCAACTGTAAAGACAAGTTTTGGTGCATACTTACCATCTATCAATAGATATAATCCTGTGGGTAATCCTCGTGTATTGTATTATGGAGGTTTAAAAAACTTAAGTGGAAATAATACTTGGAGTTTAAATGGTGCTAGTAGAAGACAATATCCTTATGCAGGGCATTTTGATGACCCTATACTACCTACTTTAGATTTAAACTTTGATATTTGTAGATTTTACTTTTTTGATGATACAATAGCCTACACCAATAATACGCAATATAATAAATATTGGGGTATATATATAAATCAGATTTCAAATGGTAAATTATTAACAGCTTATTTTAATCTAAATGAAACTGATATTAGAAAAATTAGAAACAATTTATCTTTTAAAGTATGGGTTAAAGATGCTTACTATTATATCAATAAAGTTTTTGATTATAATCCTTTAACCAATGATGTAACAAAAGTAGAGTTAATAAAAGTTGAAGAGTTAGGTGGTTATCTTGATGAAGGTATAGCACCACCAATTCCAGTAGGTAGTGATGCTTGTCCAACCGATTTAACTGTAGTAGAATATACATCAGCAACAACAGGAGGACCTAAGATTTATATATACAAGTCAGAATCTAATCAGGCTGTTACTGAAGATTGTTGTGATAGTCTTGGAGGAGTTTGGAACGCAAATACTAATAGTTGTGAGTTGATAGATACAACTACTTATTATGTAACTACTCCACCAAGTATAATCGCAAGAAAACAAAATGTTAATACCGCTTATGATGGTATATCATTTGGTACAAACAATTTATTAGGAGGTTTAAGAGTAGAAGAAGTTACAGATGTAGATGATGTTGTAGGTTTTGTATCAAAAATAAATAATCAATTTGTATTAGGAAATGATAATGAGGCTTTATATGATAAATCATTTGTATTAGGTGACTTTAATATCATTGAAAATAATTCAATAGTTATATTGAATGGTTCCAATAATACAATTCGTTCGATAAACACTTCAGTTATAGGTGCTTCCAATTTAGATATTGACGATTCTAATAAAGTGTATTTGGGTGAGAAATTTAAAGTCGATACAATCACAGGCGATAGATACGTTGATGACGTTGTAGTAGGTGAAATATATTACAAATCTATTAGAATTACATCAGCACAAATCCTTGAACTAGATACTACACCAATATTATTATTACAAACTGCAGGAACTGACAAATATTATGATATTACTAATTTAAGTATCTTTTTAGATTTCAATTCAACTGCATATGGAGAAGATAATGATATTGAGATATACTACACGAATGCAACTGAACCATTAATGATAGGAGAAAACATTTTATCTGGTACAAGTTCTGGTGTATATAATTTATCTTTGAATGTTTTAGCGACAACAGCGACACAAACAGCGATAAATGATAGATTATATGTCAAGTTGACCGAAGAACCTACAGCAGGTGATAGTGATATAGTAATCACATTCAGTTATAGAGTAGTCGATTTATCAATCATATAGTTTTTTGTCTTAAAACGTCATTCTTCTTATTAAGGAGGTGACGTTTCAGTATCTTGGTGTTGTACACAACCTTTTTTAGTATAATTCTCTTATTAAATGAAAAAAGGTTGTGTACAAAATACTAAAAACGATTAATTCTAAGGAAGCATTTATACTTTATGACAAATACTCGAATCATTTTTAGCATTTTATTGGTTCAGCTACTGTCTGGGTTTTAGTCATACCTTGCTTAACGTTTCGAGAATTTACGAATACAAAAGTCAGACACATATACTTTTTTATAATATGTTTTATAGACAAAATACTAAAAACGATTAAAGCCTGACTAGAAGTAATCTTTTGATTTTTTGACAGATTCTGTCTTAAAACCACATTCTATTATTATATATAATAGAAGAATGTGGTTTTAAGACAGTTTGAAGCAAAATCAATACTACTCGTCAGTGATTCCTTGACAGAATCTTTTTGTAGTACACCTTTTTTAGTATAATTCTCTTATTAAATGAAAAAAGGTGTACTACAAAACACTAAAAACGAGTATCTATCTTTGAATAATACACAACGATTTAAAGGAACCGCATTAAAAAATACATAAATATACCAAATACTATTTATAAATATAATAAAAACGATAATAATAAGATGGCAAAAGACAATATAAAATTAGACATAAAAGTCGATGGGGTACAAGATGTCAATAAGGCAACTGAGTCAGTAAAGGATTTAAAGGATTCGGTGAGTGATGTTAGTGATTCTGTTGGAGGACTTGGTAGTGAACTAGGTGGATTATCAGATGCCGCAGGTAAATTACAGTCTTTAAAAACGCTATTTGTAACGATAAAAGGTGCCATTGATAGTGCTGGTGCTGCTATAAAAGGTGCTATGACTAGTGGTATCGCTAGTGCATTAGCTTTCGGAGTAAGTATTAAAGGAGCAGGAAAACGAATAACCGATTCATTCAAAGACGGTTTAACATCAATACGAAAAGTAGAATTTACCCTTACAGGATTAGGTCGAACAGGTAAGAGAGCGTTAACATCAGTTGGGAGTGCTGGTAAGAAAGCATTTAGAGGTATTGGTAAAGCAGTTTTGGCAACAGGTATCGGAGCAATAATTGTAGGATTTGTAGCGTTAATTGGATATTTAAAGAATACTGAGAAAGGAGCAAGAGCATTAGCAATAGCAACAGGTGCTATAAAGATAATTATTGATAAATTAATGGGAGTTGCGATGGCAGCAGGTACTGTTATGGTTGATATGTTCAATAATCCTAAAGTTTATATGGATGAATTCTTGCATTTTATTAAGGTTTCTTTAATGAACTCGTTACAAGGAGTGATTGAGTTCTTTCCTAAAATGGGTAAAGCACTTAAACTTGCATTTAAAGGTGATTTTAGTGGAGCAGCAGAAGTAGCAGGTAACGCAGTATTAAAGATTACAACCGGTCAAGAAGATTTAATTGGTAAGACAAAAGAATTAGGAGTAAAGGCTAAAGAAGTGTTTGGTGAGATTGTTGAAGAGGTTAAAGAAGCAGTTGTAGCTTCAGCAAAACTTGTAGATGGTCAGGAAGCTTTAAGAAAAGCAATTAACGCTGTAAAAGTAGAAAATGCACAATTAAATAGAGAGTTAGAAACTCAAAAACAGATTGGTGAAGATACTACTAAGGGATATGTAGAACGTAGAGCAGCTTTATTAAAGGCAGGTGAAGCACAAGTGGCAATCGCTAATAACTCTCGTGAAGAAGCCAGATTAAATCTATCTTTATTACAATTACAACGTAGCTTTACATCAAATATAGAAGAACGCAAGGCACTTGAAGACCAAATAGCAGAAGCACGAGCAGCACAAATAGAAGCACAGACAGCCTATGAAATAGAATTACAAGATGTTAAGAAAGTCACAAGAGAAATAGACTTAGAAGAACTGGAACGTGTAAAAGCTATCAGTGATTTAATGCGAGAAGCTAATACTGATATTACTTTATCTGAATTTGATGCTGCAATAAAACAAAACAAGATAGATGAGGAGTCAGCGATATTTGAGTTAAATTTACTTAAAGCTACTGAAGGAGAAAAACAAAAAGTTAGAGATGGTTTTGCTAAACAACGAGAAGATTTAACTACTAGTGAAAATGATGCCATAGAAGTTGCTACAAAAAAAGCTAAAAAAGATTTAGAGGAGAAAGAACAAGCTAGATTAGATTTAGAAGAATCTTTTAAACCTAAATTTGTAGATGTTACTAAATCTGAATATGATTTAAAACGTGATGAGATTGATAAATTTTATGCTGATAAAGCTGCTGCGATGAAAAAGTCACTTGATGATGGTTTAATATCACAAGGAGCTTATGATGCATTAGTAATAGAAAACACAAGAGCACATAATGAGGAAGTTGCAGTAGTTGATGCAGAAGCATTAAAAGCAAAAAATGAAGCAAAAATAGCAGCAGGTTTTGAAGCCGCCGATAGGGTTTTAGAAGGTATGCAAACAGCAGTAGATATAGTAGATGCAATTACAGCCCATCAGGAAGCAGATGTAGAAAGAAGTGCAAAAGCTAAGTCAGATGCAATTAATGAGGGCTATAAGGCTGAAACAAAGGCTTTAGATGATAAATTAAGTAGTGGTGAATTATCACAAAAAGAATATGATAACGCAATAGAAGCAGCAGCATTAGTTTTTGATATAGCCACAGTTAAAGCTGAGAATAAGAAGATTGTAGCTTTAAATGAGGTACGTAAGAAATCTTTTATAGCTAATAAAGCTATGAATATAGCGAGTGCAACAGTTGATGTAGTAAAAGGTGCTATTGGTGCATTTACTAGTTTATCAGCAATTCCTGTTGTTGGTGTCCCATTAGGTATTGCAGCAGCAGCAGCTGCAAGTGCAGCAGGTATTATTAATATTGCAAGTATGGCGAAGACTAAGTTTGAACCAACCGCTTTAGGTGAATTACCTTCAGCAATTGCTACACCACCTGCAGGAGGAGCCAATATACCATCAGCAGGAGCAGCACCTGTACCATCAAACATTAGTTTATTTGGTCAAGCAAATGACAGTAGTTCAAGTTTACAATCACAAGGTGCAGGAACTAACCAACAATCAATTCGAGCGTATGTAGTTGAACAAGATATTACAGAAACACAAAATACATTAAGTCAATACAGACGTAGAAGTGAAATAGGTTAGAAATATCAAAAGATATATTATATAAAATGATAAATAAATAAAACGATAAGCAATGGACAAATTAATAGAATGGACCTTAGATGATATAACTGGAGAAGTACAACGAATCAGTTTAGTTACTGAACCAGCAATGGAAAGTGACTTTATGTTATTTAAAGAAGCTGAATTAAAATTTAAAGTGACAAACGAAGATAAACGTATTGTAACAGGTGTTGCTATGCGACCTAATATAAAGATTGCCAGACTAGACGAGAATGAAGAATTGTATTATGGGTATTTTAGTGAGGAAACAGTTGTCAAAGCCTGTGAATTATACTTTAAGAAAGGACAAAACACGAACGATACTAATTTGGAACACAAATACGAAGTTTCAGATGTATTCGTATTTGAGTCCTGGATTGTATATGACCCAGAAATTGACAAAACTATGACACTTGGATTGAGTGACATACGTGCAGGTGATTGGGTAGTTAGTATGAAAGTAGATAATGATGCAGTTTGGGAAGACTTTTTAAAGAGTGGTATTCTTAAAGGGTTTTCAGTTGAAATTAAAGCGACTGCAACACCAGTAGATGAAACACAACAAGTATTTAATCATTTACTTGAATTGTTTAATAGTGAAATGTCCGACGAGGAAATATACGAAGCGATTAAGATTAAGATTGCGGAAGTAGTTAAAGACTAAAAACCAAACAAAAACTTTATATATATATATAAAGTTGTAATAACTTAAATAAATATGGAAAAACACGAAATTTTAAAAAAGATTAAAGACCTTTTACATTTTCGAGCGAAAGAAGATACTGAAGAAACCCAAGAGATTAAATATCTTGACATTCCCTTAGATGATGCTACAATCCGAGTTGAAGGAGATGTACTTGAAGTAGGGTTAGCAGTTTCTACTGTTAGTGATGATGGTGAAACGGTAACTTTAATCGAAGATGATTCGTTAGATGGTGATTATATTTTTGATAGTAATACGTTTACAATTGCAAATGGGGTGATAACAGTAGTTGAACCAATTGATGTTGAAGCAGAAGACTTAGAAGACGACAAACCAGCCGACACAGAGGAATTTGAAGCAGAAACTGAAGTTGAAGTAGAAGCGGAAGAAGAACCTAAAGAACCAGAGTATAATTATGTTACACAAGTTGAAACATTAATTAATCGAGTTTCTGTTTATGGGGAGCAAATTGCAGAAATGCGAACTATTCAAGAACACTTCGTATCAATTTTAGAAAAATACGTTGGAGAAACACCAGCCGATACAAAACCTATTACACAAAAATTTAAAACACATATTACAGCAGAAAACAAATTATCAACTTTGGAATCTATTCGTAATATAAGAAAAAACAAATAAGACTATGGCATTAAATTTATCAGGGTTGAGCGAATATACTGACCAACACAGTGGTGAGTTAATTAAAGAAGCAGTACTTACAGGTAGAACTGTTGAAACAGTACGAGTAAAGGGAGAGATTAAACATTCAGCGACAATTAATCGTTTGAGTTCAAGTTTAACAGCACAAGCCGGAGCGTGTGGATTTAATTCAGCAGGTTCAACAAGTTTGACACAGCGTACAATTACAGTTGATGACATCAAAATCAACGAATCTTTTTGTTTGAATGACTTAGAAGATTTCTACACTTCCACTATGATGAATCCCGGTTCATATAATGAGGAGTTACCATTTGAACAAATCTTCGCAGAAAACAAAAGAGATTTACTAAAGGCACTTATCGAAGATTTAATTTGGAAAGGCGATAAAGATAGTGGTTCTGGTAATCTCGAATTAGCAAATGGTTTAGTAAAATTACTTGATGCAGAAGTTACTTCTCCATATAGTGGTACTTATACAATTGCTACATTTAGTGCAAATATTATTGATACAGTAGATGAAATGATTGGTAAGTTGAATGAGGACGTTATTGATTCAGAGGACTTAGTTTTGTTTATGTCTTATGCTAACTATCGTACTTATGCAAAAGCGTTGAGAGATGCTAACCTGTTTCACTATACAGGAGCAGAAAATCAAGGTGACAACTTCTCACAAATGCACCCAGGTACAAATGTGAAAGTAATGGCAGTTAGAGGTTTACGAGGAATCAATCGTTTAGTTTTATCGCCAGCTTCAAATATCGTAGTTGGAACTGACTTAGTTGATGATGCAGAAGATTTCAAATTATTTTATTCTCAGGATAATGACGAAGTAAGATTTATTTCTAAATTCAAGATTGGTGTTCAGGTTGAATTTATTACTTACGTAGTTATGTACACAGGAGCGTAATCAAAAAATTAAGAATAAAAAGCCTTTTATGACTTAGGTTATAAAGGGCTTCTTATAAAAATATAAAATATATGGCGTGTTTAATAGAAAGCGGATATGCTTTAGGATGTAGAGATAGTATAGGTGGTGTCAAAAAAGTATTAATTGGTAATTATGACCCAGCAGCCGAATATACTCTCGATACAGCCGAAGATATTACAGCAACAACAAGTACAGTAGATTATCAGACATTTGAACAAGAGATGGAGTCAGCTTCGTTTGCACAACCTATGACAGTTTCTACTGAAAATGGAACAGTATTCTTTACACAAGATGTAGGAATGATTTTCCATAAAAATGATGCAGCATTACGAAATACTTTGATTGTCTTAGCACAAGCAAATATGTCTGTAATCATACAAGACCAACGTGAAGAGTATTGGTTGTTAGGTAAGAATAACGGTGTACGTACTGTTTCAGGTAGTATGAATACTGGTAAAGCATTCGGAGATATGAATGGTGTAGTTATTGCCTTACAAGCTAAAGAACCTGTACCAGCATATCGAATTGATGATATTAGTATTTTTACAGTTTCGTAACCATACCACACAATAAAGATTTACAAGGACCTCTAAATATATTGATTTATGTTTAGGGGTTTTTTTAATATATCGAATATATGATTTTAATTAAAAAAAACGAGATAAAGTCTATTGCTTTTTATCTAACACCTACTAAAACAGCACCAGAGTATTGTATATCTATTGAAAATAAGACCAGTAAAGTATTTACTTTTTTTAATTTGATAAATATATCAAATACAGACGTATTTCAAGAGTTCGATTTCCAGACTATATCAAATGATTTAGAGTATGGAAGTTATAATTATAAGATGTATGAAAATGATTCAATTGGTAATCCTACAACTACATCAAATATATTAGAAGTTGGTTTGCTTAACATTCTTGGAATTGGTAACTGTATTGAACCAGACATCACGTATGCCGATACATCAAATGATGTTATTTATTACGATTGCGATAATACATAAAAGGCAAAATAATATATAATAATATGAATTTAGAAATATTAAACTTTAATAAACAAGCGGAAAGACCCAAATTTACAACTTCGTCAAATGGTAAATGGATTGACTATGGTAAGGACAATATGTACCCAATATATTTACTTGACGTGTTTCATAATAGAAGTAATAAACATAAAGCAATTATATCACGAAAAGTCGATATGACTTCCGGAAATGGATTTGTAGATGCCGTCACACAGCCATTAAAAGATTTCTATATTAATAAATGGAATGATAAAACAATTGATGAAATTGCAATACGTTTGAATTTCGATTTAGAGATTATGAATGGATTTGCTTTATTTGTAAAATGGAGTATTGATGGTAATAAAATTGTCGAAGTAGAATGGTTACCTTTTCATAAAGCAAGATTAAGCGTATGTGAGGACTACATCTTAGTATCAAAAGACTGGGCAAATACACGTAGAGGTGAAAACAAGCCAGTGTCTTATAAAAGATTCAATGGTAAAGTAGCAAAAGATACAAGAGAATTTACAACTCAAGTATTTTATCACGTTGAAGAAAGTAATGGTGTCGATTATTACCCCTTACCATATTACAGTTCAACTCTTAATTGGATTGAATTAGATGGTGAGATTTCTAATTTTCATTTGTCTGGTGTTCAAAATGGTTTTACTCCATCATTTATGCTTAATATAGCAACTGGTGTACCAACAGCAAAAGCAATGGACGAAGCACACAGAAAACTAACTAGAAAATTTGCAGGTTCATCAAATGCAAGTAAAGTACTTATCACATTTACTGAGGGTAAAGACCAAGCACCAGAACTAACACCAATCAATTTAAACGACTCTGACGAACGATTTATATTGATACATAAAGAAATGCAAACTGAAATATTTATTGGACACTCGGTCACGTCACCTATGCTATTTGGCATTCGAGAAGCTGGTAGTCTTGGTGGTAAGTCTGAAATGTTAGAAGCATTAGCAATATTTCAATCTACTTATATATCGGGTAAACAAAGCATATTATTAAGACAATTACAAAAGATTGCTAAGTTTGCTGGTGTGACTGAAGAACTCGATTTAAAAGATTATTCAATTGACTTTAGTTCGATTGAAGAAACAAACGACTAAAAATATGGGATTAGTATTATTGACAACTCCAAAAAGCGTAAAGAATAGTTCTGCGATACAAGATAACGTGGATGACAAATTGATTGCCCCTTATATTCAAAAAGCACAATTTACTCACATACACGAAATGTTGGGTACAGACTTATATGATAAACTATTGTCTGATGTTAAAAACGACCAATTGACAGCAACATATAAGCTATTATTAGATAAATATATTGTACCTTGTTTGAATGAATGGACTGTATATGAAGTGATGCCTTTTATATCATTGAAACTTACGAATAAATCTATTGTTAAGGGTAAAAGTGAATATAGTGATGCAGGTGATTTAAGCGATTTAAAGTATCTTCGTTCAACGGTGTATGACTTAGCTTCCTTTTACAATCAACGTCTTATATCGTACTTAAAACAACACACAGACATATATCCAGAGTACATAACGAATGCAACGATAGACAAATTAAAACCTAGTCACAGTAGAAATATGATAGGAGGTATATACGTTGGTGATGGTGGTCTTGAAGAATGTACATTTGGTCTGGACTTGCCCAAATAACAAAACATAAAGAAATGATATATAAGATTATAAAAAGTGCGTTACTAATAGTTATCGCAATAAGTTTAATCGTGTTCTTGGCTCCTTTTGCAGTTGCATTTGAAATAATACATTCAATTGTAAAGACAAGAGGACAAAGCCTTGTAAGATATTTTAAAAAGATTGCTTTAAGTATTGACCAGACAGGAAACGCAATATGTAAAACGTTATTCGATAATACTTTGATAAGACGTGGAGCATATAACAAGTTTGGTAATATGGACGAAACTGTTTCGAGTGCATTAGGTAAGAATAAAAGAGATAATTCACTTACTGGTTTAGGTGAATTTGTAGTATTTATTTTAGATGCCTTAGATGAAAATCATTCAGAGGATGCAATAGACGACAGCGTGTCGCAAAAAACATAAAACGAATCTAAGAACTAAAAAAAGACAACTTAGACGTAAACATAATTATATGACAACGAATCAAACAGATTATTTAAAAAGTATTGGAGCAGCAGATAATTGCGTTCAATTAAATGGTAGTGCTTATGGAACATTAGATAAATCTTTATTTGATTTTGATTCTGTAAGTTTTTCTATTGAAATGTATATTGAAACCACAGACAACGAATGGATAATTTTTGACACAAGAGGAACAGGGAGTCTTTTAACCAACAGGGGAATACAGTTATCGGTAACAAATGGAAATGATTATGGAAACACAGCTATTTGCGATGGAAATGGTAATTATATTGAGTTTTCAAATGTTGCTTACAACGAAAATGACGGGTTGCCGCATTTATTAAGATTAGATTTTGATAATTCAACAGGAACAGGACGGCTTTTTATTGATGATGTTTTAAAAGGTACAGAAACAGATGTTAATTTAATAAACAAAAACTTTAATCCAACAGCAGGAAATGAAATGAAAGTGGGTAGTAGTTCAAACAATACATCTCATCCATTTGATGGTAAATTGTATGGTTTAAAACTTCAGATAGATGGAAGCATTACTGAATTTCCTATTGCTGAGGGAGCAAGTACAACATCTTACGCAAAAGATGACCAAACCAAACAGATTACTTGGAATGGAGGTTATGAATGGAAAGAACAAAACGAATATTTCCCAAACTTTATAGATGGTTATACTTTAGGTGTAAATTATATTGCACATTCAGAGAATTTAGATGATAGCTTTTGGACAAAAACAAACTGTACAATAACTGCAAATGATACAGTTGCTCCAGATGGAACAACAACAGCCGATTTATTCTTACCTACAGGGAATAATGGAAACGTACCAGTTAATATTAACGTACCAACACAAGAAACTGTATATACATTAAGTATGTATGTTAAGAATAAGGATTGGACAGGAACAACACAGAGGTTCTTAGTTACAAATTCACCATCAACTGTAACATATTTCAGTACTGGTTTTTCTCTTACAAATGAATGGGTTAGAATACAAGCAACTTTTACAAAACCAGCCGGAGAAACTATTTTAAGAGTTAGAGCCAGTTCAATTACAACAAGAGATGGAACAGGTGGTTTTTGGGTATGGGGCGTACAGTTACAGGAAGAAATTGCTTCAGATTACCAAAAAACATATGTTTCACCAACAGCAGGTGTAAATCTACCTTATTCAATTGTTGGTATTCCATTATCATTCGATACAGGAGTTAGTTTACCACAATTCTTTAAGAATTTAGGTGTGTCGAGCATAAACGAATCATCAAATACACAATACGATTTCTATAAAGACATTTCTTATATTGATGGTTCACGAACGCACGGGCAATACGAATTTTATAAGAAAGCAAGTACAAGTCGATACGAATACTTTAAGAATTGGAAGAATGAAACTGAATTTTATGCAAATATTGACGTAGATGTTATACACGACTTTTATACTTTCTATAAGAATGCTGCAACGATTTTAAAGGACACAGACGACTTTTGTAATATTGATGCACTAAGAGTCGGGAACACCTATAACGTGGCTGACTACCCTTATTTGTGGTACAATACGTCAGCATTTAGTACATATAAAGATGACACTTTTAGGATTGCAAATGATAACGCAATATTATTAGATGGTATTGATGGAGGAGGTTTATTACAAACACCAGTAACCTTTACAGAAGAGTTTTATATCGAAGAGTATTTGAAAATTGATGATACTTCAGCCAGTTCTGGACACGTTTATGCTAATAGTAATGGTGCTGCAAGGATATTTTACGCAAACGATAAGTTTGGATTTAATTTTAATTCAGGTACTACATTTTATACAACTGATATTATTGACGAAGGTGTAATTTCATTATTTAGATTCCGTTTCTATATAGATGGTGGAGTTGTTAAGTTAGAAGTTTCAAAAGATAGTATAGTAGTTAGTACAACTACAACAACTTTAACAGCAATTGATATTACACTTGATGCTTTTGGTTTAGTTCGAGGTGCTGGAACAAGTGTTGGTACTTTTGAAGGAACAAGATTTGGTTTAGATTTGAATGGTACTAAATTCAACTTAGCAGAAGGTGCACAATCAGCTTCTTATGAAAGAGGAAATCGAGATAATCAGGTTATTTGGCAAGGAGGTTTTAGTTGGGTTAGTCAAGATAGATTTGTTCCTAATAGAACTGAAGGTTATACAGCTGGTGTTAATCATTTACCTTTTAGTGACACTCAAGTTTTTCGAAATGAATCTGTAAATAATTGGACTAAATTAGGTTCACAAGTAATAACAACTAATAATTTAGATGCTTTTGGAACAAATACTGCTTTTTCATCAACTTTAAACGTAGCAAGTAGTGTTTTTGATTTTTATAGGAGAGTTGAAGGATTAACAGCAAATGTAGAATATACTTTTAGTTGGTATGTAAAATTAGGTACAGCAACAGATTTGGCTG
>Ga0208771_1000337_pt1 | contig 29132 bp, 29 predicted proteins | sample AntAceMetag02UKX_FD_184775 | JGI IMG/M metagenome (GOLD analysis project Ga0208771, IMG submission 184775) | Saline lake microbial communities from Ace Lake, Antarctica - Antarctic Ace Lake Metagenome 02UKX (SPAdes) (version 2) | ecosystem: Environmental > Aquatic > Non-marine Saline and... | reverse complement strand
CTGGATTAAATGTCTTGTAAGATTATTAACTGGATTGTATATGTTATAGTTTTTTCTCTGCCACTTTATTTGGTCAATTTTAAGATTGGTTGGGTTCCGTTTAATATCTTAGAATTATTGATCTGTGGTTTATTTATTTTTTGGTTATTTTTTGGAATTAAAGATCGTTTGTTTTTTAATAATAGGATTTGGATTCCAGTATTAATGATTTTTTTTGGAGTAACTATTTCTACTTGGTTTTCAAATGATATTGAAATTAGTGCTGGTATTTGGAAGGGATGGTTTGTTATCCCATTGCTTTTCTTTATTGTTCTTTTAAATAGTATTAAAACTAAAGAGCATGTTAAAAATATTATTATTAGTTTAACATTCTCAGGGTTGTTTGTTTCTTTAATAGCTCTTTATTACTGGTTTAATGGTGTTTTAACTTATGATGGGAGGTTGCAAGGATTTTATCTCTCACCTAATTATTTAGCTATGTATTTGTCCCCTATTTTAATTTTGTCTTTATATTTATTCTCTTTTGTAAAGAATAAAATATTGAAAACATTGCTTATTATTAATTATTTATTGCTTATTTCTATCATATATTTAACATATTCCTATGGAGCATGGGTTGGATTTTTATTTGCTTTAATTTTTCTTTTAATTCAAAAGAAAGACAAGAAAATGATTTTAATTTTCTTATCTTTGTTTATTTTAATTCTTATTTTACAAATTCCTACTCAAAAATTTCAAGGATTTATAGATTTTTCTTATCCTTCTCTAGAATCGCGTATAATCATTTGGCAAAGTTCTTGGGAGATAATAAAGGACAATGCTTTAATTGGAATTGGTCCTGGTATGTTTCAAAAATATTATTTAGATTATCAAGTTAATTTTGCCCCTTATCCCGAGTGGTCTGTGCCACAACCACATAATATTTTTCTAGCTTTTTGGCTTCAAGCTGGATTGCTTGGATTAGTAGGTTTTTTTTGGTTATTAATTTCTTTTTTCAAAAAAATAGAACCCAAACAAATTTTGAGTTCTATTTTAATAGGCACGATGATATATATATTAATTCACGGTATGGTTGATACTACATATTGGAAAAATGATCTGTCTATTATTTTCTGGTTGATTATAAGCATAGCTTCTAATTCTTACTCAATTGAAAAAGAAAAATAAATTTTTCTTTTTCTCTTTCGTTGCTAATTATAGCTTTAAACTATAGAGTAGTCCATCTCTTTGATTAATAAATAAAAGATAATTTTCTAAAGGTGTTAAAAGTAGTTCTTTCGCGTTATAGAATTCTGTTCCAAATCCTTGAGTTTCAAATACTTTGGTCATTTCTTCTGTTTCTAAGTTAATCCGCCAAAAATTATCATCAAACGAAATTTTTCTTTTATAATAATCATCTGGTAGTACTGCTGATGTTGATATAGATTTAGGTACAGCACAGAAGATTGTTCTATTGTCTTGACTCCAGATACATTTTTCTGCGAGTGTAATAATATTTAATTCACTAATAGTCTTCTTTTCTAAGTCGGCTATTTTTAATTTAAGGTCTTTACCTTCGTTATTTGTCTCTGAATAAAGTATCTTATTACCCAATGGAGACCAAAGCATTGTTAACCCATAGGTCTCGTTAATAATTTTTTGAAAATCATTAGTTGTTAAATCAATTACATAAACAACACCTTGAGTTAATCCGCTTGGCTTAGTTCTAATAGATATTTTACTTGGATCAGGCCATTCAACGATTAAGTCCTTCATTCTTGTTTGAAAAACAGTGGTCCAATCAGAACCATCTGGATTAGAAATACTAATATTGTTATCTCCAGTTTGGGAATTATAGTATTGATAAGCTATTTTATTTTGATTTGGTGACCATGTAATCCAACGCATATCTCCACTTAATGAGGTTGAAATTTTAGTGTTATAATCATAAAAATATTTTTTAGCTAATCCATTTTCATTAAAAATAGTAATAACTTTGTCATTTTGAGGAGACCAAATGGCTTTAATCAGATTATTAAGAACAATTGAAGACACTCTAATTAATTCAGAGCCATCAAGATTAGATTCAAAGACATTTCCATTATTAGCTGAATAATATTTAATCTTTTTACCATCAGTAGATGGGCTTAAAATAGGTTCTTCAGAAATAGCTAAAAGTCGTCCCTGAATAGAAGAATCAGATGCTTGGTCAGATGCTTGTCCAGCGCTTGGTATTTGACCTGTTCCATTAGACGAAGAAGGTTCTGCGGGTTCTTTGTTAGACAACATATTATAGGCAATTAATGCGCCGATAATAACAACTAAGAGAACTATTAAAATTATGAGTATTTTTTTTAATGGCATATTTTTTGTTTTTTAAAATTTATATTGATAATTTATGGACCAGGTAATCATAGCATTATGCATGTACATATATCACTATCCCAATATTCAGAACTATGACATGGAACTTGACAAGATGCAGGGCAATCACCAGGAGTACATTTTGGAGTCGTTGGAGTCGTTGGAATTATTTGTTTTTGTGTCTTTTCTGTCCCTGGCACCGGAGGAGCTGTTATTCTAAAGTTAATTAAATCAGGATTAATTGTATAAAGGATCAAATAAGCAGCTAATCCTAAAATTAAACCAGAAATAGCTCCATTTATATATCCTTTGGCTTGGTCTTTTGTTGTAACTGTTTCGGCTCCCATATACATAAAGCCACCAATAACTAAAGCTAATAAAGCAGATACTCCAACCAGTCCTAATCCAAACATATATAGATATTCAATATATTGAGCTAAATTAACCGGACTTCCTGAAGCAGGACCATCGGGGAGAGATACTTCTATGCTGTATGCTGCTTCAATTATTTGGATATTAAATCCTATTATTAATAGGAATAATAAAATGATAAATATTTTTTTAAATTTTATTTTCATTGATTTATGGAATTAATATTATATTAGCTGTAGTTTGAGTTCTTTGAATTGGATTCTTTATATTTTTCACAAAAACTTGTAAATTTTGATTAATAGAACTGACTAGGTCTCCTATTCTCAAGATAAAATTATTAAGATTTTTATTATCAGTTTGTTTTGCAATTTGTTTACCAAAACTCCATTCATAATCTAATTCGTTTATATCTTTAATATTAAAGAAATATGGTTGAGCTGTAAATTCTATTTCTTGATCGTCTGAAAATTGATATTGATTAGAAAATTCAGATAAAGAATTTTTAGCTAATAAAACAATTTCTGGTTCATATGCTTTTAAGGCAAAAGAAGATGAGATATTCATAGTATTTCCCAAATCAGTTACTTCTACCCTTATTATATGATTTTTAGAAATACTTTCACTGATGGTAAATTTAAAAATTTGTTTATTTATTCCAGAACCTTCTTTTTCAATATGATTATTAATAAACCAGTTAAAATTTAATTCTTCAGGATTGAGTTGTAGAGAATCTAATTGAGCAACTACTTCTATGTTGCTTCCTCTGCTTGGTAATGCCTTGCCTTGATAGCTTAGTGGCACATAAGTATCAGTTGTCCACGTTAAAGTTACGCTTTGTTCTGCGGCTTGATTTAAGCTTGGATTAATAAGCAATAAGGAACAAACTATAAATAGTAATAGATAGTATTTCATTTTATTTTTTTATTTTTTTATTTTTTTTAAAAATTTTGGCATATATCCTTTTTGTTCTACCCAAATAGATATGACAAATGTAGTCCAGCTTGGTGCAATAGTGCCTATAACGGGAATCATTTCTATAATAAATCCTCCAACAAACCTTTTAGTGGGAAATTTATGAAGACGGGTAATGCACCAAAGCCATAGAATACCAGCGATAAAAAGATTAGTAATACGAGAAAGAATTAATCCAATTCCAGCGGCAAATAATAACAACCAGTCTAAGACATCCTTTAAAAGACATAAACACAGAACCAAGGAAAGCTCAATATCTGTAATTTTACTTGCTTGTTCGGTTATTTTCTTTCTTTTTTTTATTTTTTTCTTATTCTTTTTATTTTCTTTATCTTTAGTTCTCTCTTGATTTAATTGTGCTGAATAATCTGGCATATTTTTAATAGGCAGTGCCTTCTTCTTTTGTTTTTCCTTCTGCTTCTTCTTCGGCTAGGTCTTTTTTAGCTTGTTCAATTTCCATTAATTGAGCTGGGTCAGAAGTGATCACTTGATCTTCTGTATAAGAAGCAACAATCTTAATAGCTACATGTTTAGAACCTGCAAAAAATATTCCTTCTCCAACAGAGCTTTCTAAAAGCATATATTTTTCTTGATCAGTTAAATTAAATGTTTCTTGTATTACATCAATAGCAGCTGGTGATTGTTTTAATAAAAGCTGTATTGATGAATTAGTAATAATTGGTCTGCCATATTTAGATTTCATAAAATCAGCTACGTCTTGTGTAATAGTCGTTAATCCAAGATAATATTTACGACATCTTTTAGCAATTCCAAAAAGGAATGATGCTGCGTCTTCATTTTGCATCATTACCCAAGCTTCATCAACTACCATCATTCTTCTCTTTTTTTCAGCACGAATAATATTCCAAATATATCGAAGAATAATGTACATAGCTAAAGGTCTCAATTCTTTTTCCATATCTCTAATGCTAAAAACAACTAATTTCTTGCCTAGTTCTACATTGGTTGTTTGGTTAAAGAAATTAGAATAGCTTCCAGAGATGAATTTTTCTAATCTTATAACCAATGATTCAGTTCCTGTTATTCCTTTTAAAATATTATATAGATCTTGCATTAAAGGAGGATCTATTTTACTAAAATCTGATTGAGGTGTTATATCTTTAGATGCATAAGTTTCAGTTAACGCTTTATCAATTATTGCGTCTTCTTCTGGGGATAGTCCACCAAGCATTATTCTTAATAAGCCAACTAAATTAATAATATTATTTCTTAAAACATCTGCTGGTTTTTCATCTGGGGCAGGTATTGGTAAGTCAAAAGGATTAAGATGATGCGGTGAAGAAATAGAAATATCAATAAAGGTTCCTCCTACTGTTTCAGCTAAATATTTATATTCTTTTTCTGGGTCTATAACAATAACTTCTGTGCCTTGCATTAAAGCACGAAGAATTTCTAATTTAATTGCATAAGATTTCCCACTACCTGACTTGGCAAATACACACATATTTGCATTCTCTAATCCAAAACGATCAAAAAGAATTAATGAATTATTATGTCTATTGATACCATAAAGAGTTCCTTTGTTTTCGCTTAAATCAGATGAGATAAAAGGAAATGCTGTTGATAATGGCGCAGTATTAAAATTGTTATGAACGAGTATTCTGTCCAATCCTAGTGGAATTGTAGAAATAAATCCTTGTTCTTGTTGGAAAACAGCTGGCTTGGCATAAATCATTTGATTTTCTAAAAGGGCTCTAACCTTATTCTCTATTTCATCTAATTGTTTGGGTTCTTCTGCAAAAAAAGTGATATAAAGACCTAATTTAAAAAGTTTTTCTGATCCTTGCTGAAGAGTGGTTCTTAAATCTTCTATATTTTGTAAAGCAGATTCTAATTTTGGATCTCGCACCTTACCTTTTTCTGCCTGCATTGACATTTGTGATTGAACTTGAGCTGTTTTTTTCGTTAAATCTTTTAGAGCGGTATTAGTTTCAGCTGGGTGTATAAACATACCGACATTGGTTTCTTGATCAAGAGTAATAATTGAAGAAAGCCAACCAGTTGTTAAATTTTGTGGATAAGTAAATACAAAAATAGTTCGTGCATATTTTTCACCAATTTGGATATAATTTGAATTAATTTTTAAACCAGCAGGAGCAATTAAATTAATTAAATCATTTATTGGGCTTTTAATGGTTTCTGTTTCTGTTTTTGTTTTTTTAAATAAATTTAACATTTTATTGATTTCTCATTTCTTTAGCTTTTTGAAGTTCTGGTTCTTCTTTAGCGCTTGGATTATATGTTTTATAAAAAAGTTCAATTAATTCTTCGGTATTTAATGGAGCTGTCTTAATTCCCATACTTCGTAATCCAGTTGCAATAAATTCAACTCTTTGCCAAAGATTAATTTTTAATTCTTGGAACGTTTCTTCCTTTGTCGCTTTTTCTTCTTTTTTTCCAAAAATTTGATTAAAAATTCCTTTCTTTTTAGCAGTCATTGGATTATATGGAATAACAAGATAAAAAGATTCAGTCATGATATTTGTCATTTCTGTTAATCCTTTTATAAAATCAATATATTCAGAAGTTTGTATTTTTAAAAGTTCATTTTCTTGTTCTGCTTGTTTTTGTTTTAGTGTTTTAATATATGGCAGAATATCAAACTTTCTTGAGGAAGCTACTATTTGAAGAGGAAAATCAATTGAATTAAGAAAATCTTGATAACGATAAATAACAGCATCTTGTTCTTCGGTTGATTTTAACGCAAAATTTACACTCGTGGCCATTAAAATAGCGCGTAGTCCTTTATTTTTAAGAATTACTACATCGTTTTTTATTTCGCTAATCTCTATATGTTTTTGGATTGATGCTGCGTTTATTTTTTCCATAGATATAGTCTTGGTTTAGTTATGTATTTTATCAATGAACCCAAGATACTGACTAGTGGTCTGCCATTAATTTTATAAAAAGCTAATCCAAGAGTAAAAATTGCAATAGGTATGCTTATTATAATAAAAAGACCTAATTTAAAATAGAACCAAGATATAGCAATAATTCCAAGTCCGCCAAGTAAATAAATGAACTGCTTTAATGTTAATGGTCCAATTATTTTATCTTCTATATCAATAAATTGTGGAACTTTAAATTGCATAGTTTATTCTCCTTTCAAATCAACAATATTGCCTTCAAGGCGCGGCTCATTTGTTTGGTGGTCTGTCTCTTCTTTGTTCTCTCTTGGCCACTCAGGTATTTGGTGAATTTTTTTTAAACTTTCCTTAACTGGCAGGAATATAATTTCATTTATGTCTCGAGCCAATTGTCTGGCCTTTGTCTCTTCTAATTTGCATCTTTTTTGAAGTGTTTCAACAAAATTAGTAATTTTAGTTTCTCCTAGAAGAATCATTCCTACGGTATGAGAAAACCACCAAGTTTGATCATCATTTAAATTATTCTTTTTAGCAACCTCCCCTATCTTATCAGCTGTTTCTACGCTAAACATTGTCTCGCGTAAATCTTGAGGTAATTTAGAAAATAATTCATATTTTTTTTGTATTTGTTGGGTCATGATTTATTTAGGATTAGGCGGAGCTGGTGGAGGGCTTGGAGCTGCTTGAGTTTCTGTTGTGCCATAAAACTGAACACTTCCAGGAGAATTTTTAAGCCAATCTACGATTCCTTTTTTAATATGTTTAATATGTGGACCTGATGGATTAAAAATTTTTTCATCCATTGCTTTTTTTGCTTTTGGATTGTTCATGGCAATAGAGCTAACATGTGTTGCTCCCAATGGTCCACTCTCTCCCATCGCATCTCTGAATACTTTTTGAACGCCTGGATCGCTATAAGACTCTGCTTGAACTTTGCCTGCTTTAGTCGGTGTAAGTCCATAAATCATTTCTCGAAGCTTATCGGCCGCTTTTACTGGATCTGTACCTTTAGCATTTACTTCATATTTGCCTAATAAATCAGGTCTTTTTTCAAAAACATCATCAAGATTTCCTCCCATTCTTTCAAATGTTTTAAGATTTCCTTCATTTTCTGCGTATCCACCCTTAATTTGCCCTCTTTCTGCCTTAATCGCAAGCATAGCAGCTTTATTCCGTGGATTAGCAGCTCTCATTTCTGCGTCTATGTTTTCATTGGTCCATGAGGAATATTTTTTCTTTGCATCAGATAGTTGGGTGCGTTGATTTTCAGAGATTGCTCGGAGAGGTCTAATTGTTTGTCTTATCCCTGGCATTTTGCCAAATCGTGTTTTTTGTAGTTTTTCACCAAGTTTTCCTGCTATTGGAGCTGTTGCCATTTGGGCTCTTCTACCCATCCATCGAGCGCTACCTTTGCTAGCTTTTTTAGCTAAGTCCATTGTTCCTCCTGCAAAAGTAATGCTCATTTTTTGAGCTACAACAAGACCACCTGCTAATAGTAAAATTAAAAATATGTATTCTAGAATTAATTCTTGACTAGAAAAGAAAGCACTTGACCATGCTTCATTTTCTCCTAATTCAATAGAATTTCCCATTCTCGAAAGAAAACCACCTTGTCCATCTGCTCCTGTAATTGTAAGAATTGCTAAATAGAAGAAAAAGGCAAAAGCTGGTGCAAAAAATACCCATTTAATAAAACTCTGCGCCCATTGATTCCATAAATGTTTTGTTGCTGGTAAAACTATTGCTAATAACGCAATTGGGACCAGAACTAATAATATCCAAATAGCGACTACTCTAACAATTAGGAAAAAAGCTGCAGCAGCCATAATAAAACCAGCAAATAGTATTACAACTATGCCACCCATTATGCCAATTAATACATTTAATGCATCAATCCCTTCTGCTTCTCCTTTCTCAAATATTTGCATTATATTCAGTCCATTAGCTACATTTTCAGAGATACTCGCTCCGCTATTAGTAAGTGGATCAAGAAAAAAACTAGTTAAAATTTGAGACGAATCAATAACAACTCCACAAAATACTAAACTAAAATTTATTAAAAGCGCGACAGCAATTAGTTTGGGCAAAAGAGACTTCATCCCATATGTTTCTACTTTTAAAATAGTAGCCATAGCAATAACTAAAAGAATTAAAACAAAAAACATATTAGCCAAGTCGCGTGTAATAGTCCATCCTTCTTGCACTATGGGAACATCAGTAAAGGTTTGTAATCCAAAGGCCCAATCAAGAAGATACCCTGCAATACTTAATACCAAGCTAAGTGGTCGAAAAACAATATAATAGAGTATGGTGCTAAACATCCCTATAAACATATCTTTAATACTGTCATAGCCAAATAACCATGAAAATGCATTAGCTTCTTTTATTTCAAAAATAAAAATACCTAAAGAGCTGACGAACACAACCATACAGGCAGTAAGAATAAACTTTTTATGTTTTAAGAAAAATTTAGACATTTTTATTTATTTATCTACAACAAGCAGCACAACATACACAACAACAAGGATTAACACACTGTGGTGCAGGGGGTGGCGGTGTGCAACCAAGATTACCACAATTACATTCTCCTCCTCCGGCTGCTACTGTAATAATTGTTGCGCATGTAGAATCAGGTGTGATAAGGATTTCTGATGGTTTCTCTGTTTTTGCACAAGTTGGACAATTTACTTGTTCTTCTTGTATATTTTCAAATTCTAATTTTAAATCTGATGATAAACTTTCAATTCCAGACAAAACACTTTCGATAGACAATATGCTTATAATAGCATTTTGCGAATTAGGGTTTTCTATATTTTGAGTAATATTGTTTTCTTCAAGAGAATTAGGAACAAATGGATTATCGTTTTGAATCTGTTCGTTTGTTTCTTGAGGATTAAAACTCCAAATATTTTTAAATAAATCTATATTTTCGTTTTTGGTTTGTTCAACTTTTTTATTATTATTTTCTATTTCTTTTTTATTTATTAACTCAGGCGAGAATATGGCTATTACTAAACAGCTAATTAAAACAAGAATTATAGTAATTTTTTCTTTAGAAAGAAGCATTTTTATAATTTATAATCCAGTAAATTGTTGAGCGATCCATACTTGACAAGTGTCTGTTTTTTCATCAGCATCTTCTCTAATAATGTTGGCGTCTTCTAATTCAGCATATAAGGTTCCTGCATTTGGCCAGGTTGGATTTCCTTTTTGTTCTACTAAATCATTCGCTGTTAAGAGGATAACACTAACAGTATCTTGTGTTTCTTTAATAAATCCACTTATTTCAGTAGCAGAAGTTATCATATTAATTTTTTCTAATGGTTTCTGAACATCATTAATGACTTTGTCTCTCGCTATATTTAATTCTTCATTGGCGGTTTGTAGCTTAGGATCATTCACCATGCCGTCAACCTCTTCATAAACCGTTAACCATAAATTAGATTTATTAATATATTCTTGAATTGAAAGAATGGCTATATCAATTTCATTTATTGTATTAATCGTTTTAGGGATATCAACTGTTTCCATTTGGTTTATTTTTTGTTCATATAAAGGGATTGTATTGTTATTGATATCAATAATTTTAGCATTAGCCCAGTCAACGTAAGTGTTGTAAGGAGTGACGCTACATGTTCCAATAACATTCTCTAGATCAGGAATGACATCTAAATATGCTGGTGGAATTAATTTTAAAACAGCTAAATTATTCATTTGTTCTTTAAGCAAAGAATCGTTTAAATGTTCTTTAGTAGAACTTAGTTGTACTGATAATGAAATTGAATCGTCTCTTCCTTGTATAATTGATTGAGAGTCAGCTATTTCTGGTATACTAGACGAAGCACCAATATCTCCATACTCTGGCTTATCTACAAATGTTGATTTCAAAAAACCCATTCCTTCTTGCATTGTTTTGTTGATTAAGGCATTTGCAATTGCTTGAACATAGATTTGGAATGGTCCGGCTTTAGCAGTAGCTGCGCCAATCTTAGAATTCATTTGGTCATAGAAATTAGTTACTGATTTATTTGCCATTTTGTTTACAACCGTGCTTGGAGTAAGTGCTTCACATTTTGGAGAACAAGGACGAACAACTCCAGGAGTTTTTCCTTCTGCATTTGGTTTGCATGCAGCTGGTAATTTTGGTGTGCCCCTAACATCTTCTTGTTTGGCAATGGTTGTACCTGATGCATCAGTCCATGTACAATCTTTCATGCCTAAAAATCCTTCGCCCATTTGAGCATCTGTCTCAGCTTCTATTTTTGCTTCTTCTTCAACTCTATTTTTTTCATCTTGAGCTAATAATAATGCTCCATAAAAATTATTTTGTGGTTTAGTAAGTTCAATCCATCCAACCCAACCACCTTTAGAAAAATCATCATAAAAATCACTAACATTATCAACGATATCAGAAAGCGAACATTTTGCTTGAGTTTCAAATGTTGGGACATCAAGTAATGCTAATTTAATGTCTAAATCAAATTCTTCACAAAGCCATCCTGCTCCTAAATATTGGTCAATAAAATTACCAGTTGCATTGTCAGCTGCATCTTTAAGATAGCTTCCTATTCCTTCTGACATAAATCTTGGCGTCTTTCCATTCTCAATCCAATTAACAATGTCATTTGTAATCATGGCTAGGAGTTGATGGAGCAAAATGTTAAGCATAACTCCAGCTGCCCATTCTAACAATTCCCAACCTTGTTCCCATACATCTTTAAAAGCACTTATCCCTGCCGATATCATCGCTGGTACGTCTGTTACCGCGTCTTTTATTTTGTCCCATACTCCACTTAGTCCCCGTTCTGCTGCAGCGAGTTCTTCAACTGATGTTAATGTCAAATCAGAAACTGGGCATCCTGGTACAGGAGCTGCTTGTATTTTTTTTGGTAAAACTAAAATAGGACCAATAGTTAAACAGATTATGGCTATAATTAAAATAGAGGAGATTGATTTTTGAGAATAATTGTTTTGAAAAATATTCATTAATAATTTTTAGAATAACTTTCTAATAAAATTATCATTTCTTCTAAGAAATCAAAAAGAGTTTCATTGGCTTCTTTAAATTTCTCTAAAGCAATCATCCCCTTAAGGGGGTCTTGCTCAAAGGATGGAAGTACTTCATAGCTTTTAGAAAGCGTCCAAAGAATTGTTAAAAGTTTTTTATGAATTTCTAAACAATTTAAAGGTAAAGTCAATTCTTTAATGGCTTTATATCCTTGCAAATAAGAAGAAGATAAACAGTTAATTTGCTCAAAATTTTTACTTGCAATAGCATCAGTAACAATTTTTGTATCATCTTTAAGATTGTTAATATCTTGACATGAATTAATTGGACCAATTGTTTTATAAATTTGTTCTCTATAATTTTGAACAGCTTGATAGCTATTGTCATTAATAATTTTAAATTCACTTTCATCAAAGTCGGGAATAAATTCATATAAAAAACTAGTTGATGCTTTTTGAATAGCTTCCATAACTTTTTCATCTATAGCTTCAGTCATAGCTGGCTCTAAAGAGTCAACATCTTGTACATTAGATAAAAATGGCATTTCATTATTTTTTAATTGTCCACTTAAAATATATCCAAGTAATTGAGTTAAATTGCCTGGTTCCGGTCTTAATAATTGAGAATTAGTTGAATCTATATTTAATTTATCATTAGGGGCTGGTTTCGTTGGATCATATCCAGCTGCTACTTCTTCTCCATCTAAATAACCATCGCCATCAGTATCGGAATTTTCTGGATCAGTTCCATGAATATTTTCTTCCCAACCAGTTAAGCCATCATGATCTAGGTCATCAATTATTTCTTGATCTTTTAAGTTTTGGGTTATTTGTTCAAGAAGATTAGCTTTGGTAATTTTACTTTGCAAAACTAAATATCCACCGATAATTACACCGGCTGACAATATCAAAATTACTACAACAATACTTATTTTTTTGGAAGATTTTTGTAGTTTCATTTTTAATAGTTTTATATAGATATTATACAATATTTTTACTTATTCCCCAAGTATTCTTTTCCACAGACTTGAAAGAAAATGATTCATTGACAAATATGTAAATATGATGTATTGTTATAGCATTAAAGTAACTTAAAAATAAAATAAAAAAAGAAATATATGGAGGGGTAGACATGAAAATCATGGGACGTATTTTAATAGTATTGTTGGTATTAATTTTGGCATCTGGATGTGTGGTGAATATAAAACGGATAGCTAATATCACTATTTGGGGGAATCCAGAGGGTAATACATTTGTATCTATTCCCTCTCCTCAAGCTGGTCTTGTTCTCCCAATCAACAGAAGCCCGGGAGTGTGGGTTAAATGTTGGCTCTTTGAAGGGTCCTATTCTCAAGACGATTTGATAATAGCAGGTCCAAAAGGGGCTATAGCGTTTAGCTCTAAACCGCTAAAGGAGTTTTGTATAAACCCGCCAGTATCTCGGCCGTATAGGAACGGAGTGATGTCAACAGCGATTGTAGCTCCAATGATACTATCTTCTCCGGGAGACTACACATTACTCGCGATTCATGGTAATTTTCGCGGTTGGATTGTTGAGGTAGAAACGAAACATTTTTCCACGACCGGGAACGGCTTGAATGAGTATTATGTTTCTTCTGGTAGAAGGATATATGCTGATCAGGTCATTAAGCTAAAGAGAACAAAACCGTATCAAGAACGACGATTTAAAATTCACAGAACCTATTATCCTGGAAATGCGCTAAAAGACGCATTGGGGTTATAAGGAGGCGCCAAGTGAAAAAAATATTATTTCTTTTTCTTTTCCTTTTCCTTGTGTTCGGATGTGCAACTCAGCAACCACTGGTTATTGATTTGTCATCCGCAAGTGCAGGAGAAAAAACTCTTAACCCTAACCAACCCTTGCCGAGTCATTTGTTTGTTTTGAAGATAATAAATGGGCTATCTTATAAGGTAACGATCAGAATTACTGATCAAGATAGTCCAATCATTCTTGTGTCAGGAGAATCAAAACAATTTCGCTTTAGGCGAGAACATTTAGCCCGGAAAGTTATAATTACTGGGCAGGTGTACAATGGCCAGCAATTGATCGGCACTATCGTCGAGTCAATTGTAATCTCAGGCAAAAAAGGATGGTACAATCAAGTTGACGAAGATGTCTGGCATATTACTTCATTTTATAAGATGAAAAAGTAATATCCAATCGTCGACTGAAAGCTCTTGAGCTCTGGCTTGGTGTGGTAATCCACATTGAGTCAGAGCTTTTTTCGTTTGTTCTCTTGGAATGTTTATATTTTGGAGATTATTAGCTAGCTGTTTGCGTGGCGAAGAAAAACCAGCTTTAACTATTTGAAAGAATTTTTTTTCATCTATTTTTTCTGGTTTTTTTATATTATTAATTTTAATAATAGCTGAATCAACTTTTGGCAGAGGCCAGAAACAATTTTTAGAAATATATGAAATGATTTTTGGATTAGCGTAAAAATTAACCGAGACAGACAAGAGATTCATTCTTGGAGGCTTGGTGCATATTCTTTGGGCAACTTCTTTTTGCATTAAAAGAATCATTTCTTGTGGTGGATTATTTGATTCTAAAAACATTCTTATTAAATGAGAAGTGAGATAATATGGAATATTAGCAATAATTTTATAATTTTTTAAATCTAATTTATATTTTAAAATATCTTCATTAATAATCTCTATATTTTCATAATCCCTTAATACTTCTTTTAAAATTTCAATTAATTTTTTATCTTTTTCAATCGTAATGACTTTTTTAGCTTGCTTAGCTATTTCTTTTGTTAGCGTTCCTAGTCCAGAACCAATTTCTAAGATGGTATCGTCTTTGGAAATATCAGCATTTTTAATAAGTTTTTCTACAATATTATTATCAATTAAAAAATTCTGCCCTAATCGTTTATTAGGTTCAATGTTGTGTTCTTTGAGTAGTTTTTTGAGATTAGTAATATTCACGGTATTCAATTAAATGGTCTGGGATATCGCTTATAAAACGAGATGGCGGATTGACCATAGTCTGACCCCAGAGTTTTCGTTGACGAGTAAATGTTAAATATGCTTTTTCTTTAGCTCGTGTAATCCCAACATAACAGAGACGACGTTCTTCTTCCATTTGATCTGGATTAAAAGAACTTCTAGAGTGAGGGAATATTCCTTCTTCGCATCCGACTATAAAAACAACTGGGAATTCTAATCCTTTGGCGCAGTGCATGGTCATTAAATTAACTAAATTTTTTTTAGTTTCTATTTCATCAGGACTGCTTAATAGGGATATTTCTTCTAAGAATTTTTCTAATCCCACAGAAGGATCTAATTCATCGTATTTTATAGCTACCGTAAAAAGTTCTTTAATGTTTTCCCAGCGATATTCCCCTTGTTCGCTTCCGTCTCTAGTATAATTTTCATAATCAGTTTTTTTAATAACGAAATTAATTAATTCAGTTAATTTCTTTTTTTTATTAACTTCACGAAAGTTATTAATTAAATCATTAAAGAACTTAAGATGTGGGGGATATTCATTTAAGAAAGAAATCTCTTGAATATTTTTAGCAAACTTAGGAAGGCGTCGGGGTGGGGTGTTAATAATTCTTTGCATGCTGACCAAATCATTGGGACTAATAATTAATTTTAAATAAGCAAGAATATCTTTAATTTCTTTACGATCGTAAAATCTAACTGTGCCAATAATTTTGTATGGAAAATTTGCCTTAATAAATGCTTCTTCTATTGCCCTCGATTGAGCATTAGCTCTATAAAGAACCGTAAAGTCATTTAAATTATATCCTTGACGAACTAATTCTTGGATTTCTTCTATTATAAAGTTTCCTTCGCTTTCTTGATTGCTTGTTTCTATAACATTGATTAAAGAGCCATCTGAATTATTAGTCCAAAGCGTTTTATCTTTTCTTTCAATATTTTTAGTGATAATACTATGGCTTGCTTCTATGATATTTTTAGTAGAACGATAATTTTGTTCTAATAAGATTACTTTTGTTTTAGGATAGTCTTTTTCAAAATTAAGAACGTTTCTAAAGTCAGCTCCTCTCCATGAATATATATTTTGATCGGGGTCTGCTATAAGCCAAATATTTTGATTTTTTTTAGCTAAAAGATTAGTTAAAGCATATTGACTTGAATTAGTATCATGAGCTTCGTCAATTAATATATATTGCCATTGATTTTGATATTTTTCTAAAATATTTGGATTATTTTCAAAAAGCTGAACCGTTAGCATAATTAAATCATCAAAATCCAATGCATTAGCTTTTTTAAGAGACTCTTGATATGCTTGATAAATTTTAGAAACGGTTTTAGGAAAATATTCTTTGGCTTGTTCTTGATAATTTTGCCAAGTAATCATCTCGTCTTTAGCTTGTGAGATGGTTTTTTGTACAATTTCTGGTTTAAATTGTTCAAGATTAATTTGAAGATTTTTAAACGTTTGTTTAATTAAAGAAATTTGATCATTACTATCGTAAATAACAAAATTTCTTTTATAACCAAGTTTGTCTATATGATGACGAAGAATTTGTAAGCAAATAGAATGGAATGTTCCAATATTCGGTAATGAGTCATATGGTTTAAATTTTATTAATTCATTAACTCTCTCTCTCATCTCTTGTGCTGCCTTGTTTGTAAAAGTAACTGCTAGAATATTATTAGGAAGAATATTTTGACTGATTAAATAAGCTATTCTATGTGTTAAGCAGCGTGTTTTTCCGCTTCCAGGACCAGCAATAACTAAAACAGGCCCCCTCATAACGGTGACCGATTCTTTTTGTTTTGGGTTAAGAGATAAAAGTATATCCATTATTCTATTTCTCTCCAGTCGCTTACGCTCCAACCCCCTCCAGGCCCGCTACTAAAATTAATATTTTCTAAACCAATATCATAGCTTATTATTGCATTATTAGCTAGAACTAGTTTATATCCTGTTGCTTCGCGTATATTCATATTATTATGTAAATAAATTACTCCATTTGATGCGTAAAAAATAGCTCCTTCAGCATTGTTATATAAATCAATAGCTGGATCGCTTAAATCTATAGAGCTATTAGTAGAAAGCATCATTAAAAAACTTCCTTGTTCACCAGATCCTTCGGTATTAGCATTATTATTAATCTGAATTTTGCCATCACTAATAATTATCCCACTTAATGAACCAAATTCGCTATCTAATTGAATTTTTGTACTATTGTCCATAGTTATATTTCCTTGCACATAAACAATGCCTGTCATATTCAAAGATGCTTTATCCCCAATATTTAAATTACCAGTTATTTTTATTGGTCCAAGAGATTCTGATTCATTAATTGTATAATCTCCAGAAATAATTCCTCCAATTGTTGCATCGTTTTTCCATTCATTTATTTGTTCTTCAGAAATTGGCATGGGTTCTGTTTGAATCTCTTCATCTAAAATTTCTATATTATTATAGTCACAATTTTCAACAGTTCCTCCAGAAACATAATGAAGCGTTCCTTCAATATCGGCATTGCTATAAGAATAAGCATAGGCATCTCCGCCTACTTCTATGTCTTCAATTCTATTTCCATTTGTTGCCACTGTGACTGTATCCGTTATCTCTCCACCTCCGCTAATATTTCCATTAGAAAATACATTTCCTTCGATTCTGCTATTATTCCCCATAAGAACTCCTCCTTCTCCAACTTGAGCGCCATAAAAGAAATCTACTTCATCAGCTGTAATGCTATAGGTAACGGCTAATTTTCTGATTCTATTATCACTATTGCCCGAAGATGTAATTGTTTGTGATCCTCCGATTGAATCTGATATTTCTATGGTAGCTGAATCATCTCCAGATGTTAATGTTACAGGACTTGAAACTTGCATTCCATTTTTAAGACGCAATAGAACATCTTCAATTCCTGCTTCGGATATGTATTGGCTTTTAATGGATTTTATTTTAGATTGAGTATTAGCTATGCTACTCAATGTTAAAAAACTTAATCCAGACCCAATAAACAGGCTTGATGTTAGTATAATAATTATACCTATCATTAAGGCAGCACCTTTTTCTTGATTGTTTTTTATAGTTTTAATCATTGCGTAAATTAGCTGTAGAAATTAGAGTAGACGTTGCTTGGTAATCAATTTTATTACTAGAATTTCTATAAACAGCTGATAATTCAATTCTAATAGATTTATTATTATTACTATCAATTAAATAATTAAAAATCATATTATTTATTCTTACTTTTTCTGAAGTTAAAGCAATTGCATCTGATCCTTCTTCTTTAAAACAAATTCTTTCATTTTCGTCTAAATAAAAATCAAGATAAGTTACTTCTTCTCCCTCTGGTGTATTTCTTCTTGTTTCTAAGCTTAGCTGTCCAGGATGGTTGTCAAAGTAGCTTGTTGATGTGTAAATATCTTGGCTTTCTTTAATATATGAAAGCATTGTTTCCATTGCTCTTTGATTGTTTTCTAAAACTTCTTTATTGATTTTTATCTTTGCTTGAACACCTATTAAATTTAAGACAAATGAAATAAGGAAAACCAACACAAAAGAAAAAGTGGCGATATAAATTAATAATTCAATTAAAGTAAATCCTTTATTTTTATTATTCATTCCAGTTTGTTAAATAAGTGATTAAATCAATTTGTTTTATTTTGCCTCTGTCGTTCCATTCAACAAAAGCAGTTATTTTTTTGGTTTGGTTGTCTTCTGTTCCAGAAGAGCTAATATTATCATTGGCATCACGATAAACTTTCTCTATAATAACCCACCTATCATATACTCCGTTAATAGAACCAGGGTCAGTTGATGATAGGGTCCATTTATTGCTTGAAATTACTGGATAGTATGGAATATCTAAAGACAAAGAAGAAAAATTATTCCAATCTTCGTTTCTAACAGAGCGTGTTGCTTCAATTGTTTCTGCTGCTATATTAATGGCCTCTAATTTTGACTCGCTTTGATCTTGAAATTTCAAACTATATTGAGCTAATGCTAAAAAACTAAAAAAGGAAACAAAAATAATACTGAGAGCAACAATTACTTCAATAACACTAATTCCTTTCTGTGATTTATGGTTTTTTTTCATTGTATTTCCATTGTCCCTCCTAAAAATCCAATAGACACTTCTCCTTCTGCAGTATAGGATGCGATATCTTTGTTGTCTATTAATATTTGAAGTGGTTTATTATTTAAGCTTCCATCTCTATGAATACAAAGGACCGTATTAAACTCGTCTAAAAAATGAGTATGAATTTTTATTGTTTGGCTTTGTCCATTAATATCAATTACTCCATTCCAATCAAATTCTGTTTTATCAATATTAAAATATTCAAACATATTGACATTGACAGTTGCTTCAGGAATTTCAGAGGAATAGAAAGTTAATGTAATGGCATTCTGCATACTCCAGCCAAGATCAAAATGTACATGTCTATTGTCAGTTAAATAATTAGTATTACAGCATTCGCTTAATAATGATGCTAATTCAATTTGACCAGAAGGATGGATATTAATAGTCTCTGGATTGCTTGCTTCAGAAGAAATAATTAAATCAATTGTTCCATCTTGTTCGGTTCTTCCATTGATTCGTTGAAAAATAATATCACTTTCTTCTCCTTCTAAATCAATATTATTAATTTCTAAACGACTAGGCACTGTATTCTCTATATTATCAGCTGTTCCTTCTTGATATGTATCGCCTTTGAATAGAATATACTTGTCATTTTCAAAATGTACTCCATATTGAGAATCTCCTTCAGATGACATTGTCTTGTTTTGAGCTAATTTAATAATGGAAACTATTTTTTGAGCAGTTATTGTTAATTCAGTATTTCTCTCAAAATATCTATAACTAATATTTGTTATGGCTACTATTAAAATAATGATAGAAATAATAATTAATATTTCTATTAAAGTAAATCCATTTTGTTTTGTCATGTTTATATCCCTTCCATCATTGAATACATTGGTTGGATCATTGAAACAGCAAAAAATCCAACTGCTCCACCAATAACAAGCATAATAACGGGCTCAATAATTGATGATAAATTTTTGGTTGCATTGTCAATTTCCTCTTCATAAAAATCAGCTAAAGTTTCCATAATTTCAGATAAATTACCTGTTTTTTCCCCCACTCCAATCATTTGAATAACCATTGGAGTATAAAGGGATTCATATTCACCCAATGCCTTGCTTAATTCTTTTCCTTTTTGAACTTCTTTAGCAGAATTGATTAACGCTTGTTTAAACTGAACATTGTTTAATGTACCTGCTACTATTCCTAAAGATTCAACAATTGGAACTCCGCTTTTTATCAATGAACTAATAATTCTAGAAAAGCGAGCCGAGTTTATTTTCCTAATCAAAGAACCAAAAATTGGTAAATAAAGATATATTTTGTGTAACGTTTTTCGAACTTCTTTTACTCTTACAATTAATCTTATTAATACAATAAAAATTATAAGAATAATTATGCCCAAAAGATAGTTGGTTTCAAGAAAATTACTTAAACCAATAATTGCTCTAGTACTTAATGGTAAATCCATTTCAATTTCAGTAAAAATATCAGTTAATTTTGGCACGACCATAATCATCATTAATATTCCAATGCCTAACATGGCAGTAATAATAACAGAAGGATAAATCATTGCTCCTCTAACTCTGCTGATTAAATCATGATCTTTTTTCATTTGTTCTGCTAATAATTTAAGAACTTCGTTAAGGTTTCCTCCTGTTTCTCCTACTTTAACCATATTTACATAGATGCCATTAAAAACCTTTGGGTGCATGGCTAGAGAATCGCTGAATGACTTGCCTTGCCTTACGTTCTTTTCAACTTGATTTATTATTTTCTTAAATCTGGGATTTTTGTTTTGTTCAGCTAAGATTTTAAGAGACTTATTAATAGAAAGACCAGCGTCAATCATTACTGCTAAGTGTCGACTAAAAATCATTTTTTCTACTAAAGAAACTCCTCCCCATTTTTTTGATAAGTCCTTAAAAAAGATAAGTAATTTATTCTTATCGTTTTTATTATCATCTCTTCCAGCCATTTCGGCTGAAATTAAAACCAAATTTTGAGATCGTAAAATAGCAAATAGATCATGTTGATTTGTTGCTATCATGTGTCCAGTTTTGGTCTCTCCCTCTTTTGTTTTGGCTGTATATATAAAATTAGACATTATTCTTTTGCAACTCTTAATATTTCTTCAATACTAGTCGTTCCTTGAACTGCTTTAATGAAACCATCTTCTACCATTGTTAGCATTCCTTCTTCTATGGCTTGCTTTTGAATTTGGTCTGCTGTTGCTTCTTTAACAACTAATTGTTTAATTTTTTCACTTAATTTAAGTACTTCATAAATACCTATTCGTCCTTTATATCCATCAGGACATTCTTCTGATTTTCCTGGACGATAAAATTCTATCATTGACCAATCATCTTTTGGTTTGATGATTTTTTCTTGCTTAAGTATTCTTAGTACTTTATCTAAATCAACCTCTTTTTTTAAAGTTTCTATTTCAGCTGGGTTTAATTTGTATTTATTTTTAGAATCAGAATATAGTTTACGAACTAATCTTTGAGCAATGATCACATTAATAGTTGAAGAGATAAGGAATGGTTCTGTATCCATATCAATTAATCTAGGGAAAGACCCTGCTGCGCTATTTGTATGTAGGGTGGAAAGAACTAAGTGTCCAGTTAGTGCTGCGTTAATTGCTAAACTAGCTGTTTCGTTGTCTCTTATCTCTCCAACCATAATAATATCTGGGTCTTGTCGTACTAGAGAGCGCAATCCGCTAGCAAATGTTAGGCCTATTTGAGCTTTAACTTGAGTCTGATTGATTCTAGGCATCCTATATTCAATCGGATCTTCAATCGTGGCAATATTAACGCCTGACTCATTAAGTATGTCCATTGCTGTGTAAAGCGTAGTGGTTTTCCCTGATCCAGTTGGTCCGGTAACCAAAATCATTCCATTAGGCCTTTTAATTGCTTGGTGAATATCTTCTAACGCTTCACCTCTTAATCCCAATTTTTCTAAGGTTAGTCCCTTGGCATCTTCTGGTAAAAGACGCATAACAATTTTTTCTCCATCATAGACAGGGAGAACAGAAACTCTAAAAGAAATTTTGTAATCTTTGGTTTCAATTTTAAAACGACCATCTTGAGGTAGGCGATGCTCGTCTAATTTTAAACTGGAGAGAACCTTAATTCGAGCAATGATTCCAGAGCTGACGTTTTTAGGTAATATCATTGCGTCATGTAGAATTCCATCTAAGCGATAGCGAATTATTACCTCTTTTTCAGTTGGTTCAATATGAATATCTGAGACTTGTTGTAAAATGGCGTGTTTTAATAAAGTATCAACAATCTTAATAATTGGCATTTGATCAGCTGTCTTTTTCAAATCTTCTTTTTTCTCTCCTTCTTTCTTTTCTGATATAATCTTAAGCTTCTCTTCTTTCTTTTCAATCAGATCTCCAAATTCGGCTTCTAAGCTTTTTTGGTATTGCTTTAAAGCATTTTTAATACTAGCTGGACTTGTTAGTCGTGGTAATATTTTAAGGTCTGATTTTTTCTTTATAAACTCTATTGTTTGAAGATCTTCTGGATCAAGCATGGCAACTTCTAGTTCTTTATCTTTCTTGCGAAAAGCAATAATATTATGTCTGCGTGCAATTGGTTCAGGAATAATTTGAAGAATTTCTTTTGAAATTGTTTCTTTTTCTAAGCTAACAAAAGGAATGCCAAGAATATATGCTTCTAATTTAATAATTTGTTCTTTAGTAATAATTTTTTCTTTAACCAAAACATCAGTCAATTTTTCTTTGATTTTTTTGGCTTTTTTTTCTGCTTTATCCAGTTTGTCTTTGGTTGTTAATCCAGCATCAAGAATAAAAGCTTTTAATTGTGAGTCCTCCACTTTCATGATGTGTTTTGATTACTGATTCAACGTTTCTTTTATTTTTTTAGATATTTCTTCTAGTCTATAGTTAGCTTTAACTAAATATGTAGTTGCTCCTAAAGAAAGAGCTTTTTCTACATCAGAGCCTCCTTCTAAATTGGTTAGAATAATTACAGGAATATTTTTAGTTGTTTCATCTTCTTTTAATTCTTTAAGTACTTCAAATCCATCTTTTTTAGGAAGGATTATATCTAAAAGAATTAAATCTGGTTTATTTCTCTTGGCTATTTCTACCCCAATATCTCCATCAAGGGCATTTTCAATTTCATAGCCTTCTTGTTCTAAATATCTGCCAATTGCTTTTTGTAAGGTTGGTTCATCTTCTATAAGAAGAATTTTTTTCATATTTTTTTTTAAGACAATAAATGCTACTTACCGTCCATTAGTTAATTGGTAATTCAAACCAAAAGGTTGTACCTTTGTTTTCTCTACTCCAAAATCCTATTTTTCCATTTGATATTTCAATTACTGATTTAGCAATGAATAACCCTAGTCCGCTTCCTATGGTTTGATATTTCATAATATTTTGACTACGGAAGAATTTTTCAAAAATATTTTTTTTATCTATTTCTGGTATGCCAACTCCATTGTCTTCAATCTCACATCTGATTGATTTTCTTTTTTTAGTTAATCTGATTTTAACTAGGCCTTCTTTTTTTGTATATTTAATCGCATTGTCTATTAAATTATGAAGCAACATGCTAACTCCTTGAAAATCAATTTTAATTGAAGGAATATTTGATTCTATTTCTAAAATAATTTTTATATTACTTGCATCAGCTAATGGTTTATATTCTTTTATTAAATCATTGATTATCTTGTCTAAAGATATATCTTCTGGTTTTGAATTTAAGCCTCCTTGTTCAATCTTCGCTACATGAAGTAAATCGTTAACTAATTTAATCATTCGTTGATTACTCTCTTCAATATCATCTAATCTTTCTAATAATTCTTCACAAGTTATATCCTTGGATTTACGCATTAAATCAATTGTCCATTTTATACCTGTCAATGGAGTGCGTAATTGATGAGATGTAATATTAACAAATTCTGATTTTAATTGATTTGTTTGAGCTAAATTTTCAAACCCTTTGGTGATAAAGTAATCTATAATGATTAATAATGTTGCTACGCCAATTACAATTAAGGCAACTATTTCTGGACTTGCGTATTCAACGGCTATAAAATATGTGCTTATCATAGCGACAATGGTTATTAATCCAGACAGAGGGAATAGAAAACTAGGGCATTGCCAAATATCTATATTATATTTTTGGCATTGTGAAAATGGATTTAATCTTTGATAGATTTTTTTCTTATTCATAATTTGATTTAAGTATATCATAAAAATTAATTAATTGTAATTGACTTAACGTTAATAACGATGTAATCTTTATAATAATATCGGAGTGTGGCCTAGTTGGCTTAAGGCGCCTCGTTTGGGACGAGGAGATCGCTGGTTCGAATCCAGTCACTCCGACCAGTAAGCGGGTATCGTATAATGGCTATTACCGCAGATTTCCAATCTGCTGATGAGGGTTCGACTCCCTCTACCCGCTCAAATATAAAAGAGCGAAACAAGTTTCGCTCTTTTATTATACCTTCGAAAGCAATATTAACCTTACTTAACAGCGTCTTTAAGAGATTTGCCAGCTTTAAACTTAGGAACTGTTGTTGCCTTAATTTTAATTTTTTCTCCAGTTCGTGGGTTAACTCCCATTCGAGCTGCTCTTTTAGAAGTGCTGAAAGTTCCAAAACCAGTAATAGTGATTTTATCACCCTTAGATAATGAACTGGTGATTGTATCAATTACTCCGTTTAAACATTCATCAGCCTTTTTTTTAGAATCACAGTACTTAATTAATGATTCAATTAAGTCTGACTTAGATAAAGTCTTAGTCATAATATTATTAGTAAATTATTTATTAATTATATACCTCGACCTTTGTAGCTATATCTTAGCTATATTGCTTAATATTAGCAAGTGTTTTATTAAAAATCAACTATTTCTTCTAATAATTTTATTTTTTTTGATTTTTTTCCTTTTTCTGTTTCTATTAAGACAGCATTAATTTTAACAGGTCCGTCAGCAATTTCATAATTAAAAGGCATTTCTTTAATAAAACTTTCTAATGTTAAATCTTTATCAGCTCCTAAGCTTGAATTCTTTGGTCCAACCATACCAACATCAGAAATGTATGCAGTGCCATTGGATAGAATTTGTGCATCAGCCGTAGGAATATGAGTATGTGTTCCTAATACAGCAGAAACTCTACCATCTAAATGCCATCCCATGCAAACTTTTTCAGCAGTAGCTTCAGCATGAAAATCAACAATGATTATATCAGCATCTTCTTTGTCTAATATTTCGTTTATTACCTCAAATGGATTGTTGCATTGTTGTTTCATAAAAACACGACCAATTAAATTAATTACCATTATTTTCTTAGTTCTTAATTGTGTTGTCCAATATCCTCTTCCTGGGGATCTCTCTGAAAAATTAGCTGGTCGTATTAATGGAACTTTTTTATCTTCTAAAATAGAGATAACTTCTTTTTTGCTCCAAGTGTGATCGCCAGAAGTGACTAAGTCTACTCCCGATTCTAATAACTCATCTAAACTTCTTTTGGTTACTCCTTTTCCATGCGCTAAATTATCTCCATTAGCGATAACGAAGTCAAGTTCATATTTCTTTTGCCATTCAGGCAGAATTTTTTTGATTGCATGGCGACCTGGTTCTCCAACAACATCGCCAAAGAAAAGTATATTCATAAATAATCAATAATCGAGTATCAATAATCAATCAATGATCAAATATCAATCATCAATTAATAATCAAACATCAATTTTAATAATTGAAAATTTAATAATTGAGAATTGTTTGAAAATTGAGAATTGAAACTTGAAAATTTTATGTTATCTTGCGTATTCTATTACTCTAGTTTCTCTAATGACACTAACCTTAATCTCTCCAGGGTATCTTAACTCTTGATGAATTTGATCAGCAATGTTTTTTGCTAATTTATGTGCTTCTAGATCATCTATTTCTTCTGGTTTAACAAAAACACGTATTTCACGACCTGCTTGGATAGCATAAGCTTTTTCTATTCCATTAAAAGAATTAGCAATATTTTCTAATTCTTCTAATCTTTTAAGATATGCTTCTAAAGTGTCTTTTCTAGCTCCAGGCCTAGCTCCCGAAAGAGTATCAGCTACTTGGACAATAATAGATTCTATCGTGGTGAAAGGATATTCTTCATGATGAGACTGCATTGCTTCAATTACCTTCTCATCAATATCAAATTTTTTAAGAATTTTTCTACCTATTTCTACATGTGATCCTTGAATTTCATGATCAACTGCTTTCCCAATGTCATGAAGTAATCCAGCTTTTTTAGATATATCTACATCAGCACCTAATTCTGCTGCGATTGCTCCAGCTAAATGAGCTACTTCAACTGAATGAAGTAAAACATTTTGGCCATAACTTGTTCTAAAACGAAGTCTGCCCAATAGTTTGATTAATTGAGGATTAAGACCGACTATTCCAACATCATAAACAGTGGCTTCTCCTGCTTCTTGGATCTTCTCTGTAATTTCTTTATTAGCTTTTTCTACCATTTCTTCAATTCTTGCTGGCTGTATTCGTCCATCAACCATTAGTTTTTCTAATGCTATTTTAGCTATTTGTCTGCGAATAGGATCAAAGCCAGAAATAACAATTGCGCCTGGTGTATCGTCAACTAAAATCTCTACTCCTGTTAATTTTTCTAGGGTTTTAATATTACGACCTTCTTTTCCGATAATTCTTCCTTTAAGATCGTCATTAGGCAAGGTAACAGAAGTTGAAGTAATTTCGCTTGCTTGAGAACCAGAATAACGTTGCATAGCTAACGCAAGAATTCGTTGAGCTTTTTTATTTAAATCTTCTTTCCCCTCTTGTTCTAATCTTTGGATTTTTTCTATTAGAATTTGTTTATGTTCTTCTTCTGCTTTTTCTAATAGTTCTTCTTTTGCTTGTTCTTGTGATAATTTAGCTATTGTTTCTAATTTTTTTATTTGTTCTTCTTGAAGTTCAGTTAATTGTTCTTTGATTTTTTTAACTTTTTGAGCTTTAGTCTTAAGATCAGAATAATCTTGTTCTAATTGAGTATTCTTCTGTTCTAAGCTTTGTTCTTTATTAACCAGTCTTTCTTCTTTTTTGTTTAATTGAACTTGTCTTTCTCTTTCTTGATTTTTAATATCATCAAGAATCCCATTGGCTTTTTCTTTGGCCTTAATTAGGGTTTCTTTAGCTTCGTTTTTAGCGTCGCTAATTAGTTTATTTAATTTTGCTTCAATAGTTCCAGATTGCTTTTTAGCAATTGTGCGTCGTGTGTAATAGCCCAAGATTGAGCCGATTATTAAAGTTACGACAATAGTTCCAATAAAAACAATTAAATTGTCCATGAATTGATTTCATATCAAATTTCATTAGCATTATCTGAATAATACAATCAAGTTTAGTTCTGAATTCTTCAATTTTATTTATTAATAGCATTTGTGTAGAGAATAACTAACGTGAATTTATATGATAAGTAAATTAATTAACTTATCTATTCTAACAAAGAAAAAAGGACTTGTCAATTAGTCCTTAATTTCTTTTTTTATTTTCTTAACTACTTTTTTCTTTTTTATAATCTTTTTTGTTTTTGTTTTTTCTTCTATTTCAGGTTTTTCTTCTTTTTTCTTCTTAACAATCTTTTTTTCTTTAGTTTCTTTTTTTACAATTTTCTTTTTTGTACTTTTCTTTTTAACAGTTTTCTTTTTAACAATCTTTTCTTTTTCTTTTCTGGCCGTAATATCTATTCTCCAGTTAGTTAGTTTGGCAGATAGTCGGACATTTTGTCCTTTAATTCCTATGGCCAATGAAAGCTGATCTTCAGGAACGATTACTTCAGCTTGTTTTTTCTTATTATCTATTTTTACATCAAGAACCTTGGCTGGAGAGAGAGAAGCACTTATAAATTTTATTGGATCTTCAGACCATTCAACAATATCAATTTTTTCTCCTGACAGTTCATTAATTACTGCTTGAACTCTTGTTCCTTTTTGTCCAATCATAGAACCGATTGGATCAACTCTTTCTTCTTTTGATTCAACTGCTATTTTAGAGCGAGAACCTGGCTCACGTGCAATAGATTTAATTTCAACAGTTCCAGATGTAATCTCAGGAACTTCTAAAGCAAAAAGTTGGCTGACCATTTTAGGATGAGCGCGTGAAAGATTAATTATTGAACCACGTGAGTCTTTTTGAACGTCAGTTATATATAATCTTAAGCGTTGTCCAATTTTATAGTATTCCTGTGGGATTTGTTCTTCAGGGAATAGAACCCCAGTTGCTTTACCAATATCAAAAAAGATATTATTTCCTTCTATCCTTTGAATAATTCCACTAACTATTTGGCCTACCTTTTCTTTGTATTCTTCATAAACTGACTCTCGTTCAGCTTCTCTTATTCTTTGAATTATTACTTGTTTAGCGGTTTGAGCTGCAATTCTTCCGAATTCTCTGTCTACCTCTAAAGGAAATTCTATTTCATCTCCTGGTTTGTATTCTTTCTTCTTATTTTTAGGCTGCTTAACATCATCAATCATAATGTGTTTTTCTGTATTGAATCTGATTTTTTTCTCCGTCTCTTCACCGTCTGCATCGCTCTGCGAAGCATTACGGTTAGATTCATTTTCTTCTGCTTCTTCTGTCTCTTCGTTATCGGTTTCTACTCTAAGCATTGATTCGTCTGTTACTAATTTAACCTGAGAGACTTTCATGTTGCCAGTTTCTAAATTAAATTTCATCTTAATATTTTGACCTTTACGATCGTATTCTTTTTTATATGCTGCAGCTAAGGCCATTTCAATGGTTTCTAAAACTCTTTTCTTTGAAATATTTTTTTCTTCACAAATTTGTTCAATAGCTGAAGCAAATGCTTTTATATCCATAATTTTATATAAAAGCCCGTTCATCAGAACGAGCCATCTTTTTATCGTGTCTATCTTAATTTAAGATTATCATAGGGTTGATTATTCTGTCAAGTTCATGTTAATCTTCAGGTCTATATGAAGCAAGAAAAAAAGATCACATGGAAAATAGGGGGTGAATCAGGACAAGGCCAGCGATTAGCTGGTTTGGCTTTAGGTAGGGTCTGTTTATCTAGCGGACTTTTTTGTTTTGTTTATTCTGAATTCTCTTCTAGATTGAGAGGTGGCTTAGCAACTAATCAGGTTAGTATTTCCGATAAGCCAGTTGAAGCAATTTCAAAAAAGATAAATGTTTTATTTGCATTAAGCCAATCAACCTTGGATCATTGTCAAAAAAACATGGCTGATAATTCTTTAATTTTTTATGACGATAACAAGGTTAAAGAGATTACTAATAACAAAGGGGAAATAAAATACATTCCATTGCCTCTTAAAGAGTTAACCGATAAAGCCAGTTTTGATTCTTCTGTATATAATTTTTTAATTTTAGGCATTTCTGTGGCTCTATTAAATTTAGATATTAAATTATTAAAAAAAGAGATAGAAAAAGGGTTAAATGGGAATGGCAAGGAATTAATTCAAA
>Ga0208771_1000325_pt1 | contig 29596 bp, 30 predicted proteins | sample AntAceMetag02UKX_FD_184775 | JGI IMG/M metagenome (GOLD analysis project Ga0208771, IMG submission 184775) | Saline lake microbial communities from Ace Lake, Antarctica - Antarctic Ace Lake Metagenome 02UKX (SPAdes) (version 2) | ecosystem: Environmental > Aquatic > Non-marine Saline and... | reverse complement strand
TGTTGTAGTAATTATCGAAACATCATACTCTCTCTGCAGTCTTTCCTTTACGATCTCCAAATGCAGCATTCCCAGGAAACCACAGCGGAAACCAAAACCTAATGCAAGTGAGCTTTCCGGTTCATAGGTAAGCGAAGCGTCATTCAAACTTAATTTTCCAAGAGCATCTCTCAAGTTTTCATGATCATCCTTATCGAGGGGGAAAACACCGCTATAAACCATGGGTTTAGGCTCTTCAAATCCTGGTAGAGCATTATTACAGCCATTCTCAGCAGTTGTAATTGTATCACCAACTCGAGCATCTGTAATATTTTTAATATTTGCAATAATATATCCAACTTCTCCTGTTCTTAATCCTCTGGTAGGAATCTGCTTCAATCCCAGATAGCCAATTTCTTCAATTGCATAATCCTTATTGGTTGAAAATAACCTGATAGTATCACCCCGATTTAATTTTCCATCAAAGAGCCTGACAAGAATTATTACTCCGCGGTATTTATCAAAATATGAATCAAAGATCAAAGCTTTTGTCGGTTTATCTTTAGCGCCTGTAGGGCAGGGAATGTCGTTGATTATTCCATTGATAAGGTTTTCAACTCCTTCACCTGTTTTAGCGCTGATCTTATAGATATTTTCCTTTATTGAACCAATGTTTTCAACAATATCATGCTCAGTTCCTTCCACATCAGCTTTTGGCAGATCAATTTTATTTATTACAGGAACGATCTCCAGATCATTTTCCATGGCTAGATACATATTACTCATAGTCTGTGCTTCAATTCCCTGTGATGCATCAACAATAAGGACCGCTCCATCACAAGAAGGCAAGACTGCGTGAAACTTCATAGAAAAATCTACATGTCCCGGTGTATCTATAAGATTAAGAATATAAGATTTCCCGTCTTTTTTATATTCCATACGAATAGCATGAGATTTTATAGTAATACCACGTTCTTTTTCCAGTTCCATATCGTCTAGTAAAAGAGCATCATGTGAGCCCATATCAACAACGTTGGTAACTTCTAACATCCTGTCCGCCAGGGTCGATTTCCCATGATCAATATGTGCAATTATACAAAAATTTCTTATCAGTTCCTGTTTAGCTGTCACCTAACTTATCCATCCTTATTTCATCTTGAATATAGATCAAAAACCTGTGTTACTGTACAGATGTCAATCTATTCCTAATATATGCCGGAAAGTGATAAATTTAAGCTTGACGCCAGAATTGAATTTTTTATTTTTATTTCAAACAAAAATGGAAAAAGGGTTAATTAATGATAGAAATAATCCAGGAAAAATGTGTTGGATGTGAACTTTGCTTAAAAGCTTGTGCATACGGTGCAATTACGATCAATGATAAATTAGCAGAAATAAATGTAGATAAATGCACTCTCTGTGGTGCCTGCGTCAGCGCCTGTCCATTCGATGCTATTCTTATACGAAAATATGGGCAAAAAGCGGTCGACAGAAGCCTTTATAAAAATATTTGGATCTTTGCAGAACAGAGAAAGAATGAGATCGCTCCAGTTGTTTTTGAGCTTTTAGGAAAGGGACGTGAACTTGCAGAGCAACTTGAATGTAAGTTAGTAGCTGTTCTTTTGGGTCATAATATTGTGGAATGTTCCAAAGAGCTTATTGCACATGGAGCTGATGAAGTTATTGTGGTTGATGATCCAAGATTAAAGGATTTTCTGGATCTTCCCTATGCTAAAACACTTACGGAACTTGCAAATAAATATAAGCCGGAGATCATACTTTCGGGTGCTTCTGTGATGGGTCGTTCTTTTATCCCACGTGTTGCTGTGGAATTACACACCGGTTTAACAGCAGATTGCACAGGATTAGAAATTGATCCCGACACAACTAATTTGCTGCAAACTAGACCCGCTTTCGGAGGAAATATTTTAGCAACAATTGTAACACCTAATCATCTTCCGCAAATGGCTACAGTCCGCCATAAAGTAATGGCTCCTTTAGAAAAAGATGATTCCAGAGAAGGATCTATCATCAAAGAGATTATCGATTTTTCTGAACTAAAAGATGATACCAAATTTTTGGGATTTGTTAAAGATGAATCACAAATGGTTAACCTTGTTGAAGCAGATTTAGTAGTTACAGGCGGCAGAGGTCTAAAAAATAAAGATAATTTTGTTATAATCGAAAATCTTGCAAAAGTTCTAAATGGTGCGATTGGTGCTTCCAGAGCATCTGTTGATGCGGATTGGATTTCCTATCCACATCAAGTTGGACAAACTGGAAAAACCATTAAACCAAAAATATATATTGCCGTTGGAATTTCAGGAGCGATACAACATCTGGCTGGAATGCAATCCTCTGATTACATTATCGCAATTAACAAAGATCCTGATGCGCCTATCTTTAAAGTTGCAGATCTGGGATTAGTTGGAGATCTTTTCGAAATTGTTCCTCAAATTACAAAAAAATTGAGATAACATGATATTAAAAGTTGATTCTTGTGTTTGTAATCCTGATGAGATAATAAAAGATGCAAACATAAGAATCAACAGTTCGTTACTAAAAAATGGTGATGTAAAATTTGACTGTTCCAATACTATTGCTTACCCCCCATTTATTAATAGTCATGATCACTTAATAAGCAACTGGTATCCAAAAGCAGATTTCGGCAAAACATATTCAAACGTAAATGTCTGGGTTGAGAATATGAAACAAACCGATTCATTCCTAGAAAGAAACAAAATCTGGATTAATGATAGCACTTTTAATCTTACAGAAAAAGATGCAAATCAAATTGTGTTGTTAGGAATTTATAAAAATTTGTTTTCCGGCTGTGCAGTTGTGCAAGATCACATTCCAAAACAAAAGCATTCTTACTATAATAACAATCCCATAAATATTCTTGAGAATTATACTCAGTATCATTCGCTTTCTCTTGGCAACTGGTGGGGCGGCGATAATACAGAAGAATTTGAAAAAACTAAAGACAGTATTCCCTTTATTATACATCTTGGTGAAGGAATTGATAATCTTGCTGAACAGGAATTTCCAAAATTAAAAGAACTTAACTTACTTAAATCGAATACTCTTCTCATTCATGGAATTGCATTAACTAAAGAACAGATCAAAGAATGTGCAGAAGCTGGAACTTCTATCTGCTGGTGTCCCAATTCAAATTATTTCCTAATTGGCAAAACACTCGATATAGATTCTTGTTTAAAGTATGGTGTAAATGTTATTTTGGGAACTGATTCCACAATGTCAGGAAGTATTAATCTTTTAGAAGAGCTTAAATTTGCTCATCAAAAATTCCCTCATATTCCAATGCAACAGATTTTCAAAATGATCACTACAAATGCAGCAAAAGCTCTTAAGCTTCCAAAAGAATATGGTACAATTAATGAAAACACATATAATTTACTTCTAGTTAAAAAACATGATGAAGATCCATTTAGAAATTTACTTAAAATTAATATAGAAGATATTGAACTTCTTTTACATAAAGGAATACCAATATACGGTGATGTAAAATTTTTGCATGAATTCAAGATAAATGAAGATGGTTATTATTTCTTTGGAGAAGATAGATTCGTAATTGGACATCCAGAGAAGATCACAGATTCAATTAATAAGAAACTTGGGTATAAGAAAGATTTCCCATTCTTACCTTTTTAACGGATCAACACAGAAAATTATACCCACAAAAAACGCTAAACATCGCAAAGAACAGATTTAATTTTGTAGTTCTATTTTCGTGTTTTTTCGCGTATTTAGCGGGAGATAAAAATGTTAAAAATATCAGAAATATTTTACAGTATTCAGGGTGAATCAACCTATGCTGGATTACCTTGTATTTTTATACGTTTAGCCGGATGCAATTTGCGCTGTAATTACTGTGATACAAACTATAGTTACAAAAGTGATATTACTTTTTCTACTAATGAAATTATTAACAAAGTAAAAGAATACAATCCTGTAAAACTGATTGAAATTACTGGTGGTGAGCCACTTTTACAGTCAGAAGTATATAAACTTTTTGACTCATTACATAAAGATGGATATACAGTTCTTTTAGAAACAAATGGATCGATCTTACTAAAAGATATTCCTGAATATGTAATTAAAATAGTTGATGTGAAATGCCTGGGTAGTGGTGAAGAAAACAGCTTTTTAATTGAAAACCTTGAGTATATAAAAATAGAAAATGACCAGATCAAATTTGTATTAACAGATAATTTTGATTATAATTGGGCAAAAGATTTCATAATGAAATATAAATTAAGTAATTATGAAATCCTCTTCTCACCGGTCACAGACACGCTTAATCCACAAGACCTTGCAAAATGGTTAATTGAAGACAAGCTTGATGTAAGATTGCAATTACAGTTACATAAAATTATTTGGGATAAAGATAAAAGAGGGGTTTAGGAAAATTCTTTTAAATATAATCATATCGAATAGATTCCCACTTCCGTGGGAATGACAAAATAGTTATTATTAATCTTTGTTTATTTTTATTATCTTCAGTTTCCCGGCTTTTTCTAATTCAATCAGATACTTCTCCAGATTATCTTTCAAATGATCTTCAATTGAAATTGTAATAGTTACGTCTGCTGCATAATCCACGTTACTTACTTCAGCTTTTAAATGTTCAATTTTGTATTTTAATTTTTCAGCAAGGTCATATCCACAAGTTATTTTATATGAGCAAAGTTTTATCAGTTTCTTAAGTGGTGAAATCTCAATTGCTGCTTCAACTGTTTTACCATAAGCTTCTATAAGACCACGAATCCCAAGTTTTACTCCGCCAAAATACCGTGTTACAACTGCCACAATGTTGGTCATTTCATGTTTTTTTAAAGCATTCAACATTGGTTGTCCTGCAGTACCGGAAGGTTCGCCAGTATCGGATGAATGAAAGGTTTCTCCCTTATCACCCACAATATAAGCCCAGCAATTATGGTTAGCGGTTTTGTGTTCATCAGCAATTTTGGAAATATATTTTTTTGCTTCCTGCATTGTTTGTACATAATGCAGATGAGCAATAAAAGTTGATCGTTTAATTTTTAGTTCTTTTTTTCTATCTTTTTCTACTGAATATAAATATTCCATTTTGCTAACCTAAATTATTTAACCATTGCGAAGGTTAAAAAAAACCAAGGCTTAATAACCATTCGCAAGATTAATATTCAAGCAATTTACGTAATTGTTCAGCATCCATTTTTTTAATTACGTTCTGCCCTTGTTCGATAATATTTTCAAACATCATTTTTTTATTTTGCTGTAGACCAAGGATTTTTTCTTCAATTGTCCCCTTTGTAATTATCTTATAAACCATCACTTTTTTTGTTTGACCTATCCTGTGAGCTCTATCAATTGCTTGATTTTCACCCATAGGATTCCACCATGGATCCACAATTATCACAGTATCGGCAGAAGTCAGATTCAAACCATAACCACCGGTTTTCAAGCTTATGAGAAAGGTTCGAATATTGTTGTTATTATTAAAGTTATCAATTACCTTTTGCCTGTTCTTTACTGAGCCATCCATATATTCATAGGTTATTTTTTCTTCTTTTAACATCTCCCTCAGTATTTTAAGCATTTGTACAAACTGACTGAAAATTAACAGTTTTTTTCCACCCTGTACTGCATCAACTATAATCTCACGCAAGAGTTCAAGTTTACCAGAAAATTCTATATTCTTTTTTAGATCTTTATCTACGAGGTGTGGATGATTACAGATTTGACGCAATTTAGTGAGAGCCGCCAGAATATGAAGATAACTATTCCCAACATTTTCTGTATCCAAATATCTGTTCTTTACATTTTCAAGGATCTGGAGATACATTTTTTCCTGAACTGATGTAAGTTTACAATAAACCTGCTGCACTTGTTTGTCGGGAAGCTCAATAAGTACATCATTTTTCTTCCTTCTTAGTATAAATGGAGAGACGAGCATTTTAAGTTTATCATTACTTTCTTTTTGCATAACTGAATTATTTTTGAATTTATTAATGAAGTTTTTTGATTTTGGCAAATAACCTGGCATCAGAAAATCAAAGATTGACCATAACTCAGTAGGATTGTTTTCAATTGGAGTTCCGGAAAGTGCACAACGATGTTTAGCTTTTAACTTCTTTACAGCTTTTGTCCGCAGAGCTGAAGGATTTTTTATATGTTGCGCTTCATCCAAAATTATATAATCAAACTCAATTTCAGAGAGATTCTCAATATCATTCTGTATAATTGAATATGAAGCAAAAAGAAGGTTAACATTCAGGTTTTCTAATATTTGTTTTCTTTCCTTTTGATTCCCTTCATAAAGTATATAGGAAAGACTTTTATTAAATTTATTTATTTCTGCTGCCCAGTTAAAAAGTAGAGTTTTGGGACAGATGATCAACGATTTTGAATCAGTTGGAAGATCTGAAAGTACAGATATAGATTGAATTGTTTTCCCCAATCCCATTTCATCTGCCAGGATTCCAGAAAGTCCAAACCTCTCTAACATTTTCATCCAATGATATCCGGCTTTCTGATAACTTCTCATTACAGGTCTAAGTATGAACGTAATCGGAGTTCGCTCATCCAGTCTTCTCTTGAGGATTGCAGTGAACATCTCTTCAAGATAAGAATCTCCCTCAATCTTAATACCGCTATTAATTGTATTTAATTGATAGACATAAGGCAGATTATAAATAGAAAGTTTAAATGCTTCGCTTGGTGTTTTCTTACTTTTATTAATTAATTTCTCGATTTCCAAGAATGCATTTTTATTCTCGAAATAAAGTAATCTGCCATCCTCTAATTTCAGGAATTTTTCTTTTGTATCAAAAAACTCTTTCAATTCCTGATGAGTAAATTTTAGATCTTTGTAATTGTATTCAACATCGTATTCAAACCAGTTTATTCTTTTTGTTTGCTTCGTTTTTATCACCGGTTTAAGATCAACTTTGTAAACAAATTCTTTTTTTAATTCGCCTGAAAGCTGAATGTTCCAAGAAGGATCTGCGTTTTCAAAAATGATTTCCTTTAAAGTATCAATATTCTCCTGTCCTTCAAATATCAGTTGTGAATTTTCTTCTAGCTGATGAGTTTTAGATTCTGGCAATTTATTCACAAAATTAAGAATCTCATATTTGATCTGAGGAGGAATATAAAACCAAGTAACTTCTCCTTCCTGATCATAACGTACAAGCTCTACGGGAAAACGAATCGCAGACATAGGAATTTCATTCCCATTGGAATAATCTAAAATCCCATTTAATATGATACTCTCATTCTCTTTAAATAGTTTATAGGTAATAACTGGAGTGTTATGATAGACTTTGGGAATTTCAATATCTTCATCAAAATCCAGATAACATTTCATAAGACCCAACTGCCTTGCTACAACAGAATAAAGATAAACCAGATCTGTTCTTTTTAGAATATATCCATTAGCAAATATTTTCTTGGAAATACTAATTTTGAACGGTAGATTTATGGAATTTACTACGTTCTTAATAAAGATATAAGTCGTCTTTCCGGGGAATACTGCAGAAATCTGTTCGGCATTAGATATTTTAAGAATATATTTATCAGATTCATACCGGCTTACTTGAAAATTTATTCTGAATTCATCATCAGAAAATTTGATATTATCACCAGTCTCTTTGATGTATACTTTATTTTGCATGTTTTTGAGAATATTAATAATATTTATGAATTTGTGTTTATAAATTGTAAAAAATGTACCTTTCCGGCTGAAAGAGCATTTATTTTTGTATAATAATCTCAATAATTCTAATTCTTCTGATGATAGCGCTTTCATCTGTTTTTCTGCTTGTGGAATTAATACGATATCGTCTTCTTTAAAATCTCCATCAGCGCAGATACATGCTATCACCCTTATTAAAAGTGGTTTGTAACTCATCATATTGAATCGGATTTTATCGGTTTTATTGTTATAAATATCGCTGATCTCAATCTTTGCATTTAATACAGTTCTTTGCCAAAACTCATTGTAATCTAATAAACTTGTGTAGTATGTTTGAACTGAACTTTTTTCCAACATATCTGTAGAAAGAAAATTATAGGCATATTTAATAATGGAAAGATAATGTCTGCACTCTTTATCGTCACATTCTGAGCAGGAATAATCTAGTATTTTTCCATTTTTTTTGTTGTAGAGTATCTCAAGTTTTGCTGGGAAAGTGTACTTTTTTGCTGGCACTGCTTCAAACCTGAAAACAACATTCTTATTTTCATCAAGATAATTATTGAATATCAGATCGTCTTTCATTAACCTGATGAGTGAACTTTTAAAAAACCACGAATTAGAATTTTCATGATATTCTTTACCAAACAATCTTGCCATATCATCTCCAGATTGGGTATTATTTAATTAATTAGTTAAATTAATTAGTTAGCTTATCAAGTCAAGTGATAAAATTGTTTAGAAGTGCTTATAAAACAGGTTTTAAATAGATTAGTTGATACGTTTTATATAAAACCTCAATAATTTATTAATTATCGAAGTGAAATACCACACTGCTTTTTATGGTTAAATAGTTCAAAGGTTTAATAAAGTATGGGATCAACGTTAAAACTAAGTGCTTTTAAAACACTTGATATTTTGACGACACGAGTGATTCCATTAAACCAAAAATACTCAAAAGAAGTGGCGTGTTAAAATCCACTTCAGTTCATTGTTATAAATTTTTATTTCAGAGTCATTTTTGTGATATAAGTTTTCTTTCCATTCGCATTGACATTGGATCAAAACTGAGTAACATTGAAATAAATGATGTAATTGCAGCCAAGAAATATCTGAATGCGGAAATATTATTTTGCTTTTTATTGTCATTGTTCAATTTATCAATATACTCATTGAAATCAATTATAAAATTTTTGAATCCCGTGCCTACAGGTACACCCATGACATTAGCAACAGACCCCTTTGACTTGTTAACGAAATGAGCAATATTATCTGTAGAACGACCTTTATGAATTATACCTAAAAACAGAAACATAATTGTAAATATAAGCCAAATAATTGTAATGACTTTTAATCGTGCTACAAAAAATTTATAAAAATTATTTTTTGAGATCATTTGATTCACCCCCAGAGTGTAAATATATATTACTCAAAAAAAAAATAGTATAAAATTACACACTCTAATATTTTATCAACATTATCCATAATTGATGTTACTAATAAATTCTTTATTTAATAACTCATTCATATCAGCAACAATGAAAGATTCAAAAATAATTATTAATTTATAACGATTTCAGTCAGCGGCTGGCCAAATGCCTTGCCCGTAAGGTCGCCGCACCCCTTCCAGTCCGCTGAACTGGCTGGTTGTGCCATCTCTGTTTTTTTATTCTCATTTCAAACATTAAAGTGGCCAATAGCGCCTTGCCATTTCATTATGGATTTTAGCAATGCTCCAAGGTTTAATCGATTCAGATGTGGTCAATTTCCCTCCCTTAGTTCTAGCAACCTGCATGACACCTACATGCCATGAATCTTCAACAAAGGATAAAGGTGGGATAATACTTGCCAGACGCTCCGCAGCATTATCCTGCAAATGCTTGCTAGTCCAGACAAAATGGGCTGCAACTTTATCTCGAAATGTAAAGATTTCTGGAATAGCCGCTTCGACATATTGGGGAGAAATCGGACGCGAGTTATCTTGTTTGTAAGCTATGGCTCCTATCGTTCGAACATATTGGCAGGCAGAGACAGCCTACCAGTGAAATGAACATGTTGAGAGAGTCTTAGGAATATCTTCTGTACCAGGAACGTTACCATATGCTACATATTTCATTTTACCTTCAGGGTTTAGCCTTGATGGAGTAATTTTATCTATCTGGATTACTTGCTGATATAAAAAATCAAGCCCATACCTTAAACAGATCAGCGCCCAAAATTCATTCGTAGGTTCAGAAAACACATCGCTGGGAACTGAAATGTTATCAATATGATCAAGAATAGTTTTATGTTCTTCTTCCTTCATTTGATTTCGATCCCATTAAAGGCACAACTTGGTATTATCCCGCCAACATGCTTCATAACACTCTATCTTCTCTTTTATTTATTTTTCTTAAAATCGTATTTTATAAGAAATTAATTGAAAGTATAAAGTCAATAAAAAAAAAATTGCAGATTTTCGTTAATAATTCACTTGCACAAAATTAGTAGTTTATAAAATTTACAGGAAAAATTTGAGGTGTTTTTATGAAAGCTGATTTATTGATCATCAATGCAAAAGAATTACTCACTTTAGCTGGTTCAAACAATCCTAGAACAAAATCAAAGATGAGCGATCTTGGTATTATTAACAACGGTGCAGTAGCTGTTAAAAATGATAAAATTATTGATGTTGATTCTACAGAAAAATTAATAAATAAATATAACAATTCTTCCAAGATAATTGATGCAAACAATGAAGTTGTAATGCCCGGATTTGTAGATCCGCACACACATCCGGTTTTTAAACAAACACGTGAAAATGAATTTGAAATGCGTATTAAAGGAAGATCATACGTTGAGATCTCACAGAGCGGAGGTGGCATCCGTTCAAGTATAAGAGGAGTCCGTAATACTTCTGAAAACGAACTTTATAAACTAGCAGAAAAACGAATTAATAATATGATTTTTAATGGAACAACAACTCTGGAAGCAAAAAGTGGTTATGGATTATCAACAGAAAGTGAAATTAAAATGCTCAAAGTTATTAAGAAATTAAATGAAAATTTACCGATTGATATAATTCCGACTTTTTTGGGTGCTCATGAATTTCCAATTGAATACAAAGATAATAAAGAAGAATACATAAATATATTAATGAATGAAATGATGCCAAGAATCAGGGAATTAGATTTAGCTGACTATTGCGATATTTTCACTGAAGATCATGTTTATAATATTGAGCAATCACGCCGGATATTAAATCGAGCAAAAGAACTCGGCTTTAAAATTCGCATGCATGCAGATGAGATAAAACCAATTGGAGGAGCAGAACTTGCGGCTGAAGTTGGTGCTGTATCTGCTGATCATCTTGGCACAGCATCAGATGAAGGAATAAAAGCAATGCTTAATAAGGGTGTGATCGCTATACTTTTACCGGGTACGATATTTTCTCTTGGCATGAAATCTTATGCCAGAGCACGTGATATGATCGAAGCAGGATTGGCTGTTGCTTTAGCTACAGATTATAATCCTGGAAGCTGTAATTGCGATAGTATGCAATTTATTATTACACTGGCTTGTCTGCAAATGAAGATGACAACTGAAGAAGCCATAATTGCATCCACAATTAATGCAGCTTACTCTTTAGGTTTAGGTGATAAAATTGGAAGTTTAGAGATTGGGAAAAAAGCAGATATTCTAATAATGGATATGCCATCTTATCAATATCTGCCATATCATTTTGGATCGAATAATGTTGAAACAGTTATTAAGAACGGAAAAATTATTAGATAAATAAAAAACCTTCAAGGTTTTGAAAACTTTGAAGGTTTTTTTAGTAAAAGAATTCTTATTTCAATTTTTTAAGTAATACCGTTGCTTCTTTCTGCATCAATCTATCTGCATCATCAAGTGGTGTCATTTCGGTAGCAGTTTGTAAATATTTTTTTGCTTCTTCTTTATCTTTCAATTTTATGAGTGCTTTGCCTATCCATAAATAATGACGAACTTCATCTGATTTAGCTTCAATCGCTCTTTTATAGAATTCAACTGATTCTTCAAAACTGGCTTTTGGTGGAGTTTCATATATGATCTTAGCAACTGTTCTTTCAATCCAACTAAGATCTGCAAGTTCATAGTGCCATCTACCAAGCAAATGTAATGAACCATCATAAGCTGAATCAAGCTCAATCGCTTTTAGACCATATTCTTCAACATCATATGAATTTATGATCTTCTGTTTTGTTCCTTCCAGCATCCCGATCTTTCCAATAAGAGTAGCATACCAATGATTTGCTCTTGCAGAATTTGGATCAATTTTAACACCTTTCTTTGCAGCTTCAAATCCCGGATAGAAATGAGCTTTATGAACTTCTTCATCCTCAGTTTGATCTGCAATATCAAAATGAACTTGAGCAAGTCTCCACAAAATTTCTACATCTTCGGGATATTCGACAGATAACACTTCTAATTGTGCAAGCTCTTTTTCATATTCACTTGCATCGTGCAAAGCATCTATTCTAATCAATTCAGCTTGCGGTACTGCAATCAAAACAGTACTGATTAACAGCATGATAAAAGTTATAACTTTCATAATTCCCTCCTTTATTTCTTAATTAGCAATTCTTCTAAATGTTCAATATATTTTTCCGGACCTCCATATTGAAATCCGGTTTGAGCAATTGGAGTGCCGTCTGGAGTTAGTAATTGCACAGTTGGGAATCCTTTAATATTAAATCTTGTTGCTAAATTTCTGTTATAAGTTACGGTTTTTGCTGGTTGCTTGATCTTTTTGGGAAAATCGATTTTTACCATAACCATGTTTTCTGCTACATATTCTTGAAATACAGTTTTAGAATAGATTTCTTCTTCCAGTTTCCAACACCATTTACACCAGTCTGAACCGGTAAAATGAATAAAAATAGGAATGCTCTTTTCCTGAGCAATTTCCTGAGCTTCTTCTAAGTTTGTAAACCAGGCAATAGTATCTTTTTTAGTGCTTTCTTTATTCTCTTCAGGATTCTCTGCAATGCATGCAGAGATCATAAATAACATAATCACAATTGATAGAATGATTACTTTTTTAGTCATATTATCTCTCCATTGACGTAAACTTTGATTATCATTTTAGACGCTTTTCGTAACATTTCGGAAACTCCGCAATATCTAGTTTCAGATAGTTCTACAGCTTTCTTTATTTTACTTTCAGGAAGATTATTTCCAGTAAATTTGAACTCTATAGTTATCGTATGATATACTTTGGGATGCACATTAGTTGGTTCTCCCGTGATATCAATAATTAAATCATATTTTGTTACTTTCATTTTTTTCAATATGGAAACAACATCCATTCCGGTACATCCGCCAAGTGAACTTAACATCAATGCCTTAGGTCTTGGTCCCCTATCCTCTCCGCCTACTTGTTCATTGGCATCGATAGTAAAATGGTGTCCATTTAATTCAACATCAAATGCCATTTTATCTAAAAATGTTACTGTAGATTTTTGTTTCATAATGATGCTTCCTTTTCATCTAATGCTTCATGATATGCGTCAATATACAGTTTTATATTCTCATAAATCTCTTCTATTTTATCATTCGGAAGTCTGGTAATAAGATCTTCCTGCAAGTTCATGAAATCAACAATTGTATTTTCATTGGTTACTTTTCCCTTTGCCGTTACTTCTCCCAACCAACTTCTGCGATCCTTTTTAGATGGATATCTTTTCACCAATTCTTTCTCAACTAATGTATCAACAATTCTGGTAATTCTACTATGTGATACTTTCAATTCCTCAGCAAGAACGTTCATACAAGTCGGTTCGTTGATTTGATTTAAATAATTTAAAAGATCACATTCCATTCGTCCAAGTGATAAGCAACGACGTCTGATCCGTTCTTTCTTTGAGCAGAGTTTGTAAATCATACCACTTAATGCTGCATACTTCTGTACAGTATTTTTCATGATTCCTCCATTTTATTTTTTTCTTTCAATTATTAATTAAAAAACAATTAATCCATAGAATTCATTCCAGTGAAAAATATTTTATGCTATCAAACTTTACAATAAAATAATGTTAAATCAAATTTTGACAAGTATTATTAATTCAAATCTGAAATGATCTTGGTAATTATTTTTTTTGGTGTAATACCTTCAGCTTCAGCAGCAAATGAAATTAGGATCCTATGTTGAAGAACACTGTGAGCGACACTGATCACATCATCAATAGCAGGAGTTAATCTACCTTGCAAAACTGCTCTGCTTCTTGCAGCATAAATTAAATATTGACTGGCTCTTGGTCCGGCTCCCCAACTTACCAATTTTTTAATATAATCAGGTGCATTATCATATTGAGATCTGGTTGCTCGAGCTAGTTTTACAGCAAATTCAAGTACATGTTCACTTACTGGAACTTCTTTTACTACATTTTGAATTTGAATGATCTCTTCTGCACCAATAACAGATTTAACAGAATTCAGTGAAGCAAATGCATCATTCTTAACGATTATTTTCTCTTCTTCATAAGATGGATAATTGATATTAAGATAAAACATAAATCTATCTAATTGAGCTTCAGGAAGCGGATATGTGCCTTCTTGTTCAATTGGGTTTTGAGTTGCCATAACCAAAAATGGTCTATCAATTTCAAAAGTTTTATTACCAGCAGTAACCTGATATTCCTGCATTGCCTGCAATAAAGCAGCTTGTGTTTTAGGAGGTGTTCTGTTGATCTCATCAGCCAAAATTATATTTGCGAAAATTGGTCCTTTTATGTATTCAAAATATCTTTTCCCATCAGCTTTATTCTCTGCCAGGATGTCCGTTCCCGTTATGTCTGAAGGCATAAGATCAGGTGTAAATTGGATTCTGCTGAATTTCATATTTAGAACCTTTGCCATTGTTGAGATCATCAGTGTTTTGGCTAAACCTGGTACACCCTCTAATAGACAATGTCCATTAGAGATCAACGCAATTAACATTTGCTCAATAATCTCATCCTGACCTACAATCACTTTTTTTATCTCTTGAGTTATTTTTTCTTTAATTTCGGGAAGTTTCTCCAGTATTTCAATATTCTTTTTCATATTAATCCTTTTTATTATTATTTTTTAAAAGTTGATTTAAATTTATCTTCAGTGCAATCAGAGAAATTCCACTTGTTAGTAATATCCAGATCGAAGTTAATAGATGAGAGAACGTAACAGCTGCACTTGTAAGGTTTTCATTTACTCCCAATGCAAATGAAAATATTAGCACCCACATGAACTGATTCGAACCAATTTGTGCAGGAGGAGTTGGAAGTATATATGTGAGATTCATTAGAGTGTATCCAAATAAGATTTTCAAATAAGATATTTCTGAGCCAAATGATCTGAAAACTGCATAAATATATATTGCTTCTGATAAGACAGCAAGTAATGTGAGAATATACACAAGACAGTTCTCAGCTAATCTGCCTTGCATTATTGCCATTCCATTCACGAAATTGATAAAAAAATCTTCAATTTTTTTCCTGTATCTCTTTGGTATTAGTTTTAAGAATAACTTCAATATCTTTATAGCTTTATCTTTATGATTAACTGCAAAAAACAGGAAAGCGAGGAATAAAAGAAAAATAAGGAATAAAAGACCTATTATGATATAAAGTGCTGAATTTAATTTTACTGACACAAGTGGGATGAGTATCATTATGAATATGATCGGGAAAAGATCGGTAAGTTTATCTATAAAAATCGATGGAAGGCTGTCAGAGATCTTCACATTCTCTCTAGTTTTAAGGATAACAGATTTTGCGATCTCCCCCGCTCTAATTGGGATAAGATAATTAATTAGCATTCCAGACATAAAAATGGAGAAACTCTCCATTAATCCCATTTTATAAATAGGTTTTAAAATTATTCTCCAGCGTAAACTCCGTAAAAAATATGCAAACAAATAAAAAATCGAAAAGATCAGAACCATCTTGAGATCAAATTCCCGAAAATAACTAAGAAATTCCTGCCAGTTCACAATACGTATCCAGGCTAAAAGAAAGATAACTCCAAGAACTATCCCTACCAACCAGTTAAGACTGTTTTTTTTCATTTTTTTCTATTACTCAAAAAAGAGATAAAGGTTACAAACAAAGTAATTATAATTGAAGCAATTAATATTTCAATAAGTGATTCTCCTCTAGTCCAGATAAAAAGGTATACTAATAGAAAGAGAAAAGTAATAATTGGATAAAACCATTTTGTTTTCATTTTCTTATCCTTTTTTCGGGTATGAACAGAAAATAACGATGATGAGCCCAAAAGGTTTTAATTAATTTTGGTGCTTTCTTTTCAAACCAGAAATGAGACATCATTTTCTCAGGGAAATCAGGATCTTTATCACCATAATAATCCATGATCGTCATGGGTTTATGTTCCTTCTTTTTTATCAAACAACTCAATCCAAATATTTTTAGAAATTTTTCTTTTGGCATACCAATATCCGGCCAAGGTGGACAATCAATATAATTGCTATCAATTAACAACCAACCATTGTTTTTCATTTCTTTTTTTATATTTTTGGGTAATATATTTTCCTCTTTTAAATATTTTTTCAATTCCTTATAACCTAAAATCTTCTGGGAAATATAACCTATTCCGCTTCTATTTGGAACACTTAACAATATAACTTGTGATGTAACCCGAGTAAGTTCTTTTAAAAAAATAGAAAGATCATCCACAAACCAGAGTGCAGAAAAATTCCAGCTAAGATCAAATGAATTATTAATAAAAGGTAAAGAACTGAATTTATTAGAATATTCAATCTTAACCGGAAGAGATAACTTTTTCCATGTTTTACTGATCAACTCAATCCGCTTTTCATCATTGTCTACAATGGTTATATTTTTTCCATTTTTTGCCAAAGCTATGCTATTTATACCGGATAATCCGGTAAATCCAAAACTTGGAGTTTCGAGAACTGATGAAATATTGAAATGTTTACAGATTGATTCCAATTTATTGTTCAATACAATTCTTTCGTATGATGAACCAAGACCTTCATCGTTGTTAGTAAAATATCTTTCCCAGTTCTTCAATATTGGAATTGCCATTAGTTTACCTATATTATTTTGATCTCAGATTTTTATACCAATCTGTCACTATTTTGAAATTTGGGATTGTATCAGTTTCCTTCAAACTCAAATCAGTATAACTATTTTCTACATCATAATACCAATGTCTCGATATCAATTGGAAACGGGCGATCCAGAGTTCGCTCTTGAAAAATTTTGCTAACTTTTCTCCCTTTTTGAAATATTTTAAATCAAGATTTTTTTTGGAAGAATAAGATTTTCCCTTTAGTTCATTATTAATAAATTCTGTAAGTTTGTGTAATTCTACTGGGTTGCTATCCGCCACATTATAACATACTCCGGGTTGATAATCAATTTCGATCAATCTTAAAAATGATTGAGTAATCACATGAATATTTGCAAGATGAATGATAACATCTTGATTAGGTAGAAAAAGAAGCTTTTTATCAATTAATTTTGTAAGTGTAAAAGGAAAGCCATAATCATTTGTTCCATAAGTTATCGAAGGTCTGATAATTGCTGCCTTCAATCCGTAAAGGACATATTTCTGAATTATTGCTTCTGCTCTGATCTTCGTAAAATGATAGTAATTATCTTCTTGTCTTTTTGTAAAATTATTAGCGGGTAATTCAAGTGGAATAGCACCAAACACACCAACAGAAGAACAGAATATAAATTTTGAATCATTATCTCTTGCATTGATCACAAACTGTTCCGTTGCATTTACATTTGCATCAAAATAATCTGGATTACTTAATTTGCGACCACCTCGAACAGCACCGATATGAATTATTATTTCAAAATAATTCTCATCAAGATATTCTTTTAAAGTAGGAATATCTGTAAGATCGATCTCTGCAAATTCAACTTTATTAACAAATTTTTCTATTCGCTGATGTTTAGTTCCTGGACGAATTATTGCAGTTATACTATCGTGACTTTGTACTAATTGTCTAAGAACGTTACGTCCAATGAACCCACTAATTCCGGTTATTAATATTTTGCTTGTCATAATTTCCTTAGAATATTCTCAAAAAATCCTTTCTTTTCAACTTTCTGCTCTTTCAGATAAAAATATTCGATCTTCTCATTATTCAACATTTTCTGCGGATTTACTTGAGTTAAAAGATCTGCTGTATAATCATCAATTTTATCACGAATTGCTTCTATTGCAGCAGGGAGTATATATTCATCAATTCTACAATGATTATCGGAAGCAAGAAAATGAACAAATCCACTTTTAATTAATTGCCAGACTGTTTTTTCAATTTTAGATCCGTATAATCCGAGGATACTACCTGCATTAACCTGGAGATAAACATTTCTATACATAAAATCTTCCGCCATTTCAGGATTATTCATAATATAATTATAGCGTTCGGGATGAGCAAGAATAGGTCGGAGTCCTTTTTTTACTAATTTAAAAAGTATCTCATAAATGCCTGGAGTAAATTCACCCATATTTGTCTCAACCAAAATATAGGAAGTGTCTCCAATACAAAGTTCCTTATCAATTTTATAATTACTCCCAGGATTCAGAAATATCTCTCCACCTTTATGAAGATTTACTTTCAAATCAGCAGTAGCTTCTGATAATTCTTTAAATTGTTTATTAATTATCTTTGCATCTGTTTGAACATAACTATTCATATAATGGGGTGTTAGCACAATATCCGTAACACCTTTGTCAATCATATTTGTGATCTGCTTTATGGATAGTTCAAGACTATTAGAACCATCATCACAATTGTGAATAATGTGTGTATGAATATCTATCATTATCTTTTCACACTGTGGATAGCATCTGCAAATTCCTGAATTAATTTTGGATCAGGATTATTTTCAAGCACGTTACCTGTTACAATAAAATCTGCACCTGCTTTTGCTTTTTGCATTGCCACTTCAGGAGTTTTTATCCCACCACCAAGAATAATTGGAAGATTAACATTCTTTCTGACCGCAGCAACCATTTCATCGGTTGCAGCATATTTTGCCCCACTACCAGCATCCATATAGATCATTTTCATTCCAAGATATTGTCCCGCCAATGCATGTACAACAGCAAGATCATTCTTTGTTCTTGGAAGTGGTAGACTTCCGCTCATAAATTGGACAGAGGTGCTGTTTCCAGATTCGATTATCATATAAGCTGTACCAATAGCTTCCAAACCATAATGCTTTATTAATGGTGCTGCACGAACTTGCTCACCGATTAGCATTTGAGGATTACGACTGGTAACAACACTTAACAGAAGCAAAGCATCAGCATGAGGAGACACAAAATCAAAGATCCCTGGAAATATTAATACTGGGATATCAACACTTTCCTTGATGAGTTTTAAATTTGACTGGAATTTATTATTCACCATTATGCTCCCACCAACAAGCAATCCATCAGCTCCATTTTCTTCGCATATTTTAGCAAAATCTTTTGTTTTGTCAGCTTCTAATTCGTCTGGATCTAACAGACAAAAATAATTAGCTTGTTTTTTTGCAAGTTCCAACAGTTTATCATAAATTTTCATATTAACCAACCCATAAAATTATTAACAACATTAACATATTTATTTTCATCAGAGATGAAGCATTTGCAAATCTTCTCATTTCACTTTTTCTTAGAATATAAACTATTAGAATGGTGAGAGGCAGAGATACTCCTACTGTAAATACTAGAAAAACCTTCATGACAATTATATTTTTTGTAAAAAGGAATATCGAATAGAGAATGATTGCTAAAGCTGGGAAAATAGATACAATTGCAATATTTTTCCTTCCTATTTTCACTGCAAGAGTATTGGCATTGAATTTAATGTCACCTTCAATATCTTCACCGTCTTTTACTATTTCTCTTATAAAAGTATACAGAAATGCAAAAATTACTATAATTATAGAATTCTTAATATTATCATTACAAAGTCCACCAAATAGGAACGTGCTTGCAGTAGTACAAGCCACAAGTATATTCCCAGCTAAGAAACTCATTTTGAACATTTTTGCATAACTAAATAAAAGAAGACTATTTACAATAGCAATGATCACACAATAAAAATTCTGAGTAAAGTAGCTCGCAGTTATCCCGAATATGAAAAGCATTACAGAATAAATATATGCTACTTTGGGGTTTATTTTACCAGAAGGTAGAACTCTATCCGGCCGGTTGATAATATCAATTGGAATATCAAAGAAATCGTTAATTACATAACCCGCAGCAGCGATTAGAACTGCAGAAAGTGCAGCAAATATTATTGGATAGATATTAATAATAGATGATTGATATAATGCACCAAAAAAAACTGATAGAATTACAAACAAACAATTTAAAGGTCGAATTATCTTTATAAAAGGCATCTCAAAATTTTATGGTAACCTATCTTTTACTATATTTACAAATTCTAATAATACGTCATTCGCTTTCATGTTTTTTACTAAATTGTAGCAATCCCTCAGAAGTTTTTCTGCTTTCATTTTAGATTTTTCGAGACCCAGAAGAGATGGATAAGTTGCTTTATGACTTCTTGAATCTCCACCAGGATTTTTTCCAAGAACTTCAAAGCTTCCTACTTCATCCAGAATGTCATCCACTATCTGATAAGTAAGACCAAGATTCAAAGCAAAATTGCTAAGTGTTATTGTAAGATTTTCCTCGGCTCCTTCAATCACACAGGCAAGTTCCATCGCTGCTTGAAGCAAAGCACCTGTTTTCTTAAGATGTACATAACGAAGTGTATTGATATTCACTTTCTTCTTTGCAGAAAGAATATCAACTGCCTGACCACCAATCATTCCTCTTGTGGAAACTGCTTTAGTAAGGACATGTATACAATCAATAGCTACTTTTTTATTACTTATCTCGGTTAGAAGTTCAATTGCTTTTGTAGTCAGAGCATCTCCTGCTAAGATTGCTGTTGCCTCTCCAAATTTTTCATGGCAGCTTGGAATACCACGGCGTTCTGAAGAATTATCAATACTTGGCAGATCATCATGTATAAGAGAAGCTGTATGAACTAATTCCAGTGCGCAGGCAACAGGCATTAATCTTGCTAATCGATTAATGTTCTTTCTCCCAATTAGCATTTCATATGTAGCGAAGAACAGAATGGGTCGCATTCGTTTTCCTCCACTAAACACACTGTATCGCATTGCTTCATGAAGTTGCTCAGGATATTCATTTGCTGGTGCCAAATATTGATCCAGAGCTTTCTCTAAAAGTCGTGAACGTGTCTTAAAATATTCTTGTACTAACAAAATTATCCCTCTTTTTTATTATCTCAATGGAAGTGCTATTTTATTCCCATTTTTTGCTGATTGATACATTGCCAAAATCAGTTCAAGTGATTTTCTACCACTTCTGCCATCTGTATTTGGAGTATCTTCTCCTCGGAGTACATCGACAACATTCTGCAAGAAACCAAAATGCCCAAAACCATAAACACTTTTTGGGTCGGTATTTGCAGTCTGGATCAATTTATCATCATCGTCATAATCTTTGAATTCCCAATAATCTATTTGATTAACAGCAATTCCACCAATTTTAACAGTCCCATTCTCACCCATAATTGTGATAGAACCTTCAAGGTTTTTTGGAAATGTATTCATAGTAACTTCTACAGTTCCTAATGCTCCATTTCTGAAACGAATTATACCTGTTCCTATATCCTCAGTTTCAATACTATGGTTTAAGGTTGCAGTAAATGACATTACAGATTCTACTGGTCCCATCAGCCATTGGATAAGATCAAAATAATGTGATGCTTGATTCATGAAAGCACCACCGTCAAATTCCCAAGTTCCACGCCATTTAGCCAAATCATAATAACTCTGAGGACGAGTCCAGCGTACTGTTGCATTAGCACTAAATAATCTTCCAAATCTTCCTTTGTCAATTGCTTTCTTGAGTAACTGAATGGATGGATTTAAACGATTTTGTTTCACAACAAAGAGCTCGACATGATTATCATCACAAGCGTTTACAAGTGCATCTGCAGATTTTAAATCGATTGCCATTGGTTTTTCTGTGATCACATTGATCTTTCTTTTTGCAGCTTCAATTCCCATTTGGGAATGCATACCACTTGGAGTACAAATTATTACAGCATCAATATTTTCCTCATCCAACATTTTTTTATAATCTGTATAATAAGTTTTAATCTTAAATTTTTCAGCAGAATCTGCTGCACGTTGTTTAATAATATCTGCGCAGGCAATAACTTCTGCACCTTCGATTTGTTCAATTGCCTCAAAATGTTTAGCTGAAATCCTACCACAGCCAATAAGAGCAAATCCTACTTTTTTCATACCAATTTCACCTCTCCTGCAACATATTTAAGTTTGTCCAAATAAATAATAAGTTTTTTACTGTCAATGAATAATTGCCCATTATTAACCGTTTATTACAAGCTTTTTTAAGGATGTTCATAAACATTTACATATAAGAATTTCATCTGAAATTATTATATTATTGTTAATTACAATTTCAATAGATAAGTAGAATTTCGCTAAAAGGCTTGAATACACAAAGTTACATAGAAAGTTCTTGACAGAAAAAACCACTTCTTGAACAAAGGGAATCGATGATAAATTAATAAGGAGTAATAAATTATGACAAAAGCAGATTTAGTAAGAGTTATTTCAGCAGAGACTGGAATTATCCGTAAAGATGTAGCACTTGCAGTAGATGCATTTTTAGATTCAGTTAAAGATTCAATGAAAGATGGGAAACATATTGAGATTAGAGGATTTGGTACTTTTAAACTTAAAAACCGCAAATCTCGTATTGGTCGCAACCCAAAAACTGATGAAAAAGTAGAAGTTCCTGCACGCATTGTTCCTACATTTAAATTTTCAAGAGCCTTCAAAGAAGAAGTAAATGAAGCTAACAACGATAAGTTAAAATAACATTGGAGGATTAATGCCCTGCGGAAAAAAGAGAAAACGCTATAAAATTGCAAATCATAAACGTAAAAAAAGACTTCGTAAGAATAGACATAAGAAAAAAGGTAAATAAATAATTATTGTTAACGATAAATAGATAAGCCGAATTGAGAAATCAAATTCGGCTTTTTTATTTGTTATAAATCATCTTCCGTTAGTATTGTAATTCCTTTTTGAAATAATAATTGAGCAGTAAATCCATTTCCTTTTATGATTTTACCAGTATGAGATCCATCATAGATCTTACCATAGCCACAAGAAGGAGAATTTTGTTTTAAAATTGCCTTATGACAATTTGCTAATTCAGCAATATATAAAGTTTCGTCAGCACCTTTTTTAAATTGAGAAGTAATATTCTCACCATTTTTATTTATGACTTTATCCTCATATATTTCAGCTGGAATTCGTGGTGTTTGCAAACCACCCAATTGCTCAGGGCAAACAGGAATGGCAATACCTTTCTTCACCATTTTTATCACTTTAATATTCACATTGTCCTTCCCATCATAACGGCATTTTATTCCTGCCAGACATGCACTTACTAAGATCATTATTAACTCCAGATTTACAATTTATCTTTCAATTCAGAAAGCTTATTAATCGCTTCTATTGGAGTAAGTTTATTCACATCTAAATTTCTAATAGTTTCCAGTATTTCATTCTTATCTTCAGATTTCTCAATAATTGCATCAAAGATGTCCAATTGATTAGCGTGATAATTGGGAAGCTGTTTCTTTGCAGTTGAGGAAAGCCCTTGAGGACTGATTTCATGTTCTTCAAGATTATGCAATATCTGTTTTGCTCTTTTAATAACCTTATCCGGTACTCCTGCCAAACGTGCAACTTGAATTCCATAACTTTGATCAGCTGAACCACGTTCAATTTTCCGTAAGAAAATAATTTTATCATTCCATTCTTTTACAACAATATTGAAATTCTTAACTCTGGGAAGAATTGTCTCTAACTCCGTTAACTCATGATAATGAGTTGCAAAAAGAGTTTTTGCAGATATTTTTGAATTATTATGAATATATTCAACAATTGACCAAGCAAGACTTAGCCCATCAAATGTACTGGTTCCACGACCTATTTCATCAAACAAGATCAATGAATTGGGAGTTGCAGAATTAAGGATATTAGCCGCTTCTATCATTTCAACAAGAAATGTACTCTGACCCATCGCCAAATTATCAGAGGCACCCACCCGAGTAAAAACTTTATCAAAGATTGGCATATCAGCACTGGCAACAGGTATAAAACTACCCATTTGCGCCATTATCGCTAAAAGACCTACTTGACGGAGATATGTAGATTTACCAGCCATATTCGGACCTGTTATCAGCGAAATTTGATTATTTATATTATTCATCTGTATATCATTCGGTATAAATTCTTCATCTTTCAATATTTTTTCAATTACCGGATGCCGGCTTTGTTTGATATCAATATAACCTTCATCATTAAATTCAGGTTTTACATAATTATTTTTATAAGCAAGTTGAGCAAGGTTAGCCAAAACATCAATAATGGCTACAACTTCTACATATTTTTGTATTGGTCCGATTTCTTTGTACAGTTTTTCTCTAATTTCAATAAACAACTCATATTCAAGATTTTTTATTCTCTCTTCAGCACCTAAAACTTTTGCTTCAAATTCCTTTAGTTGTGGACTTATATAACGTTCTGAATTTACTAAGGTTTGTTTTCTAATATAATATTCAGGTATTTTATCTTTGTATCTGCTTGTAACTTCTATATAGTAACCAAAAACACGATTGTAATTTACTTTTAATGAAGAAATACCAGTCTTTTTCTTTTCCTCATCTTCAAGTCTAGCAATCCAACTTTTTCCATTTTTACTTACTTCACGCAACTCATCAAGATCAGAATTATATTCATTTTTAATTATATTTCCTTCAGTGATAAGAATAGGTGGTTCTTCCATTATAGTTGAATTAATCAATTCAATAATATTGGAATAATCCGCAATATCTAGTTGTAAGGAGTGAATAAATTCGTTCTCAAAGTTGCTAAGTATCTCAGATAGAATTGAAGCCGTTTCCAAATAGTTTTTCAAAGCAATTGCTTCACGAGGATTCATCCGTTTTGTTCCAATCTTACCTAGAACTCTACTCAAATCTCCAATTGTCTTGAATAAATTGCGAATATCATCCCTGAGAGAAAAGTTCTCTTTGAGCTCTTGAACTGCATTTAATCGTAATTCTATTTTCTTTTTATCCAATAAGGGATTTAATAACCAATCCCGCAATTTGCGAGCACCCATTGGAGTTTCGGTTTCATCCAGAATTGAGATTAAACTTCCAAAAGAACTATTATACCGTATAGATTTTATTAATTCCAAATTTCTTCGTGAAACTTCATCAAGCTGCATATAATTTTTAATGGAATAAAACTGCATTTTCCCAATATGCTTCAAATCATTATTCTTTAATGATTTAAGATAGGAAAGTACTGCACCAGCTGCTGTTGTAGCAAATAGTTTATCCTGTGCACCAAAACCTTCTAATGTAGTTGTCCCAAAATGATTTAATAAGACACGTTCTGCTGCTGCTGGATCGAAATGCCAGCTATCAAATATTGTTATTGTAGGTTCATATACTATGTTAAATGAGGTTAGTATCTCTTCTATATTGTCATCTTGAACTACTATCTCTGAAGGTTTTAATCTGAGTATTTCATTTTTTAGTTCATCTTTTCCCAATTCAGTAAAAATGAAATCACCAGTTGAAGCATCGATAACTGCAAAGCCAATTATTTTTGATTTTTGTTCTATATAAATTGCACTAAGATAATTATGATCAATAGAATCGATTAATTTTTCATCAATAATTGAACCGGGAGTTATAATATCAGTAATTCCTCTTTTTACCAAACCTTTTGCTTTTTTTGGATCCTCTATCTGTTCACAGATAACAACTTTAAGACCTTGTTTTACAAGTTTATCAAGATAATTATTCAGAGCATGATATGGGAAACCGGCAAGAGGTATGGGATTATCAACTTTTTTATTTCTGGCAGTAAGAGTTATACCTAAAATTTTGGAAGCGATTTTTGCATCTTCAAAAAAAGTTTCATAGAAATCTCCCATTCTGAATAGTAATAATTTATCAGGATGCTGCTCTTTAATAGCAATAAATTGTTTGAGCATAGGAGTTATTTTTTTTATTTTCATTTTGTTGGTTTAGTATCTTTTAATTACATAAGAATCAATATCATTTTTTTTTAGTTTCTGCATTGCTTTTTTTAGATTATCATTTTCATCAAAAGGACCTGCAGCAACCACATAGAGCTTACTGTTATTTTTGATCTTAGAAAAAACAATATATTTGTATCCAATAACTTTAACTCTCTTTCCCAGCTTTTCTGCCCTATCTTCCGAACCGAATGCCCCAACTTGAAGATAAATTTTTAGATCTTTCCCTGTTGCTGCTTTTGTCTCTTCTACAGATTTTTCTTTTCTGAATGTATTAATTTCGGAAAGATCAATTTCAAGTTTATCAGCTTTCTTAAGATTATAAATTCTATCTTCAGCTAAGTAACAATATTGATGATAAGGAAAATCCTGTTTTAATTTTTTATAGAACATTAAAGCTTGTTCAAATTTTTCCTCCTGTTCTTTGCAAACTCCCATCTTATAATGAAGTAAGGGAATGTTGTTGTTTATATATTTAGACGTTCTTAGGCTTTCTAAAGTGTTAAATGCTCTTTTATACATTTTCTGTAGTAAATATGATTCAGATATAAGAAAATAGGCATTCTCAATTTTTACATTATCATCAGATTCTGCAATAAATATCTGGCTGGAAATTATTGAAAGTTGATATTTCCCCATCTTCAAGAATGATCTTGCAAGCCAGTATTGTTTGTTTGTTATTTTTTTATGATATACTTTTTTTAGAAGTGAAACAGCATTTATATAATCGCGCTTAAAGAAATTATATTTTGCTAATTCCATAAGAGATAGTTGGCCAAATATTGAATCATTGTCTTCTGCATAAGCTTGTTCATAAAGAATTTTCATTGCTGTTACATCTTTTTCAGTTTTCGCTTTTTTGTATTGATTTTCCTGAGTTATTATACCAAAACTTGATGGAACTAAAATTGTTAACAGACTGATAATAAATATATTCTTTTTCATACTACTCTTTAATATTCTTTTTTCTTACAATACCCCATTCTGGTAATTTCTTGTCAAGATCGAGTCTAATAATTGTATTTGGTTTTGTAAATTTTATTTGTTCATCTTCTTCATTAAATATTGAATTGACACTCATTTTAAAATCATTTTTTTTATCCGGGAAAATAAACTCAATCTCATCTCCAATACAAAATTTTGCCTTGATTGAAATGTACGCAGAAGTTCTTATGACTTTTTGAATTTCACCAATAAATTGATAATCTCTAATATATGCGGAAGATCCGTAATACTGTGTTTTAGATGAATCAAATTTATCAAAAAATGCTTCACTATAATATCTGTGACTAACCTTATTTAGCTCTTCCTGTATTTTAGAAGAAACAATACTGTCTCCTGCTGCAATCGCCGCTCTATATGCACGGGTGACAGTAGCAACATAATACAAACTCTTCATACGACCCTCTATCTTTATGCTATTAATACCGGCTTTCTTGATCTGTGGAATTCGCTTAATCAAATTCAGGTCTTTGGAATTAAAAAAGTAGGAACCTCTTTCATCTTCTTCTATCTTAAAGAATTCTCCCAGTCTTGATTTCTCAACAAGGTTATATTCCCACCGGCAAGGTTGAGTACAAAGTCCTCTGTTCGCACTTCTATTATTTAGGAATGCACTAATAAGGCATCGCCCCGAATAAGACATACACATCGCACCATGAACAAACATTTCCAGTTCAATCTTAGGTACTTTTTTTTTTATCTCAATAATTTCTTTTATGCCCAATTCACGTGCAAGGATTATACGTTTAGCTCCTAATTTATACCAGAAATCAACTGCTCTCCAAGATGTAACATTTGCTTGAGTACTGATATGAATATCTACATCAGGTGCAAATTCTTTGGCCAAGGAGAAAACACCCGGATCAGATATTATCAGTGCATCTACACCAATTTTTTGCAGGAATATTAAATACTCGGGTAATTGTTCAATATCAGAATTGTGGGCAAATATGTTTACAGTTATATATATTTTACGATCATATTTATGACAAAAATCTACAGCTTCTTTTAGGTGGATTTCCGAAAAATTTGTACTTTTTGCTCTTAAACCAAAATTATTTCCAGCCGCATAAACGGCATCAGCTCCATAATACACAGCATATTCTAACTTATTTAAATTACCAGCAGGTACAAGTAATTCCATTAACGACTCATTTTTTGTAATAGCTCTTCGTTGTTTTTTGTAGCCAACATTTTATTCTTAAGCATTTCAATGCCTTTTAAAGGACTCATCCCTTTAAGGAATTGACGAAGTACGAACATTCTTTGCACTTCTTCTTTAGTTAACAGCAGATCTTCACGTCTTGTACCGGATTTAACCAGATCAACAGCCGGATACATTCGGTAATCACTAATCGATCTATCAAGAACAAGCTCCATATTCCCGGTTCCTTTAAATTCTTCAAAGATAACTTGATCCATTCTACTGCCGGTATCTACTAATGCAGTTGCTATAATTGTGAGACTACCTCGTTCCAAAGCATTTCTGGCAGCACCAAAAAATTTTTTAGGTCTGTGAAGTGAACCAGCATCAAGACCACCGGACAATACTCTTCCACTTGAAGGTTGTGCCATATTAAAAGCCCGTGCAAGACGTGTAATACTATCAAGCATAATGACTACATCCTGACCAAGTTCAACCATTCTTTTTGCTTTTTCAATTACCATTTCGGCAACCTGAATGTGATTTTTGGGTTGTTCATCAAATGTTGAACTAACTACTTCAGAATTTGTTGGAATCAATATCTTCTTCATCTCTGTTACTTCTTCAGGTCTTTCATCCACTAATAATACAATCAGGTAAACCTCAGGATGATTAGTGAGAATTGAATTTGCTATATTCTGCATTAACACGGTTTTCCCAGTTCTTGGAGCAGCAACGATCATTCCTCTCTGCCCTTTCCCAATTGGTGTGAATAGATTTATTATTCTTGTAGAAATATTTTTTTGAGTTGTCTCAAGATTTAGTTTTTCTTCTGGAAAATAAGGTGTTAGTTTTTCAAATCTTTTTGCTTCAATTACAATAAGGGGATCTTCATAATTAACTGAGTCAACCCGGATTAATGCAAAATATTTTTCTTCATCTTTAGGTGCTCTAACTGGACCTGAAATGATATGACCTTTTTTCAATCCAAATCTCTTAATCTGAGAACTTGAAACATAAATATCATTTCTACCGTGAGTATAATTGTTCTCCATAAATCTTAAAAAGCCATATCCATCATCAACGATTTGAAGACATCCAGAGACAAAAGCTAATCCCTCTTGAGTTGATTCAATTTCAAATATTCTGTGGATCAATTCTTTTTTCTTAAGTCCCTTAATATTATATATTTCGATATCTTTAGCAATTTTAGTTAATTGCTTCATGTTTAATTCGAAAAGGTTTTTTTTATCATTTTCATTACTCATTTATTTCTCCTTAAAAAATTGTTATTAAAATTCAATTTCTTCTAATTCCTAACATGTTATATTTACAAAATTTTAAGTTTGATTACAAGTGTCAAGTGATTTAATGACTTATCATGAATCATTTGCCATTAATAGAAAGGAGTGAATTTTCAATAAATGTAATACAATAAAAAAATAGTGCTAGTATATAAAGATGGCGGCGACCTACTCTGCCATTCCGTCGCCGGAACAGTACCATCGGCGCGGGTAAGCTTAACTTCTGTGTTCGGGATGGGAACAGGTGTGACCTTACCGCTATAACCACCATCT